>Ga0302325_10025585_pt1 | contig 12265 bp, 12 predicted proteins | sample Palsa_T0_2_FD_201948 | JGI IMG/M metagenome (GOLD analysis project Ga0302325, IMG submission 201948) | Peat permafrost microbial communities from Stordalen Mire near Abisko, Sweden - Palsa_T0_2 | ecosystem: Environmental > Terrestrial > Soil > Palsa > Peat permafrost | place: Sweden: Abisko...
CGAGCATCACGAGGTCGCCGGGCTCGAGGGCGCGCGCGATCGCGGCGCCAAGTTGCCGCGTGTCCCGGCGCGACGCGAGCGGGCGGACGATCTCGCGGGGCACCCGTGGCCCCTACGTCGTGCCCGGCTCCGGCTCGGTCTTCGGCGGGGGAGGCTTGGAGCGCGAGCCCGGCGACGGCCGCTCGGGCTCGGCCTCGGGCTCGGTCTCGTCCCCCTCGTCCCCCTCGTCGGCCGCTTCGGGCTCCTCGGGCTCGCGCTCCCCGTCGCCGCGCTGCTCGCTCTTCCTGAGGCGCGCGATGAAGGTCGCGTCGCCCATGCTCATGGCGAGGCGCGGTTCGGCGCCCGCCTGCTCCCAGAACCGTGCGTAAAAGTACGCGGCGACGAGGCCCGTCGCCAGCCCGAGGAGCTGGCTCGTCGAGAGCTGGTAGGGCGTCGGCTCGCCGAAGGCGGCCGGCTTGAGGGCGAGGTAAGCGACGACGGCGGGCACGAACACGAGCAGCCGCGCCGCGAGGCGCGCGCGCTCGTTCGTGATGGCGAGCGAGATGGCGAACACGAAGCCGATGGCGAAGAGCAGCAAGCACGCCGGGACGTAGATGTGCGCGTCGATCGTGGGCCCGTAGCTCCCGCGCTCCACGTCGTCGCGCCAGAGCTCGAGGATGAACCGGAGAAACCCATACGCGTAGACGAAGAGCAGGAACACCTGCCCGCGGAAGCGCATGTGCTTGCGCTGCCAGTAGAGCAGCCCGAGCAGCAGCAGGCCGACGAGCGACTCGTAGAGCTGCGTCGGGTGGACCGGGAAGCTGGTGTTCATGCGCAGGAGCACGGATTCCTGCGGCGTGCCCCGGTAAAGCTCCAGGTGGCGCACGAACGCCGGGCTGCCGTCGCCGTTGGGCATCGTCTCCGCGCTCCAATGGGGAAAGGTGCCGAGCGTCTTGAGAAATGCCGGCGCGCTGTCGGGCAGCTGCTTGCCGAAGTCGCAGCCGAAGAGGTAGCAACCGATACGCGTGATCATCAGGCCCGCCGCGAGGCTGGGCACCGCGTCGTCGCCCCACGCGAGGAGCCGGATTCGCTTGGAGGCCAGGAACGCCCAGCTCCCGAGCACGCCACCGAAGAAGCCGCCGTACGCGACGAGGCCGCCGTTGCGCAGGGCGAAGAGAGACGCCGTCGTCTTGAACTCGTCCGGGTTGGTCACCACGTAGAGGACGCGCGATCCGACGAGCGCGGCGATCGCCGTCACGACGAAGCAGTTGGCCATCGTGTCTTTGGGCAGGCCGTCGCGTTCGGCGAGCGGCAGCGTCAGGTACCAGCCCACGATGAGGGAGAGCCCGAGCATCACGCCGTACCCGTAGATGGGCAGCTCGGGCGCGTTGAACTCGGTGCCACGCCACACGTAACCGGCGATGCCCGCCGCCGCGACGACGACGAGCGACGTCACCGCCTCGCGGACGTCGCGCCGCCGTGCCGCCAAAAGCCCCAAGACGACCGCGACCACGCCGACCACCGCGAGCGCCCACCAGAGCTTCAACGACCCGTTGGGTACGGGGATGCGGAAGAGGATTGGGTGCATGGCGTGCCCGGGCACCCGTGTACCGGAAAAACCCACGGCGCGCACGCGCGGCGGCGCGCGGTCCTTGTGGTATCCGTTGGGCGTCATGACCTCCCGAACGAAGGCGGTAGTCGTCGTTGGCGTCGGCATTCTCACCGCGTGCGTGCCGTCCGGAAGCGCGGGCCCTCAAGACGCGGGCGTCTCGAACGCGCCGCAGGTCAACCGTGCCCCGGTGCCCGTTGCGTCGGCCCTCTCGTCACCCCCACCGGCGCCCTCGGATGTCCTGAAGGTGCCGTTCGAGGACGACTTCGATCACGTCCTGCCGGGCGTCGTTCACGCGCCGGTTGACGGCGCCGTCAGCGGCCCTCCCTTACCGGAGCCGGGCCCCGACTGGGTCGCGACCCAGCCGGGCATCTGGCACGTCGAGGGTGGGCGTCTGTGCGGCGAGCACGCGCGCAACCACGGCATCTGGCTCAAGCACGCGCTCCCCATCGATGCGCGCATCGAGTTCGACGCGGTGAGCCAATCGCCCGACGGCGACCTCAAAGCCGAGTACTGGGGCGATGGCCACTCGTACGCGACGGCGCTCTCGTACACCAACGCGACGAGCTACCTCACCATCTTCGGCGGGTGGCACAACACGCACCATGTGCTCGCGCGCATCAACGAGCACGCGACCGACCGCAAAGACATCACCATCGACCAGAACTCCGACGATCCGCGCGAGAAGCCCGTCGTGGCCGGACAGGTCTACCGGTTCAAGGTCGAGCGCACCGATGGCAAGACCGTGCGATGGTGGGTGGATGGCAACGAGATGCTCTCGTATCCTGATCCCGCGCCTCTCGTCGGCCCGGGTCACGACCATTTCGGGTTCAACAACTGGGACGTGAAGGTCTGCTTCGACAACGTGCACGTGGTCCCTTTGCCCTGAGGCGTAGCGGCTGGTGGCCGAACAACAGAGCCCCGTCGAAAAGCAGATCGGAGACCTAGAGATCGCGGTCGACCGGCTGCGCTCGCTCTACGAGCAGTACTTCATGGGCATCGAGAGGATCGAGCCGATGGTGCCGCGCAAGGACGTCGATCGCCGCATCTACACGATGCGAAAAGAGCAGATCCGCAACACGGCGCTGCGCTTCCGCTTCCAGATGATCCTGCAGCGGTACAACACGTACCAGACGCACTGGCAGCGCATCTGCCGCGAGATCGAGAACGGCACGTACAAGCGGCACCTGGCGCGCGCGAAGCAGCGCTTCGGATCGTCGATCCCGCCGGGCCCGCAGGTGCCGAGGGAGAGGCCCGCGCCGGGGGCAGCGATCGCGGCCGACCTTGCGGCGGAGCTGGCCGAGCTGGATCGCGAGTTCGCGTCGGCCGAGTTCCAGATCGATGTCGAAGTCGAGCTGCCGGACGCGCGCGCCGAGACACCTCCGGCGCTCGCGGCGAGTCGCCCTGGCGTTCTGCCGACCCAGGTCGCGTCGAAGGTTCAGGTGCCCCCGCGCAAGGCGCCATCCGATCCGCCGGCGGGGGCGACGTCGCTCGCCCCTCCACTTCCGCCGCGTCCGCTGCTCCCGCCAAGGGTCGGGACCCCCCTTCCGCCGCCGCGTCCGCGCGCCCCGTCGGTGACGGGCGAGGGCGTTGCGCCCCCGTTACCGCCGCCGCGTCCGCGCGCCCCGTCGGTGACGAACGAGGGGGGGAGGCCGCCGCCCCCGCGGCCGCCGCCGACCGCGGCGACGCCTCCGGCTCGCGCGACCCCGGCGCCCCCCCGAGCGCCGCCGGGGGCCAGCCCGCCGCAGCCGCAGCGACAGGAGCTCCCCGAGGCCCGGATGAAGCAGCTCTACGCCCAGCTGGTCGAAGCGAAGCGGCGTCAGAACGAGTCGACGGCCGCCGTGACCTACACGTCGGTCGCCAAGACGCTGCAGGAGTCCGGGGAGAAGCTCCGAGAGAAGCACGGTCGCTCGGTCGACTTCGAAGTGGCCATCAAGGACGGCAAGGCCATTCTCAGGCCCGTGCTTAAATAGAGGCAGGCCCGGCGGGGCCGCACGGCGAGCCCTGCGCCTGCGAAGCCGCGCGGCTCAGTGGTAGGCGCGCGGGGGCGGCGGCGGATGAAAGCTGCGCGATGACGCGGGTGCCCCGTCGTCCGACGCGTCGCGTTCCTCGCAGAAGAGGATCGCGCAGTGCTTGCTGTCGCTCGCCTGCATGCGGCTGCAGAGCGCGACGAGATCCTCGTCGGTGTCGACCACCACACCCTCCATGGGGCGCGCGGTCCGTGGGTCGTACTTGCATCGGTCGAGGGCCACCCACCGGCCGCGAAACTCGTCACTCCCGCAGATTTCTGGCCAGGTCAGTCGACTACCCATGTGCGGCTTCCCGAAATAACCGGACGCCCCCGCCGGGTCAAGAAGGGGGTGTGGCATAACGGCAACAGGCGGGATCGAACCTCGTCCGATGTTCAGGTGTCCGGGCTGACCAGGCGCCCGCCGATCGGGCCGCTGGAGCCGTTTTTCGCACGGTTCTCGAGGTTCTCGCGTCCCGCGCCCATGAGGGCTAAACCCAACGCCGTGTGGACCCCGGACAGCTGGAAGTCGAAGATCGACCCGCAGGCCATCCCGTACGACGATCCCGCGGCGCTCGAGACCGCATGCGCTCGGCTGCGCGAGCTGCCGCCGCTCGTGACGTCGTGGGAGATCGCGCGCCTGAAGCGGATGCTCGCCGAGGCGCAGCGGGGCGAGCGGTTCCTCGTCCAGGGGGGTGACTGCGCAGAAACGCTGGCGGATTGTCGGTCGCCCATCATCGCCAACAAGCTCAAGATCCTGATGCAGATGTCCCTGGTGATGGTGCACGAGGGAAAGCGTCCGGTGGTGCGCGTAGGTCGCTTCGCGGGCCAGTACGCCAAGCCGCGCAGCAAGCTCGTCGAGGCGCGCGAAGGCGTCGTTCGCCCCAGCTACTTCGGCGACATGGTGAACCGCTCGGACTTCTCCGAGGGGGGGCGCCGCCCGGATCCCGACAACATGGTCGTGGCCTACAGCCACGCCGCGATGACGCTGAACTTCGTCCGGTCGCTGTCGGCGGGGGGCTTCGCCGACGTGCACCACCCGGAGTACTGGGAGCTGTCGTTCTTCCGGCGGGCGAACGTGTCGGATTCGCTACGCGAGGAGTACGAGCGCACGACGAGCCAGCTGGCCGAGGCGCTGCGGTTCATGGAGGCGCTGCACGAGAGCAGCGTCGAAGAGCTCACCCGGGTCGATTTTTACACCAGCCACGAGGGGCTCAACCTTTACTACGAGTCGTCGCAGACGCGCCGCGTCCCCCGCCGCGAGGGCTGGTTCGACCTGACGACACACTTCCCCTGGATCGGCGAGCGCACCCGCTCGCTCGACGGCGCGCACGTCGAGTTCTTCCGCGGTGTAGAGAACCCGGTCGGGATCAAGCTGGGGCCGAGCGTCGGCGCCGATCAGGTGCTCGGGCTCATCGACGCGCTGAACCCGAGCAACGAACCGGGCAAGCTGGCGCTCGTGACGCGGATGGGCGCGAGCAAGGTGTCCGACGTGCTCCCCGGTCTCGTCGAGGCGGTGACGCGCGCCGGCAAGCTCGTGCTCTGGGTGTGCGATCCGATGCACGGCAACACGCAGTCCACCCCCTCGGGCCTGAAGACGCGCGACTTCGACGACATCCTTCGCGAAGTCGAGCGGACGTTCGACGTGCACGACCGCTGCGGCACGCACCTCGGCGGCGTGCACTTCGAGATGACGGGCGAGGACGTGACCGAGTGCATCGGCGGCGCCGCGGGCATCACGGTCGACGATCTGGATCGCAACTACGCGAGCGCGTGCGACCCGCGCCTCAACTACCGCCAGACGCTCGAAATGGGCTTCCGCATCGCAAAGCGGCTGGGCAGCCACACGCGCAGGTAGTCGCGTGCGCTAGGGCTGCCCCAACGGGGCCTGCTGGGGCTGCACCGCGCCGTTGGCCGCCATCTCCCAGCGAAGCTCGCCGTTGCCCTCGGCTCCCGCGAAGCGCAGGCCAAACCAGCGCGCCGTGGCGGCGATGGTGGGCCGGCCGTCGCCCGTCGATCGCGGGAAGCGGATGCGGAACGCGCGCCGCCACACGCTCGTGTACGGGAAGTAGTGCTCCTCGAGGGCGCTCGGCTTCACGATGGGCTCGATCTTCGAGGGCGCCGTCTCGTTGCCCTGGTCGTCGATCAAGCGGACGATCCACGCGCTGGTCGGGCGGCTCAAGTCGATCCACCGCCAGTTGGTGCCGTAGAGCGCGACGTAAAACTCGTGGTCATCGGCCGTCTCGCGGAGCGTGCGCTCGAGGAGCTCGCGCCGCTGCTCCACGGTGAGGCGATAGTCGGACGCGTAGCGCACCACGTAGGCCCAGCGAAAGTCCCACGACTCGAACGTGGCCGTGACCGTGAGCGTGTTTTCGAGCTCCGCCAGCTCGATGATGCTCTGGTTGCGGGTCCACCTCTTGAGGACCTGCGAGTAGTCGCTCGGCACGTACTCGCGCGGCCCCCCCTCGAGCGACACGAGCGGCTCGGCGCAGCCCGTCAGCGCCGCGAGGAGCGCAAGCTTGAGGCCGACGGAGGCGAGGGACGCCGCGCGCGGTCGGATGGCGAGACCCCGCGAACGCATGTGCGCAGGCACAGTACCCCAGTCCTCGAGCTCGAGCGAAGCCCGAGAAATCGAGCGCCACCGTGACTCCCGGCACCGCCCGACGAGCACCACGACACCGCCGACATGGTCCCTGGGCGCGTCCCCGGGGGCCACGAGCCGCTTTCGAGCATTTCGACCCGCCGCCGCGGTGGCATGCACGCTGCAGTGTTCGTTGGTGGAGCCGCGAGTCATTCGCGGTTCCAGACAGGCGCGACCGGCCCACCTTGATCGACAAGCTCGGATTCCTCGTTCGCTTCTGGGAGCTGAAGGGTCGTCACGCGGCGATGGGCGAGCCCCTCTCCGCGTCCGAGCAGGTCGAGCTTCTCTCGCTCATGCAGCTCGTGACGAGCGATTGCAAGATGCCGCCGGCCGGCCCGTGCGAGCGACCTCGCAATGCGCTGCCGGGACAGGTGATCGGCGAGGGCACCATCCTCGCCGTCGAGATCCGTTACGTGTGCGCCGCAGCCGTCCTCGTGGCGAGCACCAAGGCGATGACGCCGGGCGAGCGCATCGTCCTGCGCACGGGCGACGCCGTGGCCGGCGCCGAGTTCTCGCTTCCGTGCACGATCGCGTGGGTCCACGACGACAACCCCTGCATCATGGCGCTCGCGATCGACGGCGTACCCACGCGATCCACGCTGGGCGAATGGATGCTCGGCGAACCGCGCGCGCACGGCATGTTCTCGATCGGCCGACAGGCTCGGCTCGTCGGCTAGGCCAGCCGCGAAGCGCCGTCCGTACCAGGCCAGCCGCGAAGCGCCGTCTGTACCAGGCCGGCCGCGAAGCGCCGTCTGTACCCGAGGGAGCGACTCTGGCATAGTCCGTGGCTCCCATGCCCCTGGAAATTCAGCTTCGAAGCGAGCCGTCGCATACCCTTGCGGCCGACGTCCTGGTCATCGGTGTGCTGCAGTCGGGCTCCAAGGTAGGACTCAACCCCGCGCTCAAGGCCCTCGACGCCGCGCTCGGCGGCGCGCTCGCCAAGCTCGTGGCCAAAGAAGAGTTCACCGGCAAGCGTGACCAGACGTTGACGTTCGGCACGCTGGGCCGGATCTCTGCGGACAAAGTGGTGCTCCTCGGTCTCGGCGAGCGTCGCGGCATCGGCGCACCCGAGGTGCGCACGTTCGCGGCCAAGGCCGCGCGCACGGCCAATAGCGAGAAGGCCACGTCCCTCGCGCTGTCGGTCCCCGCCGGTCTCGAGGCCGAGCTGCGCGCCGTGGCCGAAGGGCTCGAGCTCGGCGCGTACCGGTTCACCAAGTACCTGACGGGCGAGCGCAAGCCCAAGGCGAACCTCGCCAGCGTGATCGTCGGCCTCTCCGGCAAGCCGAAGGCGGCGGCCAAGGCGGCCATCGCGCTCGGGCAAAAGGTGGCCGACGGGGTCAACTTCTCCCGCGACCTGAGCAACGAGCCGCCCAACGTCCTTTATCCCGAGACCTTCGCGCAGGCAGCCGAAAAGGCAGCCAAAGAGAACGCGCTCAAGGTGGCCGTCTTCGACTTCAAAGAGATCCGCCGGCGCGGGATGAAGCTGATCGACGCCGTGGGTCGCGGCAGCGCGCGCGAGCCGCGCTTCGTTCACATCTCGTACACGCCCAAGGGCGCCAAGAAAAAGCTCGCCTTCGTGGGCAAGGGCATCACGTTCGACACGGGCGGCATCAGCATCAAGCCGGCCGCCGGCATGGGCGACATGAAGCACGACATGAGCGGCGCCGCGAACGTCGTCGGTCTCATGCTCGCCGTCGCCGCGCTCAAGCCCAAGGTCGAAGTGCACGCGATCGCCGCGCTCGCCGAGAACATGCCCGACGGCGACGCATACCGCCCCGGTGACATCTGGGGCTCGCTCGACGGCAAGACGGTGGAGATCGTGAACACCGACGCCGAGGGGCGGCTCGTGCTCGCCGATGCGCTGGCCTACACGCGCGCGCTCGCTCCCGACGTCATCGTCGACAACGCTACCCTCACCGGTGCGTGCGTCGTCGCCCTCGGCAACACGTGCTCGGGCTGGTACTGCGGGCACGAGGACACGGCCCGCGAGTTCGCGGCGGCCATCAAGCAATCGGGCGAGCAAATGTGGCGGATGCCGCTCCTCGAAGACCTGCGCGATCAGGTGAAGAGCGAGGTCGCCGACGTGAAGCAAGCGGGCGATCGCTGGGGCGGGTCGATCACCGCGGCGCTCTTCCTGCGCGAGTTCGCCGGCACCGGCCCGTGGATCCACTGCGACATCGCAGGGCCCGCCTCGCTCGAGCGCCCCACGAGCTGGATGCAGGCCAAGGGCGCGTCGGGCCACGCCGTGCTCACCTTCCTCGCGATGATCGAGCGGGCGTCGCGCTGAGGGTCCGGGCCACGCGCGTCGCCTGGTGCTACCCCAAGGGGGGGAGATGAACGAGGCGCCCTCGTACGAGCTGCTCGAGAAAAAGCTGGGCCGCGCGGCGTCGCGCGCGATCGCCGATTTCTCGTTGATCGCCGAGGGCGACCGCATCCTCGTCGCCGTCAGCGGCGGCAAAGACAGCTACACGATGCTGCACCTGCTGCGCGCCTTGCAGCGCAAGGCCCCCGTCTCGTTCGCGCTGCGCGTCGTCAACGTCGACCAGGGTCACCCGGGCTACCCGGGCCACTTGCTGCGTGAGTACATGGCGCGCGAACGCTACGACTTCACGATGATCGAGGAGGACACCTACTCGATCGTCACCGAGAAGATCCCCGCCGGCAAGACGTACTGCTCGCTGTGCTCGCGCTTGCGGCGCGGGATCCTGTATCGCGTCGCGCGTGAGCTCGGGTGCAACAAGATCGCCCTCGGCCACCACCGCGACGACGTGTTGCAAACGCTGCTCCTCAACATGGTCTTCGCGGGTCAGCTGGCCGCGATGCCTCCGCGTCTCGTGGCCGACGGCGGCGCGGTGATCGTCGTGCGCCCGCTCGTATACTGCGCCGAGGACGACATCCGCGCCTTCTCGACGCTCGCCGGCTTTCCCATCCTGCCGTGCGATCTGTGCGGCTCGCAGGAGAACCTCCAGAGAAAGGCGATGGGCCGGCTCCTCGACGGGATCGAGCGCGACAACCCGGGCGCGAAGAACGTCATGCTCTCGGCCCTGCAGAACGCCCGGCCCACGCACCTGCTCGACCAGGGCCTCTGGAGGGCTCTCGGCCTTCCGGTTGCTCGCGAGGAAGAGGAGGGCGCTCCCAGGGCGCAGATCCCGGCGCAGCGGCTGATCCGTGACTGAAGGCGCGGGGGTCGCGCTCGCGGTGACGGCCAGGCGGATCGCCATGGGCGCCGCCGCCCAGGCGAGTCTCGCGGGTGCGTACGCCTGGGCAGTGGCGGTCGCTCCCCTCGCGTGGGCGCCCGCGGCGTCGGCCGCCACCGTGGTGGGCGCGACGCTCGCGTTGCTGGCGTTGCTCCTCGGCGTCGCTGGCGAGCGCTGGAAAAAGCCATGGACACGCCCGGTGTCGCTCTGGGGTGTCGTGCTCGCGAGCGCGTTCACCTGGTCGACGTTCCCCATCGGTCTCGGCATCGCGCGCATCGATCGGGTTCGAGGCGTCACGGGCATGCTGGCGTGGGCTCTCTATGCGCTGGCATACGCGGGACCCGCGATGGAGCCCATCGCCGATGCATCTGACGTTGGCTCCGAGGCACCGCTCGTCGAGCGGCGAAAGCTGCCGGCGCGCGACCGCGCCTACGTCGTTGTCGGGTCGCTCGTGGCGGTCGCCCTGCAGCTGCCCGGATGGTCGCTCGCCGACCCGGGCCGAGCGTTGCTGACGCGTCTCCTGGGCGTCGCCAGCGGCCTTGCGGTGATCAGTGTGGCGACAGAGCTGGCCGCGCGAAGAACGGCGCCTAGCACGCCTCGTCCACGAAAGAGACGCCGGCGGCTCAACTCCGGCGTCACCCTCACGCTCGTGGTCCTGATCGCGCTGCTCCTCGGCTGGTGCATCGCCTTGTTCCCCGGGTGCGCACCGGGAGCCCCGACGTGAAGCGCACCTCGCGTCTTGCCGCGTGGGCCGCCGTCGTCGCGTGGGCCGCTTGCGGCGGAGAGCGCGCGAAGCCCCCTTTGCCGCAGCCGGCGCTTGCGAGCGCCGTCGCGCGTGTGGCCGACGAGCCCATCTCGCCCTTCCTGATTGCGTCGGTCGCGCAGGCGCAGGGTGTAGCCGCGGGCGCCGCGCTCGAGGTCCTGGTCAACGATGCGCTTGCGGCGCGCGGAGCCCTCGATCAGCACCTCGACCGCGACCCGGAGGTGGCCCTCGCGTCCGAGGTCGCCCTCGCGCGCCAGGTCCCCTTGCGCGCGATGGCCGATGCACGCGCCGGGGGGCCGCCCACGCCCGACGAGCTGGCGATGGTGACCGTCGTGCAGGCCGTCGTCCTGCGATCCACGGATCTCTCGGAGGATAACGCCCTCGTCGTCGCCGACAACGTCGAGCGCGTCGTGGCGGGAGCGCGCACGCCAGACGAGTTCGAGGGGCGCGTGAAGGCGCTTCCATGGCAGCACGCGCGCGTGATTGCGCAGACCGTCGGCCCCTTCGGCATCGATGGGCGCACTCCGGACGACGGGGTCATCGACAAGACCTTCGTCGCGGCAGCGTTCGCGCTGCGCACGCCCCTTCGAATTAGCCATGTGGTCGCGACGACGTTCGGCTGGCATGTCATCATGCTGCTGTCGCGCGAACCCTCGCCCGAGCTTTCACCGGAGCGCCGCGAGGCGCTGCCCGGGGCGGTGATCGAGGCTCGCGCCTGCATCCTGCTGGAAGAGACGTTGCAGCGGCGCCGCGAGCAGACACAGCGCGTGATCTCCCACGAGGCCGAGTTGCTCATGGCCCGTGCGGCCGGTGCGTCCCCTTGATGCGCGTTCGCCCCCGACGGCCAAGGGGCGCCGCGCCCGAGCGCGACCAGCGGGAGACCGCGTTCACCGGGATTCTCGCGGACCTCGTCCGCCGCATTCCCGGCGCCCACGCGGCGGCGCTCGTGGATCGCGATGGCGAGACGGTCGACTATGCGGGCGACGACGCGCCTTACGAAACACGCATCGCTGCGGCGCACTGGCGAATCGCGCTCGAATCTGTGAAGGAACAGGCCTTCCTCGCCGACGTGAAATCGCTGGTCATCCGTGCGCACCGAGCGAGCTTCATCGTGCATGTGCTGCCCCAGGGGTACGCGTTGCTCGTGCGCCTCGTGCGCGGCGCGGGGTTCCGCGGGTGGCAGCGCGCGGTCCCCGCGTGTGCGCGGCGCATCGGACAGGAAGCGGGGTGGCCAGAGGCCGCCGGCATCACGTGGTTCGACGTGGACGTCTCGTGCGACGCCGAGGGACGACCTTGCGCGGTGGTGTGCGCCGGCACCGCCGCGCGCGTCGAAGTCATCGGCCGGCACCGGCGCGACCCCACCCAGCCTGAACAAGCGTGGCGAGTCCGCCTCGTCTCGGGCGCCGAGGCCACATTCGTGTGTGAGTCTCGACGGTTCTGGTACGCCGATGAAGCGCTGACCGCGCTCACGGTGAGCGGCCGTCCGAAAAACATTTGACAGGGTGCGCCGCGCGACTAGAGTCCGCCGCCCACCCGTTGACGAGTGGGGCCCGACAAGGGCCGAGCGCAAGGACACATCCGTAATCATTCCAAGTCCTTGCGATCAACGGTGCCGGCTGATGGCTCGAGCCTCAACGCCGCCGAAGGCACTGACCTTGTTCCTTTCCGCGTCCACTTTCGATCGCTTCCTTGTTTCTCGCTCTTGACGAGTACGTAGCCGGGCAGTAAAGAACCGCCCCCGACCTTTTGGGGCCGTCTGGCCCGCCTCGGTCCTTGAAAACTGAATCGTACGCTCGCTTTAGCGCCCTCGGTCTGCGTCTGCAGATGCGAGGGCAGTGACGAGTGGGTTTTCGGAGCGCGCGAGGTTTCGCGGCCACCCCGGCCGCAACAACCGAAGCGACGCTCCATTCACAAGCCAGAGCCCGAGCTTCGGCTCGGGAACTCACCAGATTCAACTGGAGAGTTTGATCCTGGCTCAGAACGAACGTTAGCGGCGCGCCTAACACATGCAAGTCGCACGAGAAGGGGCTTCGGCCCTGGTAAAGTGGCGCACGGGTGAGTAACACGT
>Ga0302325_10025586_pt1 | contig 12265 bp, 7 predicted proteins | sample Palsa_T0_2_FD_201948 | JGI IMG/M metagenome (GOLD analysis project Ga0302325, IMG submission 201948) | Peat permafrost microbial communities from Stordalen Mire near Abisko, Sweden - Palsa_T0_2 | ecosystem: Environmental > Terrestrial > Soil > Palsa > Peat permafrost | place: Sweden: Abisko...
CCCTTGGACCTTAGTCAGGTCGTCGTGCAAGTCAAAATCCATCACGCTTTTGTCCGCCGCGTTTCCGTAGCTCCCCCCCGTGAAGCCTGTAATTGAAAAGGACGGAACAGCGTCGAATTGGTTCGACGGGTAAAGCTCGGAGGCAGTGTACCCAAGGGTTGGCCGACTTACAGCCCTGTCATTCGGGTCGGTAATAATATAGTCGTGCGAGGCGCCGAAACTGATGTAGTTGAGCAGCGTGGGAGAGAAGGAGTGCGTCAGGTTGATCGCCGTGACCCATCCGGGCCGGCCTCCCGTTGAAGGCAGATTGCCGAAAGTGCCCCCTCCAGTCGAGTTGCCCCAGGTTTGGTGCATGTAATCCGCACTCATTCGAGTCTCCGGGGAGAAATTGTAATCGACTTTAATCATGTCCTCGCGGGAATCCTGAGTATCCGGGCTTGTATAAGTGAAGTTTTGGGCTCCCGTAGTATTCGGCAGCGGCAATATGGTGAGAAGCTTGGGCCCGTTTACGGACCAACGGGATTGAGGAACTATTTCGCCCGGAAACGGCGTGCCCGTAGTGGGATCGACGGGCGCCGTCAGCCCCGACCCGACAAAGTCGCCCGACCGTTCCAACGCTGTCGGGACGGTGCTGTTATGGAGTGTGCCCTGGTGCTGATACTTCCACTCTTCGGACCAAAAAAAGAAGAGCTTGTCACGTGTACTATTGAATTTGTGCGGCAGGAACACGGGGCCGCCAAGCGTCCAACCGAAGTCGTTGTAATGCAGCAGGTCCGGGCCGGAGGAGAAGAAATTCTTCGCATCCAGATCCTCGTTCCGCAAAAACTCGAAGGCCGACCCGTGGAAATCTCTCGTCCCGCTTTTTATCACAACGTTCATATACGCGCCGGAGTTCCCGCCATATTCGGCGGCAAAGGCGTCGGTGAGGATGCGAACCTCCGCGATCGTGTCCGGGTTGGGCGTGATCCGCTCGTTGTAGTTGCTCGCTGTGTCCAGATTCTGAACACCGTCGACATAGGCGCCCATCGACGGCGTTCGGGCCCCGTTTGTGATTGTGCCGACCATGCTGTTCGTAACCGAAAACTGGTCGAGCGTCGCAATCATTGATCCAGGTACCAGGCGAAGCAGGTTGACGTAATCGCGCCCATTCAGCGCCAGATTGGTCACCTGACCATTGTCGAGCACCTGCGAAACATCGCCGCTTTGCGTCTGGACTTGCTCAGCGTTGGCTGTCACCGAAACGGTTTCCGAAACGGCGCCGGGCGCCAGAGTTAGATTTACCGTGCGTACAGACGACGCGTCCAGCACGATGCTTTGCTCGCGGATTGTTGAGAACCCTTGTTTCTCCGCGGAAATGGTATAGGTTCCTGCCGGCAGGCTCGTGAATACGTAACTTCCAGAATCCTGCGTGACCGTTTGTTGTCTGAAATCCGTTTGAGGATTGAGCACCGTCACCTGGACGCCGGGCATCGCCGCCCCGCTTGAATCGGTGACCAATCCAGTAATCCGGCCGACGTTTGTCTGGCCCATCAGGCCTGCGGCCAATAAGCAACCCAGCAAAATGCGACGTAGCATCTTCGACCTCCTGAAAGCTTTCGCTAAAAAACTCGACGTGCGAAAAAGTATATCGAAGATTACATAGTGGAGTCAATAGGTCGACATAATGCCGACAAAAATCTGCTGAGCGCCAGAGCCTGGAGCTATCGGGCGGTCCCGGCGGCGCCGGCGAGAATACGATAAGCTCTTCGGGCAACTACCAACTCCTCGTTGGTGGCGATGGTGAGGACCTGCACTGGCGAATCCGCCGCAGAGACGAAACGATCGCCGGCACCGGTCCGATTCCTGGCGGCATCGAGGTGAACTCCCAAGAACTCGAGACCATGACAGCAAGCGGTGCGCAGCCGGCTGGAATTCTCCCCGATGCCGCCGGTAAAGGCGATCGCTTCGATTCCTCCCATAGCAGCCGCATATGCGCCGATGGTCTTTTTGACCTGGTAAACGAAGACTTCAAGGGCGAGGGCAGCTCTACGATTGCCCTGATTTCCGGCCTCCTCAAGATCGCGGACATCGCCGCTCTCCACGCCGGATAAACCAGCCAATCCGCCGCCTTGCGCCAACTGCGCGCGGACTTCAGCGATGCTCCAGCCGTGCCGCTCCATCATGTAGAGGACGGCAAAAGGGTCAAGATCGCCGCAGCGGGTGGCATTTTCCAGTCCTGATTGGTTCGAAAAGCCCATGGTCGTGTCCACCGATCGGCCGCCTTCGATGGCGCACATGGAAGAACTGCCGCCTAAGTGGCAACTCACCAGCTTCACGTCGCGCCCAAGCAACTCTCGCGTGCGCTCGGCAATGAATTGATGAGATGCTCCGTGGAAGCCGTACTTCCGTACACCCTCCTCCGTCCAGGCATGCGGAACTCCATAGAGCCAAGCATGCTCGGGCATGGTCGAGTGAAACTCTGGCTCGAAGGCGGTGACGATCGGTATTCCCGTCAACGCTTTCTGAAATGCTTCAATCGCTGCCAGATAAACCGCATTGTGTACAGGGGCGACGGGCAGATATTGGTGCATGGCGGCGAGTACGCCCTCATCGGCGATGAAGGTTCCGCAATAGCGGGGACCGCCATGGACCGCCTTGAGCCCAACCGCGTCGATGGCCACGCTGCCCGACGCAATCTTCGCGATCGCCTCGTGGTAATTTGTAAGGCGCTCTACGCGGCCTCTTGCCAAAACCTTTTCCGAAGGCATCTCAAGGATCTGATACTTCAAAGAAGTGGAGCCGAGATTCGGGACAAGAATGTTCATCATGTTATTGGGTGGCGTCCCGTTCGGCCGCCGCGACTAGAATTCCGATGGCAATGGAACGAATTTTTGTGGCGGGCGATTCCGCACGGGAAAGCAGGATGAGGGGTACGCGCGCCCCTACCACCAGCCCTCCGGATTCGCCTTTCGCAAAATAAGTGACGGCACGGTAAAGAATATTCGCCGCCTCAATGCTTGGACAGACGAAAATATCGGTATTCTCGACAACCGGGCTATCGATGCCCTTACGCTCGGCTGCAAATCGGCTGAGCGGCGCGTCGAGCGCGATGGGTCCTTCAATGTACGCGCCGGTAATCTGGCCGCGGCGGTTCATCGCCGCCAGAGCTGCCGCATCGATTGTCGCAGGCATATCCGAATTTGCGAATTCCAGCGCACAGAGCGCCGCCAGATTCGGCTTTTCGATGCCGATGGCATGCGCCACGGCGATGGCGTTGCGGCACAGGTCCGCTTTTTGATCCAGGTTCGGCGCGATGTTGATCGCCGCATCCGTGAGCAGCATTAGCCGGTTCATACCGGGCGTCTGGAACACAACCACCTGGCTAAGCAGCCTTTTGCCCCGCAGCCCCACCTCCTTATCCAGTACGGCCCGGATGAGCGTCGCGGTGCCGATCTTCCCTTTCATGAGCAAATCGGCTTTGCCCTCGCGCACCAGGCTGATCGCCTTGCGGGCCGCGGCCGCCTCGTCACGCTCGTCGATGATTTGGCTGTCTGAGACCGCGTAGCCAGCTTCCGTGCACATGTCGCGGATCTTGTCTGCGTTCCCAACCAAGGTGGCGCGCGCAAGTTGTATCGCTTCCGCCTCCTTTAACGCCGCGATCACGTCCGGATCGTGTCCCGCAGCCACTGCGATATTTACGGCGCCGCGCGCGCGCGCGGCGCCCACCACCTCGTTGAGATTCTCGAACATATGTCGGGTTAGTGGACCGCTTCGAAAAGCCCGGCCGCGCCTTGCCCGCTGCCAATGCACATGCTAACCACGCCGTACCGCGACTTCGGCCGGCGCGCCATTTCATTCGCCAGCGTTCCCACCATCCGCGAGCCCGTCATTCCAAACGGGTGGCCGATTGCGATCGAGCCGCCGTTCACATTCAGCAGATCCACGGGGATGCCCAGAAAATCGCGGCAATAGACCACCTGCACTGCGAATGCTTCATTGATCTCCCATAAATCGATATCTTCCACCTTGAGTCCGTGACGTTTGAGGAGCTTAGGTACGGCATAAATCGGGCCAATTCCCATTTCGTCGGGTTCGCAACCGGCAACGGCAAAACCACGGAAGATCAGTTTATAAGGAATACCGAGTTCGTCGGCCTTTTGCCGCGACATCAACAGCGTCGCGGATGCGCCATCGGAAAGCTGCGAAGAGTTCCCCGCCGTTACCGATCCCTTCCCGCTCTGCGGATCGAAATACGGCTTCAGCGCCAGCAATCCCTCGAGGGTGGAGTCAGCCCGATTGCACTCATCGCGGTCACAGCAGACTTCCTTCTCGCCCAGTTTTTCACCGGTCTTCTTATCCATCAAGGCCATGGTGGCCTTCATAGGCGCGATCTCGCTCGAGAAAAAGCCTTCCCGCTGCGCGCGTGCAGTGCGCAGTTGGCTCGCCAGCGCAAATTCGTCTTGCGATTCCCGGCTGATGCTGTAGCGCTTGGCCACCACCTCCGCCGTATCTCCCATGCCCATATAGATTCCAGGGCAGCTCTGCAAAAGTTCGGGATGCGGGTCGCCGTCGCCCTTGATCAGACTGATGCTCTCAGAACCCCCGCCGATGGCGGCGTCAGCGCTCTCGTTGATGATTTGGTATGACGCCATGGCCACCGCCTGGAGCCCCGAAGAGCAGAACCGGTTAACGGTGGTTCCGGCGACCGAGACTGGAAGTCCACCGAGTATGGCTGCTTGACGCGCCATATTGTGCCCTTGCTGCGCATGGGGCTGCGCACAACCCAGGATTACGTCCTCCACCAACTGCGGATCGAGCTGTGGCGTCTTGCGGAGCACATCTTTGATACAATGTGCGGCCATATCGTCAGGACGCGTCATATTGAACGAACCGCGAAACGATTTTGCTAAGCCAGTTCGGGAGCTGGCGACTACTACGGCTTCTCTCATGAATCTTCTCCAAGTTACCTATACTCAGCCCAACCGGGCAGATGAAGTATACACCACAACACCACTGATGCTCAAGATGGCGACTGATATTCAAAAATCTTCGACATAGTGTGGACAGTAGAGGAAAATATGTATAATGTGAGGGAGCAAAGTCGCACGATGGTTGATAACCAAACGATAATTGTTGGTTCGATTGCCAGCAAGCGCAGCCGTCTCGGTCCCCTGATCAATAACGCGGCGTACCAAAGCCTGGGCCTTAATTATCTATACGTCTCGTTCGCCGTGACTGAAGACGGGCTCAAATCCGCGGTGGCCGGAATGGTGGCCCTGGGGTTCCGGGGATTCGCAGTTTCCATGCCGCACAAGGAAGCCGTGATCGAACTTCTCGATCGCGTCGACCCGGTCGCCGCCTGCATCGGTGCGGTGAATACGGTGCAACGTGAAGGCGACCTACTGGTAGGCTACAACTCCGACTGGATCGGTGCGGTTACCGCCTTGCAGGAGGTCTGTGCCTTGAAACGCCGGCGAGTGCTCCTGCTTGGTGCCGGAGGCGCGGCGCGCGCTATCGCCTATGGGCTTTCGCAGCATGGCTGCGACGTGATGATCTGCAATCGATCCGCATCGAAAGCGGTGGACCTGGCGCGTGATTTTGGCGGGGCCGGGAGCGCACTCGAAGATGCCGCGAATTTCGATTATGACATCTTGATCAATGCCACTTCCGTGGGTTTCGGCACTCAGGAATGCATCGTCGAGCCGAGCATGATTCGCGAAGGGGCTGTGGTTATGGATATTGTCTTCGACCGTCCCGCTACCCCTCTGCTGCAATTGGCGGCAAGCAAGGGATGCGTCATCGTACCCGGCTACAAGATGCTGCTTCACCAGGCAGTATTCAGTTTCGAGCTTTTTACAGGTTGCAAGGCGCCGATCGCCGTGATGGAGCAGGCGCTTTTGCAGTGAAATCGACCGAAGAGGACTATTGACATGAGCGACAAAGTTCGTTTGACGCAAGAGGGCGAAATCGCGATCGTTACCATCGATAATCCGCCGGTGAACGCATTAGGCGCGGGGATCCCAGAGGCGATTCGGGATACTATTCATGAAGCTGCATGGAAATCGGAGATTCACGCCATCGTGGTGATTGGGGCTGGCCGGACCTTCATTGCCGGCGCCGACATCCACGAATTCGAGAAAATCACCAGCGGCAAGCGATGCCGGCAAAACGATCTGCCGATCCTGCTCACTATTGAAGATTCGGCCATGCCTGTGGTAATGGCGATCCACGGCTCGGCCCTTGGCGGCGGTCTCGAATTCGCCATGGCCGGACATTACCGGGTCGCCACCCCAGATGCACAACTGGGCCAGCCGGAGGTGAAGTTGGGAATTATCCCGGGCGCGGCTGGAACGCAACGTCTGCCGCGGCTGGTAGGCGTGGCCAAAGCTGTGGAGATGTGCGCCTTCGGCGAGCCCATCAAAGCGCCGGAAGCGTTGACGCTCGGCCTGGTGGATAAACTGATCGAGGGCGATCTGCTAGCCGGGGCGATAGAATTCGCGCGGTCGATCAAGGGCCAGAGGCCGGTTCGGACTAGGGACCGCACGGCGAAGTTGGCGAATCCGGACCCAGCTGTCTTCGCGGAGGCACGCAGTCTGGCGCGAAAGACGAAGCGCGGGCAGAACGCTCCTCTGGCCGCTATCGATGCAGTGGAAGCGGCGACGAGGCTTTCCTTTGAGGAAGGATGTGGTTTGGAATGGCATCTCTTCGACAAGTGCCTCCATTCCAGCCAATCCAAAGCCATGATTCACGGTTTTTTCGCCGAACGGGCCGTGAACAAAGTACCGGATGTGCCCAAGGTTACGCCTACCTTCGAAATTCGCTCGGCGGCCATCGTCGGCGCGGGTACGATGGGCGGCGGCATTGCGATGTGCTACGCCACCGCTGGAATTCCGGTAATTCTCAAAGACAGCCAGGAAGCGTTGGAACGCGGCATGGCAACGATTCGGAAGAACTATTCGAACTCTGTGAAGAGGGGAAGGTATTCCCAACTCGTAATGGACCAAAGGATGGCGCTGATTCGACCTCAGCTCACGTATGATGGATTCGGTGAAGCCGATATCGTCGTGGAGGCGATTTTCGAATCCATGGCGGCCAAGAAGGTGGTGTTCGCCGAATTGAGCGGCGTCATTAAGCCGGAATGCATCCTGGCCACCAATACATCGATGCTGAACATTGACGAACTTGCCGCTGCCGCCTCGAGGCCGAGCATGGTAATCGGCCATCACTTTTTCAGCCCGGCGAACGTCATGCGGCTGCTGGAAATCGTCCGCGGAACCAAAACCAGCACGCGGGTGATCGCCACCTCCATGGCGCTGGCAAGAAAGCTGGGCAAGGTGGGTGTGGTCGCCCGTAACGCGCGCGGTTTTATCGGCAACCGCATGCTGGTGCCCTACGAACGCGAAGCGCAGTTCCTGTTGGAGGAAGGCGCGTCGGTCGAAGACGTGAACGATTCGATCTATGATTTCGGCATGGCGATGGGGCCACTGGCGATGAACGATATGGCCGGCGGCGACATCAACTGGCACATCAAGAAGGAATTTCCAGACCCCCCTGGGGTGCGCGAGCGCTACGTGGTGGCCGACCGGCTCTGCGAGATGGGGCGTTACGGACAGAAGACCGGCCGCGGTTGGTCGCTTTACGATGAAAATCGCAAAGCGCGGCCAGATCCTGAGGTGGCGGCCCTCATCGAGCAGGTGGCGAAGGAGCGTGGGATCGAGCGGCGGCATATTACACGCGAAGAAATTGTCGACCGCTGCATCTACGCCTTGGTGAATGCCGGAGCCGAGCTATTGGAAGAGGGCATTGCCCTGCGCGCCTCCGACATAGACACGGTCTACCTGAACGGCTACGGATTTCCAGTGTGGCGTGGGGGGCCGATGTTTTACGCCGATACGGTAGGGCTTCCCAAAGTGCTGGCCCGAATTCAAGAGTTCGAAGCGCGCCACGGCTCGGAATTGTGGAGGCCGGCGCCGCTGCTCAAGCGTCTAGCAGAGAGTGGCGAGACCTTTGCAGACTTCGATCAAGGCGGGGAACTGGCGGCAATTGCATAACGGCAGGCAACAAGATCAAAGTTCGACTGGAGGAATCAGTGGAAGAAAAGTTTCTGACGGACCGCGTCGCGGTGATCACTGGCGGGAGCCGGGGATTCGGGAAGGCTATGGGCATGGCGTTAGGCAAAGCCGGAGCCAAGCTCTCGCTGGTCGCCCGTCATAAGGAGCAACTCGACGAGGCGGTTGCCCAGGCAGCCAAGGCCGGAATAGAGGCCGAAGGGTTTGTAGCCGACGTTTCGGACGAAACGCAGGTCCGCCAGCTGGAGGAAAAGATTGTTGCACGTTTCGGCCGCGTCGACATTCTCATCAACAATGCTGGAACGACTGTACTGAAGCCCGTTATCGAGTACACCTTGGCTGAATGGCGCAAGGTTATCGATACGAATCTCACAGCGGCATTCCTAATGTGCCGGGCCTGCGTGCCGCACATGCGAGGCCGGGGATATGGAAGGATTATCAGCCAAGCCTCGATTATGGCGCACATCTCCACACCCTTGCGCGGTCCTTACTCTGCCAGCAAGGCGGGACTGCTCGGACTGACGAAGTCCCTGGCGCAGGAGTTGGCGCCAGATGGCATTACAGCCGTGACTATCAGCCCCGGACCGTTTGCTACCGACATGACCGCCCCCGTGATGGCCGACCCAGTCCGCAACCAGCAGTTCATGGACAACGTGCCGCTAAAGCGATATGGGAATGTGGAAGAGGCTGCCGGGTTGGTGCTTTATGTATGTTCCCCCGCCGGTGGTTTTATCACCGGGAGCGATATTCTGATCGACGGCGGCTGGACTTCGCGCTAGCCCTTCCGCGGCATCACGGCCGCTGAATTGACGCCCGTCCCGGCGATGCTACACAGCAACATTATTTGAAAGACATGTCCCTGCCAAGTGATTGCGCGCCTGGAGAATGCTGCATATTCGAAGACATGATGGCGACGGCCCTCAACACCCGGGTTTTCGATATTGCTTTCACTATGTCGTCAATTTGTCGGCACAAGATTATGTTTGTATTGACAGTGGATGCAAGCCCGTTATATACTCCCGAAAGCCGCCGTAATGCAAGGGCGTTCTTAGAGGAAAAATGAGGCTTTGTCGCCGCACGCGCGGTTCAACACAGACTGCGTTCCCGCCGTTGAACGAGACCTGCAACTTTAACTCACTCAGTAAAAACAAAGACAATACAGGAGTTCTATACGTTTAATCGTCTCGAACTAATCCTACTTTTGGCTGCAGAACTATGGGGCCCGGTAAACGTAGATAGGATCTCCGGAACCCTCACAGATGCCAGCAAAACATCGATTCCGGGGTGCGTCGTGACATCGGAGACTGTTCAGTTCCGAGCCGAATGTTACAACCTTCCCAATCATCCGTTCTTTACGACTGTCGGCGCCACGGTCGGAACGAGCACTTTTGGGACGGTAACCGCGTCCGGACCCGGTCGTGTCATGCAGTTTGGTCTCAAGATCTTGTTCTAGGCGTCAGGATAATAATGATCGAAAGGAATGGTATGCGTTTTTTAGCCCTATTAGTTCTCACGACCGCGATAATCCCCGGAGTTCAGGGGCAAACCGATTGGCCGACTTTTGGACACGATCCAGGTGGCCAAAGATTCTCGCCGCTCAAGCAGATCGATGTGAAGAATGTCTCTCAATTGAAGCTGGCCTGGAGCTACAACACTGAAGCGCAAGTGGAAGAAGGTCCCGCTGCGGAGGGGCGTGGTCGCGGAGGCCGTGGACGGGGCGAAGCGGCCGCGCGGGGCGCAGCCGATGCCGGCGCACCGGGCACTCCAGCCGCCGCCGCTCGCGGTGGACGAGGTAGGGGAGGTTTTTCACGGGGGCGCCAGTCGGAGACTACGCCGCTGGTGATAGGTAATGTGCTCTACATGTCCACCGCTTACAATCGCGTGGTTGCTCTCGAGGCGGACACTGGGAAGGAGATCTGGGTATACGATCTGAAGAGTCTTGGCACGCCTGGGATGCGCGGCATTAATTATTGGCCGGGAGACAAGGTCTCGCCGCCGGAAGTGATTTTGGGGACCAATGCGGGCAAGATGCTGGCCATCAATGCCAAGACCGGAACGCTCGTACCTGGTTTCGGACAAGAGGGCGTTGTCGACCTTCGCAAAGGAGTGGCGGACGATTTTCCGGACCAGAACTACGGCCTGCCTTCACCGCCGGCAATCTATAAGGGTGTCATTATCACCGGCTCGGGCGTTCCGGAAGGCCCGCAATTCGGCGTTTCCGGGGATACGCGCGGCTGGGACGCGAGCACCGGAAAACTTCTGTGGCGTTTCCATACCGTCCCGCAGCCCGGTGAGCCGAACCACGATGTCTGGCAGGACGACCAATGGAAAAATCGCGGCGGCGCCAACACATGGGGATACATCACCGTGGATTTAGAGCACGGCATAGTGTATGTGCCGATTGGTACTCCCAATGTGGATTTTTGGGGCGCCGATCGCAAAGGACAAAACCTCTACGGATCATCGCTGGTTGCGCTGGATGCCATGACAGGCAAAATGAAGTGGTTTTTCCAAGCCACCCACCACGATAACTGGGATTACGATTTGCAGGCGGCGCCGGCCCTGATTACGGTCAATCGCGATGGGAAAAAGATCCCGGCAGTGGCCCAGTATTCGAAAGAAGGACTGCTGTTTATTCTGGACCGGTTGACGGGTAAACCAATCTTCGGGGTGGAGGAGCGACCGGTGCTCCGCGACAATCCCACTCCGGGCGATGAGAATTGGCCGACGCAGCCTTTTCCTCTGAAGCCGCCGCCCTTAACGCGCAATAGCTTCAAACCGGAAGAGGTTTCGACGGTGACGCCGGAACACGAGAAGTTCTGCAAAGACCTCCTACAGAGTGAGGGAGGGGTTATGACAGGTGGCCCCTACGCTCAATATGGTCCTAAGCTGAGGGTAATATTCCCGAGCGTCATTGGCGGCGGTAACTGGGGCGGGATATCTTTCAATCCTCAACTAGGATATGTGTTTGCCAACTCCCAGAACCTTGCTACGATCGGCAAATTGGCAAAAACCGCGGACGGTTCCCGGTACAGCCGCCAGGGTCCGGCCGATTCTCCCGACGGCCTGAACGGGCGCTTCTGGGAGCCCGAAAAAGAGTGGCCCTGTGAGCAGCCGCCTTGGGGCGTGCTGAGCGCGGTCAATGCGAACACCGGTGAAATCGTATGGCAGGTTCCACTCGGCGAGTTCCCCGAACTGACGGCTAAGGGAGTGCCTAAGACCGGAACACCCAATCTCGGCGGGTCTATGGCAACAGCTGGCGGACTGGTCTTCATCGGAGCCACCATCGATCACATGTTCCGCGCCTTTGACGCGCGCACGGGCAAAGAATTGTGGGCGACGGACGTAGGAGTCGCGGCGCATGCAGTGCCGATCACCTATCAAGGCAAGAACGGGAAACAATACGTCGCGATTATGGCCAGCGGCGGTGGATTTTTGGCCAGTCCATCCGCTCCCGGCAAGTTGTGGGTCTACGCTTTGCCATGAATAGTTCAGCAGAGTCCGGGAGGTTAGCTGGCGAGTCGAATGAGTAGTTTGCGGTCACCGCAGAGCACGCGGTGGCCGTCACTCGCGATTTGTCGCTGCAGTTGTGGTCACGATTTGAAACCTCGGAGACAGGCTCGGCCCACGACGTTTTCCCGCTTAGCATTTGGGTAGCTGGCTCACAACGCGCAGTACACGGCAACTCGGCCCCCCACGGTACAATTCGCGCGGGCCGACGCGGGCGATCTGGGAATGGTACAGTCGATCCAACTGATTTCGCTGTTGTCCGAGGCGCTGGTCGCGGGTTCAGCTGCGTATTGCGCAATTACCGTGATCGCCGCTTTGTGCTATCGCAGCGTCCGTCCTCTTGGGGTGAAAGATGGACCGGCGGTCAATATGTTAAAACAGCTCGGGGGGGATGACGGGCTTGACGAGAATTTCCGTACAATCTTCGAGGGCCAAAGATCCGGCTATCAAGCGGAGCGTCTGTGCGCGAGTTACCAGCACAATGTGGCCGCCGGCCAACTGCCCGAGCGCGTACTTCGAGGATGGCGTTTCGTCATCCTCGCGCCGCAATGCTCGGCGTTCATCCGCCGCGGCATAGAACGCGGTGCTCGCACAATAGTGGATCCTCCTGCCTTATGGTGTCTGGTACCGGCGCCGCGGCTCTTCCCTCACTGGTTGAGCGCGCTGCGGCAAGACATCCGCTCCGTGGAGCGTGGACGCCCCGCGGC
>Ga0302325_10025588_pt1 | contig 12264 bp, 8 predicted proteins | sample Palsa_T0_2_FD_201948 | JGI IMG/M metagenome (GOLD analysis project Ga0302325, IMG submission 201948) | Peat permafrost microbial communities from Stordalen Mire near Abisko, Sweden - Palsa_T0_2 | ecosystem: Environmental > Terrestrial > Soil > Palsa > Peat permafrost | place: Sweden: Abisko...
CCACGCCTCGACGGTCCCCAGGTTCATCAGCACCACCGCGCGCAGGTCGCTGCCCTGGGCGATGTCTTCGTCGGATTGCCCGGTCATCGGCGAGGCGAGGAACCTGACCTGCTGCACGACGCCGGCCAGGTGGCCGCGCCGCCGGGCCAGCGACAGCTTCAGCGACGCGATCGCCACCCGGAGGCGGCGCTGGCGATCCGGCGGTGCCGTCACGGCGTACGTCTCGGCCACCGCTAGGTGGGCGGCCGTGCCGTCCAGGCGCCCGGCGACCAGGTCACCCGCCGCGCGCACCAGGGCCAGCTCGGGGTGATCCGCGCCGGCCGGGAAGGCCCGCACCAGCGCCTGCATGGTCTCCGCCTGCCCGTCGAGCGTCAGGCTGAACGAATGATCGGCCAGCAGCCGGGCCGCGCTCGGCCAGTCGCCCGCCGCCTGGGTGTGCCGGATGGCGTCGACCACCTGGCCTTGCCGGATGAACCATCGGGCGGCGCGCCGGTGCAGGACCGGCACTTCGGTGGGTAGGGTCCGGCGCAGCTCCAGCCGCAGCAGGTCCCCGAACAGGTGGTGGTAGCGGAACCATTCCCGCTCCGGGTCGAGCGGCACGACGAACGCGTTCGCGTCCGCGAGTTCCAGCAGGATCCGGTCCGACCCGGGGCGGCCGGTCAGCACGTCCGCCAGTTCGCCGTTGACCTGGTCGAGCAGGGAGGTGCGCAACAGCAGATCCTGAACGTCGGCGGCCTGGCGCTCCAGCATTTCCGCGACCAGGTACTCGGCGACCGTGCGGTCGCTGCCGGAGAACTCCGCGACGAACTGCTCCGGGTCGGGGTGACCGGCCAGCGAGATCGCGGCCAGGCGAAGGCCTGCCGCCCATCCTTCGGTGCGCTGGTGCAGCAGGGCCGCGCCGGCTTCGGACAGCGTGATACCCGAGGCGTCGAGCAGCAGGCGCGTTTCGCGTTCGGAAAAGCGCAGGTCGCCCGCGCGGATCTCGGCCAGCTCGCCGGCCAGGCGGAGCTGATGCAGACGCAGCCGCAGGTCGTGCCGCGTGGTCAGCACCGCGTGCACCCGCGCCGGGAGGTTCGCCAGCAACCGGGTCAGCTGACCGAGGGCCTCCGGAGAATTCAGCTCGTGCAGGTCATCGATCACCAGCGTGACGTCGCCACCAGCGTCGGCGAGCTCCGACAGCACCCGGTCGACCATCGCCGGCGCGTTGAAGTCAGGCGTCGCCGCGGCCGGTTCCGGGCGGCCGGCCGCGGCCGAGACGTCACGGACCGCGTCCAGCAGGGCCAGCCAGAACTGCTGGGCGTCTTGCTCACCGCGCGGTACCTGCAGCACGGCGAGCCGGCGCCGCTGGCCCTGGAGGTCGGCCCAGGCGCGCAGCAGCGACGTCTTCCCGCTGCCGGCCGGTGCCGAGATGATCGTCACCCGGCGCGTCGCCGCGCGATCCAGGGCAGCGAGAAGATCGATCCGGTCAATCAGCCGGAGACTCGCCCGAGCCACCTTCAAAGGCCTGCCTTTGATTTGTCTGCCTGACACCTGGTGTCGGTGAGGCCTGGCACCTCCCCTTTCGCTACCAGGCCAGCGCCCGTGCTGTCAACGCCGCGGGCCCGCGCGAATCACCGGGATCCGGTGACGACGTCTCACCTGGCCGACCGAGAGCCTGAGCCTTGACCTGCTCCGATGACCACAGACCCGAGGCTGCCGTGACCTTCACCGTGGATATCCACCACCACATGCTGCCCGATTTTTTCTGGCGGGCCACCAACGAAGGTGACCACCCGGTCGGCGGCATCGCGCCGCCACCCTGGTCACGCGCGAGCGCGCTGTCGTTCCTCGACGACGCGGGCATCGACGTCGCCATTACCTCGATCAGCACCCCCGGCGTGCACACCGGCGACGACGCCAGGGCCCGCGCCCTGGCCCGGCAGTGCAACGAGCTGGCCGCCGAACTGACCCAGGGCCGCCCCGACCGCTTCGGCGGCTTCGCCTGCCTGCCGCTGCCCGACGTCGACGGGGCGCTCGCCGAACTGGCCTACGCCCTCGATGAGCTCCGGCTCGACGGCGTCGTGCTGTTCAGCAACGCCCGCGGCCGCTACCTCGGGGACCCGCGGTTCACCCCGCTGTTCGACGAACTGCAACGGCGCCAGGCCGTCGTGTTCGTGCACCCCAACCCCTCGCCCGACCCGAGCGCCCACGCCCTCGGACTGCCCGACTCGCTCATCGACTACCCCGCCGACACGACCAGGGCCATCGCCTCGCTGCACTACAGCAACACCTTCGCCCGCACCCCCGACGTCAAGTACGTCCTGGCCCACGCCGGGGGCACCGTGCCCTACCTGGCCGGGCGGTTCGCCATCATCGACCAGATGAACGTCATCCCCGGAGCGCAGGACCGGGCGAGCGCGGCCGAGACGTTCCGCCGCCTGTACTGGGATACCGCCCTGTCCTGGGGCGACCCGGTGCTGCGCACGCTGCGCGAGGTGGTGGGCATCGACCACGTCCTGTTCGGCTCCGACTACCCGTACCTGCGCCGCGACCTCGCCGTCTCCTGCCGCGAGCAGATCGAGGCCAGCCCGGAGCTCACCGACAGCGAACGGACGGCGGTCCTCGGCGCCACCGCGGCCAGGCTGATCCCGCGGCTGGCCAGCCTGCGACCTAAGACTCAACCACACGCAAATCATCGGAATCAGGTGACAACAGGTCACCATGACGGCCGCTAGCTTCGGGCCTATCCGAAGCTCGGCGAGAGGAACCATGATGCGACGAATAGCGGGGGCCGCGGGGGCTGCCGGGGCAGTCCTGGCGGCGTCCCTGGCCGGCACCGCAGCCGTTCCGGCCGCGGCCCAGGCCGCCACGCCAGCGGGTATCACAGAAACGGTGATACAGAGCGGGCTCAACGCGCCCAGGCACCTCGTGCTGACGAGGGCGGGCCTGGTCGTGACCGAGGCCGGCACCGGCGGTCCCGTCGGCACGTCCAACTGCGCCACCGGTCCTTCTACCGAGGGGGCAGGAACGTCACCGTATTGCACCGGCCAGACGGGAGCGATCTTCACCATCCCCGCGAGCGGACGGATCTTCCCGGTCCTGACCAAGCTTCCCTCGGTGATCGAGGAGAACATCCAGGAGGTGACCGGCGTTTCCGCGACCGCCTACAGCCACGGGCAGCAAGCCGTGACGATCGATGATTTCCTGGTGACGGCCGACGGCGGTAACAGCCTGCTGCCCAAGCCGTTCGCGTCCCTCTTCGGCACGCTCTGGCTGCGGTCGGGCGGGAAGACCAGGGTCGTCAACCTCGCCGCCTTCGCGGCCGCTCACCCGCAGTCGGCGTCCAGTCTCGGCGATATCCCCGGCGAGGCGCCGTACGACTCCGACCCCTACGACGTGGTGGCGTACCGGGGTGGCTGGGCCGTCGCCGACGCCGGCGCCAACGACGTGCTGTACGTGTCCGACACCGGGCAGGTGTCGATGCTGGCCCGGTTCCCCGCCGTCGCCGAGCAACTGCCGGCCGGCGTCCTGGGGAACCCCACTCCGATCACCGTCGAGGCGCAGGCCGTACCCACCTCGGTGGCGGTCGGGCCGGACGGGGCCCTGTACGTCGGGCTGCTGCGTGGTCTCCCGTCCGATCCGGGGACTTCCTACGTCTACCGGGTCGTTCCGGGGCACGACCCGGTGATCTGGGCCCGCGGCCTCACCTCCGTCACGGCCATCGCCTTCGACCGCCAGGGCAGGCTGCTGGCCACCGAGTTCAACACCGGCGGCCTGCTCGCCCCGCCGACTACGCCCGGGGCCCTGGTCCGCGTCAGCAACCACGGCCAGACGGTGACGACCCTGCCGGTTCCCGGTCTCTACCAGCCCACCGGCCTCGCTGTGAGCGGCAACGGCACGGTCTACGTCTCCAACTACGGAGACAGCACCAGCGCCTCAAGCGACCCCGGCGAGATTGTCAAGATCACCGGATTGCCCTGATCCGCGGCCCCGCACGCCTCACCTGATCCCCGACGTCACATCGCCGGGGATCAGGTGATCGCCGGACCTTACGTGCGGCCAACCGCGAGCAACCGTAGTTCCCTGGCGCGCAGCACGGCGGCGGACCGGTCGCGGACACCGAGCTTGGCGTAGATGCTGCGGACGTGGCTGTCGACGGTGCTCGGCGCGACGGACAGCTGGCCGGCGATCTGCGGCCGGGACAGGTTGGTGGGCAGGTAGCGCAGCACCCGCAACTCGCTGGGGCTGAGCGGCCCGCGGGGCGCCGCCGGGTACGGGTCGCGGGCCGCGGCTGATGAGCCGTCCAGCACCTCAAGGATGCCGGCGCGAAGCGCGGCGGGCCCGGTGTGGTGCGGCGGCAGCGCCGCCAGCAGGTCCCGGGCGCCGGTCATCGCGAACGGCAGGACCAACCGGTCCGCCTCGGCCAGCGCCAGCGCGCGCTCGGCGGCCTGGTTCGCGGCCGGCTCGTCGCCGAGCTCACGGTGGGCGAGCCCGGCCAGCACCTGGGCTTCCACGACGGTGACGTACCCGACGACCGGCGCGGTACCGTCCAGGACTTCGCGCACCGCGCGCAGGGCGGCCGCCGGATCACCGTCGGCCAGGGCGATGACCGCGCGGGCGTTGCTGACTTCACCTGAGCCGGCCCGCTCGTCAGCCAGGGCCTCGACCGCGGCCCGGGCCTCGGCGGTCCGCCCGAGGCGGGCCTGGGTAGCCAGCAGCCAGCCGGTCACCTGGCTGGCCAGCGCGTGCGAGCCCGCCCGCTGCGATTGCAGGCGCTCGGCCGCGGCGAACTCCGCCAGCGCCTCGTGGTGGCGGCCGCGGCAGGCCTGCAGCATCCCGGTGACCTGGTGCAGCAGCAGCCCGACGTCCGGCCCGCTGTCCGCCTGCCAGGCCTGCCGGGCTCGCTGGAGCCACCGCTCGCCCTCGTCGAGCTCACCGGTCCAGATCAGCGTGGCGGCCAGCGTGACCAACGCGGGCGCGATCACCCATTCGGCGCCCCAGCCGTACCGCTCGGCGAGGGTGATCGCCTCGCGGCAGCGTTGCTGGGTCGTGGCGAACGAGCGGATCTTCGACGCGAAGCCAAGCTGCGCCAGGCAGCCGACCTGGAGGTAGGGCCGGCCGATCTCCCGGGCCAGGGTGGCGCCCTCCTGCAGGTGGCGTTCGGCGTCGGCCAGCCCTTCCGGCGACCACGCCTCGGCCGTCCCCAGGTTGAACAGCGCCAGCGCCCGCAGGTCACGGCCCAGCGCGACGTCCTCGTCGGATTCCCTGGCGAGCGGCGCGGCCAGGAACTTGACCTGTTCGGTAACGTCGGTCAGGTCACCGCGGCGCCGGGCCAGCGACACCTTCAGCGCCGCGATCGCCACTCCCAGCCGGCGCCGGCGATCTGGCGGCGCCGTCTCGGCGTGCGACTCGGCGACCGCCAGGTGGGCCGCCATATCGTCCAGGTGACCCAGGAAAAGGTCATTCATCGCGCGCACCGCGGCCAGCTCGGAGTGATCCGTTCCCGGCGGGAAGGCCCGCAGCAGCGCCTGGATGGTCTGCCCCTGCCCGTCAAGCATCATGCTGAAGGAGTGGCCGGCGAGCAGCCGGGCCGCGCCGGGCCAGTCGTCGGCCGCCTGGGTGTGCCGGATGGCCTCAGCCCCCTGGCCGTGCCTGGTGAACCATCCGGCGGCCTGCCGGTGCAGGGCTGGCACCGTTTCGGGCCGCGTCCGGCGAAGTTCCAGCCGGAGGAAGTCCGATAGCAGGCGGTGGTAGCGGAACCAGGTCCGGCCGGGGTCCAGCGACAGCACGAACGCGTTCGCGTCCTCCAGGTCAAGCAGGATCCGGTGCGAGCCGGGCCGGCCGGTCAGCAGATCGGCCAGCTCGCCGTGGACCCGGTCCAGCAGGCAGGTGCGCAGCAGCAGGTCCTGCACGGCGGCCGGCTGGCGGTCCAGCATCTCGGCGAGCAGATACCCCGCGACCGCGCGGTCGCTGCCGGAGAACTCCGCCACGAACCGCTCCGGCTCTGGGTGGCCGGCCAAGGACAGCACCGCCAGCCGCAGCCCCGCCGCCCACCCCTCGGTCCGCTGACGCAACAGCGCCACCCCGTCCTCGGACAGGGCGATGCCCGCCGCCGCCAGCAACGCGCGGGTCTCCGGCTCGGAGAACCGCAGCTCCGGCGCCCGGATCTCGGCCAGCTCACCGGCCAGCCGCAGCCGGTGCAGCCGCAGCAGCAGATCATGACGCGTGGCCAGCACCGCGTGCACCTGCGGTGGCAGGCTGGCCAGCAGCCGGGTCAGCTGCGCCGTCGCCGCAGAGCTCAGCTCGTGCAGGTCATCGATGACCAGCGTGGTGCCGTCGCGGGCACCGGCCAGCTCCGCGAGCACCTGGCTGGCGATCGCCGCGGCATCAGATCCGGGCGGGCCGACCGGCGGTTCCGACCCGCCGGCCTCGCCGGCCGCGTCGTCGGCCGGGCCGGCGGCCTGGCGTACCGCGTCGAGCAGGGCCGGCCAGAAGGCCTGGGTGTCGTGCTGGCCGGGCGGCACCCGCAGCACGGCCAGCCGACGCGGCTGGCCCGGACGGTCCGCCCACGCACGAAGCAGCGAGGTCTTCCCGCTGCCGGCCGGGGCCGAGATGACCGTCACCCGCTTGGCCGAGGCCCGGTCCAGGGCGGCCACCAGGTCACCTCGGTCGATCCAGCCGGAATTTGCCCGGTCCACCGTCACGCCCGCCTCGGGATCCGCGCCGGACAGCCTCCCGCCGGCGACGCACTCCCTCGGTATCAGGCCTGCACACCCACTGTCAACGGCGGGCTCCAAGGCCGCTGGGCCGGACCGGTGCGCGGGCCGGCCCGGGGGCACGCGAGCCATAGCCGCCCGGGACGCTGCTACTCCTTCAGCAGGCGGTCGGTAAGGACGATCTCGTAAATCGCCGGGACGGTCTCCGTGCGGGCCCAGTCGCGCTGAAGTTCGCAGGCGAGCGAGACCCAGCTGACCGGCTGCCCGCCGGCCTGGGTCACCCGCTCCAGGCCGGCCCGGTGGGCCTCGGGCGAGGTGCCGGCGATCGCATCGACGACGGGGAAGACCTCGTACCCGTCGCGCAGGGCATCCAAAGCGGTGAAGGCCATGCAGATTTCGGTCCACAGCGCGCAGATGATGAGCTTCCTGCGGCCGGTGGCGCGGACGGCCTGGAGGAATTCGACGTCCTCCCAGGAGTTGACCGTGGTCCGGTCTAGCGGCTTGTCGTCGGCCAGCAGGCTGGCGAGTTCCGGCAGCGTCGGCCCCTGTCCGTTGGCGACGTTGACGGTCGAGTGCACGACCGGGACCCCGAAGGTCTTGATGGCCCGGATCGTCGAAACCGCGTTCTTTACCAGCAGCGCGGGATCCATCGAGCGGACCGCGGCCAGCTGCGAGGGCTGGTAGTCGATGAACAGGAACGCCGCGTTCTCCGGGGTGAGGAGATGGTCGGCGAGCGGGTCGCGCACGGGGGCACTGGTCATGGGAGCGGCTCCTTCTCATAGCCAAACGGTTGAGCTGAAGCTAGCGGCCGTCATGGTGAGCGGCTCTCACCTGATTCCGGTGATCTTGGTGACGGCCGGCTAGCTGGTCCGGCCGACGGTGAGCAGACGCAGCTCACGGGCCCGGTGGACGGCCGCGGAGCGGTCATTGGCATCGAGCTTGACGTAGATGTTGCTTAGGTGCGTGCTCACCGTGTTGATCGAGACGGACAGCTCGCCGGCGATCTCCTGCCGGGACAGGTTCGTCGGCAGGTACCGCAGCACCCTCAGCTCGCCGGGACTGAGTGCGGCGGCCAGCCGGGCGGCGTCCGCGGGCGAGCTCGCGGAAGACGGGTGGGCGCTGCGCAAGACGTCGAGGATGTCGGCGAGCAGCGCGGCGTGAGCCGTTTCATGTGCGGGCAGCGCCGCCAGCAGGTCCCGGGAGTCCGTCATCGCGAACGGCAGGACCAGCCGGTCAGTCTCCGCCAGGCCCAGCGCCCGCTCGGCCGCCCGGTTCGCCGCACGCGGGTCACCCAGCGCACGGTGGGCCAGCCCGGCCAGCAGCTGAGCCTCGACCATCGTCACGTCGCCGATGACCGGTGCCGTACCGTCAAGCACCGCCCGCACGGAACCGAGCGCCGCGGCCGGATCGCCCGTCGCGAGGAAGATCACCGCGCGGGCATTAGCGAGCTCGCCCGAGCCGGCCAGCTCGTCACTCAGCGCCGCGAGAGCGGCGCTGGCCTCTGCGGTCATCCCGAGGCGGGCGCGGGTGGCCAGCAGCCAGCCGGTCACCTGGCCTGCCGTGGCGGGCGAGCCGTTGAGCTGCGATCGCAGGCACTCGGACGCGCTGAACTCCGCCAGCGCCTCGTGGTGACGGCCCCGGGCGGCCAGCAGCATCCCGCTGGCCTGGTGCAGCAGCAGCCTCATATCCGGGCCGGTGTCGGCCTGCAGGGCCCGCGCGGCGCGCTGCAGGCACCGCTCGGCCTCGTCGAACTCGCCCGTCCACACCATCGTCTCGGCCAGCGTGACCAGCGCGGGCGCGGTAATCCACTCGGCGCCCCAGCCGTGCCGCACGGCGAGCGCAATCGCCTCCTCGCAGTGCCTCCGGGCCGCGGCCAGCGAGCGGATCTTCGACGCGGGCCCGAGCTGCGCGAGGCACCTGACTTCGAGGTAGGGCCGGCCGATCTTCCGGGCCAGGACGGCGCCCTCCAGCAGGTGGCGTTCGGCCTCGGCGAGCCCCATGGATGCTTCCACGGTCCCCAGGTTCATCAGCGCCACGGCTCGCAGGTCGTGGCCGAGCGCGATGTCCTCCTCGGACGGCCCGGTGACCGGGGCGGCCAGGAACGCGGCTTGTTCGACGACGTCGGCCAGGTGACCGCGCCGGGTGGCCAGCCGGAGCCGCAGCGACGCGATCGCGATCGTCAGGCGGCGCTGACGATCCGGCGGCGTCGTCTGCGCGTACGCCGCGGCGACCTTCAGGTCTGCGGCCGTCTCGTCCAGATGTCCCCAGGCCAGACTGCGCGCCGCGCGCACCAGGGCCAGCTCGGAGTGTGCCGTTCCCGGCGGGAAGGCCCGCAGCAGCGCCCGGACGGTCTCTCCCTGCCCGTCCATGGTCATCCGGAACGAATGGTCGGTGAGCAGCCGGGCAGCAGCGGGCCAGTCGCCCGCCGCCTGGGTGTGCCGGATAGCGTCGGCCACCTGGCCGTGCCGGATGAACCACCCGGCCGCCCGCCGGTGCAGCGCCAGCACCTCTTCGGGCAGCCTGCGGCGCAGTTCCAGCCGCACCAGATCCCCGAACAGGTGGTGGTACCGGAACCACGTCCGCTCGGGATCCAGCGACACGACGAACGCGTTCGCATCCTCCAGGCTCAGCAGAATCCGTTCAGAACCCGGCCGGCCGGTCAGCAGATCGGCCAGGTCACCGTTCACCCGGTCGAGCAACGAGGTTCGCAAGAGCAGGTTCTGCACCACGTCGGGCTGGCGTTCGAGCATTTCGGCGATCAGATACTCCGCGACCGTGCGCTCGCTGCCGGAAAACTCGGCGATGAACCGCTCCGGGTCGGGGTGACCGGCCAGCGAGATCGCCGCGAGCCGCAGGCCCGCGGCCCACCCTTCGGTCCGCTGGTGCAGCAGCGCCGTCTCGGCCCCGGACAGGGCAATGCCCGAGGCGTCGAGCAGGTCGCGAGTCTCGCGTTCGGTGAAGCGCAGCTCTTCGCCACGGATCTCGGTCAGCTCGCCGGCCAGGCGCACCTGATGCAGGCGCAGCCACAGGTCATGTCGCGTGGCCACGATCGCGTGCACGCGCGGGGGAAGGTTCGCGAGCAGGCGGGTCAGCTCGACGAGGGACTCCGGAGAGTTCAGCTCGTGCAGATCGTCGATGACGATGACGACGCGGTCGCGCGCGCGGGCGAGCGCCGACAGCACCCGGTCGGCCAGGATCCGGACATTGAACTCCGGTGTCGCGGTCGGTAGCTCCGAGTCGCCGCCGGGGCCAGGTGCAGGACCGACCGCGTTGAGCAGGGCCAGCCAGAAAACCTGAGCATCGGCCTCGGCGCGGCGCACCGGCACGAAGGCGACGCGATAGGCCCGGCCCGCCCGCGCGGCCCAGGCGCGCAGCAGCGACGTCTTCCCGCTGCCCGCCGGGGCGGAGATGATCGTCACCTTCCCCGCGACCGCGCGGTCCAGTCCGGCCAGAAGATCGTCCCGAGCGATCAGCCGCGCCGTACGCACGCCACCTTCTCCCTGCGCTCCTTGTCTCTACGAGTCAGGTTAAGGACCGGCGGGTGAACCGGCATCACCGGATTCTGGTGATAGCAACTGCTAACTCACCTGGGCAGGTCGAACAGGGCCGCGGCGTTGCCGTAGCAGATCTTGCGGCGGTCGTTCTCGCTGATCGGCGCCGTCTCGATCCAGCGGGCCCCGTCGGTTTCCATCTCATAGGGGTAGTCGGCGGCGAACAAGATGTGGTCGGCGCCCACCGTGAGCAGGGAGGTGATGAGCGCCTGGTCGCTGAAGTTCCCGCTGGTGGTTATCCAGATGTTGTCCGACAGGTAATCCTGCAGGCGTTTGCGGGTGCGCTGGGAGTACGGGTTGTACTCGAAGCCACGCTGGATGCGCCAGGCGAAGAACGGGAGCATCTCGCCGAGATGGCCGATGACCAGCTTGGCTTCCGGGTGCCGGTCGAACACCCCGCCGTACACGATGCGCAGCACGTGAGTCGCCGTCTCGGGTGCGAAACCCCAGGTCGCGCCCACCAGTTCCGGGTGCCCGCGGTAGATCGCGTCCTGCACGGCCACCGAGGGCAGCCGCGGATGCAGGTACAGCGGCACGCCCAGCTCTTCCAGCGCCGTCCAGAACGGCTCGAACCGGTCCTGGTCGAGGTACAGGTCGTCCGGGCCGAGGTTGCTGTAGCCGTTCACCATGACGCCGCGGAACCCGAGTTCGGAGACGGCCCGCGTCAGTTCCTTCACCGCCGCGTCGACGTCCTGCAGCGCGACGGTGGCGAAGCCGGCGAACCGGCCGCCGCTGCCGGCGACCTCGGCGGCGAGGAAGTCATTGACCTGCCGCGCCGCGCTCACGGCCTCGGCCGGGTCTGCGATCCCTTCCACGCCTCCGATGGTGTGGGACAGGACCGCGATGTCGATGCCCGCGGCATCCATCTCCTCGATCCGCCCGTCCCGAAGATCGCGCAGCCGCGCGGAGACCACCTCGGCGAATTCGGGGTTGAAGCCGGCGTAGCTCGATCCCTGCTGGTCGAACTCGGCGGAGAAGGAGTCTCCGTAATGGGGCTGGGCCACCGCGATGAAATGCTCTTCGAGGGCGATCTTGCGCAGCGGGGCCGGCGGGTCTGTCGGGCGGCCGACGACGGGAAGTTGCCTGATGGCCATGGCGTTCGGTTCTCCTTTGACGAGGGTCATTACTCACGGTGGTGCTTAAGGTCATTGGTGCTTAAGGTCAGACTTGAAACGGTTCGGTGCCGGGCTCCGTCTGGACGGTCCAGGAGCCGCCGGAGCGGAAGCTGGCCGCGGTGGCGTAGCTGTCCTCTTGGAACTGCACGTAGGTCACCTTCCCGTCGACGACCTTCACCAGGATCGAGAACGGGGAGCTCACCACCTTGCCGAGCGAGTGCGACTTGTAGCGGAAGTCGCCGAATACGGCCACGTTCTCGCCGGAGCCGAACATCGTGGTCACGTTGAACGCCTGGTTGTCCCAGCGGGTGAACATCTTGGCGAGGTTGCCGAGGACCGCCTGCGGGCCGTGCGAGGTGCCGGCCCAGGGGGCCGCGCAGGCGGCCGATGCCGCTCTGCTTGTAGCCGCCCTCGGCGAAGCCGTCGTTGAGCTCGGACCAGGTGTTCGTCCAGACGGTGCCGGCCTGGAGCTCGCGGCTGACCCGGCGGCTGGTGTTGAGGCTGCCAGTGAAGACGCCGGCCGCGAGGCCGAATTCGGTGGCGTTGGCGCGGGCGATGGCGTCGGTCTCGGTGTCGAAGACCTCGAAGGTCGCGACCGGGCCGAAGACCTCCTTCTGGACGATGTCGTGGTTGACGTCGGTCACCTCGAGCAGGGCCGGCCGGTAGAACGCTCCCGCGGCCAGGGCGCCCTCGGTCGCCGGGCCGCCCCGCACGACCGGCTTGGCGTAGGCCAGAGCCTCCTCGACCATGCCGTCGACGCGGGCGACGTCGGCCTTAGTGATGAGCGGGCCCATCTCGGTGCCGGGGTCGAGTCCATCGCCGAGGCGGACGTTTTCAAAGATGCGGACGAGGCGCGCACGGACCTCATCGGCCATCCCGCGCTGCACCTGGATCCGCGAGCCG
>Ga0302325_10025589_pt1 | contig 12264 bp, 8 predicted proteins | sample Palsa_T0_2_FD_201948 | JGI IMG/M metagenome (GOLD analysis project Ga0302325, IMG submission 201948) | Peat permafrost microbial communities from Stordalen Mire near Abisko, Sweden - Palsa_T0_2 | ecosystem: Environmental > Terrestrial > Soil > Palsa > Peat permafrost | place: Sweden: Abisko...
TAAACATTCAGCGTCATCGGGATGCTGAAGTAATCGATGGACGTGGTATCGGCGACATCAGCGGGGTTGCCGTCATAGGTAAGCTCCATCTTGTCGTAGCGGTCGTAATAATTCGGATCGCTCGGGTTCGTGGGGGAGGGCTCATAACCCGCGTTCTCAAATGTCCAGGGAGTTCCGTAACAAACGTAAATTCGCCCGCTGAAATCGCTGAGATCAATCCCCTGCGTCAATTGATTCAGCGAGTACCAGTTCGGGCTGCCGTACTGGCTCAGCGACAAGGCGGCGCCGGAGGCATTGTTCGTGGCGCTCAGGGTCGAACCGCCTACAAAACCGATAAAAACCTGCGAGGCGGGCAATCCCGAATTGTTCTGGAATACCACATCCAGCGGTGTCGTTGCCCGCGCGGTTCGGACCGCCCCGGCAATGATCAGAATGAGTGCGCAAATAGAGCGATACGACGGCGGTCTCATAGGGAATTACTCTGCCAGGATTTTTCTCCGCCTTCGCTAAAAAACGCCAATCCGCCGAGAGACTCATAAGCTAGCGATCCACCGGGGGGATTTCCAGAATAATCGCCGTAAAATTAGGATTTGCAGCAACTTATAGATTCCCATGTCGCGACAATTTGGTCTCGCATTGCGACATCACTGCGCATGTCGAAGAACAAGAATGCCGCTACAACGCCGGGGCTTCTCGCAGAGAATTTCGCCAGCGGATCGTGCCTCGCCAGGGATCCGCTACAAATAAAACGATTTCTTATAACGCGTTGCAATACCAACATTATATTACCTCCAGTGTCTGCTCACACAGGCCGTCTTGAACGAGCATACATCATGGGAAAACGGATAACCCTGATCGTCACCTTCCTGTTCACTTTCGCCGGTGTCGTCGTCGCCGCGACGACTCAGAAATCGGACGATACTGCTCGCTTCTACGGGAATTGGTCGGCTACGTTTCCCTACAACAACATGCCGGTCACGATCCTCTCGATTCATGATGCGAGCGGCTACAAAAACTACGTTCTCCTTCCCCAGGGGGCCGCTCCTGCAGGGACCGGTCATTTCACCGCCGCCAATGGCACCTGGAGCAGTGACGACACCGCTGCGCCGAACAACACCGGCTCTTACACATTCATCGATAACAATACCGCCTACTGCACCAACGCCCTGGGCCAAAGCCTTCTCTGGCAACGGTATAATCTGCCGCTTCCGCAAATCATCGGCGATGGCGCCAATGGCGTAGGTGCTGCGCTTGGAAATGATTTGACGCGGGTGAAGTCCAGCGACGCGATCAAGGCTTCTCGCGCTGTTGCCGCCGCATGGCAGGCGGACGCCGTCCTTCTCTGGGCCCAGGTCGTCACGCCCAATCCGGATGGGACGGTAAACATCCTGGCTCATCCCCAGGCCTTTAACTTTCTCTACTTTTCACCCTCGGCAAACACGGCTGTCTCCGTCGTCAGCACCGCGCCCACGGGCACGCTGACGATTTCGGCGCCTGCGAATGTGCGACCGTCACCCAGCGTGCCGATCAAACCGCAGGCGATCGATCTTTCACAGGCTTTCACCAACGCCAGGCTGTTCGGCTTCAACGGCAACGCATCGCAGGCGACGCTCAGTTTCCAGGCCGCGAGTAATAAGCCGATGCGCCTCGTCTGGGAAATCCAGGCGGGTGGCTCCTATCCGGTGGTCGTTTCCGGCGCCACCGGCGCTCTGCTCAGCCCCTTCGAAATCGTCGATAACAAAGTTTCAGACTACAACGCCCTGGCCGCTTGGCATTCCAGCCGCGGCCGAATCAGCACTTCGGCCGGTTTTCGTTCCCAGACCGGCATCAACTTCTGGCAGCCCGATGCCAACCCCAATTCGGATAATCCCAGCAATCCATCCGGTCCGACCAACGAATCAGAAGAAGAAGCCAGGAACGCCGCTCTTCAAAACGCCTATGAGGCCAACGACATGGCGGCTTACAACCGCATCCTCAACGGTGAAATGACGGATGCCGACTACCAAAACTACTTTGGCGGCACAGGCCCCCATGAAGTCATCAACCCTGACGGAGACAATCCCAATCCCGACACCAACGACGTCGCTCCCCCTCCTGAACCCGAGCCTGAACCCGCCCCCGAACCGGAGCCTGCGCCGCCTCCCGAACCGATGGGCGATGAGGGCGGCTAAATAGCAGGTCGATTGCCATGAAGCATAGTCAAACTTACATCGCCGGCCTTCGCAGTGCGCTTTTTGCCGCCGTGATCGGATGCGCCGTATTTATTTCTCGCGCTCCCGCGGACCCCACGCCCGCCGCCGGCAATCCTCAGGCGCTGGCGGCGCTTCAGCAGGGAGACGCCGCCTTCGCCAAGCGCGATTACAAAACCGCCATTGCGGACTACAGTTCCGCCGCCGACATCGATCCGCACTTCGAAGCCCCCTACGTCCACGCGGGCGACGCCTACCTCGCCACGAATGACTACGCCTCGGCGCTGGTCCAATATCAAAAAGCGATGGACCTGGGGAACGGCGACACGACGGCGTGCATGCGCCACGCCCGCTGTGCGTATCAGCTCAACGACATCAATACCGCCATGGCCGATTGCAACAAGGTGTTGGACATCGACATGCGCTGCGAGGACGCCTGGATGTTCCGAGGGAACTGTTATTCGTTCAAGGGCGATTACACGACAGCCGCCGCCGACTATTCCGAAGCCGTCGCGCTCGATCCGCAGAGCGGCGACACGTGGTATGCCGCGGGCTATGCGTTTGAACAGGCGCACGAATGGCAGCCTTCCAGCGTCGCTCTGTCTCAGGCGATCAAACTCCGCCCCAAGTTTGCGTGGGGTTACATTGAACGGGGATTCGACTATGACAAGCTGCAGCAATACGCTTTGGCAATCGCGGATGAGAAGACTGCAATTACTCTCGATCCCAAAAATGGTTATGGCCACCTCAATTACGGCGACGTCCTGACCGACATGAAAAACTACGATGCCGCCCTCGCCGAGCTCAATATCGCTGTCCAGCTTCTTCCCGACCAGGCCGTCTCATGGAATGATCGCGGCGCGTGCGAATACGATATGGGCAACGTTCAAGCCGCAATCGCCGACTACCAGAAATCCCTCTCCATCGACCCCAAATTTGTTTTGGCGCAAAACAACCTCAAGTCCGTAGAGCAAAAACTCAACGGTCCCAATGGCTCGAACAACAACCCCGTGCGAATTAGGCAGTGACCCCCATGCCAAGCCTTACAGGCTCTTGGCGTCGCCGAACCATCGCCACTCGGGATGCTTGATGAATTTCAGCGACTCGGCCACCGAGAGACCATTCCTGGCCCGCGCGCGGTTGATTTCGCAATGCCGGCGGAAAATTGCCTGTTCCGCTTCACTGACGGGATGCCGTTTGTCATACGGCACCTTCTGACCGACCAGAAGCACCAGAAAACCTTCCACGCCGAACTGGGTTTTCCCACCAAAAGGGCTGTTCAGCATGTGTCTGCACAATCCCGTTGGGCCGTTTTCCTTGTAAAAATCGAGCAGCGCCTGCGACGGCGAAACATCAACCTCGTTTTGGCACATCGTCCAGAAATTGCTGTTCAATCGCGTGTTGAATCGGTAATGGATCGCGAGAAAATCGCGGATGTGGTCCCACGACTCGGCGAACGTGGCGTTGAAAAGCGCCTTCATTTGCGGCCCGGGGTCAAGTTGCGAGTGGATGAGCATGTCAACCATCGTCTGGATTTGTGAAGAAGCGATCATCAGCGCCGTCGCTTCGAGCGGTTCGACAAATCCGCAGGCGTTCCCGATTGCAAACACATTCTTTACCCACCCCTGGCGATACCGTCCCGACCGGAACTTCACGACGTGATCCCATGTTTTTGCCTTGGGGTTCTTTTTCAGGAACTCCTCACGGGCCTGATCGTCGCTGAGGAATCGCGATGAGTAAACGTAACCGCGATTGACCGCGTGCTCGTGATCGATCTGCCAGCACCAGCCCGCCTCCATCGTTTCGGCGATCGTGTAGGGATAGATAAAGTCGCCCCCGCGGTCCCAGCTTCCGACGATCGCGCGGTCGCAATACAACGAATTATCGTACGTAACGAACGGCGTCTCGAGGGCGCGCCCGAGCAATTCGGATCGGAACCCACTGGCGTCGATAAAAAAATCCGCCTCCATCTGCCGGCCGTCCTCGATGACGATCGATTTCACCCCTTGCTCATCCATGGTTGTTCCGGTGATTCGCGCATCGACGAATTCGATGCCTCGTTCGGCCGCGATCGATTCCAGCGCCTTAACGAGCGAGGGATTGAACAGGTGAAACGCCGCGAAACCACCGACGACCGGCCCGCCGCCCTTTTCCTGGGCATCGAACGCCTTACCCTGCGCCATCAGGGCCGCGTTCAGGTTGACGCTGTCGAACTCATCGTCGCAGTAATAGCCGTTGGGCCGGGAAAGGTCTTTCCACTGCCCATCAAGCTGCAGATCGAACGCGAATTCAAAGGATTTGCGAGGTCCCCAGAGGAAATGAATGCCCGTCTTCCAAGTCGGATTGGCCATCGCGTAAAACCGCTTGCGACTGATTCCGAGATATTCGAAAAGGAAATGGGGAAACTGCGGCGTGGTGCTCTCGCCGACGCCGATCACGCCAATATCTGGACTCCGAACCACGCGGATTTGAAGCTGCGGAATTTTTAGCTTGAGGGCGAGCGCGGCCATCAGACCGGCCGTGCCGCCGCCGAGCACGATTACCTTCTGAATCATATGCGATCGATTATAACGGGAGGATCGCGATTGGGCTTCCAGGCTCTGGCTGAAACCCTATTGCTCCATGATGGGCCGGACGTCGCCGGAACAGCAATTGTATACTTGTTCTGAAGCCGGACGGTAAAATGGAAATTTCGAAATTACGGGAAGGTGTGACTCATGGCGCGAAAAGTTGCTGACGTTATGTGGGAGATGCTGGCCGGCGCGGGAGTCAAACGCTGCTACGGCATTGTTGGAGACGCGCTGAACCCGGTAATCGACGCGCTGCGACGCAACGGAAAGATCGAATTCATCCACGTTCGCCATGAGGAATATGGCGTCTTCGCCGCAGTGGCCGATGCCTACTTCAGCGGCAATCCCGTGGTGGTGTGCGGAACCGCCGGCCCGGGCGTGACGCACCTTTTCAATGGATTAATGGACGCGCGCAAGGAGGGGGCTGCGGTTATCGCTATCGCCGGCGACGTCGAAACCAAGCTGATGGACACCGCCGCCCTTGAAGAGCTGAACCCCTACAAGTTTTTCGATACCGCGTGCCTCTATGTAGGGCGAGTCGTCAACCCCGAGCAGGTGCGGGCGGTGGTCACAACCGCGATTCTGACCGCCGTCGTGGACAAGGGTCCGACGGTGATATCCATGCCCGGTGACATCGCATCGGCCAGCGCGCCGGACCATTCTTCCGGCGAGGTCACGATTCCCGCTCCGGCGGTATTTCGCCCGGCCGACGCGGATCTGGGCAAACTGGCCGACATGATCGAAACCGCCAAGAAAGTGGCGATTTTCGGCGGTGATGGCTGCCGCGATGCGCGCGATGAGGTGCTGCAACTTGCCACCCGACTAAAGGCACCGGTCGGATACTCCTTCCGTGGGAAGCAATGGCTGGAGCATGACAACCCCAATGCCGTCGGGATGACCGGCCTTCTCGGCTATGGCGGCGCCTACAAGGCAATTCACGACGCGGATCTCCTGCTGCTGCTCGGCACCGATTTTCCGTTCTCGGAATTTCTTCCGGGCGACGACGTGAAGAAAGTCCAGATCGACAGAAACCCGAAACACATCGGGCGGCGAACGGCCGTCGATTTGGCGCTGGTTGGCGATATCAAGGCGACCGTCGCGGCGCTGCTCCCAAAAATTCGCGAAAAGACCGAGACGCGCTTTCTCGAAAAACACGTCGCCGAAACCAACTCGTTCCATGAACTTCTGCAACATTACGTACAGAAAGGCCCCGGGATCAAACCCATCCGTCCGGAATTCCTGGCCGCGACGCTCAGCGAGCTTGCCGCCGACGATGCGATGTTTTTCGTAGACACCGGAACCGCCTGCATCTGGATGGCGCGGCACGTCAAGGGTGGGGCCAATCGGCGGATCTTCGGCTCGTTCTCCTGGGCCTCCATGGCCAATGCCGCCCCCAACGCCTTCGGCGCGCAACTCGCATTTCCCGGAAGACAGACGATCGCGATGTGCGGCGACGGAGGTTTCACGATGCTTGCCCTGGGCGATCTGCTGACGCAAGTCCAGCGGAAATCGCCCGTTGTTCAGATCATTCTTAACAATGAATCGCTCGACTTCGTCAACATCGAGATGCAGGAAGCGGGCGTGGTTCCATTCGGCGTTGATTTCAAGAACCCGAACTTCGCCAAAGTCGCCGACGCGATGGGCGCCAAGGGCATCCGTATCGAAGATCCGGGCGATGTGAGAGACGGGCTTGCCGCGGCGCTTGCACACAAAGACGGTCCGGTCATCGTGGACGTGGTGGTCGATCCCTACGCGCTGTCATTGCCATCTCATGTCCCCTTCCATGCGGCCAAGGGCTTTACACTCAGCCTCGCCAAGCAGGTGTTAAGCGGGAAAATGGACTCCGTGATCAAGACGATTGAACGCAACGTCGGGTTGATTTGATCCGTAGGTAGGCCACGGTTTTACGGGATTCCCCCCTGACGCCGGCCAAAATCTCCTTGCACCATCACCCACAACATCTGGTATCATATTGCCCACGTGTTGGCGATCGCGGAGGCGGATGACATTTCGAATTGGCCGATGGAGGAACCATGTCGGATTCTGATTCACCCGGGCGGCGGGCGGTTGTGTGGAGCCGCTTATTTGTAGAAATCCTTTTGGTCATCGGTGTCGCGCTGGTGGTTTATTTCGGATACGTGCGCGAACGCGGGCCAAGACATCTGAAGCTGGCCCTGGTGACCTGGACGCAGGACCCATTCTGGCAGCCGCTTCTTCGCGGGGCGCAGGATTACGCCGATAAGTCCAATGTCGATCTGACCATCGTACAGTCAACCCCCGAAGTAGACGTGCAGACGCAGCATATTAAGGATCTTCTCAATTCCGGAATCGATGGCATCGCGGTTAGCCCCAACGACGCGAATGCGCAGCATGACATCCTTTTACAAGCGGCCAACAAGGTCCCGCTCGTCACTTTTGATACCGATGCTCCCGATTCAAACCGCAAGCGTTTTGTTGGCATCGACAACTACGCCGCCGGGCGAATTTGCGCCGGGGAACTCACCGAGGTGATGCCCGATGGCGGGCCGGTACTTATCTCCGTGGGCAGCGTGACCATGCAGCATGGCCGCCAGCGCCGCCAGGGCGTCATCGATGAACTGCTGGGTCGCGGATTCGATCGGGATCGTGAGGCTGATGCGGTGGATGCCGTGCTGAAAGGCCCGAAATTCACGGTCGTCGCCACCGCGACCGACGGCGGTGTGCCGTCGAAAGCGGTTGACGCGATCGCGGCCGCCCTGCGAGCCCATCCCGAAACCAAAGGCATCGTCGGGCTTTTCAGCTACAGCGCATCGGCCGCGATCGATGCAATCAAACAGGTCGGACGAAACCCCAATGACTTCAAGATCGTCAGTTTCGACGCAAGCGATGAAACGCAGGCCGCCCTGGAAGCCGGAGCTATTCACGCCTCGATCGTGCAGGACTCTTATCGCTGCGGCTATGAAACGATGGAGGTGCTCGCCAATGAAGCGCGCGGCGTCGCCCGCGGTCCGGCGGAACTCTCGCCAATCCTCTACGTGGGGATCGATGTGCTGACCACCAAAAACCTGGCGCTTTTGCGAAGTTCGGGAGCGGTGGATACGCCATCGGGCGCATCGAGCACGCAACCCTCTTCCCCGTGAGGAAATGGCCCGGTTCGTCTGCCTGGCGATTCAATAAATCGCCTGGCGCAGCACGTCGCTAAGCGCATCCTCGGATAACTGAACGGGATTAAACTTCATGCTGCTGGTTCGTCGGGCCAGGGCGACCATTTCGGGGATATCACGCTCGCCGATGCCGAATTCTTTTAAGGGTGGGATTTTCAATTGCCGTTTCAACTCGGTGATGAACGATACGCAGGCATCCAGGGGCTCGCCCGTGCCGCCGAATATTTGGCCGATGGCCGCGTATCGGTCGAGACCGGGCGACGCTTCGCCGCCGGTTTGTGAGCACAGGGCGTGAATGTTGGCATGGACCACATGCGGCAAAAGGGCTGCGCAGACGACGCCGTGTGGAACCGGAAAATTCGCACCGATCGGGGCCGCAAAGCCGTGAACCGCGCCCAGCCCGGCGTTGGTCAGTGCCATGCCGCTGAGCAATGCCGCCAGCGCCATCGCATCGCGCGCCGCCAGATTGCCGCCGTCCGCGAATGCCACGGGAAGATTTTTTGCCGCCAGCGGGATTCCCGTCAGTGCCAGTGCATCGGTCATCGGCGATGCGCCCAGCGATGTGTACGATTCGATCAACTGGCAGATCGCGTCCATCCCGGACCCGGCCGTGACCGCGGGAGAAACATCCGCGCCGAGATCGGAATCGACCAGCGAAATCCGCGGCAAAAGCATTTCGCTGCGGATGCTGGCCTTGAATTTCTTTTCGGGGAGTCCGATCACGGCGTTGCGCGTCGCCTCAGCGCCGGTGCCGGCCGTTGTGGGAATCGCCATCCAAGGCGCACTGGGGTGCGAAATCTTCCTCCCCTTGCCGACGACTTCCATGTAATCGATCGCCGACCCTCCGCTGGTCAAAAGCCCGGCCACCGCCTTGGCGGCGTCGATCGCGCTCCCCCCGCCGATTCCGATCACACAGTCGCATTCCCGCCGGCGGGCTTCCTCAACCGCCGCGTCAACCTGCGAGACCACCGGCTCGCCGCGCTGGCGAATCGCATGGACTTGCACGCCCGACCTGGCGATGGTCTGAACCCGCGACTCGTTGGCGTTACCGTTGTAGATCACCAGCGCCGATCGGCCCAGCGATTTGGCGAGATCGCCGGCCATGGAAAACTTTCCCCGGCCAAAAACGATCCGCCCGACCCCGCTGAATTCAAACGCCGGCATCGGTTCCGCTTCCGTAGAAAATCGAATGGTGTTTCACGCCCTGCCGCGGCTGAGCCATGAAATCCGCAACCCGCTCTTTCCAGCGAAAGTAGTGCGGCGTCTGCTGATGCGCGGTGAAATCATCCTTCGTCTGGTAAACCTCATAAAGGAGAAATCGCGCCGGCTCGGTTTCGCAGCGTGAAACGTCAAACCGAAGATTGCCCGGCTCCCGGCGCGTGTTTTTCGCATTGTCCAGAGTCGCTTCGATGAACGCATCGGCAAACTCGGGCTTCACCCAGATTGTGACGGTAACGATATACATCGTGACACTCCGAAAATATTTATATCAGTCAGTGGATGGCGTCTCAATGCGATTCATCGCTCCGTTGCGAGCGCTTTAATCGCCTCTCCCAGTCGATACACATCGTCAGTGGTGTTGTAGATTTGCAGGCACGGCCGAATAAATTGGCGGCCAGACCAACCCATCAGTGGCGCTTCGACCTTGAAATAATCGTGCAGCCGATGCTGCACCGTTTGCGCATCATCAGCCGACAGTTGATCCAGCGGGGCCGGCAGCGGCACAGTGGCCATCGAACCGAGCATTAAGCCGTCCGATGGACTGATCGGCCGCACACCCCACAGGTCGCATAGAAATTCGTTGGCCCATACCGCCATCGCGTGGTTGTGGGCCATGATTTTTTCCCACCCGATGTCCGCCATGAATTTCAGGGCTGACGGAATCGAGAGCCACGCGCTGATATCGCGCGTTCCCTGCCAGCCGAATTCCTTCACGATCCCCTGCTGGAAGAAATGGCTGACGACCAGCGGATGGATCGCCGCCTGTTTCGCCGGCGATACCCACAGAAAAGCGCTTCCCTTGGCGGCGCAGGCCCATTTGTGAAGATTTCCCGCGTAATAATCCGGCTGGAGCGCCTCGATGTTCAGCGGGACCATCCCGGGTGCGTGGGCGCCGTCAATCACAATCGGCACCCCGCGCTTGCGGCACTCGAGGATGATCCCCTCCACCGGAAACACGAGTGCCGTCGGCGAGGTGATGTGATCGATCACCAGCAATTTCGTCCGGGCAGAAATCTCGCGAAGAATAATTTCTTCCACCTGCTTCGGTGAGGTCACCGGCAGCGGCACGTCGATTTCACGGTAGATCGCCCCGGTTTTGCCGCTGACATATTTCATCGCCTGGCGAATCGCATTGTACACATGCGTCGTCGTCAGCAGCTCATCGCCCGGCGAAAAATCCAGCGAGCGCAGCACGCAGTTGATCCCCTCGGTGGCGTTGGTGACCAAACCGAAATTTGCCGGCTGCATTCCCAGCCAGCGGCCGATCGCTGCTTTCGCCTCATCGATCAGGCCCGAGCCGCGCCGGCCCAGTATTTCGATCGGATCGGCCTCGATGCGCTTGCGCCAATGATCCTGCTGTTCAATCACCGCGCGCGGCGTCGATCCGAACGATCCGTGATTTAAAAATGCGAGGCTCGGATCGAGCAAAAACTCGCCCCGCATGTTGGGAACAAACGGCGGCGGATGCGATTGGGAAATATGGCTCATGAAAGACTCCGTTCAATCCAGTCTTCAGGCTCTTGCAAGAATCAACTGAAACTCAGCCCCACCGCTTTTACCCGGATGATACAGGATCGATCCGCCGTGCGCTTCCATGATTTCCTTGGCAATCGCCAGACCGAGCCCCGCGCCGGTGGGACCATCTTTCGATGGGACGCGGAAAAATTTCTCGAAAATCCGCGGCGCATGCTCCGCCGGAACGCCCGGACCCGAATCATTGACGATAAAAAAAACCATATCGTTTTTAACCTCACCACTGACGGCGACGCGGCCGCCCGGCGGTGTGAACTTCAGCGCGTTGGACAGCAGATTAGTCAGCGCCGATGAGAACGCGACCACGTCCGCCCGAACTGTGGGAAGATCTTGCGGAATCTTCGTCTCCAGTTTCAGTCCCCTGTCGGCGAACGCCTGCCGCATGGGATCGACTGCGCCGAGGATGATGTCCCCCGCGGATATTTGCCGGAACTGAAACTGCGCCCGGCCGGCTTCGATCCGGCTCATGTTCAGCAGATTTTCGATCGTGCGGTACAGGCGGTCGCTGTCCTGCCGGGCCGCTTCCACGAGTGCCGTTTGTTTTTCCGACAGCGAGCCGAATTTCCTATCCGTCAGAAGACTCATCGCCATCCGCAGGGATGTCAGCGGCGTGCGCAGCTCGTGCGACACCGTCGAGACGAGATCGCTCTTGGCCTCATCCGCCCGCCGCAGCGGCGTCACATCCACGAGGATCACGCACACACCGATCACCCCCCCTTCGATTCCCATCATCGGCACCGCGCGCGGCAGCAGGAAATGCTCCACACCGTCCTTGAAAAGCTGAATCGCCGACGCATACCCGGGCGACTCTGGCGCCGGCTGGTTCGCCTTTACCGCATCATACAGCGGGCCAAGCCAGCGCAGCTTGCTCTGGAGCATCGCGATTTCAACTCCCGGCTTGATGCCGAAATGAATCTCCGCCATGCGGTTGGAAATTTCCACGACTTCAGCCGGACCGATGATGAACACCGCATCGGGCAGGCTGTCGATGGCAAGCTGCGTGGTCTGCTGCGTGCGAAGCAGCCGGTTGTGGTCCATTCGGCGAAATTCGCGCAGCTTGGCCGCCATCGAATTAAACGCCTCCGCTAGCGCGCCGATTTCATCTCTTGAGATCACGGGCAGATTCAAATCCAGATCGCCGCGCTCGATCTGCCGGGCGCCGGTCATCAGCGTGCGGAGCGGATGGAGGATTGAAGTCCCCGCGGCCCCCACCACCACCGCGGCCGCCAGCATACCGACGAAGCTCAGCACCAGCAGGGCGTTTCGCACGTCCACCAGCGTCCGTTTCACCCGGCCGTCAACCGACACCATGTTTGAAATATTCGCATCGGCGATCCACTGCGCCGTTTCGTGCATTTTTCTAAAATCCGGCAGGAGCGTCGATTGATATAGGGCCGCCCGCGCGCCGGCGGGCGCGCTCTCGAACTTGGCCAGATCATCCTGATATTGTCGCCAGAGCGCGTCGAGCGTATCGGTGTGCTCGCGCTCGCCCGGCAAAGTGATATTCCGATATTCGCGGTTGAGGTTGTCCTGGAATTGCGCTTGCTGAGCAGATTCGTCAATTTCAGCGGCCGATGCCGGGCTCCAGATCAACAGCAGCGCCCGTTC
>Ga0302325_10025590_pt1 | contig 12264 bp, 9 predicted proteins | sample Palsa_T0_2_FD_201948 | JGI IMG/M metagenome (GOLD analysis project Ga0302325, IMG submission 201948) | Peat permafrost microbial communities from Stordalen Mire near Abisko, Sweden - Palsa_T0_2 | ecosystem: Environmental > Terrestrial > Soil > Palsa > Peat permafrost | place: Sweden: Abisko...
CAATATCCCCAAGCTGACGCATGGGGCTGGGTTTGAAACTGAGCCACTACCACGAATAAGGACGTGCCGGCGTGTTCCCGTCAGCCTCGCCGCGCTGCCTCGATTGCGGCGATATCGATATTCTTCATCGTCATCATCGCCTCGAAGGCGCGTTTTGCCTCGCTGCCGCCAGCCGCGAGCGCATCGGTTAGCGCGCGCGGGGTGATCTGCCACGAGAGGCCCCAGCGGTCCTTGCACCAACCGCACTGGCTTTCCGTGCCGCCATTGCCGACGATCGCGCTCCAGTAACGGTCCGTCTCTTCCTGATTCTCCGTCGCGATCTGGAAGGAAAAGGCCTCGCTGTGCCGGAACGCCGGGCCGCCGTTGAGACCCAGACAGGGAATGCCCACGACGGTGAACTGCACCGTCAGCACATCGCCCTTCTTGCCGCCCGGATAGTCACCGGGAGCCTGGTGAACAGCGGTTACTTTACTATCCGGAAAGGTGGCGGCGTAGAAGCGCGCCGCCTCATGCGCGTCCTTGTCGAACCAGAGGCAGATCGTGTTCTTCGGCTTCATGTTCGTGTGCTCCTTGTGCTCGATCAGGGCGAACGCTGCAGGTCTTTGCGCCGGTCCGTATCGGTGACCCACCAGTTTATCTGCTGAGCTGCATCACACACACCTGTAATTTCTTGATTTAAAACTGGAGCCACCCGCCGGGATCGAACCGGCGACCTGCTGATTACGAATCAGCCGCTCTACCAACTGAGCTAGGGTGGCCTGTGTTGGAAGGACTCCTCATATTTTAGCGTAGGGCTTCGCGTTTACCAACCTCTTTGGCAGATGGAGACGGGGCAGCCGGACACTTCTCCACTTTGAAAACACCGATCAGATACGATGTGGAGCGGGGCGCAAGATTGCTGAAAGTCGGATCGGTTCGATGGAAAGGGAAGTGCTCGCGGCACCCGAGATACAACCCACTGTTGGATGGGGCTGGCGCCATCCGAGGAAACTGCCCGCGCTGCCATCTATTGCTGGAAATCCATGCGCTCCATCAACGCGCGCTGCGCCTGATGCGGGAGTTCCAACCGGCGGAGCGCAAGACGAAGGCCGAGAAAGCCGAGAGCAGCCGGCAGCAAAGCCTGTTTTTCACGGCGTCGAGCGAGTAGCACACTCCGGGCCGTGCCTCAGAAATCTGTGGCGCGGGCACTCGTGCCTGCCGCGCCTGACGCGCTTGGAGTAATTCGTCCCGGCGTTCCGAGCTGCTCGAACCTAGGCCTCACTGAAGCGTTACACTTGCTGACAGACAGTATGTCCACCAGACCATTCTTCCTTACAATCGCAGCGCTTACTTTATGGGCCACATTCTCGATGGCCGGCGGCAAGCCGGCGCCCGCCGATGACGGTCCTGAATTCACCACTGATCGGCATCTCAAGCGCCCGGCCGACTATCGAGAGTGGATTTTTCTCAGCTCGGGCCTCGGCATGACGTACGGCCCGGCCGCAAGCCAGTCATCGAACGAGCATCCCACCTTCGATAACGTATTCGTAAATCGGGCGGCGTATCGTGCGTTCAACGCGACAGGACGGTGGCCGGACAAGACGTTCTTTGTCCTCGAGGGGCGAGCGTCGCAATCGAAAGGGTCCATCAACGATAGCGGCCACTATCAGAGTGATGTAGTGGATCTGGAAGTTCACGTGAAGGACGAACGCTTTCCCGGCAAGTGGGCGTTCTTCGGTTTCGCAAACGGCGCGGAGACGGCAAAGCAGATACCGGCTACTGCATCCTGCTACTCATGCCACGCTCAGCACGGCGCAGTGGACACTACATTCGTTCAGTTCTACCCAACCCTGATTCCGATTGCGAAGGCGAAGGGCACGATGCACGAGTGAGAAAGCGGCCTAGTACCAGGTTGCGCAAGTCCGCGTCCGCTCCCTGGCGCTTCGCGAACTACGGTCGCGGTTCAGTGCAAGCCGCTGGACCGCACTGAACCGCGCGCGTCAGCAAGCGGAAAGGCGTTATACCAACTTCCGCAATTTGGCACTGGCCGTCACCCCAATGGCCGCCCCTCGGGCGCGGAAGCCTTGGCGGAGGCGGCTCGAAAAATGTCAGAATGAAAGCCCGACGTCATGTCGCTGGTAAATCACTTCAAGATCGCCGTGACTCCCAAGAAGCGCCTTCGCCGTGCCTGGGTCCGCGCGTGCGTTCTTATCGGTTGGACGTTGTTAGCCGGGCTGAGCGTGGCCAATTTCGGTAAGGCGGATGCGTTATTTGCGGACGCACCGGATGGTGAAACGGAATTCGAGCTGGCACGTTACAAGGAAGCGATTCCGCTCCTCCGGCAGACTGTGGCGCAGGATCCGGGAAAACCGGCGCCCGCAGCCCATCTGCTGAGTGCGCTGGTGCATGAGGGACAGCTTGGGGAAGCCGAGACCCTGGGAGCGCAGCTCGAGCAGAACTTTCCCAACTCCGCGGACGCACTGGCGGCGCGCGGGGATTTGTCGTTCTATCGCGGGGACCTGCCTGGCGCGGAGAAGCTCTGGATTGCGGCGCTGAAAGCATCGCCGGACAATGCGCTGGCGTACTTCGGGCTGTATCGGGTTTACCGCGCCGCCAGTATGTACTTCGGCGCGCGCAATCGTGTTATGAAAGCCCACGATCTGGATCCGGCCAATCTCGAGATAGCACGGGTGTGGTTTGCCCTGTTGACGCCCGAGAAGCGGAAAGAACTGTTCGAGGAATACCGCCGCTTCAATCAGCCAGTGAACAGTGACGAGGAGTTGCAGGAAGACTTCGGCGAAGCCATCGAGAAGGAACTGAATGGCCGGAGGATGTTCGAGCCGGTGAATCCGCCGAAGGAAACCACTTTGAAGCTGGGCCTACTCGGCGATCCACGCCGGGTCCGCGGTGTGTCTCTGGAGGTGCGGCTGAACGGGCAGAAGCCGCTTCATCTGCTCTTCGATACAGGAGCGAGCGGAATCATGATCAGCGTCCGCGCGGCGGAGAAGCTCGGCCTGAAGCTGGTGGGCGCCACCGAGGCCTGGGGGATCGGCGACCAGGGAGCCAAGGCGGTCAATGGCGCGATCAGCGACGGGTGCTCGGTGGGTTCGATCGAATATAAGAACTGCTTTCTGCGAGCGGTCGAGGGCCGGGACGTCGGGGATCAGGACGGTCTGATTGGCGCCGATTTTTTTGCCGCGTATGTGATGACGATCGACTTTCAACGCCTGACGCTCCGCCTGAAACCACAGCCCGAGCGACCCCCGAGAGCGCAGGGTTACGACCGAACGGTTCCCGAAGACGAAAAGGATTTCTCCCCGGTCTTTCGCTTCGGCCACCACCTGATGCTGACGACGCTGGCGAATGAGAAAGTCGTGGGCCTGTTCCTGATCGACACCGGCTCAGAACTTTCGATCATGGATTCGGTTTACGCGCGAGAGGCGGGCAAGATCCACGGAGACGAACGCACGGTGGTGAAGGGTCTTTCCGGCAAAGCCAATAAAGTATGGGAGGCCGATGACATCCTGCTGCAATTCGCGCATTTCCGGCAGCGCAACCTGGGAATGGTCGTCGCGGACTTGAATAGCTCCGGGAAGCCGGCCCCGGTGCGCATGTCGGGTATTTTCGGGCTGCCGGTGCTGGCGTTGTTCCGCCTGACCCTTGATTATCGGAACGGCCTGGTGAAATTTGATTACCTGCTGAAGTAGCGCGGGGCTGGGGGTCAGGGGTCAGCGCCGCCTCCGACGGGGCCGGATGGAATAGGCTGTGACTCCTGTCCGGCTGAAAACGCTCCCTCACGGTCGCGTCTCGGCTCGGGGTCTTAGACTGGCTCCAGCGGAAAGAGTCACAGGCTAGGGGTCAGGGGTCAGCCGGGCCTCGCGGGGGCCGGATGTATCGGGAAAGTTCGCCAGCAATAGGAGGCTCATGAGCGACCGCATGGAGTTCGAGCTCGTATGTCCGAACGGCCACAACCAAACAGTTACGTTCAGTCAGAAAGAATTCGAAGAAGCATTGAAATCCGGTGCATTGGTGTTCCACTGTAATACATGCGACACGGACTGGCCTCCATCCAGTGAAGAAATTGCCAAACTTCGAAAGCAGTTCTCGAAGCATTCGAGCTAGAACTGACTGGGGAGGGTCGCTCTGCGACGGCGAGTTGCGCCCCGCCTGTCCACCTAGTTACTGAATGGTTGACTTCATCAAAGACTTGAGGTTCCTACATGTGGCACTTAACGTTCGACTTCGGCACTGGCAGACAGTCTAGTGTCTCGTCCAGAGTGTCTCGTCCAGAGTGTCTCGTCCAGACTTGTGCGGGCTCCAAATGTCTGCTAGCCTGCGTAACGGAGTGCTCTCTGGATTGAGGGTGAACTGTAATGGCTGTCGAGATTAAACGCTGCTTCTTTTGAGCTGACATCAAAGCCGAGGCCGTGAGCCTCAAGAACGAGATCGAACGAGAACTCGGTATCCCGATCCGACTGCGTGCTGGCGCGCCCGGCTCGCTCAGTGTGCTCCTCAATGGAGAACAGATCTACTCGAAAAAGCAGGCAGGGCGTTCACCGGACGCGGCTGAAATCATTAGATTGATCCGCGAAACGACTCCACAGCGGTAAGTCCGATTCACGTTGTTTTGTTGGCAGGCGAGCAGGCTCGATCGGAACGCCTGGGCCGACTGACGGCTTGCAGACAATTCACCCGGGACAGCGTACCGGCAATCAGATTGGCGGCGCGTGCGTCTGCCGCCCTTGGGCGGCTTCGTTCATTACCTAATAACACCCAGCCCGACCGAAAGGTTCTCGAAAGCCGGAAGCCCGAGCTATTCTACTGATTGACAGCGATGGAGGTTCTCCTTTGGGATTGCATCTTTTTCGTGGGTTCGTTTCGCAGACACTGGGCCTACTTGCAGTAGGACTTCTGGGCTGCTTCGCGTACGGGGCCGGGACTGTCTCGCTAAGCGTTGACGCCAGACAAAGTCCGCAAATGCTGCTGCACGCCATTGAAGTCATTCCGGTGAAGGCCGGGCCGATGGCCCTCTACTATCCGAAGTGGATTCCGGGCGAACACGGGCCCGACGGGCCGATCGCGAACCTGACGGGTTTGCGATTTGAGGCCGGCGGAAAAACGATTCCTTGGCGGCGCGACCTGGTGGATGTCTTCAAGTTCCATGTTGAGGTTCCGGCTGGCGTTAGCGAGTTGCAAGTGTCGTACGACTACCTGGAGCCGGAGGGGAGAAGCGCATCGGACAAGCTGCTGGTGCTGGAGTGGAACGAGGTAGTGCTGTACCCCGCCGATGTCCCGGCGGCGCAACTGATGTACGAGGCGCGGCTGACGCTGCCCGCGGGATGGAAATATGGGACCGCAATGAGCGTGGCGTCGCAAGCGGCCAATCAAGTCGTATTCAAGCCGATCTCGCTCGAGATGCTGGTGGATTCGCCGGTGATCGCGGGCGAGTACTACCGCGTCATCGACCTGACGCCGCCTGGCGAAGCGATTCACCATGAAATCGACCTGGTAGCCGATAGCCAGGCGGCACTGGCAATGAGCCCGGCAGTGCAAAAGGAAATGACGAACCTGGTGGCGGAGTCGGGGAAACTCTTCGGCGCGCGTCACTACCGGGAATATCATTTCCTGCTGACGCTGAGCGACCATGTGGCGCATTTCGGACTGGAGCATCACGACTCGAATGACAGCCGGCTGCCGGAACGAGTGCTGTTGAAGGAGGACGAGGCGGGTCCGCGCCTGGGTTCACTGCTGCCGCACGAGTTTGCGCATTCCTGGAACGGAAAGTACCGGCGGCCGGCTGACATTGCGACTCCCAATTTCGAAGTGCCCATGCAGGATGAACTGCTATGGGGATACGAAGGACTGACTGATTTCCTGGGACCGCTGCTGGCGGCGCGGAGCGGGCTATTCACGCCGGAGCAATACCGCGAGTATCTGGCAAGCACGGCGGCCCTGCTGGGTCCGGGGCGGCCGGGGCGGAGCTGGCGGCCGCTGGTGGACACAGCGACGGCAGTTGCGGGACCGTCCGGAGGCAATGGTTGGACCAACTGGCGGCGGGCGGCGGACTATTACGATGAAGGCGACTTACTGTGGCTGGAAGTGGCCACTATCATCGACCGGCAGACCAAAGGACAGAAATCCGTTGACGACTTCTGCCATCTCTTTCATGGCGGCGCGAACCACGGCGCGGAGGTGAAGCCTTACACCTTTGACGAACTGGTGCGCACGTTGAACGAGGTGGCGCCGTATGACTGGGCGGGGTTCTTTGAGCGGCGAGTGAACTCGATTGCGCCGGACATGCCGGACGGCGGAATTCGCAACGGCGGCTGGCGGGTGGAGTACAGCGACAAGCCGGTGAAGTTCCCCGGCCGGCACGGCGCGCCGGACGACATTTACTCGATTGGTATGCGCCTGGGCCAGGATGGCACCGTGGAGGATTCGCTTATGGGCGGCCCGGCGTTCCGGGCGGGTGTCTCACCGGGCATGAAAGTGGTAGGTGTGAACGGCCGGCTGTACAAACATGAGTTGCTGGAAGACGCTATCAAGGCTTCGAGGGATGCGAAAGATCCGATTTCAGTGCTGGTGATGCACGACGATTACTACCGGACGTGCGCGGTGGAATACCACGGTGGACTGCGGTATCCGCACCTGGTGCGGGACGAGTCGAAGCCGGACCTTCTGGATGAGCTTGCCGAGCCACGAGCCGAGGCGACCGCAGGAGGCCGGTAAGAGAGCGCAAGCGAAATTGAGGCAGACGTTCAAATGGCTTTCGGTACGTATTGAGAAATCCCCTTCGCATCAGCAAAGTGCTGAGCGCTCGTGCCCAAAGGAGACAGGGTCACGCAGTCGGGCGGCTAATGGGCCGACCACTGCCAGATTGCATTTCCGCTTGCAATTCCGCGTGGATTGTCGATATACTCTGACTTTCATGAGCGCCTGCGCATATAGCTTTAGCGGCTTTCGATTTTGGTACTGGCCAAAGTCGTGCCGGGTGGTGTCCGCGTAGACGCTGATTTAGTTCAGATTCTCAACGAAAGGCCCACCCGGATCGGGTGGGCCTTTTGGTTTTTTGGAGAAGGTTCCTGTTCTCATGATTCAGAAACGGTATTGGTGAGGCGCAAATGATCATTTCGATGAAGCTGCATGCCAGCAGCGAGGAAATCGCTGAGGTTACAGAGCGGATCAAAGAGTTCGGCTACAAGGTCCACTCGATTGAAGGAGAGGAACGCGTCGTGATCGGCGTTGTGGGAGTTGGCGACGTGACGGATTGCCTGGAATCGCTGGAGGCCATGCCCCAGGTGGAGAAGGCAGTTCGGATTTCGGCTCCCTACAAGTTTGTCAGCCGCGAATTTCGTGGTGGAAAATCGGTTTTCCGCATCAACGGCGTGGATGTGGGCGGCGACGAATTCATCGTGATGGCCGGACCCTGCTCGGTGGAAAACGAGCGGCAGATCCTCGAAACCGCGCATGCCGTTCGGGCGGCTGGAGCGAAGTTCCTGCGTGGAGGAGCGTTCAAGCCGCGCACCTCGCCTTACGATTTCCAAGGGATGGAGATCGAGGGTCTCCGCCTGCTGAGCAAAGCGAAGAAGGAGACCGGTCTCGGCATCATCACCGAGGTGATGAGCGACCGAGACGTGGAAGCGGTTGCCGAGCACGCCGATATTCTCCAGATCGGCGCCCGCAACATGCAGAACTTCGCGCTGCTCAAGTCGCTCGGCAAGGTGGACCGGCCAATCATGCTGAAGCGCGGCTTGAGCGCGACCATCAAAGAATTGCTGATGTCGGCCGAGTACGTCGTGGCGCATGGCAACCCCAACGTGCTTCTGTGCGAACGCGGCATCCGCACCTTTGAAACCGTCACGCGCAACACCTGCGATATCGCTGCTATACCCGTGCTCAACGAGCTTTCGCACCTGCCCGTGATCCTGGATCCGAGCCACGCCACGGGCAAGCGCAGCCTGGTTCCGCCACTCTGCCGAGCTGCGGTCGCTATTGGGGCGGACGGCCTGATTGTCGAATGTCATCCTCACCCGGAGAAGGCCGTTAGCGATGGCGCGCAGTCGCTAACGCTCGACCAGTTCGCGGCCATGATGCGCAGCCTTGCCCCCTACATTGCGTTGTGGAAAGAGAGCCGGCGCGTGGCCGAGGCCGTCGCGGTTTAAGCGCGGGCTGGCGCGAGAGTTCGGGTCACGGCTCGGCTTTGGAGCGCCGCGACGAGTCACTTCAAGCGCGGCAGGCGCGGCAGGCCGAGCGCCCGCGCCACGCGTGGCTCAGGCAGCGGGAAGTGACCGCCCTGAGGCGAGCGAATAAGCAGCGCTGCGGCGCCTTTTCTGACGCTTCATCCTCAGTCTGTGATATGCATAGTCGAGGCTCTTTTCCTGAAGTGAAATTAAGACCTTGGCAGTTTGTCCTGTTTCTGTTGCTGGCGGCGGCGGCGGCTGTTGTTGCCGTCTTCGAATTTAGCCGCAGCAGTCCCGAGACTCCTGGCGAGTTGGTCGCCATCCTGCCTCACCAGGATTCGATGGTCTTTTTCATTAACGCCGGCTTATTGCGGGATGCCGGCGTGCTCGGAGAGTTCGCCGGCCCGCAGGCCGGCGAGGAGCAGGATTATCAGAACTTTATCGCCCAATCGCACTTTGATTATCAGCGCGACTTGGATCGGGTGGCCGGCACGTTCAATCGCGGCGAAGTGTTCCTGGTGATCGAAGGTCGCTTTGACTGGGTGCGCCTTCGGGAATATGCCAAGAAACACGGCGGCGGCTGCGATAATATCTGCTGGCTGCCCGCCAGTACCCCGGGCCGCTGGATCTCATTCCTGCCCATCAGTCCACGCATCATGGGGCTGGCCGTGAGCGCGAATCAGAGGGCCGTGTATTCGTTTGGGCCGGTGGGCACACACCGCCGCCCGAAGGCCGAAGAGGTCCCCGCGGGTTTGGTCTGGCTGGTGGTTCCGAAGGCGGTGCTGCGCAACCCGCCGGAGCTGCCCCCCTCCGCACAGGGTTTCGTAAGCGCTCTCGGCGACGCTGAGTCCCTGGCGATCTCGCTGGCGGTTTCACCCGGAAATGGCGGGACCATGGAATTGCACCTGGACGCCGTCTTTGACTCGAGTGCAAAAGCGAATCAGATTCGAAGCCAGCTCGAGAACGCTACCGAACTGGTGAAACGAACCACGGCGGATCGCCGCGTTGAGGGGGATTCGGCGTTGCTTGCGGCGCTGCTTGCATCCGGCCGCTTCACGGCCACGGGCGGCCACGTAAACGGCTCGTGGACGGCGCGTCCGGAATTGCTGAACGCAATCCTGCGGTGAGCTTGTTTCAGCTATCAGCGTTCAGCTTTCAGCTTTCAGCTACCGGACATTTTGGTGTGGCTGACCGCTGATAGCTGACAGGTCCGGACGTGGCCGCTGACGGCTGACAGCTTCGAACTTTGCGGGCCCCGTCCCCTCTTCGTTCTAACCTAGAGGTATTCCCGCCTGCGCCAAGAGCCACAGCGGGCGAGCCCAGATGCCTTCCACCAGCACCACCGTCGCGCCGGAAATCATGGCCCTGTTTCAGGCGCTCGAAGCCAAGGTGAGGGCACTGCGGCCGAACGACGACCTAACCGACCTCGAGAAGGCCTTTCGTTTCGCTCTCGAAAAGCACGGCGACCAGCTGCGTGATTCCGGCGAGCCCTTTGTCACCCACTTGCTGGCAGTGACGGATCTGCTTGCCGAGATGCAGATGGACAACGTCGGGCTGGTGACCGGGCTCCTGCACGACATCGTCGAAGATACCGGCGTCAAGCTGGAAGAGATCAAGCAGCGTTTCGGCGAGGATGTGGCGCGGTGTGTGGATGGCGTCACCAAGCTGCGCAGGATTGAAAAGACGTCCCGCGAGGAGCGCCAGGCCGAGAACCTGCGCAAGATGCTGCTGGCCATGACCAGCGACATCCGCGTCATTATCGTCAAGCTGGCTGACCGCCTCCACAACATGCGCACGCTGGGCTCGCTATCGGCCGAGCGTCGCACCAGAATTGCTCAGGAAACCCTCGATATCTATGCGCCGATTGCCCACCGCCTCGGCATGGGCAAGATCCGCGGCGAACTGGAAGACCTCGCGTTTCGAACGCTGGAGCCAGAAGCGGCAACGGACCTGATGCGCGAGATCGAATCCAAGCGCCAGGAGAACGAAGACCGTCTGGGCGAAATTCGGACCGAAATCGAAACCAAGCTCGCCGCCGAGAACATTCCCGCCCGAGTGGAAGGCCGGGTCAAACGGGCCTATTCGGTTTATCAAAAGCTCAAGCGCCAAAAGGTGTCGATAGACCAGGTCTATGATTTGCTGGCGGTCCGGATCATCACCGATTCGCTCAAGAGCTGTTATGCCGCGCTGGGCATCATTCACAACGAGTGGACTCCCATTCCGGGGCGTATCAAGGATTTCATCGCGATTCCGCGCCCCAACCTTTACCAGTCGCTGCATACCTCCGTGATTGGTCCGGGCGGCCTGGCGTTCGAAGTGCAGATTCGCACCGAAGAAATGCACCGCATCGCCGAAGAAGGCATTGCCGCGCATTGGAAATACAAAGAAGGGCGACGCGGCCCGGTGGAAGACGATCAGCGCATTGCGTGGCTGCGTCAACTGGTGGAATGGCAGCGCGAGGTTCACGACCCGAACGAGTTCATGTCCACGCTGCGGGTGGATCTGTTCCCCGAAGAGGTTTACACCTTCACCCCGCGGGGGCGCGTCATTGTGCTGCCCAAGGGGTCCACGCCGATCGATTTCGCCTATGCGATCCATTCCGCTGTCGGCCACACGTGCGTCGGCGCCAAAGTGAACGGCGCGATCAAGCCGCTGAAATACGTACTGCACAACGGCGATGTGGTTGAGATACTCACGCAGCCGGGTCATGAGCCGAGCCGGGATTGGCTCGCCCTGGTCAAGACCTCGCGGGCGCGCAACAAGATCAAACACGTCATCAATACCGTCGAGCGCGCGAAGGCGGTTGAGATCGGGCAGAAGTCTCTCGAGAAGGAAGCACGGCGGCTGGGCGTCAATCTCGGCCGCATCTCACGCGACGATCTGGAGGCGGTCGCGGCCGAGTACGGCGTCAGCAAAACCGAAGATCTGTATGCCGCCCTGGGCTACGGCAAGTTCTCCCCTCGCCAGGTACTGCAGAAAGTAGCGCCGGAAGGTATCCCCCCTGCGCCGCCCGCGGTGCCACGGCCCGTGCCGCCACAGACCGGAACACCTCTCGGCGATGGAGAACTCACCATCAAGGTGAAGGGCATCGATGACGTGATGATCTATCGCGCCAAGTGCTGCAACCCGATCCGCGGCGAAGCGATCGTCGGCTACATCACGCGCGGTAAAGGCATCGCGGTCCATTCGGTTCTCTGCCCCAACGTGCAAAGCCTGATATACGACGTCGAGCGAAAGATCGACGTCGAGTGGGCGCGCTCGGAATCCGCGCCTCTGCCCGTCAAGGTGGTCATTTATACCGACGACCGCCCGGGTATCCTCAGCCAGATCACTTCGATCCTGTATGCGGAGAACAGCAACATCCGCAGCCTTGAAGCGCGCGGCGACGACGGCCGCGCGGATAACAGCGCCATCGTCGACATCACTCTGGATGTACGCGACAAGAAGCAGCTCGAACGGGTCATCAATGCTTTCCGCAGAATTCCGGGCGTGCGCGATATCGAGCGCGTCCAGCACGCGCCTTGAGAGCCGGCACGGGACAATGGAATCAGGCTGCTCATGAACCCTTCGCCCAGCGCTACTGCCTCCGAGCCGGAACACATCGCCATCTCGAAGTCCGGGGGCATCAAGATCGACTGGAAGGACCGCCACCACAGCGAGTTCTCGCTCGAGCTGCTTCGCGACGAATGCCCCTGCGCCGCCTGCACCGGCGCTCACGGCACCGAACCGCAAAGAACGAGTCACTCTCAGCCCAATCCTTTTCAGATGTACAAGGCGCGGCTGAAAATGGACTCGGCCGAAGCCGTGGGTTCCTATGCGATTCGCATCTTCTGGAACGACGGCCACAGTACCGGCATTTACTCATTCGATCATCTGCGCAAGATCTGCCCCTGCTCCGGTTGCAAGCATGCTCGCTCTGGCGCCGCTTAGGTGATCAGGCGGCTTAACGAGGACGGTGAGGGGGCTCCTGGGGATGAACGGAAACGGCTGCAGTCGCGAGTGTGCCCGTTGGCGTCTCGTCGCCATTCATTTGCATGTAAAAGACTGTGGGGCCGGTCACGTAATAAGTGAAGTCTGCCCAGTCCCCCTGGTTAGGGGACACGAT
>Ga0302325_10025592_pt1 | contig 12263 bp, 8 predicted proteins | sample Palsa_T0_2_FD_201948 | JGI IMG/M metagenome (GOLD analysis project Ga0302325, IMG submission 201948) | Peat permafrost microbial communities from Stordalen Mire near Abisko, Sweden - Palsa_T0_2 | ecosystem: Environmental > Terrestrial > Soil > Palsa > Peat permafrost | place: Sweden: Abisko...
GATCACGAGCGGATCCTATCCGAATTCCGTCGCGACCGGACCCGACGGCGCGCTCTGGTTCACCGAAGCCAATTCCGGAAAGATCGGCCGTCTGTCGCTCGGCACCTCCGCCTCGGCGATCCGCCGTTCGGCTAGGAGATAGCGAACGGGCGGACGACTACGATTGCTCCACGCGCCTCTGTTCTAGGCGCCTCGTCGAACCACACGGCATCGGGTACACGAGGGTTCGTCAGATAGGCGAAGGCGTTGCGGAGGACGAGCAAGATGCAGCATTACGCGCCGTATTGGTCGCGGTATTTGGCGGCTTCGTAGACGTCGGCACGCATGAGCGGTTTGGCGCTCGATTTGCATTCGAGCATGACGCGGTAGCCGAGCGGACCGAGCATTGCATCCAGGTAGCCATCGGGGTTCATCGTGCCGCCGACGTGGGCGGCTTTAAAGCCGAGCGGTTCGAATGCGGCGCCGACGGCGCGTTCGAACGCGGTTGGGTCGGTGCCGCCAGCGGCGGCGCAGCGCGTCGATGAGGTGTTGCGGGGCGCGCCACGGCGGTCCGGGAGTATCGTCTTTGCGGGAGCCGAATGATCCGCTAGAACGCAGCTTTTCGCCGGTTCTAGCGAGACGTTCATCGACGAGGCGGTTCAGAAGCAGATCGCCGTGCGCCTCGGCGATGCGTTCTATGACTACTACCGCTTTCGTGCGTCGGGTTCAGAGTTCACGTCCTGGCACAACTCCCTCAGCGCGCTCGCCCATCAACTGCGCTATTCCGGCATCCGTGACGATGGGGTCGTGCTCGAGATGCAACTCCCGCTTAGTTCGGCCCGGCTCGACGCCTTTATCTTCGGGTTGGATACCGCCGATGCAGACGCGGCCGTTCTGGTCGAGCTGAAGCAGTGGACGGAGGTTGCCCCGAGCGAGTTTGACGACTGCGTCGAAACGTTTGTCGGGCAGGGCGTTCGTCGGGTTTTGCATCCGTGGGTCCAAGCGCGTTCGTACGCGCAATATCTGCGGGACATGCACACGGCTTTCCATCCTGGACCGAGCGGCATCGCGATCGCGCCGTGCGCGTGGCTGCAAGGCTGAATAATCCGGCTAGGTACTCCTCTCTTTAAGAGACACCTTGCCGCTGCCTATCTCGAACGCAACATCAACGCGCAGATCTCGCATACAGGTTGCTCGGGGGGTCTTGCGGAGTTCCGATGGCGTCGTAAGCTCCGGATGAAGTGCGCATAGCCTGTCCCAAAGCTCTTTTGTCGACACCGCTCCACCTGGCCGATGCGCTCGTAACCACTCCTCGGCAACCACCGCGAACCTCGAACGACGTGACACTCGTCCCCCTAACTAATTAACTTGCTAATCTGCTTCTTCAGCGATCCGTTGCCTGAGCCGCCTATGTTCTCGGTAACCGGCGCGAGATGTTTTCGGTAAATTATCGTTGCCCCACCTAGCCCGTTAAGGCCCTGTAGCGGGCCTTTCACCTTCCAGTTTACCGTGCGCCGCAACGGTTGCAGCGTCACCTTCAGCTCATCGAGTCGTCCCAGCAGAGCCAGATCGTCGAACAGCCGAGCGCCAAGCATTGCCAGTGCGCTCAGTCCCGCGCTCTTCATCATCAGATAACTGTTGTTATTGTCGTTCCACTCCTCAGGGAATACCTCCGAGACCAAACCCCAATAGGACCTGATGACCGCATACTGCTCCTCAAAGCTGAGTTCACCAAGCTTCTCACTGCGCAACGTGAACAACCGCGAGAGGTTTGCTAATGTACGCAATGAGATCACAAATCGTGTCCCAATTAAGCGACGCCCTCCTCGATATACGAGATCGAGGAATGGAGACTTCGGATCGTTGGCAAGCATGTCGGCGAGCCGCGTATGCTCTTTAGCCTGCTCCGAGCCATCTCTGTGTAATTGAAGCTCAATATTATCAAGATGACTCGTGTTCATCGGTCGTTGATTCGAATTAATGTCTCGGAATAGCTTGGCCTCCATAAGCTTCGTAATGCCAACCGTGAGACAGAAGCTTATCGGAATAGCAACTGGCGAAAGATTCTTTGTCCCTCGCGCGTACGCTAGGCGATGATTACCTTCCAGCCGAGAGATATCCGGGTCTTCCGGACTATCACTTAGGCGCTCGAGAAATACCGTGATTCGCGCGAGCCCATTTTTCTGAAGTCGGACGTCAATTACATCCGGATTGCGTACGTTGAGTACCACTTCCGTAAAAAATCTTAGATCTTGCTGTGACCTATTCCGTCGAATTGCCATGTATTCATAGGCTCGCCGCGCCTTATCGGTACTTAGGTCCCGCTGTGTCCCCTCCGGATTCGAATATTGAAAATACACGTCCGGCTGGCTTATTGCGCTTAGAATGTTCGCGGGAGCAAAGCCGCGGTAACATTCCACGTTGAGACATCGGCCAGCAATTGTCTCCAACACCAGCTTGCGACTGTGCACTTGAGGAAGAACTACTGTCTCAAGGGTATCAACCGAGGCCATCTCCTCCTCGACGGTGTCGGCAGCCAGACCTATACGATCAAGCATGTTGCGCTTCCAAGGAGCGTGAGACAAAGCTTGTAACGAGTAACTCTTTCCGCGGCTGTCGCAGCCGGACGCGCGAGTTTATTGTTCCCATCGAACTGGTAGTGTACTGATGAAAGTCAGAGTAGAAAGCCTGCGTCAGTTTCTGATAAGAGTTCGATAGTATGAAGTCGATACCGCGTTCCTGCATTTCGTATAGCAGTCTTTTCAAGCGGACGTGATCTCGCCAGGAAAACGCCTGACCCTGGTAGTGGGAGAATCGTGAGCTACTAGAAACCGGAATGTACGGTGGGTCCATGTAGACTAGGTCGCCAGGCTGCACCATAGATAGCGTTTCTGCAAAATCGCCCACGCGAAGAGTGGCCTGTTGCAATCGGCGTGAGGCTTCGGTTAACTGATCGAGTTCCGGCATCGGTTGCAGCGATTCATAGCTTCCTATCGGCGTATTAAACTTGCCTTGACCATTCTCACGATAGAGTCCATTCCAGCAGTGCCTGTTTAGGAACAAAAATAGAGCGGCATGCTCAAAGAGCTCGGGGCGCGGGAACTGCTCTCGCATCTCGTAATAGAAAATGCTAAACGCCGGCCCGTGTATCGAGCGCGCAGCCAAACGAATGTCGTCGAGAGTCGCAGCGACCCTCTTAGGGTTTTTCTTGACAGCAAGGTAGAACCTCATGAGATGCTCGTTCCGGTCCCCCAATATGGCCGACGGGCTGTCAAGCCTAAAAAAGATCGCGGCCCCGCCAGCGAATGGTTCTATGAATCGCGCCGGGCGACGAGACCTTATTATAGGAATCAGAATGCGCGACAGCGTTGCCTTGCCTCCCGCCCACTTCAGAAGGCCTAAGAGCTGCGCTTGATGTTCATCGATGCTAACTACTGTCGGCCCGCTAGTCGCCGGAGCTGGGCTGTCGTCGACATCGTAACTCTTCGCGCCATGTTGTGCTTGCTTCATGCCTCGAGCTGCGCACTGCCCTCTTATAGCACAACCTCCAATTCCGAAGATTCCAAGTCGCCCCGATTGGCTTCATCTAATCTAGTTCTCAGCCATCTCTCGGTTTCGTGAAGGTATTCCACATCTTCTAGCGGCACCGGCCCGTTCGCAGGGTGCGCAGCGACGTTCCTGATCTCGTTTAATCTTACGAGCCATTTCGTCTTCTTTTCCTTATTACCGGATCCCTGAACAAGGATCGCACCGAACAACTCCCAGTTCTGTTCGATGATCACGCGGAAGTCTATCAAGCCGAAAAGGCTCTCACGCGACCGCGGTACGGACTCCTCGTTCCGAAGCTTATCAATGCGCTGCCGGGTCTCGCGCGGAACGCCTCTAAACCACCATCCAGATTCATCGGCCCCATATTCTTCCTTCAGCTCGCCAAGCACAAACTTATGAAGCGCGACCTCAATGCGACGCGAGATGTTCATCGCCTCGTCACTCGTCCGTAGCTCTTGCAGTTCAAGGAACTCTTGCAGACCCGCGGGCTTGAAGTCCGGGAACTGCTTTGAGAGGACGGCCTGACACATCTTGGTCCCTGTCCCGTGCCCTTGGCCCCCGCGCAGCGAGCGGAACTTTTGAAGTTCCTGACTAGAAAGTCCAGCGAAATGATCTCCAAGGCACCCTCCAAACGGCGCTATCAGCTCGGCAATTTCATCCTCGTCAAGCTCGTGCAATTTCAGGCCTTTGTCCATAAAATGCTTGAGTACCGAGCGGCAAACGTTAAGAAGGATCGTCACGCCGTCGTTCATCGCTAGGGCTCCGCCGGGCCCTTTACCCTTATCCCAAATCTCTCGCGCAGGCTGGGCAATCGAGTTCAGCCACGCTTTTAGAACTCCCGCTGCGCGCTTTCGCGTTGCATCATTGTCCTTTGCCCAGAACGCGCCCGGTGTCTGCACGCCCCGGGGTGCGCTCACGAAGAACTCCGGCTTGTTAAGTGCGGTGGTCAGCGTCTGGAGGGAGATACAGCGGATGTTGTCGGCTCTCTCGTCCGCCTTGATTATTCGCGCGCACAGCGGCGAGTCAAAATCGGTATCTAGGACCATAATCGTCTTCGAAATGACCGCTTTGGCCCTCGCCATGAGGTCAGGCGAATCCCAGAAGAGTTCCGCCCACAGTTCCACTAGCAGGTTCTGCTTCACGCTCTTTTGCTCTGCATTAATGTCTACGAACAACTTTGCCTGTTCACTCGGAGCCAGGCCAGCGAATGCTAAGACGATGACTTCTGACTTTGCCGCGAAGTCGCTTCCCGCGTAAGCAAACAAACGGTGCTGACCGTCAATTATCCACGCCGACTTATACTTCGCTGGCAGCGTAAGCCACCCGAAGTCTCCCTTAACACCAATGTGGCCGCGCGGCGCTTCGGCCTTGGAAAACATCAGACGGTGCCGCGAATCAATATTGACCACCATATTCGTCGGAAAGTAGCCACCAGCGTCGATATAGGTCCGGATCGCCTTTAGGCGCGACCTTTTTATGAGTCGCTGATATGTATCGACATCCGTAACCTTGCCCTTTGACCTATGCGAAACATACGCAATCTTGAGCAGGTCCGATGGGTTAATGGGGAATGTGTATGACGTCGTCCTTCCCATCTTGGCTCGGATCGCCGGCACAACAATCTCTAGGTTCGGTATTTCAGTGTTTGCAAAGACGTCGGCTAGAAACTGATACTTTGCTGCCGTACCTATTTTGGCTACTAGATCCTCATAGTAAGCTAACTCGACCTCGTCAAAAAGTCTTATGTTTTGCGCGCTCGCCCGCTCGCGATCATTGTCGCTGAGCGTGAGGTTCTGCGTCCACATTATACTAGCAACCTTGCGTTTTTCGGCATCAGTTGCGCGCCTCGGAAGCGTTAGTGCAAACGGGCCCCGCAGTGATGCGAGTCGAGCAGAATCTTCGATGAATGTCCCATAGCGTTTCGACGAAAGTGCGCTTTTGCACTCAATGAATAGGGCCACGTCGTCGTCGAAGGCCACAACGTCGAGCTGATTAGCGACGAACCCTTGCGGCGTTTTTGTTTGAAGTACGGCACCGCCCTTGCCAGAAATGTGCGGAAACTGCATGTCGTAGAGCAGCTTCCACGTTCGATCCTCGAAAAATTGTGCTGGGGCTTTATCTTTGCGCATTCGAACGGTAGTCGCGTTCGTGCTCGCGACGGACCAGCCGTCCTTTATAAAATCTTCGACAAGCTTCGGATTGATCGATTGAAAAACGTGCGGCTGTCGGAAACGCCGTGCAAGTGGTCCAAGATCGGAAAGTTCCGCTATGTTCTCCAGCATACCTAAACGTCGAGCGCAACGCTGAGTGCTCGAAGCGCCTCTTAGGTGTTAAGGTTCGCCACCAACGGGCAGGCTCCTTATGGATTGCTGAGCAAACTTGTAATGCTTTTGAGAACTCGGGGGTGGCGCGCCTTGTGGGCGGCGCTCGCACCACGAAGATAATCCACCGATGACGAGTTAGCACGTCTCTGCTTATCCACCGGGTGCCGCTGCGGCATCCTCGAATTGGTCGAGCTAGCGGCTTGATCGACGTTCATCATCGACGGGGTCCCGAGTAAGCTCGCCCTAATTCGTGGCGGTGACCGCACAACGTTCGAGAGGAAGCCGCAGTGAAGGACGCATCCACCGAATCGCTCGTGAATGCCGATCTTCACGAAGCGTCTGGGGTTATCACTATCCGCCGCTCCGTGCTCGTGGCGGCTGCGGCTACGGCCCTCGTCCTGGGAGCCCTTGTAGTGTGGCTACTCCGCTCGAACGCCCCGATCGCGGCGGCCGCGGAACCGCTACCCGCGCGCGCGGCCGACGCGAGCACGATCGACGAACATGTGAACCGGAGTGACGCGCTCGTTGTGCCGACTTCGGCGCCCGCGCCCTCTCCGCACCCTGACCCCGAACTCTTAGCTGACAATGGGCCGGTGCTACCTGCGCAAAGCGCGCCCGCCGTGGCACAGGCGCCGCAGCTCGCCGACCAAGGCGCTGTCCAAGCGGCCATGGATCGCGAGCGCGCGCGCGACGATCGCGAACGTGCCCGCGAGCAGGCGATCGAGGATGCCCGCAATTCGGATTTAACCGTTAAACTGGACGAGGGGGAGCCGGCGCAACGCAACTCGGTGGCGAGCGTGGCGCTCGCAGAGGCTGGACCCGACACAGGGCCGATTGGTGCCTACGTCCTCCAGCGTCATGATCATCCCGGCCTCGCTTTACACGCCGATCGATTCCACAGTGCCGGGGATCGTGACAGCCCAGGTGCGCGAAGACGTTTACGACTCGACTCATCGGACGTTGCTTGTGCCTGCGGGTTCGCGGCTCGTAGGATCGTACGCGAGCGGAATGACGAACGGCCAGGCTCGGCTGTTCGTGGGCTTCGATTCGATCAAGCTGCCCAACGGCCACACGATCAGCCTCGGAAACATGCCCGGCGTCGACCTTCAAGGCGTCGCCGGTCTCGGAGGCAAGGTCGATTTCCACACGGGCCGGCTACTCAGCAACGTCGTGCTGCTGAGTATCCTCGGGGCCGCAACGCAGCCCGTCCAACCGCACTACTCGAGCGGCGGCTCGGACGTCGTCATTTATGGCGCCGGGCAGTCCGCCGGGCAACAGCTCTCGACGGTGAACTCGCAAGTTGCGAACCAATATCTCAACCAGCCGCCGACGATGCACACGCCGGCTGGTTTCATCCTCGACGTCATGGTCGAACACGACCGATCCTTGCCGCCGTACACGGATCCCGTGCAATGATGCTTGCCCTCGCCACGCTTGCCGCATATCTGCAGTTGTGCGCTCCTTCCATTGCACCCGACACGATGCGGGCTATCATCTCAGTCGAAAGCCGCGGCTACATCTACGCGATCAACGACAACGCGGCTCACGCGACTTACTGCGTCCCCGGGACCCCAGTGTTCCCTTGCAACGACGGTCAAGCAGCTACACTCGCCGAGAGGGCGGTGCGGTCGGGACACTCCGTCGACGTCGGGATTGCCCAGGTGAATTCCAGTAACTTCCGGACGTACGGCGTCAGCACCACGCAAATGCTCGACCCGTGCGAGAACCTTCGGATCGGAAGCAAAATCCTCGTAAGCGCATACCTACAGTCGACGGCGCGCTTTGCCGACGAACGCGCGGCGCTTTGGCACGCGATTATGGCCTACAACAGCGGGAGTCTATACGCGGGCGAGAACTACGTCCGCTCAGTCCTGAACATGGCGGCACCGATTCGTGTTAATCCGACCGTCCCGAGCATAAGAGTCTTGAGCACCGCGCAATCCCCCGCAGCTCTCTCACGTTTTCGACAGTATGAAAACGAGAGGACTCGAGCGTCGAAAATGCGGCGCATTCCGCTCAGCCCGAATGCGGCACCTTTGTCGGCGCCCTTACTCGCAACGACTAGACGTGGCGACCTTACCGATAGCCTGGAACCTGCTAGGTTAGACCGGTGACAGGAAGCGCTCGCGGCGTTCCGAGCAGTACATTGCAAGTTGACGAACGAGAGTGTGTTTCCCTCGGACACCGATTGTCTGCGCCGAGGAGCCTCACCAACCCAGTCGCCCCGCGCACGAGCTGACTATGCCGAACGGCAGCGAAAAGAACCTGGCATCCCATCGCGAGATTCTTGGTGACTGTAGCTCGGACCGTCAGAGGAGAGCGGAAACGTTTGTCTAGATCCGTTATCCCGCTTCTTACAAGTGAAGCGTCACTAAAAAGAGCGATACGTCGCCATTTCCGTAGCCTTGGTTTCGTAACGCGCAACGGTGAACTCATGCTGAATGAGTTGAATAAAGATGCCATCAGAGAGCTTCATCGTGTTCACCGGCGGGACAAATTACTAGCAAGCAAGGCGCTTTTAACCCGCGGCTCTTCATTGATTCAGTATATCGCTTCTGGGAGCGACGTTGTTCCAGACGCGATAAGGCCGCGTCTCGAGGTAATCGATAGTAAAGGGTGGCAGTCTGATCTCTTTGCCTTCGCTTCTCTATACTGGAGTGTGCCCACATCCCATGGCTACGGGAGGCGCATACGCTTTCTTTGTTGGGATGACAGCAATGGGAAATTGTTGGGCTTATTGGCGCTGGGCGATCCGGTCTTTAATCTTGCAGTTCGTGATAGTTTCATAGGCTGGTCCGGAAAAGACCGCGTCAAACGGCTGGCGTGTACGATGGATGCGTATGTTCTAGGCGCGTTGCCCCCTTACAACACGTTGCTTTGCGGCAAGCTTCTTGCGTGTCTCTTGAAATCTCGCGAAGTGTCGGCGGCATTTCGCAAGAGGTACGGTAATAAACGGACTATCATCGCCTCTCGAAAGGAAAGGCGCCATCTGGCTATGATAACGACGAGTTCCTCTCTGGGGCGCTCGTCGGTTTACAATCGTCTTAAGCTTGAGGGAGAAATATTCTTGTGCGCCCTCGGCATGACACGTGGATACGGCCACTTTCATGTGCCGCATAGGTTGTTTAATCAGATGAGGGCGTACCTGATAAGCCTCGGACACGATTACGCCAATGGGCATCGCTACGGTGAAGGCGCGAACTGGAGAATGCGAGTTATACGCGAGGCCCTCACCAGTCTCGGCTTATCGCCTCGACTGCTACGTCATGGAATCGGGCGCGAGGTGTTTGCGTGCGAACTGGCCCCGAATGCTGGCGCCTATTTACGGGGCGAGGTCAAGCATCTTAGACGCAGGGCGCTACAAAGCGTCGGGACGATTAGCGAACGGGCACTCCGGCGCTGGGTTATTCCTCGCTCAGAACGAGACCAATCTTATCGCTCGTGGAACCGTGAGGATTTTTTCGCTGAAATAGGCGCAGGTTGTGAACCAAAGGCCGCAAGGCATTCCGAGGGTGTGACAGGGTCCGCTGCGGAGGAGGCCGACTGCTAGGAGCCTAAAACAAGTAGTTTCCTCAGCGCACTTCACGGGAGCTTAGTCGTGCTTCAAGGCAGCGCTTCAATAGCGGCGCAGCCGGCTACTACGGAGTAGCACGACATTGTTGTGGGCGTACGATCGGGTAAAGCGCGAGATCGTTCATGCTGAGGACGCTAGACGCGCCAGAGCGCGCTACCAATGCCCTAACGGCAACTGTCGCGCCCTGGTAAAACTGTACCCAAGCGGAGAACGCCAGGCGCACTTCAAACACTACTCCCACGCCGCGTCGGCGGAGTGCCTAGATTTTCACCCGAGCAATTATGCTCACCAAACCTCGTCGCCGGCGCGATACGTCGAAGATGAACGACTTCAAGTACAGCGCCTTGGCCTTGAATTGAAGATCTGGGGTAGGAAGCGCGACGAGTGGGGTCTGCAGTTACGGATCCCGAAGTTGCCTGCGTGCAGCGGGGCCGTAACACTCCGGCGAGGACCTGGCGCGGCTGGGCTTCAGCAAGTGTCGCTAGCGGTGCTACGCGAGAAAACGCAGCGCTTTGACGTTGTGCCGTGCGGTTTGCCCCTTGGCGTCATCGAGTTTAGTAATCCTCGCGCCGCACTCCAGCTACAAGAGCAACTCCAAACCGGCCTTGTACAGCTTTCGCTAGATCGGTGTAAGGTTTTCCACGCAAGTGGACTGAACCGCTATAACGCCGTCGGTACGACAATCTATTGGGGTACATCATACTACTTCATCTGGGACGCGCTGGATGGACCGCCGCCCCCTGAAAACTTATGCCGCAAGTACCTCAGCTTGCAACACGGTTGGAAGTGCGCGATGGTAAGCATTCCCGGTCAGCCGGAACAAGGGCTTGAGGAGCAATTGCGGGACTCTACGGGTCTTTCCATGGCGGAACGCAGGGCCTCATTCTCTGTGCTGATGCCGCCGTTCGCAATTGACGCAGGCCGGCCCGAGGTGCTATTAGACTCCTCCGAAAATGTCTTGCTGAGCGTTGAGTGTAGGGACGGTGTGCTCGACGATTGCCTGTCAGTCGAATCACAGAGCGGTCTGCAAGAGGTGAAACTGAACGCGGTGAACGCTGCGTTTTTCCTGTTGCGGCAAGACGATGGGAAGCGGGGCTGTTTTCTTGTTCGCTTTGGAACAGAACCCGGCGTACTCATTGACACAAGTGGGAAAGTCGATCAGAAGGCATCTGCTTTGCGCGTCCGCGTCACCACAGAACGGGGGAACGAGGCGATAGCACCCTTCTATAGCGCAGAGGCGCGGCGATTACTCGATGCAACGCGTAAGGGGCTGTGCCACGATGCTAAGATCGAGGCCTGGGATCCGTGTCGCGGCCTGATAAAATGGCGCTCAGGGCAGGGCAGTCAATCGAGCGAGGCGGTTCTCTCGGCGGGCGACGATGCGCCAAATCGCTACAAAACCCTCAGTACACCAGGCCTCAACGACGTGCTACTTGAGAAAAATGCGGAAGTGACGTTGGACTTCTATGGTCACGGGTTCCAGTACTTGCCGCCGTCATTTGAAGGTGAGAAAGGGCAACCTGATCACCGGCTCTCCCCAATTGAAATCTACATAAGCTGTCAGTCCCCAGAGGCACCAACCCGTTACCATGGGCTTTACACGGGTGAAACTTGGCGGACGCGGCGAGCCGACCCGATGACTGTTCATCGCCGCTACGCTGAAAATGCCAATGAGCGCGCGAGCGCGGATGCATTCACGACAAGCAAGAGAGCTGGCGAGATCGATGCGATGCAGTTAGCCGACAGTTCGCCACCAAGGATCGAGCCGCGGCGTGCCGCTTCAGTTCCGCAGAAGGCAGCAAAGCGAGCCTCACCCTCGGGCCAGTCGCCGGCGAGCAGGCGTGGCACGAAAAACGCTTTGTTGAAGAAACGTATTAGCAAGGTGTCCGACCTTATGCGAGCACCGACGCTGCGGAAGCGCAAGTGAGTGCGCCAAGCTCTGGGGGCGAGCGTGAAGAGCTCGAGTACTCAGCCGCTGCTCGTAGGCGAATTAGCGAGTTGGGTGCGGGGTCTCTGGGAGATTTCCTTAATCAAATCCCTCACCGCACGTTATACCCCTGGCTGCAATCTCTTCCGCTGATTCCAGGCTTCCGCCGGAAGAGCCACCCGGCCGCCGAAGAACAGCGCAAGCGCCTGATTCAGCGGATCGCAAGCAGAAGCGGGAAGCAAGACAATCGGGACTGGCATCTCCTCAAACATCTCTGGCTGATTTGGGCCGACCAACACTTTGACGGCTCGAGTCTCGTTCAGGGGCTTAAGCAGATAGACCGGGAAGGCTTAGGTCGGGACGGTAGTTTAAACCTATACGACAGCTTGCGGCCAGCCCTGCACATGATAGCAGAAACCGGCACGACGCCGCGCGAGGTTATCGAAACCTTTCTAAATTTTGGGCCGTTCGAAGACCCTGCCGAACTACATGACGTATTGAACGTTGCTCCAGCGGAGCGCGACCTTCAGAGAAATCACTACGTCGATAGCCTTCCAGAAAAACTTGCGCACATCGAGGAGAAGCTCAAGGTTGCAGCTGAGCGCTCTTCGGAGCGCATGGGCAATGATGCCGTGACCTCAAACCCAATGCTCGCGCGACAACTTGACGAGGTTACGCAGCTACTGAGCTCTCTGTCGACCCAGGTAACCTCCATTTCACAGAGACACGACGACCTTGCGGGGGCGATGGTACAAGCTACTCAGCGTGTCGCCGAACTCGATTCGCGTCTGCACGTACTAGAAGAGAGCTTGACCACGCAGGCAGATAGCGACCACGGTTTGTCCGTAACCACAAAGATAGACGATGTTGTCAACGAGATGCTCGACGTGATGTCCAGGATCGAGATCCT
>Ga0302325_10025594_pt1 | contig 12262 bp, 8 predicted proteins | sample Palsa_T0_2_FD_201948 | JGI IMG/M metagenome (GOLD analysis project Ga0302325, IMG submission 201948) | Peat permafrost microbial communities from Stordalen Mire near Abisko, Sweden - Palsa_T0_2 | ecosystem: Environmental > Terrestrial > Soil > Palsa > Peat permafrost | place: Sweden: Abisko...
AGGTTCTTTTTCGGTCGCAACCGCTTCATCGCGTCAGGAGCTGTCGCGGCTGCCGCGCTGTCGATAGTCGCGGGGGTGAACATCAGTGGCCCGGTCGGCCAATCCCTGCTCTCCGCGCACTCAGGGAGTCCGGCCGCTCCGAATTTTGGGACCACGCCGACGAACGGTGTTCCCAGTCATGCGGGAAGCGCACCCGCGGGGACTGCGAGCGCGGCCCCGGAGGGAACCGGCAATCAGTCTACGACGGCGTCGCAGGTCTCCGGCGGTGGCAGGCCGACGCCCTCGGCGACCGGCCTTGTCGCCGGGAGTCTGACACAGAGCGGGGGCTCCACGCCGGCCGCCACGCTGACTGTGGTCGGGACAGGCCCTCCGGCTCCGGCCGCGGGGGGAACGGGCACATCGACCGCGACCACAACGACGACCACCACAACGACCACGACGCCGTCGACGCCAACACCGCCGACGAGCCCGACGACCCCCACGACGACCATTCCGGTTTCGTCGGCCACTGGTGGAGCGGCCCCCGTCGGCGGCGGTAGTTCGACTGGCACCGGCACCGGCACCGGCACCGGCACCGGGACCGGGACCAGCACTGGCACCAGCGGTCAGACCAGCACAGGCGGTGGGACCAGCACAGGCACCGGCGATGGGTCCAGCACTGGCGGCGGCTCGGGTACGGGCACTGGGAGTGGGACCTGTACCGACAGTGGCAGCGGGAACAACACTGGTAGTGGGCACGGGGCTGGGCACTGGGGCTCCGAAGGCACCGGCAACACCGCCAACACCGGGTACGGCGTCGGGAACACGGGGAACACCGGGTACGGCGCCGGGAACACGGGAAACAGCGACAGCTGGGAGCACTCGTCCGACACGAAGTGTTGCCACTGAACGATCGGCTGCGCCGAGAGCAGAGCGGTGCGGGCGCACGAACCCAGTGCGCGGCTGGTAAGCATGCGGCTGACGCCGCCGGTGCGTCTCGGCACAAGCGAGGTCTGCCATGAACTACACGAACCTTGGAACGTCCGGACTGCGGGTCTCGAGAGTCTGTCTCGGCATGATGGGCTTCGGGAACGGCAGTGACCGGCCCTGGGTCATTGATGAAGATGCAGCGGAGCCGATCGTGCGGGCTGCCGTCGAGGGGGGCGTCACCTTTTTCGACACTGCAGACGCCTACTCCGGCGGGGCCAGTGAGGTTGCGACCGGCCGGCTGGTGCCCAAGTACCTGACACGGGACGAAGCCGTCATTGCCACCAAGGTCTTCATGCCGGTGGGCGCGGGCGAAAACGGTGGCGGCCTGGGCCGCAAGCACATCCTCGCCGGCATCGACGCATCGCTCGAGCACCTCAAGATGGACTATGTGGACCTGTACCAGATCCACCGTTGGGATCCCCGTACGCCTATTGAGGAGACGATGGAGGCCCTGCACGACGTCGTACGGGCCGGCAAGGCGCGTTACATCGGGGCCAGCAGCATGTTCTCGTGGCAGTTCGCGAAGGCGCAGTACACAGCCGAGGCGCACGGCTGGACCAAGTTCGTCTCCATGCAGAACCACTACAACCTCATCTATCGCGAGGAGGAGCGCGAAATGATTCCGCTCTGCCTCGACCAGGGCGTGGGGTGCATCCCTTGGAGCCCCCTGGCGCGCGGGGTGCTGGCCGGGACCCGGACCCGGGACGGAGGGCGGCACACGACCCGCTCGAGCACCGATGCCTTCACCGACTACCTCTACGACCAACCCACGGACTTCGATGTCGTCGACGCCGTCGTCGAGGTCGCTGGCGCGCGCGATCTCCCGCCGGCGCAGGTCGCGCTTGCCTGGTTGCTCGCCAAGCAGGGTGTATCGGCGCCGATTGTGGGCGCCACCAAGAAGAAGCACCTGAAGGACGCGCTCGCCGCCGAGACCCTGCAATTGTCCGAAGACGAGATCGCAGCGCTCGAGAAGCCCTACGTGCCCCACCCTGTACTCGGGCACTTCTAGGAGGACGGCGCAGGTCGTCCGCTAGGGTCGCGGCGCAGGGTGAAGCCAAGCAACACAGATCGGGGGGTGGCATGCGGGTCGCACTCACGGTGGCCGACTTCCTGAACCGGGCCGCGTTGGTCTACGGGGATCGAACGGCAGTCGTCGACGAGCCTTCCGCGCCGGGTTCCTACGGGACGCTCACCTACCGTGAGCTCGAAGCCCGGGCCCGGGGCATGGCCCTGGCGTTGGACGAACTCGGGGTCGACCACGGGGAGCGCGTCGCCATTGTCAGCCCGAACTCCGGGCGGTTCTTGACGTCCTACTTCGGCGTCAGCGGGTACGGCCGCACGCTGGTCCCGATCAACTTCCGGCTCAGCGCCGAGGAGATCGCCTACGTTGTGCAGCATTCCGGAGCCTCAGTCCTCCTATACGACCGGGATCTGGTCGGCGAGGTCGGCTCCATCAAGGTTGCACACCGCTTCTGCCTCGACGGCGTCGATGATGCCGCCCTCTTCGCACCTGCGTCTGACGGCGCGGTGCCGCGGGTTTGGGAGCCCGACGAGGGCGCCACCTGCTCAGTGAATTACACATCGGGCACAACGGCGCGACCCAAGGGTGTGCAGTTGACCCAGCGCAACTGCTGGCTGAACGCGACCACATTCGGGTGGCACACCGGCGTCAGCGATCGCGACGTGCTGCTGCACACGCTGCCCATGTTCCACTGCAACGGCTGGGGCATGCCCTACGCCGTGACCGGCATGGGTGGCACGCACATCGTGCTGCGAAAGGTCGACGGCGAGGAGATCCTGTCGCGCATCGAGCGGCACGGCGTGACGCTGTTGTGCGGTGCGCCGGCGGTGGTGGCGGCCATCCTGACCGCGGCGGAGACCCGGGCTGCCGAGGGCCGGTCCGTGCCCGGGCGCGGCACGGTGCGCATCGTCGTGGCCGGGGCACCCCCGCCGTCCAAGACGATCGAGCGCGTGGAGTTCGAGCTCGGGTGGGAGTTCATTCAGATCTACGGCCTGACCGAGACAGCGCCGCTGCTCACCATCAATCGTGCGCCGGCTGAATGGGACGGGAAGGACGCGGTGACGCGGTCGCAGCTCCTCAGCCGCGCCGGCGCCCCGGCCGTCGGCGTCCAGATCGCCCTTGACGAGGACGGTGAGGTCCTGGCCCGCTCCAATCACGTCTTTGCCGGCTACTGGGAGCAGCCGGTCGAGACCGATGCGGCGCTGCGCGGCGGGTGGTTCCACACCGGCGACGGCGGCCACCTCGACGGCGCGTACGTGGTGATCTCGGACCGCAAGAAGGACGTGATCATCACTGGTGGTGAGAACGTGTCGTCCATCGAGGTCGAGGATTGCCTGTACCAGCACGACGCGGTGGCCGAGGTGGCCGTGATCGGCGTGCCCGACGAGCGGTGGGGCGAGACGATCAAGGCGCTGGTCGTCGTACGCGACGGGTCGGCGGTCACCGAGGTGGAGCTCATCGCCCATTGTCGTGAGCGGCTGGCGCACTTCAAGGCTCCCACCAGCGTGGAGCTGCGCGACGCACTCGATCGGACGGCGACAGGGAAGCTGCAGAAGTACAAACTCCGTCAGCCCTACTGGGAGGGCCGGGACAAGCTCGTCAACTAGCCCGTCGACGAAGGCGGCGGCCGCGGTCTGCCGGAGCGCTCCTCCATGACGAGGTGACCGCGCTGGTCGAAGGCGGCAGCAACCTCGCCGGCGATCAGCCGGCGCAGCGGGTCGCCCACGATGGTGCGGCGCCACCCCGTATCGAGCCGGTTCGGCTCGCGGCAGAGGAGTTGGGCGATGTCGGCCCGCGTGGCGAGGAGGCCCTGGTCGAAGTCGAGGTCGTCGGCGATCTGGCGCACCACGCCCGAACACACCGCCACCGCAGCCGGTGGAGCCGGCGCGTCGCGTCCCTCCGACGGCATGCGGATCTGGTCGGATGGGAGGTCGAGGCCGCGGGCGACGGCCTGCATGATCTCGGCCGCCCGCCCCTGAGCCAGGTGCCGTCCGTCGACACCGCGGGTGCCGCGCAGCTCGTCGGCGGTGCGCGGCGGCCGCTGTGAAAGGGCGAGCAGCCCGAGGTCTGACAGCACCATGCGGCGGGGCCGGTTCGTCTCGGCGGCGGTGCGCTCACGCCACGCTGCCACTTCCTGCGCCACCGCACGCGAGCGCCGGGACATGCCGCGTATGTCGCCGAGCTTCCACCACGCCTCTTCGGGGACGCGCGCCGGCGCACGGTCCCCCAGAACCCGGTCGCATTCGTCGAGGGCCCATTCCAGCCGACCCAGCGCCCGCAGCCGCTCGGTGAGCACGTCCCGCAGCTCGAGGAGGTGGGCGACGTCGTTGAGTGCGTACGTGACCTGGCGATCCGAGATCGGCCGGACGAGCCAGTCCGAGAGCCTGTCCGCCTTCGGCAGTGAGACGCCGAGCATCTGGTCGACCAGGCGGGACAGCGAGGGCGTGGAGAGACCGAGGAACCCGGCGACAATCTGGGTGTCGAAGACCGTGGCGGGCACGGCCCCGCACGCCGCCATGAGCACGTCGAGGTCTTGGGACGCTGCGTGAGCCACCGCGACGCCGGACCCGCCGAATATGGTGGCCAGCGGCGCGGGGTCGACCGCCAGCGGGTCCACGAGCGCCATCTTGTCGGCCCAGGCGATCTGTATCAGCGCCAGATCGGGCACGTAGGTGCGCTCGGTGTGAAATTCGGTGTCGAAGCCGTACGAGTCCTCCACCGCCACTTCGGCGACCAGCTCGTCGAGCGCCGCCGTGTCGACCACGATGGTCGGCGGTGCGGTCATCTGAGCCTGCCCGCACCCGACCCGGTGTCGGGGGCGCTCGTCTTCACGGCTGGGAAGGGTGGCTCAATGGGTCGGCCTCGTTGCGTTTCGATGGCGCCGAACCGGGTGGCCCAGCGTGGAGCCGGCCACGCCGGTTGACCCGGTGTGGCCGCGAGTTCACGCTAGCGCACACGCGGCCCGGTGGGACCCGTTTCCGGTCCCTTCTTCCTGGTCAGAAAGGGTGCCGGCGTCCGCTGACAGGTCCCGAGCGTCGGGGTCTGGGCACCGACCCCGGGTACAGTTGGGTCCCGCCACCACCGCTGTCCAGTCGGCGAGGCCAACCCTTGGAGCCCACGTGATGACTTACGGCTCTGTTCGTGCCCACGACGTTCCGATAAGAGTGAGAGGTCCGTGTCGGAGGGGGACAGTGTGAAGAAGGCCAAGAAGCAACTTGGCGAGGTCAGCTCCGGCGACGGCGCGGCGGATTCCGCGGCTCCGCCCGATCCCACCGTCCAGGAGGGCTCCGCAGATGCGCCGACTCGCGCTGCCAAGAGCGTCGAGTCGATGCTGCGCGAGTTCAGCTCGGTCGGGGCCGAGGCGCTGGCGACCGGCGGGCCGCCGCGGGGGAAGTACGACCAGCTCTGGCAGCTCTCCATGGCCGACCCACACACCGGCCTCGCCAACCAGCTCTTGCTCCTCGACCGCCTGACCCAGGCCCTGGTCCGGCGCCGGCGACACGGCGGGGAGGTCGTTGTGTGCCACATCGACCTGGACAACCTGGCTGAGATCAACCTCGACCTCGGTTATATGACGGGGAACACGGTGCTGAGCGAGATGTCCCGTCGGCTCACGTCGGTGCTGCGGGAGGAGGACACGATCGGCCGAGTGGGCGGGAGCGAGCTCGTGGTGGTCCTGGCTGTCACCGACGAGCGGGCGGTGGGACCGCTTCTGCGCAGGTTGCAGCGCACCCTCGACGAGCCGGTGGCGGTCGGAGGCCAAGGGATACGTCTCAGCGCATCCCTGGGGGTCGCCGTGGCTGAGGACTCCGAATCGGCCGAGGACGTACTGGCCCGGGCAGACCGGTCCACCCGGGTCGGCCGGCGCTAGCCGGCCGGGCGTTATCGGGTCGGTCACCGGTCCGATAGGGAGTTACGGCCCTATCTGAAAGAGGAGTATCGGCCCTATTGGTCCAGCCCAATTCCGGCAAAATTATGAGCGATGTCTATGTACAGCGAATTGCTCGCCGGGCTGTGTGCTGATGTGGACCCCCTGCCGTTGCCCGTTTCACGGGACGAGCTGGTGGTGATCCTCCTGCAGTGCCGCCGCCGCATGGCCGGCCAAGGGGACGAGGGCGAGCACATCATGACCGAGAACCTGGCGTTGGAGCTCGACCACGACCGCATGCTGCTCCGCCTATGCAGCGCCATGGGCATTGAGTCCGAGCCGGGCCGTTTCGGGAACCCCCTGGTCGAGCGGGAGCGGCTGGAGGCCCGGCTGAGAGAAGCCGGAGTGGACTTTCGGACCCTCGACGACAACCGCCGGGCCAGGGTCGCCTAAGGGCGAGTCCCAGATCCTGCTGATCAGGACGACCTGGGATTGAAGGCTTTGCGCTCGGCCAGAACTGCGGCATAGACGGCTGCCTCGGTCCGCCGCCTCATCCCGAGCTTCGACAACAGGCTCGAGACGTAGTTCTTGACCGTGGCCTCGGCCAGGAAGAGCTGTTCCGCGATCTGGCGGTTCGACTGGCCCTGGGCGATGAGCTCCAGGACCTTGCGCTCCTGGGGGGTGAGGACGGTGAGACGCGATTCGGCCTCCTGGTCCTTGCGCAGGCGGTCGAACAGCTCCTGGGTCAGCACCGGATCGAGCAGTGACATGCCCTGGCTGACCCGGCGGATGTCTCCCAGCAGGTCGCCTCCGCCGACTTCCTTGAGGACGTATCCCGACGCGCCGGCCATGATCGATGAGAAAAGGGCATCGTCGTCGGAGTACGACGTCAGCATGAGACACCTGACCTGAGGCGTGAGCGACTGGACCTCGCGGCACACCTCGATGCCGTTGCCGTCGGGGAGACGGACGTCGAGGATCGCTACGTCGGGCATGGCCTCTCGGATCAGGCGGAGGCCGTCTCCGGCGGTTCCCGCCTCGCCGACGACGTCCATGTCCTCCTCGGACTCGAGCAAGGTGCGCAGACCGGTGCGCACCAGCTCGTGGTCGTCGAGGAGGAAAACCCGAATCGTCATCCGCTCAATAGTGCCACGCCGCCGTGCGAGTTCGGCGGTCCTCCGGTGGTGTGCAACCGACTTGCACCCTGCCCTGGCGCACGGTCGATTGGTCCCCTCTATCCTGACTCCCCGTGCAGCCCTTCGACAGGATCGACGATCCGGCCAAGCTGCGCCGACTGGTGCAGGCGATCCTCATCCTCGATGCCGAGCTGAACCTGCCGGTGGTGCTCCGGCGGATCAGTCAAGAGGCCCGCGACCTCGTGGACGCGCAGTACGGCGCACTGGGCGTCCTGACCGAGGACGGCCGGGCCCTCGACCAGTTCCTGACCGTCGGCCTGAGCCACGAGGAGGAACGGGCCATCGGTGCACGCCCCACGGGGCGTGGTGTCCTGGGAACCCTTATTGCGGAGGACAAGCCGCTCCGTCTGGCCCACCTGGCCCAGAGCGCGGAGAGCTTCGGGTTCCCCCCCGAGCATCCCCCCATGACCTCCTTCCTGGGCGTGCCGGTCCGGGTGCACGGCGAGGTCTACGGGATCCTGTACCTGACCAACAAGAGGACGGCCCCGGAGTTCTCCGAGGATGACGAGGAGCTGGTGCTGGCCCTCGCCATGGCAGCGGGGATCGCGATCGAGAACGCCAGGCTCCACGGCATTGTGCGCGACCGCGCCCTGACCGAGGACAGGGACCGGATCGCCCGGGACCTGCACGACTCGGTCATTCAGCGCCTGTTCGCCATCGGCCTCTCGCTCCAAGGCACCGCCCGCCTGGTCGAGCGACCGGAGGCCGTAATGCGGATCGGGGAAGCGATCGACAAGCTCGACGAGACGATCCGGCAGTTGCGCAAGGCGATCTTCGACATTGAGCTCACGATCAGCAGGGAGGGCCTGCATCCCAAGGTCCTCGACCTCGTCCATGAGCTGCGCCCGGTGCTCGGCCTCCTACCGCAGGTCTCGTTCAGTGGCCCGGTGGACACGGTCGTCGGCGACCCGCTCGCCGAGGAGGTGCTTGCGGTCCTCCGGGAGGCATTGACCAACGTCGGCAAGCACGCCCGTGCCTCCCAGGTCGTGATCACGATCGCCGCCGGTGAGGAACTGCGCCTCGTGGTCGCCGACGACGGGGTGGGCATCAGGGATGCCAAGGCGGCCGGCCTCGGTCTCAAGAACCTCCGACAGCGGGCCGAGCGCCTGGGCGGCGACGTCGAGCTCGGGACGTCGCGCGAGGGTGGGACGCGGCTGACCTGGCACGTGCCGCTCGCGCCGGTCGAGGCGGGAGCAGCCCCCGGAATCTGAAGCGTCGGCGTGCCTGCCGACGCCTCGACGCACACGAATCGCACAATTTCGAACCACAACGCCGGCGCAAATTTCTCAAGGTCCCCTGTGTCGACGCCGACTTCTTGATCATCGTTTGTTCATAACGACAAAGGCAAACCTCCCGTGAGGGAGGGACGCAACGCCACGGGACTCGTTCGAGTTCGCCGGGCCGCCGGATAGCAATGAGCGCGCTGCTCGTCGCCTTCGCGACCCGTCGTCTGCGGGTCGAAGGGGGAAATGACGATGCGGCAATCCCGGCGGAGTCGGGCGCTCCCATTCGCGTTGGCGCGAGCGATCGCGACCTTGGCACTGGTTCCCGCCCTTGCCCTCGGACTGGCCACAGCGTTCTCGTCCGGCACCGGCCCGGCCAGCGCGTCGAGCGCCCACCCCTCCAACGCCTACAGCGGAGGCATCATGATGGCCGCCGATCCGAATGGTGGCTATTGGACGGTCACGCCGACGGGTGCGGTCACGACGCACGGCGTCGCTCCGGCACTGGGTTCGCCCGCGCTGTCGAATCTGCGCCTCGCCAAGCCGATCGTCGGCATGGCGGCCACCACTGATGGCAACGGCTACTGGCTCGTGGCTTCCGACGGTGGCATCTTCAGCTACGGCGACGCCACGTTCTACGGCTCGACCGGCGGCATCCACCTCAACGAGCCCATCGTCGGCATGGCTGCGACGAACGACGGCAACGGCTACTGGCTCGTGGCCTCCGACGGTGGCATCTTCAGCTACGGCGACGCCACGTTCTACGGTTCCACTGGGTCGATCGCGCTCAACAAGCCTGTTGTCGGCATGGGGGTCACCACCGACGGCAACGGCTACTGGCTCGTGGCTTCCGACGGTGGCATCTTCAGCTACGGCGACGCCACGTTCTACGGTTCGACAGGTGCCGTCCGCCTGAACATGCCGATCGTCGGCATGGCCCCGACGCCCGACGGTCGCGGCTACTGGCTCGTCGCGTACGACGGTGGCATCTTCACGTTCGGCGATGCGTCTTTCTACGGCTCGGCGGGGGGCAGGGGCGTGTACGCCTACGGCATCATCATCAACCCGGCCGATCCGGGCTATGGATTGGTGACCGCTGACGGCTCGTCGGCCTTCTTCGGGCCCGGGCAGAATCCGTATGCACTGTCGGCCAATGGCCTCCAGCAGGGGGTCTATGAGGGCGCGGCGAACCCGTCCGGAGTCGCGTCCTTCGCCAGTCAGACGCGGACCTCGCCCACCGTCGCCAGCGACTACCTGCCCTCGAGCAGCGGTTGGTCGGGAATGGACGGCGCCGGCGGAGGCCTGGATTGGCTCCTCGACCCCTGGAAGGGAACCGGGTACACACTTTCTCTGGGCGTGCCGATCATCCCGACCGATTCGAGTGGAGCGGCTGTGGCCACGTTGGCCCAGGGGGCGACGGGCGCCTACAACTCCTACTTCGTCACCTTGGCCCAGGCCCTGGTCGCCGGCGGACAGGCCAACGCGTACCTGCGCCTCGGTTTCGAGTTCGACGGCGGATGGGACGCGTGGTCCGCTAAGTCGGCGAGCGCCGAAGCCAGTTATGCCGGGTACTTCCAGCAGATCGTCACGGCCATGCGGTCCGTGCCCGGGGCTTCGTTCCGCTTCGTGTGGAATCCGGACGCGACGGCCTTCAACGACTCCCCCTACTCGGTAGCGGCGGCGTATCCGGGCGATGCCTACGTGGACGTCATCGGCCTGGATGCCTATGACCAGTCCTGGGCGACGCCGCAGACACCAACCAATGCATGGTCCGCGACCCTCTTGCCGGCGCTGACGGCGGCTCAGCAGTTCGCGGCCTCACACGGGAAGCCGCTGGCCTTCCCGGAATGGGGCGTGGCCATCCGGGACGACGGCCACGGGCTGGGCGACGACCCGAATTACATCAACCAGATGGTGTCGTGGATGCACAACCCCTCCAACGACGTGATCTACGAGAGCTACTTCGACTACGACAGCGGCGGCGTCAATTCCCAGATCACCGGCGGATCGTTCCCCAACAGCCTGGCTGCGTTCTCAGCGGATCTGGGGTGATCGGCTCCTGACGGAGGTGCGTCACAAGCGGCCGGATGCGGTCCGCCACGGGCGCCAGAAACAGAAATCGCACAACCCGCTTGCACACCGGGCTCCTCGCAAGGGGTTCGTTACGTTCGCCGGAACAGCCAGCCGCGCCCTGCTCCTTACCTCGGGACCCGGCACGCACGCGGTCGGAGCGGGAAAGACACTGCCTGAGTCCCGATGGAGTCGGTCGCCCCCGCTCGTCCCGGCGTGCGTTGTGTGCTCTTCGTGGTGGCCCCTGATCTCGGCCTGGCTCTGGCAACTGGTGGAACCGACCCCCGTTCCTCGACTGCCACTCCGCCCCGATGCAGTCGAACGGGGTGGCCCGGGTCAACTGGTCAAGGACAACAGCGGCGGGAGCTCGATCCCGGCCGACTCACCGCCGCCGCGGGCGGACCGGGCGGACCGGGCGGACCTGTGCTGATCAGCAGATCGTCGGGCTACCACGTGATGGTGTGCGGAGCGTCGTCGTCGAACGTCGTGCTCCCCGTTGCGTCGACGACGTGCCAGGTCGCCGGAGGAATCCGCGCGCTCGGTACCACCGTCATGGAGCCATGCACCTCCGGCAGCACGAAGTTGAAGGTGATGTGCTGTGTCGCTCCTTCGAGAATGTCGATGGTGGCTCCCTCGAGCTCGGTCGGCCCCTCGGGCCCGCTGGCGACGACGGAGCTCGCCGACGGCGAAGAGATGTCCCGTGCGTAGCCGGGGAGGTTGACGGTGGCGATCCCGACGTATTCGCCGTAGGAGGTGCCGAGACCAGGAAAGGGACCGGCGATAAAGGGAGACTGCCCTGGAGGCGTGCGGTTGGAGAACGTCATGGTGAGGCTCCCGGCGGTCTGGTCCCCCCGACGGGTGAGCCGCAGGGAGACGTTCTCCGAGAGGTATTGGTCCAGTTTGTTCCCGCCCCGGTTGATGATGTCGGCCATCAGGGAGGACGGTTCCAGCTGGCCGGCCACGCCGGCACCACTCCAGGCGGCCTGTGTCCGTGTATCGGAGGACCACAGGAGCACGTGGCGGCCCTGCGCAGCAGCGGAGAGCGCGTCAGCCATGGTGTGCAGCTTCAAGGGCTGGTCCTCGAACGCGTGCAGCGTGGCGGTGGCGAGTGTCGACAGCTCGTCGATCCGGTTCGCCGGGTTGGAGGTGTAGGTCTCGCCGACGTACTGGTCGTGGAGCAGGAGCTGATCGACGGTGCTTGCGCTGACGACCTGGCCCGTGGACGTCGTCACGGGTCCCGTCACCTCGAGGAGCTCCTGGAGTCCCTGGACGTCGATGGTGATGACCCCGTCCACGGTCTGTCCGGTGCTGGCCTTCCACATGCGGGCGGCCAGGGGTCCGTTCACGTCGAACTGCGGCGTCAGTCCCAGGTTTCGCCAATCGACGCCTGGGAGCAACCATCCCCAACGGTCGGCGAGGTCCCCGGTCACCGGCACCTCGCCGGGCGACAAGGTCAGGGAGCTGGTCGGGACCATGGTCGAGACATGGAGCTCGCCGGCCCCTGTGGTGACGATTCCGGCCTCGAGGAACGTGCCCGAACCAGAGCGCATCTCGGCGTTGTTGCCCGCCAAGAGGAGGTAGGTCGCGGGCCCCTGCAAAATGGTGGCCGCGGAGGAAGCGGCGTCCGTCGTCCGCGCCAGCGTGGTCTGAATCTGGGCGAGGTCGTCCGCAAAGGTGTTCCGCTCATGCTGCAGCGGGCCGACGAGGCCCTGTACAGGGCCCAGATCGACCCCCGCCAGGGAGCGATGGGTGGAAGCGGCCAGCGTGGCGAGCTGCCGCAGCACCGCGACGCGCTCGGGACCCGCCGAGTGGGGCAGCCGGAGAAGCGACTGGGATCGGCCGACCGCACCGATGCCGGTCTGTGCGACCTGCTCCGCGGCCCCGGAAAGGTCCTGTACCGATCGGAGCTGGCGAC
>Ga0302325_10025596_pt1 | contig 12262 bp, 8 predicted proteins | sample Palsa_T0_2_FD_201948 | JGI IMG/M metagenome (GOLD analysis project Ga0302325, IMG submission 201948) | Peat permafrost microbial communities from Stordalen Mire near Abisko, Sweden - Palsa_T0_2 | ecosystem: Environmental > Terrestrial > Soil > Palsa > Peat permafrost | place: Sweden: Abisko...
CGGCTTCTCGTTGAATGCGCTGTCCTTATTTGGACTCGTGCTCGCGATCGGCATCGTGGTCGACGATGCGATCGTCGTCGTCGAGAATGTCGAACGCAATATCGGCAACGGCTTAAAACCGATCGCCGCGACCCGCCAGGCGATGCGCGAGGTGACAGGCCCCATCATCGCGACCGCCCTGGTGCTGTGCGCTGTGTTCGTGCCGACCGCGTTCATCAGCGGCCTCACCGGGCAGTTCTACAAGCAGTTTGCCCTCACCATCGCGATCAGCACCGTCATCTCCGCGTTCAATTCACTCACGCTGTCGCCGGCCCTCGCGGCGCTCTTCCTGAAAGAGCACGGTGCAGCTCCGGATCGCCTGACGCGGGTGCTGAACCTCGTTTTCGGCGGAATTTTCCGTCCCTTCAACCGTTTCTTCGCGCGCTTCTCCACAGGGTATGTGCACAACGTCGGCCGCGTACTGCGCGCGGGCGGCATCGCATTCTTTATTTATGGCGGACTCATTGCGCTGGCTTATTTGGGCTTCGCCACGACCCCCACCGGCTTCGTGCCGCCGCAGGATAAGCAATATCTCGTGGCGTTCGCGCAGCTTCCGGACGCCGCAACACTCGACCGTACGGAAGATGTGATCCGGCGCATGGGCGAGGTCGCCCTGAAGTCGCCCGGCGTTGCGAACGCGGTGGCATTTCCAGGCCTTTCCATCAACGGCTTCACGAACAGCCCAAGCTCGGGAATCGTGTTCGTGACACTCAAACCCTTCGACGAGCGCAGGTCCAAGGACCTGGCGGCAGGCGCGATCGCCATGGCGCTCAACCAGAAGTTCGCGAAAATCCAGGACGCCTTCATCGCCGTGTTCCCGCCCCCGCCCGTAATGGGCCTGGGCACGATCGGCGGTTTTCGCATGCAGATCGAGGACCGCGGTGGTTTGGGCTTCGAGGAGCTCTTCAAGCAGACGCAGAACCTTATTAACAAGGGCAACCAGACGCCCGAACTGCAGGGCTTGTTCTCAAGCTTTCAGGTGAACGTGCCAGAGGTGGACGCAAACGTCGATCGCGAAAAGGCGAAGTCCCAGGGCGTATCCGTGCAGGATCTTTTTGACACCATGCAGGTGTACTTAGGTTCGCTCTACGTGAATGACTTCAACGCCTTCGGCCGCACCTACTCGGTGACGGCACAGGCCGAGCCGCGCTTTCGCCTCGAGGCAAAGGACATTGTCGGCCTTAAGACCCGTAACAGCGCAGGCGACATGATCCCGCTCGGCTCATTCGTGACAGTCAAGCGCTCCGCGGGTCCCGATCGGGTCATGCATTACAACGCCTACCCCACGGCCGAGATTAACGGTGGCCCGGGCGTGGGCTTCAGTTCGGGCCAGGCACAGGCAGCGATGGAAAAGCTCGCGGCGCGCGAACTGCCCAACGGCATGAGCTTCGAGTGGACCGAGCTTACCTACCAGCAGATCATCGCCGGCAACACCGCGGTGCTCATCTTCCCGCTCGTCGTACTGCTCGTCTTCCTCGTACTCGCCGCGCAGTACGAGAGCCTGTCCCTGCCGCTCGCCGTCATCCTTATTATGCCGATGGTGCTGCTCTCGGCGATTGCCGGAGTTGCGTTGACGCACGGTGACAACAACATCTTCACTCAGATCAGCCTCATCGTGCTCGTGGGGCTTGCGAGCAAGAACGCCATCCTGATCGTCGAGTTCGCTCGTGACCGCGAGCTTGCCGGCGCAAGTCCACTGCGCGCGGCGCTCGACGCGGCCAAGCTGCGACTGCGGCCGATTCTCATGACCTCGCTCGCGTTCATCATGGGCGTCGTGCCGCTCGTCATCTCGACGGGCGCGGGCGCCGAGATGCGCCACGCGATGGGCGTGACCGTGTTTTCCGGAATGATCGGTGTGACAATTTTTGGCCTGCTCCTGACCCCACTCTTCTATCTTGTCGTGCGCAAGCTCACGCGCGGACGCGTGGCGCGTGCGGCACGCACGGCGCCGCTGCTGCTGCACGATGGCGTTGCGCGCGAAGCCGCGGTTTAAGCGACGGTCCCCGCAAATACTCTCGAGAATTGACATGAAGAGATTGCTTGCCTTGCTGTCTGCTCTGCTGTTCGTCACCGCCTGCGCGGTCGGTCCCAACTATCACGCGCCGGATACTGCACCGCCAGTCCTCCAGAACGCCGCCGCCGCCGGAGTGCTGGCGCAGGATCCCGAAGCGGCCTGGTGGCAGGAATTCGCGGATCCGGAGCTTGATCGCCTCGTGCGCCGCGCGCTCGCGGCGAACCTCGACCTCAGGATGGCGTTCGATCGTGTACGCGCCGCGCGCGCGGTGTTCATCGAGCGCAACTACGACTACGCCCCGCATGTGGCGTTGCAGGGCGCTTACGGCAAAAGTGTCGAGCAGGAGCCGGGATTTGGCTTGAGCCGCATCACGGCCGACAGCGATAGCCTGGGATTTGATGCGAGCTGGGAAATCGACCTCTTCGGTCATGTGCGCCGGTCGGTAGAAGCCGCACGCGCCGATCTGGGCGCGGAGCGCGCAAGTTTCCGCGATGCCGAAGTGACGGTGGCAGCGGAGGTCGCGAGGAACTACTTTGAGCTTCGCGGCGCGCAGAAGCGTCTGGCGGTCGCACGCGAAAATCTTGCGAGCGAAAAACAGACGCTCGATCTGACGCTACTCCGGGATGAAGCAGGTCGCGGATCAGAGCTCGACGTGCAGAGGAGTCGCGCGCGCTTTAAGGCGACCGAGGCCACTATTCCGCTCCTCGAGGCGGGCGAACGCCAGGGTGCCTATCGCCTCGCCGTGCTTCTGGGCGAGCGTCCCGGAATGCTTGATGAGGAGCTTAAGCCTGAGCCCACCGCGAGCTATGCAAAAGCGCTGCCGATCGGCGATGCCAGCCAACTTCTGCGTCGCCGTCCGGATGTGCGGGCCGCAGAGCGACAGCTCGCCGCCGCCACCGCGCGGGTCGGCGTCGCGACCGCCGATCTTTTCCCGCGAGTCGACGTCACGGGCTTCGTCGGCTTTCTGTCCGGGGACGTCGGGCGTTTGTTCAGCACGACGCTACCCAATGACGCGCGTGCCTGGTCGATTGCGCCGACCGTGACCTGGCCAGCGTTCGATTTGGGGTCCGTGCGCGCGCGGCTGCACGCGAGCGAAGCACAATCCGACGCTGCCGCGGCAAATTACGAGAAGGTAGTGCTCGGCGCCCTCGAAGACACCGAGAACAGCTTTCTCACCTACGGCAAGCGTCAGGCGCAGTTGAAAAGCTTAAACGAGCAGGCGCAAGCCTCGCGTCGCGCGGCTGAATTGGCTGATATCCAGTACCGCGAGGGCGTCGCCGATTTTCTGGTACTGCTCGATGCGCAGCGCACACAACTGGATGCGGAAGATGGCGTCGCGCAAGCCGAAACCGCTGTCAACGTCGCGGTGATCGCGGTCTACAAGGCGCTGGGCGGTGTGGCTCAGCCAGAAAGTGATGAGAGACTCGCAAGCCTTGTGAATACCCAATAGCAACCTTCACGGTCGCGCGCGCCGTAAATCAGGCAATAGCAATAGCGGCTCGCCCACGACCGGTCAACTCTCCCGATAAAGCGTCGCGGTTGGCACTTCGCCAAAGCGATTCTGCGAACCTCGTGACAGGACTCGCCTTCCCGCGACCGATGGCGCGAATGTAACGATCACGGGGCCTTTAAGCGCGACGCAGCTGCCAACCTCGAAGAAAACCCACCGTCGAAGTCTCGGCGGGAATAAAACTCGCTCGCGGGAAGTCCTGTCCCTTATCACATGCTGGGGGCTGTCCGGTGCAGGGAAAATCTCTGATTCTTAACAGAAGCTTCTTTTGGGCGTTCGTGGGAGCCGCCGCGATCGTCGGGGCAACGCCGGTCTCGATCGCCATCTCGCCAAGTGGCGATGCGGCGCATGGTCAGACACTTTATCAGGGATGTCTCGCCTGCCATTCCATTGATGAGAATGACTTGGGACCCCGACATCGCGGCGTCGTTGGACGACGTGCGGGAAGCATTGAGGATTACTCTTACTCGGCCGCACTCAAGAATTCAGGTTTGACATGGGATGAGGCAACTCTGGACCGCTGGCTGACCAATCCCAGTGCGCTCGTTCCCGGGACCAAGATGTTCTTCAAGATCGACGACGCGCAAGCGCGCGCGGACATCATCGCCTACCTTAAAAAGCTGAACTAACGTCGCCTCGCCCGGTGCAGCTCAATGAGCGCCAGCGCTTCGTTCTGAGTATCTGTCAATCGTATTCGAACGCTTATTTACCGCTTTCACTGGCTCCGCCATGGGGAACGCGGCGAGCACCCACAAAAGTCACCCCATGAGCCGTACTGGGACTCGAAAAGAGGGGTCAATGTTCGCTGCAAATACCAGCTCGGCCTTGGCTGCAAATTAATACTTTCATGAAAATTATGCGATTGGCTATTTTCCGCGCATCTGCACCGGCGGTAACATTGCTCCGAAGTCTTTCACGGCCATTCCGCTAGGTTGAGAACATGAAACAGTCGGGCGCAAGCCAAGGCGAGTCAGCATCGAAGCTCATCTCCAAAAGAATTGCCGAACTCGGTGACTGGCGCGGGAAAGCCCTCGGCAGAATGCGCAAGCTCGTCAAGGAAGCAGATCCGGACGTCGTCGAGGAGTGGAAGTGGATGGGCACTCCGGTTTGGTCGCACGACGGCATCATCTGCACCGGCGAGTCCTACAAAAATGTCGTGAAACTTACCTTCGCCAAGGGCGCGTCTCTGAAGGATCCGGCGCGGCTCTTCAATTCGAGTCTCGACGGCAACTTGCGCCGCGCGATCGACATCCACGAAGGAGAAGAAGTTGACGCGTCCGCCTTCAAAACACTCGTTCGCCAGGCGATCGCTCTCAACAGTTCTCGCAAGTCGAAACCGTCGAAGAAAGCGAAGTCCTGAGGGATCCGCCACCCGATCACTTCCGACATTAGGGTAGGGGAAGTGTCGTTCCGCGCGTGCGTACCCAGGTCGAAGATGGCCTAAAGTCGCAATGAACGAATGGTCGGGGTGCTGGACCCATTGCGCCGCGTCCGCCGCGCAATCTAGAGATCCCGGTCAGTACGACAATCCGCCTACCGGGCCGCAAAAAAAGCCACCGGCCTGCGCGCACGGGTGGCTTAATCGACTATGGGCAATCCCCGCCAGGGGCGCGCTTCAGAATTTCACGCGACCGCCGGACATGAATGTCATCTGATTTTCACTGCCAGTGGTCCCCGCGGTCGTCCCGACGAACGCAGCCGCAAGACCGTCGGTGACCTCTGAATAGTTTACACCGGCGTAGAGGTCATAGTGCTTGTTAAACACGAAATCGGCCACGAAGGACGCCTCGTTGAAATCGCCCGCGCATAGCAAGCCTGCGCCACTGCAGCCGATTTCGTTGTTGCCGCTCGGCGCGAGCCCGATCGTCCAGCTGTGATCGATGCCCCTCCCCTACCTATGTTATCGATGCCCCAGCCTCGCAGACAGATTGGCCCCTGTCCGCTTGCGGCGACATTCGCCTTTGGTCTAATTTGGCGTTAATTCAGCGGCCACTGCGACTAAGGTCGTAGACCCGGAGTGGATTGCGGGCATTGGCAGACTATTTGGCGCTGGCTGCTGCGCCGGCGGTCGAATTTCGACTAAAGTCCTAGACACCAAAGATGCGCACGATGCTACAAGGGGTTATTAAACCGGGGGACGGTCACGATGTGCCCTGCCGCAGCGGCAAGAAGATGCGCGAAGATATCCTGACGCTGCCGACGCCGACATGCGTCTCGTGGCGAAGATCCGGATCCTGAACAGCGAACCGGTGTCTAGAGTGAACTACGAAGTCCTCATTGTCGATGATCATCCGCTGTTCCGCGCGGCGCTCCGAGGTGCCGTAGCGGCCGCCTGCACGGACTGCGAGTTTTTCGAAGCCGAAAACGTCGCTGGCATGCTTGATACCCTGGAAGAGCATCCACACACCGATCTGCTGTTGCTGGACTTGAACTTGCCGGGCGCCTACGGCTTCTGTGCCCTCGCGCATTTGCGCGGCTCACATCCTGAGTTGCCCGTGATCGTGGTCTCTGCCACGGATGACGTTCGCACCGTGCGCCAGGCCCTGGCGCTTGGCGCCCAAGGTTTCGTATCCAAGTCCGCCGATGCCGGCACGATCGGCCGCAACGTTCAGTCGGTGCTGCGCGGCGAGTATGTATCGCCCGTCGGCCTCGGGACGAACGTCGAACCGCACGCCGATGTCGCAGCGCTCGATCTTGCCCAGCGCCTGGCGCAACTTACCGCGCAGCAGTTTCGGGTATTCGGAATGCTGTGCCTGGGACGGCTCAACAAACACATCGCCTATGAGCTGCAGATTACCGAGGCCACCGTTAAGGCGCACATGACTGCCATCCTGCGCAAGCTTGGCGCGGCCAACCGCACGCAGGCAGTGCTGCTTGCCGGTCGTCTGGTATTGGATCCGCATGAGATTAGGCCGCCGCCTGAAGAAGCAGACTGAACCTCAGGCAGCCGTGCCGCGCGCCAGACGGAGTCTAAATGCGCTCAGGAGCGCTCGCAGGGCTGCCGGGCGCAGAGGCTTGTGTAACAGCGGAACGCCCGCCCGACGTGCCGCGCGCGTCAACTCCGCTCCGTGATCCGCTGTGATCAGTGCGGCGGCGCAGCCCGGGCCGCGCAGCTCCGTGACTCGCTGTATGAGTTCGAGCCCATTGCTGCCGTCATTGAGATGGTAGTCAGCGAGCACGGCATCGACGCTTTCGGCGCCGATTAGCCGCAGCGCTTCGCGCGATCCGTGTGCCTTGAACACGCGAATGCCCCACTGCTCAAGGAGCGCTTGCATGGCATCGAGAATCGTCAGGTCGTTGTCCACGACCAGCACTTTGAATTCGCGCAGTCCGCCCGGGTCCGGCGGGGTAGTCGGCGGCCGCAGCCGTTCGGCGCGCCTTGCCTGCGCAACACGCGGGACACGCACGCCAAACACCGAGCCGTGGCCCAGTTGGCTACGCAGGGTCAGCTCATGATTGAGCAGGCGGCCGAGTCGATCGCAGATGGAAAGGCCCAGCCCCAATCCCTTTTCACCCCAGGGCGAGCCCTGCTCCAGGCGCGTGAACTCGACGTACAGGTGCTCGCGCTGATGCGAGGCAATGCCGGGCCCCGTGTCGTAGACGCAAATTTCCAAGTCCGCTCCGCGGCGGCGACAACCGATCAGGACCCCGCCCCGTTCGCAATAGCGCAGCCCGTTGGACAAATAATTCTGCAGGATCCGGCGCAACAGCACGCGGTCGCTGCGCACCGCTTCCCGGCAACTGACGACGTCGAGTCGAAGACGCCGCGACAGTGCGAGCGGCGCGTATTGGCGCCGCAAGTCATCGAGAAGTTCGGCAATCGAAAAAGTGCTGATGTCCGAGCGCATCACGCCACTGTCGAGCTGCGCGACGTCGAGCAGATCCTTCAGCAGTTCTTCGGCGGCGCGCATCGATCCATCAATGCGACTTGCGAGTTCCACGAGTTCCGGGTGGGTCGCGGCGCGCGCTTCGAGGGCGGAGACGAAGAGCCGCGCCGCATTGAGCGGCTGCAGTAGATCGTGGCTAGCCGCAGCGACGAAGCGCGTTTTGCCGATATTGGCCGCCTCGGCCTGCAGTTTGGCCCGACGCTGCGCATCGAGTGCGTCGCTCAATTCCCGCGTGCGCTGCTCGACACGTGCCTCGAGTTCCTGCTTCGCATCGAGCAGTGCCTGCTCGGTGCGCTTGAACTCGGTGATGTCCGTATAAGTCGAGACGAATCCGCCGCCTGCCATCGGCTGACCGTTGATGCTAAATACTCGTCCGTTCTTACGTTCACGCTGAAAGGTGTACGCAGTGCCGGCGCGCATGTGCGCCAGGCGCTTTGCGACCTGCTGCTCAGGATCGCCCAAGCCGAATTCCCCGCGCTGCGCGTTCCAACGGATGAGATCCGCAACGGGACGACCTACGTACACAAGTTCGCTTGGATAATCGAACATTTCGAGATAGCGGTGATTCCACGCGACGAGGTTCATATCGGCATCCACGACGCTGATGCCTTGAGTGACATTTTCCATTGTCGCGGCGAGCAACTGGCGGCTGAAACGAAGTTCATGCGAGGTCTCATCCAGTAACTCCGCAACCTCGTCGACATCAAGCCCTTTGCGCTTGAGCGCGTGGGTCAAGACGATGCGCGCCGAAGACGCTCCGATGGAGCCAGCGAGCGCGCGTTCGACGTGCTGCAGCATGCCTCGATCTGCGGCGTCGGACGGTTTGGATGGCGGGCGCGCCGACAGGATGGCGTACTCAGCAAGCGAACGGCGCGCCGCGCTCTGGCCGATAATACGAGCAGCCACAGACTCCAAATCACCCACCCGTGCGGTAATCATCGGCCGCTTGGGGGCAGCAAAGACCCGCGCCGCGCGCCGTTCCTGCAGCGTGACGCCGCGCAGCAGCGACGCCATCACGAGAATCACGACATTCAAGGTCAGGGATCCGATTGCAACCGGGCCGACGACGCCGAGGCTCGAATAGTCGGCGACCGCTCGAGGCCACAGCCAGCTCAATGCCTCCGGCGGCGCGAACTTGTGCGCCGTCAACACGCCACCCGCGACCAGGTTAGGCAGAAATAGCAGATAACCCCAGGTGATATACCCGGCCAACATACCCCAGAAAACCCCAGCCCGGCTCGCGCCTCCCCAGTAGAGCGCAGCGAGGATGCCCGGAGCAAACTGCGCCACCGCAGCGAATGCCAGAATGCCGAAGGACGCCAGACTCGCTGATCCGGAGGTCGACCGGTAATAGGCAAACGCCAAGAGCGCGATCGCAACAATGACGAAGCGGCGCAGCCACAGAATGCGGCGCCCGAGGCTTGCGCCCGCCTCCAGCCGCCGATGCCACAGCACCGGCACCGCAATCTCGTTGGAGATCATCGTCGATAGAGCGATGCTGGACACCACTGCCATGGCCGTGGCGGCGGATAGGCCGCCCAAGAAGACCAGCACGGCGAGCCACGGGACTCCGTATTCAAGCGGCAGAGTCAACATGAGCGTGTCGGAGGCGGCTGGAACCGCATGAGCGCTGCTGACAGCCAGCGCGACAATCGGCACCGCGAGCACGGAGAAAATCCCGAGGTAAAGCGGCAAAATCCAGCGCGCACGCTTGACATCGCCGCTGTCGGTACATTCGATGACACTCACCTGAAACTGTCGCGGCAAACAGAAGATGGCAGCCGCGGCGAGCAGCGTCGCGACGAACGCGTTGCCGTTGAACATTGTGGACGCGTTCTTGAGTCCCGCGGGCAACTCGAACGGACGTCCCCTCAATTCGAACCAGGCGTATAGGCCGACAGCCACGAAGGCCAGAAGCTTCAGCAGCGATTCGAACGCAATAGCGAGCATCAGACCTTCGTGATGCTCGGTAGAGTCAACTCGTCGCGCGCCAAATAATACTGCGAACAACGCCATGAGCAGCGCCACGGCAAGGGCGGAATCGCGATACCACGGTGCGGGGCCTGCGACCACCGTCGTCAATGCCGCAATGCCAGCCGCGACTGCCTTATATTGAAGCGCCAAATAGGGAACGGCCGCGGTGACCGCGATTACCGTCACGAGCACGGCAAGCGGGCGGCTCTTGCCGAAACGCGAGGCGATAAAGTCCGCGATCGACCCGACCTTGTGCGCTCGCCCGACTTCCACAAGACGCTCGAGAAACGGCAGTGCAAACAGATAGACCAAGGTGGGCCCGACGTAAATCGGAAGGTAACCCCAACCCTCGCGGACGGCTGTTCCAACGGCACCGTAAAACGTCCACGTCGTGCAATAAACGCCAAGCGCCAGACCATAGATATAGGGCCGCAGGCGTTGCCTACTGGGATAGATCGAGTGGCGATCGCCGTAGAATGCGATCGCAAACAAAAACCCCAAGTACGAAACCGCCAACGCGAACAGCAGCCAGCCAGACAACATGAGCCCCCTCTTGTTGTTCGACGCGTGCGCCCCAGCACGCTTGTACGATATTAGGCAGGTCCGGGGTGTAAGACAAAATCTTTCTATTTCGGCGGGTTATCTGCCCCATCCGTAAGGCGTGTCCGAGCCGGCGATTTGCATAATGCGAGCCCCTGCTGCAGCGCGACCATTAGCGTCGCGCGGCGCCCCGGTTTTGCGAACGGCGCATATTCGACTAGGATTAAATCCGCGGCCCGCAGGCGCTCATCGCTTCAATCCGAACCATACCTGTCATCGTACCGCTGACGGAGGGTTTTATGACAATTGCACTCTGGTGTGTGCTCGCGGCGGGTCTGTTGCCATATGCTGCTACGGTTGTCGCAAAAAGCCGGCCTGGTTTCGACAACGCGAACCCGCGTGCCTGGCTGCAAGACCAACACGGATTCCGGCAGCGCGCCAACAGTGCCAAACTCAACAGCTTCGAGGCTTTCCCCCTGTTTGCTGCAGCAGTGATCATTGCGACGTATTTGCGGACGCCGCAGCAAACCGTAAATAGTCTTGCCGTTGGATTCGTTGTCGCCCGAGTGCTCTACATCGTCTGCTATATCACTAACAAAGCAATGCTTCGCACACTCGTGTGGTTCGCTGGATTGCTTTGCTGCATCAGTCTTTTTATTGTCGCTCCGCACGCGCGCTGATCTTCAGAGCGAATGCCTAAAAGTCACTTCCCCATGGCGCGGCGTAGAGACGTTGAGTTCTGGATGCCCATAAATACGTAATCTGCTTTCGCGAACTTGTCGCGTCGCGTGAAATCACCTGAAGCAATCGAGGTCGTCCGCAAACGCGACAGGGCCCGAGTAGTTCTTTGCGATCGCCGCCATCGTTGTGGCTTCCTGCCCGAGAGTGCGGAGCATCCGATGCGAAAGCACTATCTGCCGCACACCGGCCGTGTGGGCGATGCGGCCAATTACCGACGGGGGCATGTGCAGCTGCCGCGCCGCACCGGTTTCGCCTTCGGGAATAGCGTTGTGCGCCACGAATACATCCGCATCTTTAGCAAGCCGTTCGAGATTGCCGTTTTCGCCGTTGGTGTCGCCCGAAAACGCGAACGTCCTGTCAGCCATACTGATACGCCAGGCGATTGCTGGAACCCCACCGTGAACCACCCGTGTGGCGGATGCCGAAAGATCCCCGGTCGAAAAGATCGTGCGGATTTCATGAGCTCCTAACAAAACATCGTGAGCCTGCAGGACGTAGCCGCCCTCGGAACCGTCAAGGAAATCTCCAAGATAGCGATATGCGCCGCGTTTGCGATCAAACAAGTCCGCGACAAATTCCGTGGTAGGCGGGAAAAACTCGTTTCCGCCCGGTCCGTAGACCGGCAACGGCCGGTTGCGCTCCTCGAAGTAGGAGGATTTGATGAGCGCCGGAAAATCCGCGCTGTGATCGATGTGCAGGTGGGTGAAAAGAATGACGTCAAGCTGCGCAACGTGGGCCCCGGCCTGTCCGAACCGCAGGGCGCTGCCGCCGCCACTGTCGACGAGAACGCGCGGTCGACCATCCTGCCAGATGAGGTAGCTGCTCGAGGCTCGCTTGTCCTCTAGCTCCGGGCCGCCCGATCCAAGCACCTGCAATTCCACCCCATGTCCAGTGCACGTCCGCGCGGTCGCGTTGGCAGTAACGAGCGCCGTTAGCCCCAACAGCACGATAATAAGGCGCATCTGATCAACCCCGCGTTGGAGCTGCCATTATGCACTCGACTCGCGCATCTAGCGCACAACCGCTGGTCGCGCCGCGTTGGCGCGCAGCGAATGAGCACGCCACGCGGTCTCGATAATACGGCGATTGGCTACATTCGCGCGGCGATTGCCCATCAAGCCGCCAAAATTAGACCGGGTCCCTGCCATCACCGTGTCTGAGCAACCACCGAGTTCACGACTCCCTTCACGTTCGGGACCTTGCGTGCAATCGACTCAGCGGTGCCAATTTCAAGGCTTGAGCTCACCACGCCGTACAGATAAACCACGCGATCCAGCGTCTGTACCGTGATTGCATTTGGCTCCAACTCCAAGTGATGGCTGAACTGTGCCACTACGTCCGCAGTGATCTTTGCGTCACCGGGGCAGCCGTTGATGCCGCATTTCTCATATGTGCCGTACAACGCACATCCGGAAAGGAGGCCGGTCGGAATCAGGACAAAAGCCAGAGCGCAAAGCGACCTAACCATGCTGATAAGCGTATGTGCGGGGTCGCGATCTAAATGACGGAAAGTAAGGGACTCGAACAAAAAGTCCCGCAAGATTACGGCCCTCGCGA
>Ga0302325_10025597_pt1 | contig 12262 bp, 12 predicted proteins | sample Palsa_T0_2_FD_201948 | JGI IMG/M metagenome (GOLD analysis project Ga0302325, IMG submission 201948) | Peat permafrost microbial communities from Stordalen Mire near Abisko, Sweden - Palsa_T0_2 | ecosystem: Environmental > Terrestrial > Soil > Palsa > Peat permafrost | place: Sweden: Abisko...
GCCGGGGCCGTAAAAGCGGGCCATTGGCCCGCAATCGCCTGCTTGCGAAACGACTAAATAAACGGAGAGGGAGGGATTCGAACCCTCGATGGACGAAACCGCCCATACCGGTTTTCGAGACCGGCGCATTCAACCGCTCTGCCACCTCTCCGGCGTAGCGGCCCGACACGTTAGCGACCGCGCGCGGGCCCCGGGAGCGCCGCCGCGCCCGCGCGCAAGATCAGCGCCGGGACGCGAAAAAGCTCTGCAGCAGCCGCGCGCTGTCGAGCGCCAGCAGCCCGCCCTGCACCTGTGGACGGTGGTTCAGGCGCGGCTCGCCGAGCACGTCGAGCACGCTACCGGCCGCGCCCGCCTTCGGGTCCGTCGCGCCGAAGATGACGCGCGGCATCCTCGCGAGCACGATCGCCCCGGCGCACATCGCGCACGGCTCGAGCGTCACGTACATGACAGCGTCGAGCACGCGCCAGCTATCGAGTGCCCGAGCCGCTTCCCGCAAGGCGATCACCTCCGCGTGGGCGGTCGGGTCGCCGCGCAGCTCCCGCTCGTTGTGGCCGGCGCCGATCACCTCGCTTTCGCGGACAATGACAGCGCCGATCGGGACGTCATCGTGGTCGATCGCCTGCTCAGCCTCGCGCAGAGCGAGGCGCATGAAGTACTCATCGCGAGGAAAGAAATGTGCCGGCACCGTCTAGTACCTTCTCGACGAAGGAAACTTTGGGTCTCGGATGATGTCTTAACCGTTATGCGGGCGAGTATGTACACGGATCTCGGGGCGAGCCGCTCTCCGTGCCTCCGCCGGGTTGACCGCGGCATGCGCGCGGTAGTGCTCGGCGTGGTCGCGTTGCTGGCGCTCGGTGCGGGCGACGGCGCTGCGCGGGCCGCCGAGTTCGTGCCGCGAGTTGTGGTCGTCGGCTACGCGCCGCGCCAGGCGCCCGTCGTCGCGGCCGACATCGCCCACGTCGCGATGGCGACCGGCAAGGGCATACCGGCCACGGCAGCCTCGCCGCAGGCGGGCGTGAAGGTGCTGCGGCTGCCCCGCGGCGTAAACGTGTCAAGCGAGATCCGGCGCCTGCGCGCCGAGCCCGGGGTTGCCTACGCCGTCCCCGACTTCATCGCCCACGAGGCCGGCACGTGGATCCCGAACAATCCGGGCCGCGCCGGGGTCGCCGGTGGCTGGGAACGGCTGCAATGGAACTTCATCGGGCCGGCGAGCATCAATGCGCCCGAGGCGTGGTTCAACCTGCGGGCTGATGACCGTCCCGGGGGCCGGGGGGTGACCGTTGCGATCCTCGACACCGGTGTTGCTTACCGCAATTGGCATAAGTTCAGAAAGTCGCCAGGTTTCAAGGGCACACGGTTCGTCGATCCGTACGACTTCGTCGCCAAAAACCGGTTCCCGCTCGACCGCGAGGGCCATGGCACGTTCGTCGCCGGGATCGTCGCCGAGGCGACAAACGACGGGATCGGGCTGACGGGCCTCGCGTACGGGGCCTCGATCATGCCGGTCCGGATCCTCAATTCGGACGGCACCGGGGATGCCGAGACGATCGCGCGCGGGATCCGCTACGCCGTAAACCATCACGCCCAGGTGATCAACCTGAGCCTCGAGTTCTCGCTTGACGTGACCTCCTCCGACATCCCCGAGATCCTCAGCGCGATCCGCTTCGCGCATCAACGCGGCGTGGTTGTCATCGCGGCGGCCGGCAATGAGGGGGTGTCCCAGCTGGCATATCCGGCGGCCGCGCCAGACGTGATCTCGGTCGGCGCGACGACCCGCGATCGCTGCCTCGCTGACTATTCGAACGGCGGCCCCCGGCTCGACCTCGTCGCGCCGGGCGGCGGGGATGACGCGAGCCTCTCCGATCCGGACTGCAACCCCGATGCGAACCTGCCCTCGATCTATCAGATGACACTGCTCGACCCGACCCATCCGGCGCGGTTCGGCTACCCGAACTTCGTCTATGGCACCTCGATGTCCTCGCCCGAGGTCGCAGCGACCGCGGCGCTCGTGATCGCGAGCCGCGTGATCGGCCGTCATCCGACGCCGCAGCAGATCCTCGACCGGCTCGAGTCGACGGCGACGCCGCTCGACGGCTCGCAACCGAACGCCACCTACGGGTACGGGCTGCTGAACGCCGCCGCCGCGACAACGCCGATCACCAAGCACAAGCCCACGGGCCCAACCGGCCCGACCGGCGTGACCGGCGTGACCGGCGTGACCGGCTGAGCCGGGCTAGTCCACTAGGTCGTCCGCACGATCAGCACCGAGCACGGTGCGTGATGCGAGATCTTGTTCGGGACCGAGCCGAGCAGGAAACGCTTGGCCCCGGTCATGCCCCGATTGCCGACGACGATTAGGTCCGCTCGCTGCTCCTCGGCTACGTCCAGGATCGCGTCCGCGGCGTCACCCTGGCGCGCGTACGTCTCCACGTCCGCCACGCCGGCGGTCTGCGCCTCCCGCTGTGCCTGCCCGAGCAGCGCCAGCACGTCCTCGCGCGGGTTGACCGTCCACTGCAGGTCCTTCGGGACCTCGAGCTTCTCGTTTCGCAGCCGCTGATCGGGGACCGGCTCATACGCACTCACGATCAACAACCGCGCGCCGAGCTGGCGCGCGAGATCGATCGCATGGCGGACGGCGGTAGTGGCGGTGTCCGAACCGTCGGTCCCGACCAGCACTGAAGCGAACATCGGCGGATCGTACCCGCGGCCTCAGGCGAGCTTTGTGATCGCGATCACGATGCTCGCGAGCACAAACACGATGATCACCACCTGCATCCAGATCCAATGGCGCGGCATCCGAATACACACGGTAGCGGCCGCCGAGGAGCCCTGGGCTATCGTGAGCGTGTGCCCGAGCGGCTCAGCCCTGCGCTCAAGGCCGTCAGCGATGCGGTCCTCGCTGTGGCGTCGCAGTTGTCGGTCGAGGAGGTGCTGCAGCGCCTGGTCGACTCCGCGCGTGAGCTTGCGGATGCCCGTTACGCCGCCGTCGGGATCCCGGACGGCGAGGGAGGCTTCCGGCGCTTTCTCGTCTCGGGAATGAGCGACGAGCTGATCGCAGCGATGGGTCCGCTGCCGCGTACGCACGGGATGCTCGGCGCGATGCTCGAGTCGCCGCCGCCGTTCCGCACCGAGGACATCCACACAGACCCCCGGTTCCGCGGCTGGTGGCCACACGGCCATCCGGACATGCGCTCGTTCCTCGGCGTCCCAATCGTCACCACCGACGGCGTCATCGGCGCGTTCTACCTGACCGAGAAGCAGAACGCGCCCGCGTTCGATGCCGCCGACGAGGAGCTGATCGAGCTGCTTGCGTCGCACGCCGCGATCGCAATCACGAACGCGCGGCTGTACGAGCACAGCCGCGAGTTGTCGGTCCTGTCCGAGCGCAACCGCCTCGCGCTCGAGCTGCACGACGTCGTCAGTCAGAAGCTGTTCAGCTTGATCCTCAGCGCCGAGTCCGCGCTGACGCTGCTCGACCGCGATCCAGCCGCGGCCCGAGCGCTCGTGCTGCGGCTGCGCGAGCTCGCGCGCGAGGCGCTCGACGAGCTGCGCTCGCTGATCCTCGGCCTGCGCCCGGCCGAGCTCGAGCGCGACGGGCTCGCGGGCGCGCTGCGGAAGGAGATCGCGATGCTCGAGCGCGTCCACGGCGTGCCGATCGAGCTCGACGTGGAGGGCGACATGGACGGGGCGGCAGACCGCTGCCAGGCCGTGCTGCGGATCGCTCACGAAGCGCTCCACAACGCGCTTCGGCACGCCGGCCCCGGGCACGTGCGCGTCTCGCTGCGCGAGACCGACGGGACGCTCGCGGTCGCCGTCAGCGACGACGGGATCGGCTTCCAGCCCGACCTGGCGGAGCTGCGGTCCAAGCACCTCGGTCTGACGTCGATGGAGGAGCGCGCGCGCGAGCTCGGAGGCCGGCTCGAGATCCGCTCGGCACCGGGGACCGGCACGACGGTGCGGCTCGAGCTGCCGCCAGCCCGATGAGCAGGCCACCGATCCGGATCCTGATCGTCGACGACCACGCCGTTGTGCGCGAAGGTCTGCGTACGTTCCTTGAGCTCCAGGACGGCCTCCAGGTGGTCGGCGAGGCGGCCGACGGCGAGCAGGCGATCGAGCAGGCCGAGGAGCTCGCGCCCGACGTGATCCTGATGGACCTCGTGATGCCCCGGCTCGACGGCGTCGGCGCGATGCGCGAGCTGCGCGTCCGCGTGCCGGCCGCGCGCGTAATCGTGCTCACGAGCTTTCTCGACGACGAGCGCCTGCTGCCCGCGATCAGAGCCGGCGCCGCCGGCTACCTGCTCAAGGACGTCGAACCGTCCGAGCTCGCCCGCGCGGTCCGCGCCGCCCGGGACGGCGACGCGATCCTCGACCCGACAGTCGCCGCCCGCGTCGTCCGGGCGTTCGCCGACGGCTCCGCGCGAGCGGCGCCGCTGAGGCCGGAGCGGCTGACCCGTCGCGAGCATGAGGTGCTGACACTGATCGCCCAGGGGCGGTCGAACAAGCGGATCGCATACGAGCTCGAGATCTCAGAGAAGACAGTCAAGACGCACGTCGGCCACCTGCTCGCGAAGCTCGGGGTCACCGATCGGACGCAGGCGGCGCTGCTGGCCGTGCGGGAAGGACTGGTCGAGGCAGGGTCTTAGGACCAATTGCCGCTGGCAACCGGGACCGCCGCCGGCGTACCGTCGCCGGCATGCCACTAGCAATCATCACCGGAGCATCTCGCGGCCTCGGGTTGGCCCTCGCCCGCGAGCTTGCCACTCGCAACTGGGCGCTCGTGCTGGACGCGCGCGGCGCCGCCGAGCTCGAGGCCGTCGCGCGCGAGCTCGGAGCGCTGACCGAGGTCGCCGCGATCCCAGGCGACGTCCGCGACGAGACCCACCGCCGGTCGCTGATCGCGACGGCGGGCGAATCAATCGACGCGCTCGTTAACAACGCGAGCGTGCTCGGCCCGAGCCCGCAGCCGGCGCTCGCATCTTACCCGCTCGCGGAGCTCGAGCGCGTCTACCAGGCGAACGTATTCGCCCCGCTCGCGCTGACCCAGCGTGCGCTGCCGCGGATCGCAGACGGCGGCGCGGTCGTCAACGTCACCTCCGACGCGGCCGTCGAGCCGTACGAGGGCTGGGGCGGGTACGGCTCCTCGAAGGCCGCACTCGAGCAGCTGACCGCGATTCTTGCGGTCGAGCACCCCGCGATCCGCCTGTACGCGGTCGATCCCGGCGACATGCGAACGCGGATGCACCAGGAGGCGTTCCCGGGTGAGGACATCTCCGATCGTCCGCCGCCCGAGGACAGCGTCCCGGGCCTGATCGAGCTGATCATCGGCGCGCTGCCGAGCGGGCGCTACCGGGCCAAGGAGGTGCAGAGCCGTGCGAGCGCTGGCGTTTGAGCTGCCCGATGCGCTGCAGGCGCGCGAGCCCCCCGAGGCCCGCGGCCTGCGCCGCGACCAGGTCCGGCTGATGGTCGCGAGCCGTTCGCTTGGCACGATCGAGCACCGCACGTTCGGCGAGCTACCCGAGCTGCTCAGGCCCGGCGACCTCGTGGTCGTCAACGTCTCGGCGACGCTCCCGGCAGCGCTCGCCGGCAGGCGTGCCGACGGATCGAAGACCCGAATCCACTTCGCCACCCGCGCGCCGAAGCTCGACCGCGCCTGGCGTGTGGTCGAGCTGCGCAGCGCCGACGGCTCGCGCCCGGCCCGGGGCTGCGCCGGTGAGTCGATCGTGCTGCGCGGAGGCGCGATGCTGGAGCTCGTCGCCCCGTACGCCTCGGGAGCCCGGCTGCTGCTCGCACGGCTGCACGCCGAGCAGACCGTCGAGGCCTACCTGGCCGCGCACGGCGAGCCGATCCGATACGGCTACGTGCCACGGCCGTGGCCGCTTGACGCCTACCAGACCGTCTACGCGAACTCGCCCGGCAGCGCTGAGATGCCGAGCGCCGGTCGTCCGTTCACGGCCGAGCTGATCACGTCGCTGGTCGCGTGCGGGATCGCGGTCGCGCCGATCACGCTGCACACCGGCGTGTCGTCGCCCGAGCGCCACGAGCCGCCGTTCCCCGAGCAGTACTTCGTGCCGGCGTCGACGGCCCGCGCGGTCGCGGGCGTCCGGGCGGCCGCGGGGCGCGTGATTGCCGTCGGCACTACGGTCGTGCGCGCGCTCGAGACGGTCGCGGCGCCCGGTGGCGCGGTCCGCGCCGGCGCGGGCTGGACGAACCTCGTCGTCGGGCCCGAGCGCGGGCTGCGCCTGATCGACGGCCTGATCACCGGCTGGCATGAGCCCGAGGCCTCGCACCTGCAGCTGCTCGAGGCGGTTGGCGGCCGGGAGCTGCTGCACCGCTCGTATGACGCCGCGCTCCAGCACGGCTACCTCTGGCACGAGTTCGGCGACAGCCACCTGCTGCTGCCTTAATGCAGCTCCTCGGGGCCGAGGTCGTCGAGCAGCCCGATCGCGCGCGGGTCGGCACCGTCTTCGATCAGCACCGCGCCGCCGGGCCAGTACGGCTGTGGCGGGGTCGCGCGGTGGACCAGTAGCGGCTCGTACAGCCACGAGCCGCAGTTCGCGAGCCGGGGCCGGCCGCCAGGACCGGCCCACGCGAGCGGATCGTCGTCGGGCAGCGGGCCGAGGCGGTGGACGTGGCCGAACACGACCCAGTCGGCGTCGATCCCGAGGCGGTGGACGACACGCGCGAGCGCCGGCATGCTGGCGCGGCGCATCTGGAGGCCCAGCAGCGCGGCGGTCCACGGCGCGAACGTCGGCTTCAGCAGGCCGCGGCGGATGCGCGGCATCGTCGCGGCTCGGGCCAACTCGGCGAGGTCGTTGAGCAGCGCCGCGACCGGCAGTGGCACCGAGCCCGAGAGCCGGGAGACGGACGGGCGCCGGGCGAGCTCGTAGTCGAGCGGCGTCGCGGTGGTCTCCGGGAGGCCGCCAAACAGTCCGCGCCTGACCCCGTACGCCGACACCGGAAATAGATGGCGGTCGAGGTAGTGGCCGTGCGTTGCCCACACGCGGTCGCTCAGCCACACGCCCGGGTAGCTCACGTCGACCCGGGCGGGTGCGAGCCACGACGCCACTCGTCCGAGCGTCTCGGACGCGTCGATGGGCACCACTTCGGTCGGGGTCAGCGAGCGCCCCTGGGCTCTGACCCACCGGCGCACCAGCGGGGCGTCGTGGTTGCCCGGGACGATCGTCACCGCGCGGTCGGGACCGAGGCGTCGGCCAATGGCCCGCAGCACGGGCTCGGCGAGCTCGAGCGCTCGCTGGTGCCGGCCCTCCATCAGCTCGACCACGTCGCCGAGCAGGACCAGCCGATCGACCGCGTCCAGCGCAGCGAGCAGGCGAGCCAGCGGCTCGGGGCGACGCAGGACGTCGTTCCCGAGCCGGGCGCCGAGATGGAAGTCGGATACGACGAGCGTCCGCACGGGGGCGGCACGTTATCCGCCCCGGTGCGAAACCGGAGTCAGTGCGTCACGAGCGATCCGAACTCGACCGCGACGCCGCGGGCGATGAGCAGCACCGGGCCGGTCGCGTTCTCGATTGCGTTCGCGGCCTGCGCCGTGATCAGCACACGACCTTCGGCGGCCTCGGGGCGCGAGCCGACGACCAGCAGGTCGACGCGAGTGTCATCGCGAACGAGCACCGCGTCGTACGTCCCGGCGAGCGACTGGGCGGTCTCGAGCGCCGCGTCATCGCTCGGATCGGCGAGCAGGCCGACGGTCCGGATCACCACGTCCCGCCGCTCGCGGTGATTCGCGGGCGCAATCGCGAGCGCCGCCGGGCCACCCTCGAGCAGCGTCTGCGCCGAGCGGCCCGGGGAGATGTGGCCGGCGGCGGTGCGGTAATCGGAGCCGAACACGATCACGTCTGCCTCGTCCTGCTGGGCGAGCCATCTGAGACCCTCAGCCGTCGAGGCGTTGATGATCACCTTGCGCTCGACCCCGAGGCAGCCCTCGAGCCACTGCGCGCCGCGATCGAGAAGTGCCTCGGCGGCGTGCTCCTCGCGCTCCTCGCGCGTGTGCTCGATCTCCGTCGTATGCCGCACGTAGGCGAGCGTTAGGCGGGCGCCGGCGTCGGCCAGCTGATGGCCGAGGACGAGCGCGTCCTGATCGTTGGGGGTGTCGTCGTAGGAGATGATTGCGTGCGGCGCCATAACCCGCCCTCCGTGTTGTTCGGTGCTGTCTTTCGGACCTGTTTCGCCCGGAGATTCCCAGTCGCCTCCTATCAGCACCAGTGACGTTTATCATCTCTCTGATAAGTTTCGCTAATGCTGAATCTCGGGCGCCTCCGAGTGCTGTCGGAGGTGGTCGCGCGGGGGTCGTTCTCGGGTGCGGCCGAGGCGCTGTCGTACACGCAGTCCGCCGTCTCGCAGGCGATCGCCCGGCTCGAGGCGGAGACGGGCACCACGCTCGTCGTCCGTGACCGCCGCGGGGTGCGGCCGACCGCCGCGGGCGCCACGCTCGTCGAGCACGCGGAGGTGATCTTCGCCCAGGTGGAGGCGGCGGAGGCGGACCTGGCGGCGTTGCTCGGTGTGCGTGGCGGCCGGCTGCGCGTGGCCTCGTTCCCATCGGCCGGCGCGACGCTGATGCCGCTCGCGGTCGCCGACTTCAGGCGCGGCCATCCCGATGTGGCGCTGACGCTGGCGGAGGGCGAGCCTGAGGAGATCGGGCCGCGCGTGCGCGCGGGGGAGTTCGACCTCGCGCTGCTGTTCGAGTTCGCCGGCGCGCGTGAGAAGCCGGGAGCCGGGTTACGGTCGGTCACGCTGCTGCAAGATCCGATGCACGTCGCGCTGCCGGCCGACCATCCGCTGGCGGACAAGCCCGAGCTGGCGCTCGCCGACCTGCGCGACGAGCAGTGGGTGCAGACGTCGGCCTCGAGCCCGTGCGCGCGGCACGTCGTGCGCTCGTGTCTGGCGGCCGGGTTCGAGCCGAACGTGACCTTCGAATCGGACGACTACGAGACCGTCCAGGGGCTGGTTGCGGCCGGGGTCGGCGTGGCGCTGATCCCGCGTCTGGCCTCGACCAACGTGCACGACGGGGTCATCATCCGCGGCCTCGCACCCAACAGTCCGGTGCGCCGGGTGATCGCCGCGACGACGGCCGGCCCGGGCGTCGCCCCGGCGGCGAAGACGATGATCCGGATCCTCGCCGACGTCGCCCGGCGCTACACCGGGTCGGACCCAGCGCCGGTCAGCCCGCGCTGACGCGCCTGCCGAGCTCGGCGGCGCGGCCGTTGACGAGGATCGCGCGGGCCGCGGCCTCGATCGGGCCGCGGACCAGGCGCGGGATCGACCCCGGATCGACGGCCAGCGCGTATGTCACGCGCGTCCGCCCGCTCCCGAGATCCTCGAGCTCCCACGAGCCGTCGAGCGAATCGAGCTCGCCCTCGATCAACGTCCACGACAGCCTCGTCGGGGGCTCATACGTGAACCTCACGCGTGTACGTATGCGGCGCAGCTTTGCGTCGCTGACCGCGTCACAGACCAAGGCGCGTCCCTGATCGTCGCGCTCGACCACGTCCAGCTGCAGAAGCCCTCCTTGCCACTCGGGTGCGCTCGGGACGTCCTCCACGAGCGCCCAGCAGCGGTCGATCGGAACGTCGACCTCGGCGCTCGAGGAACCGTGGATGACCGGCATCGCCTCGAGACTACCTTGCGCCGGATGGCTTCACGCTCGCACGCAGGCGCGTCGCGTGGCCAAGCGCGTCGGCCACGGTCGCGGTCACCGTCAGCCGGCCGGAGCGCCGATCCGCTACCGCTGCGGCAAGCCCGGAGCTCGTGGTCAGCGCCGCGTAGCGTACGGCCACGGTGAGCCGGCTCGCCGGCGCGCTCGCCGTCAACGTCAGCACGCCCCGTGCGATCCTGGCGGTGAACCGCAGCCGCGCTCCGCCCGCTTCAGTGAGCGTCACGTCGCGGATCCTCGACGCGAACCTGAGGCCGCGCGGGAGCGCGATCGCCACCGCCTCCAGGTCCGGCGCGCCCCGGCCGCGATTGAGCGTGAACCGCAGCTGCGGGCGGCGCTGTCCGACGCCGGTCAGCGATGCGCGCGACAGCGTCGGCGCTCCGCCGATCGACCACCGGAACGAGGTGCTCGCGACGGCGCCGTAGCTGCCGCTAGCGGAGACGAGCACGCTCGAGGTGCCGATCGATCGCGGCTTGCCCGAGATCTCGCCGGTCGAGGCGTTGATCGACAGGCCGGATGGCAGCCCGCGCGCCGAGTAGGTCGGCGACCCGCCGGCGACGCCGAGGCTGTCGAGACGCAGCGTGACGCGGGCGTGGACGGTCGAGCTCTGGTCGCCCGGATTCGCGATCCGGAGCGTCTGCGCGCACAGCGTCGGCGCCAGCGACGACGCGTTCGGGCTCCCGAGCCCGGTCGCGAGGTCGTAGCCTGGCCCGGCCGGGTACTGGTTGCCGTTGGTGCCGGTGAAATCGTTGTTGCCCGTGGTCACGTCGTTGAAGTCGGCCGCGTACGCGGTCGCCGCGGCCGCGTACAGCCCCGGATTCACGAACCCGAGCGCCGAGCCGTGACACGCCTGCGAGGAGTTCGCGACCGCGATCACCGCTGCCCACATCGGCGCCGCCGCACTGGTCCCGCCGATCCCCTGCCAGCCCGTCGGCTGCCCCGACACCGAGCCGGTGCCGTTCCAGTAGATCTCATAGCCGGTGTCCGGGTCGGCATCGGCAGACACATCGGGCACCTCGCGGCAGCGACCCGCGCCACATCCACCCGACCCGAGCGGCAGACGCAGCGTGGCTGGAGCATTTGACTGGTACGCAGGCATCGGCCACAGTGAGGAGATCCCGCCGCCGCCGGCGCCCGGGCTGGTCCCGAGCGTCGCGCCGACGAAGCTGTCGCCGTTGTTCCACGTCGTCTCGGTCGGCCGCGGCCCGAGCGAGCTGAGGCTCGTTCCGCCGACGCCGGTCACGAACGGCTGGCTCGAAGGATCGTCGACCGCCAGCCCGGTGCCGGCGAGCGGGCTGCCCGTGAAGCAGTCCTCGGAGCCGTCGTCGCCGGACGCGGACACGATTGTCTGGCCCTGGGCCGCGGCCTCCTCGAACAGCGTCTCCTCCGCGCGCGCGTCGGCCGCGCCCTCGAGCGACTCGCACTGGCCCCACGATGCGGAGATCACCTGCGCGCGGTCCTGCGAGATGATCGCGCTGAAGTTGTCGTACGGGCCGGCTCCGGGTCCGTTCGAGTCCGAGTTGGGAGCCTGGTATACGAGGATGCTCGCCTTCGGCGCGAGCCCGATCACGGCCTCGATGTCGAGCGCCGCCTCGCCCGACCCGGCGCCGCTGCCGGCGCCGCCGTCGACCGGCACGTAGGAGATCGAGGCGTGCGTCCCGTAACACTGCTGGAACGCGGCGATGTCGGCCGGATCGTCGGGCTCCAGCTCGTACAGCGCGATCGTCTGTCCCTGCCCCTCGTCGCCGGCGCCGTAGAGCCCGGAGAACCCGTACGCGGACGCAATCTGGTCGGCGGTGTAGGCGGACTGACCGGGGGCAGCGGCACTTGCCGCCGAACATGGCTGCGGACCCCCGGTGGCGACATGTGCCCCGGCGTGCGCCAGCGCCGGCCGCGCGAGCGCGCCACGGCGTACCAACAGCGGCTGCGGGCTCGCGAGCGTGTCGAGTCCGATCACGTCCTGCACCAGCGGCGCGACGGCGGCGTCGAGCGAGGGTGCGACGCGGTTGACGATCGCGATCCTCCGGCCTGGCAGCGCGAGCCGCTCGAGCGTCGTCGACAGTCCCTGCTCGAGCGAGCTCGCGGTCGCCGTGACCGGGATCGAGAGGCCGTTGGCGCTCGCCACGCCGGGCGTCAGACCGTGCGCGAGCAGCGAATCGCGGACCGCGCTGATCGCTGCGCTCGAGGCACCGAAGCGCTGCGCGAATTCGGCCGGGGTCAGGTAGCGGTGATACGCGCTCGATCCCGGAGTCGCGACGGCGCTCGCGTACGACTGCAGCGCCGCCGGGTCGCGGGGCTCGAGCGCGACCGTGATGTGCAGCCTCGTCCCCGGCGTCACGATGCCGAGCGCGCGCGAGCCGGCCGGCGCCTGCGGTGCGGCACCGACGCGTACGAGCCGCGGCGCTGACGCGAGCGCCGGCGCGACCGCGCTCGTCGGCATGAGCGCGGCGAGCACGCAGCCGCACCCGACACTGAGCATCGTCCTGGATCCTCGCGACATCAGAGGCTCGCGATGCTAGCCGCTGAGATGTCGCGTTTGCGTCATCAGCCCGCGCGCCGGCGCCGTGCTTGACTGTCGCTCAGTGGACCCCG
>Ga0302325_10025599_pt1 | contig 12261 bp, 15 predicted proteins | sample Palsa_T0_2_FD_201948 | JGI IMG/M metagenome (GOLD analysis project Ga0302325, IMG submission 201948) | Peat permafrost microbial communities from Stordalen Mire near Abisko, Sweden - Palsa_T0_2 | ecosystem: Environmental > Terrestrial > Soil > Palsa > Peat permafrost | place: Sweden: Abisko...
GCCGCCAAGGCCGCGATCGAGGTCACGACCGGCAGTCTCGATCTGGGCAGCGAGGAATACAGCGCCGAGGTGCGCAAAAAGAATTGGTTCGATTCAACCACGTACAGGACAGCGACGTTCATCTCAACGGCGATCAAGCCAGGCCCGTTAGGACATTTCGATGCGACCGGCATACTGACGCTCAAGGGCAAAACTCAGACGGTGATCGTACCGGTGAGCGTTGCCAGGGCGGTCACCACAACCAGTTTCGACGGTGAGCTGCAGATCTCGCGCAGCTACTTTGGCATCGGCGATCCTGAATGGAATGATGTCGTCGACGATAAAGTCCGCGTCAAGTTTCATATCGTGGAGTAGCGGCTGTCATGGGCCGCGCAAAGGCTGCTAACATGGCTGCAAGAACGAATAGCCGGGTCGGGTCCCAGGACAGGAGCAGCAGCGCGTGAAACTCATCACTGCCATCATCAAACCGTTCAAGCTCGACGAGGTGCGCGCGGCATTGTCCGAACTCGGCGTATCAGGCATGACGGTCACCGAGGTGAAGGGGTTTGGTCGCCAGCGCGGCCATACCGAGCTGTACCGGGGCGCCGAGTACGTGGTCGACTTCGTTCCTAAGGCGCGCATTGAGATTGCGGTGCGCAGCGAGCTGGTTGATCAGGTAGTCGAAGCGGTGGTCAAAGCGGCCAAAACCGGTAAGGTCGGTGACGGCAAGATCTTCATCACCGACGTGCAGCGCGTAATTCGTATCCGCACGGGCGAGACTGACAAGGCCGCGCTCTAGGGAGCCCAGCCATATTGGCGCCGGCTAGCCGCGGCGGTAGACGCTGCGGATCGCGATCTTGCCAACGGTCGGATCGCTGATCTGCTGCGTGACGGTGAGCACACCCGTTGACGCATCGACCTCGTAGCGCTCGGTATGCGAGGCATGACTGGTGTAACTCGAGCGCAGCGCGAAGGCGCCATGCGACCAGGTGGCATTGATCACCGAGGTGCCGTATTCATCGAAGCGTGAGATCCTCTCGCCGAGGCGATACTCGCGCGGTGGCAGCTGATCGCTGGTAATACGCACGAGTTCCCCCTGCACTTCGAGGTGCAGCGACGCGGGCGTCAGTAACGCCTGCTGCAACCGGGCGCGCAATGTGCGGAAATCCGGGCCGAGCATACCCGGGTTACCATATCGATCGCCCGGCGTATCGAAACTTTCATCCGGACCCTCGGCGCCGCTCGCTCCATTGTTGCCGGATTGGCTCGAAGGGCTGTCGCTGCCCATTCCGTAGCGCTCCGCGTTGCGCCGGCGCAGCCTCTGCTGCGCGGTGTTGATGGCCGCGACGACCTTTGCGCTCGCGTCGTCACTGGCCGCCTTGTCGAGACTCCATTGTCCCGCCAGACGGGTATCGGCCGGAGCGGTGGTGACGGTCCTGCAGCCTGTCAAAGCGCCGATCACGGCAGTAGCCAGCACACCCGCCCAGAGCCGACGGCTGATCAAATACGGCTTTCTTGACATCAAGGCCTTCATATCCGGGTAGCCGCCAGTGGTGCGCAGGCGCTGGCTTGAGCGCACAGTAGAGGCGCTGCCAGCGCGCTGTCAAACCACGCGTCGCGTTACACTGATCCGATGAACCGAGCCTTTCTCTACCTGATTGCCGGCTGGTCGGGATTCTTCGTCATGGGACTGGAGCTGCTCGGCGGACGCTTGCTCGCGCCCTATTTTGGCAGCAGCATTTACGTCTGGGGCGCGATCATCAGCGTGTTCATGCTCGCGCTCTCGCTCGGGTACCTCGCGGGCGGTCGCGCATCGCTCTCGGCACCGAGCCTGCGCCGATTGGCCACGCTATTGCTGCTCGCAGCACTCAGCACGCTGCCGGTGCTATTGTTTGGCGATGCGCTGCTCGAGCGCCTGTCGATCGCGTTCGGCGATCCGCGCTTCGGCTCGCTGCTGGCCGCCGGCCTGCTGTTTTCTCTGCCCGCCTTCGTCTCGGGAATGATCTCGCCCTATGCGGTGCGATTGCTGGTGGCCGATCGGGACAGCTCCGGTCATCATGCCGGCAAGCTGTATTTTGTCTCGACCTTCGGCAGTGCGGCCGGAACCATCCTGACCTCGTTCTATCTGGTGCTTTATCTCGAGGTCAACCAGATCGTACTGCTGATGCTCGGCGTATCCATTGCCCTGGGCGCGCTGGTCTGCGTGCTGCCTTTCGGAATAGAAGCATGAGCGCGATCAACACGCGCGTGTCGCTTTTATTGCAGTGGGCGCTGCTGGCATGCGCCGCCCCGCACCTGGCCGGGGCGCAGCAGCTCATTCACGAAGAGCGCTCGTTGTACCGGCAGGTGCTGGTCTATGAGGAGCCCGACAGCCGCTGCCTGTGCTTCACGCGCGAATGCGTCATTGGCCGGCAGTCCTGCATCGATCTGAGGCAGCCGCAGCGGCTGGTGTTCGAATACACGCGCATGATGCTCGGTGCGCTTTTTCTGGACCCGGAGCCGAACAATATTCTGATCATCGGCCTGGGCGGTGGAACTTTGCCGCACACATTGCGCCAGTTGCTGCCCAACGCGGACATCGATGTGGTTGAGATCGATCCCGCGGTCGTGCGCGTCGCCGAGCAGTACTTCGGCTTTCATCCCGATGCGCGCATGCCGGTATTCGAGGAGGACGGCCGCGCCTACGTACGGCGCGTGTTGCGCAGTGAGAGGCGCTACCAGCTCATCATGCTCGATGCGTACGACAGCCAATACATTCCCGAGCACATGCTCACGCGCGAGTTCCTGAGCCAGGTGCGCGCATTGCTTGCGCCCGGCGGCATCGTGGCCGCTAACACATTTTCCTCGAGTCGCCTGTACGACAGCGAGTCAGTGACGTATCGCAGCGTGTTCGGGCAATTCTATAACTTGAGAAGCGTCAATCGCGTCATTCTGGCCAGCAACGCCGAACTGCCCTCGCTCGCGCAGGCGGCACAGAACAGTCAGCGTTTCGTAGCCACGTTCAAGCCCCTGGGTTTCACGCCGCAGTCCGTATTGTCACGCTTCAGCACCTCGAGCGATTGGAATGCCGGCGCACGCGTACTGACTGATCAATACTCCCCCGCAAATCTGCTCAACAGTACGGCGCGCTGACGCCGCGTCAGTGTCCGTGAGCGGCCACCGCGGTGCGCAGCTCACGCAGCTTCGCCTTGACGATCGCCGCGTTGGCCGGCCCCATGCGCAACAGGAGTTTTTGTCCGGCTGAGAGCGCCTCGAGATTGGGATCCGCGAACTGGTACATCACATTCGGGTGCACCAATGCGATCGGCTCGGCAGGCTCCGGCGTGGCGAGCATGTCATCGATCACAGCCACTAACCGGTCGTTGAAGTAGCCATTCGGATAGCCCAGATTCTGATAGGCCTCCTGGAATAGCGGGTAAAAGTGGAAATAGACCGCTGTGAAGCGCTGGACATCCAGGCCCTGGACTGCGCGCACGTACGGCGCATAGCGCTGATAATTACCTGGATCGAGCCTCGGTTGGTTCTGATCCTCGCCCGTGACCATGAACTGGCCAGGTGCAGGCTTGGTCGGCCGCAGCTCCAGGGCAACTCGCTTGCGCGGCAGATTGTCGACTGTGACGACAACGTGCCGCAACAGCAGGTTCGATTTGACCAACTGATCAAACGTCTTGACACCGATGAGCTCGGAAAGCGCATCGCGCAGGGGCTCATCGCTTTGATCGAGCGCGGGCAGCGGCGCGGCCGAAAGGCCGGTCTGCGGCACTGGGTTGCTGATAGCCGGTGCGGGCTGTGTGGGCGCAATGACCGTTGCCGCCGGCGCTACGGCTCGGTGGGTTGCCCGCCACGACAGCAGCAACACAACCCCGCACAGGAGCACCAGGCCACCGCCTACCCACCAGATCGAGTTTCGCATTTGCCGGCCCTCGAGTAGTTTCAAAAACTTATAGCCCGGCGAGCGCGATTGCAAGCCGTGCTTGCTAATCTTTGAATTATGATCGCCGCAGGCGAATCATCGCACGAGCGCCAGCAGGATTGCATGATTGAGCCCCAATGCAGTAGCGACGCAGCCCCGGAACGAGTCCGGCAGACCCAGCAGTGCGCGCCAGCGGTGCTGTTGGTGCGTCCGGCGCGCTTTGGCTACAACCCGCAGACGGCGCACAGCAACCGCTTCCAACGCGACGCGCTGCGCGCTGAGTCGAGCGAGGCGCAGGTGTTGGTGGAATTTGAGAGCCTGCGCAGCGCACTGCACAGCGCTGGTGTGCGCCAGTGCGTGGCGTTTGACACCCATGAACCGATCAAGCCCGATGCGGTGTTCCCCAACAACTGGATCAGCTTTCATCGCGACGGCACGATTGTGCTCTACCCGATGCACGCGCCGAATCGGCGGCTCGAACGTCGCATGGAAATTCTGGCCGCGGTCGAGCGCGAGCTGAACTTTCGCCGCCGACGGGTGCTCGATCTGAGCCCTGAGGAGCGCCGTGGGCGCTTTCTCGAAGGCACCGGCAGCCTCGTGCTCGACCATGTCGAGCGCGTGGCGTATGCGTGCCGCTCGGCGCGCACCGATGAATCGCTGGTGCGCGAATGGGCGCGGCTCATGGCTTACGAGCCTGAACTATTTGATGCCACCGACGGCAGCGGGATGCCGCTTTATCACACCAATGTCATGCTGGCGATAGGATCGCGCTGTGTGATTATTTGCAGTGACGCGCTCGCGTATCCTGATCGAGCGCGAGTGCTTGAGCGTTTGCGTGCCTCGGGCCGCGAGATCATCGAGATTGGTCTGGACGCCATGCGGGGATTCGCCGGCAATATGCTGGAGCTGCGCGTGCCGGGGGAAGCGGCCGCGGCACAATCGGTGTTCGTGATGTCGGCGCGTGCGCGCGCGAACCTGAGCGCCACGCAATGGGGGCAGCTGAGCGCCGTGGCCGACCGCATTCTCGCGATCGCCGTGCCGACCATCGAGACGTTCGGTGGCGGCAGCGTGCGCTGCATGTTGGCTGAGGTCCCAGAGCGCGACACATGAGTTTCAATCGGTCCTCCCTGCCGTTGAGCCAGCGCGTCTTTCAGCTGCTTGCCGATCAACAATTTCATTCCGGTACGCAACTCGCCGCCGCCTGTGGCGTATCGCGCAGCGCGATCTGGAAAGCTACCGTGGTGCTGCGCGCACTCGGGGTTACGGTGCACGCGGTATCACATCGCGGCTATCGCCTGCCGCTGGCGACATCGCCATTGGAGGCGCTGCGCATACAAAGCGCGCTACCGGCACAGGTCGCGGCGCGCCTGCGTCGGGGCGCTGCGCTTTGGTCGACGACGTCCACCAATGCGGATCTGCTCACGCAGGCCGATCTGCCGCCAGGGCGGTTTGATTTTCTGACCGCCGAGTACCAGAGCGCGGGTCGCGGACGGCGCACGCGCAGCTGGATCGCACCGCCTGGGGGCGCGATCTGTCTGTCGGTGAGCTGGAGCTTCGAGAGCCTGCCGCCGGCAATCGGCACGCTCAGTCTGGCCATGGGCGTGTGTGTGCTGCGCGCATTGGCGCGCGCCGGCGTGACAGGCGCGGCGCTCAAATGGCCGAATGATCTCGTGGCTGGAGCGGCCAAGCTCGGCGGCATTCTGAGCGAGCTGCGCGCCGAGAGCGGCGGTCCGGCCTTTGTGGTGCTTGGTATCGGCCTCAACGTCGCGCTAGGCGCGCCCGTGCGCAAGCAGATCGAGGCCACCGGTACCAAAGCTGCCGATCTGGCTGGCCTTGGCTTTGACCCGCACGATCGCAATGCGCTGGTCGCGGCGTTGATTGCTGCCGTGATCGAAGGTTTCTTACAGTTTGAGCGCAAGGGTTTCAGTGCATTTGCGCATGAGTGGCACGCGGCCGACGCGCTGCTGGGCAAACGCGTACGTGTGAGCGCAGATTCCGGCAGCGTGGATGGTCATGCACGCGGTATCGACCTCGAGGGCGCGTTGTGCCTGCATACGCGCGACGGCTTGCAGCGATTCGTGACCGGCGATGTCTCGGTCAGAGCCATAGCGTGAGTGCACAGCGCGTCGAGTCATGGCGGCGAGCCGTCACATTGCGCAGCAGCGCATCGCAGCAGGGCGCCAGGGTATTGTTGCTCGATGTCGGCAACTCACGTTTGAAATGGGCGCTGTTGCGAGGGACCTATCGGCGCGGCAAGCGCTTCGCTGCCAGCGGAGCGCTGGAGCTCGATGCACTGCGAGGCGACGGTACCCTGCAGAGGCTGCTGCGTTTGCTTGGACCAGACCTGCGCTTGCAGGTTTGCAACGTTGCCGGCGCGCGGGTGGAGCGCCAGTTGCGCGCGCTCGCCCGTCGCGCGGGCCTGCGCGCGCCGCAATTCGTACATAGCGCGCGAGCGTCGGCAGGTGTGCGTAATGCCTACAGCGAGCCCTGGCGATTGGGCGTTGATCGCTGGGTCAGCCTGATCGGGGCGCGCTTCGAGCACCCGGAGCAGGCATTGTGCATCGTGGCCGCCGGTACTGCCGTGACCATCGATCTGCTCGATGCCGAAGGACGGCATCGCGGCGGCACCATCATTCCGGGGCCACAGCTCATGGTCGAGTCGCTGCTCGAGCACACGGCCGGCATACGCCGTCGGGCGGGACGACGCATCTGGGCGCAGGACTACGCTAGAGGGCGAGCGGGATTGTTTGCGCACGATACGCGCGCGGCGCTGCTCGGAGGCGCCAGGTACGCGGCGGCCGCTCTGATAGCGACGGCGATACGCCGCGCGCGGGAGCTGCTTGGCACGACGCCGCGCCTGCTGCTGGCTGGCGGCGCAGCCGCTGCGATCGCACCGCTGGTGAATCTGCGCCATCAACGCGCAGATGACCTGACGCTGCGCGGCCTGGCGGTCCTCTGGACGCTCGGGTCTGAAGCGCCACGGGCTAAGGGCTAAGGGCTAACCAATCGCATAGAATCAGCACGTGCGGCTCATATTCGCAGCGCTGCTGTTGCTCAACATCGCATTCTTCGCGTGGGTGCATTGGATTGATAATCCTACGCACGGCGCGGCGGCGGTCACACCGGATGCTTCCATTCCCTCCCTGCAGCTGGTGCGCGCGGGTGCGCCTTCGGGGACAGCCAATGGCGCAAGCACGGCGGCCGGTGCGAGCGCGGCGAGCGCCACCACAAGCCCTGTGCCTGCGACGGCAGCCGCCACGGCAGTGCCGTTACGTTGTCGCAGCGTTGGCCCCTTTGTTGATGAAGCCACCGCCAGCACCGTGGCCCAGCACCTGCAAGCGCGCGGCTGGACTACACGCGAGCGCAATGTTGAGAGCGCGACTCCCGATGGCTATTGGGTATACGTGAGCAATCTGCACGATGCGGCGGCGCAACGGCGCATCATCGCGAGCTTGTACGCGGCCGGCATCCGCGACGCTGCGATCATGACTGAGCCTGCGCAGAGCGACCGCGTCTCCGTTGGCGTGTTCGCCGATCAAGCCCATGCCGTGCGCCGCGCCGAACAGGTGCGCGCACTGGGCTTCAAGCCCACGCTGCAAGTCCACCAGCGCACGCTCATGCAACGCTGGCTCGACGTCGAGCTCAAGGTGGGCGATTCCGATCCCTCGCCCGAACAGCTGCTGCAAGGTACTTCAAACTCCGACGGTAGCTCGCTCGGGACAGTGCAAGTTGCTGATTGTCCCGGCGCGAGCCCGAGCGGCTGACGCGATTAGTACCGGTGAGGCCGATGCCGGTCTGTTACGATCTTAAAATGCAGTCCGACTTCAGCATCAGAGACAGGCGATCGTGAGCCCTCGGCTTCCCTTTGCGATGCTCATTCTTATAGTGCTGGGTGCGGCAGGTTGTGCTGCGCGCAGTCGGCAAACCGAAAGCACCGCCGCTGGAGCCTTGCCGGGCAAAGATGACTGCATATGGGTGCTCTATGTCGATAGATGGGACAAGATCGATCCCTCGACCTTGCTGGTATACACGGCCAACAACAATTACTTCCTGGTCAAGCTGGCGCAGCCGGTGCCGAATCTGAGCAATCGCGACGCCGTCGCGTTCTACGCCAGTAATCGTGATGATCGCGTCTGTGGCAGCAGCGGGGACTTGCTGGTGCGCACTACCGATGCATTGCGCGATCCGATCATCACGATCCGATCCATCAAGGCCTCGCTGGCGCGGCAGTACCAAAAGACGATCACTCCGACTACTGCGACTGCTGCTGCCACAAACCAGCCCGCGCGACGCCGCAGGTCTGCGCCTGCGAATAGCACGCCGGCGCAGCCGTCTGATACCTCGGCGCAGCCGGCCGATACTGCAGCGCCGCCGGCGGATACGACAACGCAAACCTCCGGCACGGCGACGCCGCCCACGGGCACGACAGCGCCGCCGGCCGCCGGTCCTTGAGCGTCGCGCCGATTCGCCGATTCCCATTAATCTAAGTATTGATGTGCCGGCTTAGCTCAGTGGTAGAGCAGCGGTTTTGTAAACCGTTGGTCGGGAGTTCAAATCTCTCAGCCGGCATCAGCGCGAGACTGATCGCAGCCACGCTGTGCTGGTGCGTGGCTGCAATTGCGCTCGCTGACGGCGGCCACCATTCGTTCTGGAGCGCCAAAGGCGGGCACAATACGGTGTATCTGCTCGGCTCGGTGCATGTATTGAAGCCCGAGGACAGCGATTTGCCGCCCGATTCGCTGCGCGCCTACGACAATGCGAAGGCCCTGGTGATGGAGCTGGATCTCAACAACATCAGCCCCGAGAGCCTGCTTGGCACGGACCTCAGCGAAGAGATGTTGCCGCAGGGCCAGACCTTGGCCGAGGCGTTGGGCCCTTCGGTTTACGGCAAATTCGTCACGCATCTGCAGCCACTGGGTGTCGAGCCGGATTTTTTCAGCCAGTTCCAGCCCTGGTTCGCCGCGATCTCGCTCGAGCAGCTCGAGCTGGCGCGATTGGGTTTCGAATCGGGCTCGGGCGTGGATGAGCAGTTCGCCGCGCGCGCGCAAACCGATAACAAGCCGATCATCGCGCTGGAGACCATCGAGCAGCAGCTTGGAATCTTCGCGCATCTGTCCCTCGATGAGCAGCGCCGCTTCATGCTCTATACGCTCGACGACGCCGATGACACGGCGGGCGCCACCGACGCCGTGATCACCGCTTGGCGCAATGGCGATACCAAGTCGCTCGAACAGCTGCTTAGCGAGAGCTACGCGCAATACCCGGAGTTGTTTCGCGTGCTAACGACCGACCGCAATCGCGCCTGGCTGCCCGTCATAACCGGGCTGTTGCACGAAGATCAGGATTACCTTGTCATCGTCGGCGCGCTGCACCTGGTCGGCAAGGACGGCATCATTCAATTGCTGCAGCAGCAGGGCTTCCAGGTCGTTCAGCATTAATCGCGAGCGGAGGAATCCGGCAGCCCTTCGAGCGCCAGATCTGGGTCGCGCAGCAGCGCCCGCATTAGCGGCTGCAGTGCCTCCAGGCGCTCATCGATGACATCGCGCACGGTGTCGACCAGCACGCGCGTGTGCCGCTCTATTTCGATGTTGAGCATGGCGCCGATGACGAGCTCGGCAAAAGTGGTCACGCGCAGCGTCTCGGGAATCAACCAGACCTCGAACCAGCCGCTACCGCCGCGCTCGCGCTGCGCCTCAGCTACAGTCAGACTTGCGCCGTTCACCGCAATGTAGCCGCGCGCGAACACGTAGCGCATCCACGGGGCGGGCAGCGCGATGCGCAGCAGCGTGTTGTTCTCCGGGCGGCGAATCTGCGCGACTGTGCCGGCGACGTCGATGTGACCGGACAGGACATGACCGCCAATCTCGCCGCCCGCACGGGTGGCGCGCTCGACATTGACACGGCTACCCCGTTGCAGGCGGCCCAGCGTCGTCACGGACAGCGACTGCTGCATGACATCGAACTCGGCCACATCGTCGCCGCGCAATGTGCTCACTGTCAGGCAAACGCCATCGACCGCAACGCTCGCGCCGGCGGCCAAGCCCGCGGCAAAGCCGGGCGCAAACCCGAGCGTGATCCGGCGCAATCCGGGACTATCGATCAGCGCCTGAACAGTGGCGCAGCCTTGAACAATGCCGGTAAACATGAGCCGTCAGCGCAATTTTTCGAGACTGGCGATGGTGGCCGCGCACGCACGCGCCGCTTCTGCCCCCTTGACGACGAAATGCTTGCGAAAGAAATTGATATGTTCATCGTGCTGATGAAATCGCTGCGGCGTCAGGACCACCGAAATCACCGGCACCTCGGTCTCGAGCTGCACGCTCATGAGCGCGTCGATGACGCTGCTGGCTACAAATTCGTGACGATAGATGCCGCCATCGACGATAAAACCGGCGGCCACGATTGCCGCATACCGACCGGTTTTAGCCAGCAGCTTCGCGTGCAACGGAATCTCGAAGGACCCCGGCACCTCAAAGCAGTCGACCTGTTTACGCAGCAAGCCGTATTGAGCGAGGTTCTTCAGGAAAGACAGGCGTGCCTGATCGACGATGTCCCGGTGCCAGCAGCCCTGAATGAAGGCGATACGAGCCGTGGAACGATCATCGACGCGGGCGACTGGATTGGACCGGCGCCGTCGTGCGCTGCTCTGAATCATTGCAACTCCGTGCACTTCGAGCCGAGGTTCGCGCACCTGCGCGCTGGTGCGGCCTGGAGGCGCGATCATGCAAGCTTTACCGTCGACGGCGCAAGTGAGGGCGCGCCTTTAGCGCTCTATCGCACAGCTGCCATCCAGCAGCATCTCGCCGGTCGGTGGCCACGCCGGCGGCGGCAGAACTACCCCTCGCGCGGTGGTGCCACTTCTGCCGGCGAGTAGGATGAATCCGGGGCCGTTGGGCCATTGCATGCCCGCCGCGAGCAGCGAGTAGGCTCCCATTGACGGCGCGCGCACTCGATGTTCCAGCAGCACCAACGGATTGACCCCATCCAGGGACTCGCCCATGACACGCAGTGCCAGATAGGGCGCGTCATTCAGGCGCACCGCAGACCAATCACCGCTGAGGGACGTGGCCAGTGACTGCAGTTGCGCCTGTACGCGCGGCTGCAGGCACGCAATATGTATATGCAGCTGATCCTGACCGCGATGCCCCAGTGGATTGATGGCCAGACCCACTGCGTCGCGTCGCACTGCGTGCCCGACTGCGTTTGCCAAAACATCGCGGGCCTGCCAGGCCGCCTCAAAGTAGTTGGCCGAGTCCGCGCGCAGCGCCCGCGGATCTTCGATACCGGTCAGGGTCTGAATGGGAATCAGCAGAAAATGCGCGCCGCCTTTGCGATCGGCCAGTACGGCGTAACCCTGGGACATGCCGTGAGTCACGAGCTGCAGACAAGGCGCCGGGTCCCGATTCTGCTGCCAGTGAGGCAGACACTGTTGCTGGACGATGCGACGTAATGCGTCGCGCTCGTTCGGCGCAGCGTCGCGCGGTGGTGTCGCGGCACAAGCCGCGAGCAAGCACAGCCAGATCAGAGCCGCGGCGCGCAGCGCCGCGAAGTTATTCTGGGTTCGGGTCGAAAGCCGGATAAGTCGGGACTCGCTCGCAGAGCCTTGGCGGGGCGAGTGGAGTCGCGCTACTGCGCGCTATATCCCCGCCCCTCGAAGCAGGCGACCAGAGCACGCCGGTAATCGGGCGAGCCGCTTGCGGAGCCCGCCTGCGAGGCAGCCCATTGGGTGCATTCCTGGCGGTCCGCAGCCTGCTGCGTGGCGCTCTGCCCTTGCGCCGGATACGCGAAGATGTTGTCGGCGCCGCTGGGCTGACCTGGCTGCACGGGCATCGCAGGCTGCTCGGGCCCACTGTAGGTCGGGGCAGCAGCATCACTCTGGCCATCAGCCGGAGCCGCAGGCGGCGGCTCGGTCGCAACATAACCGTCAGCGCTCGGGCTCCAGGTGTAATAGGCGTCGTTGTAGTAATAGTACGGAAGGTCATTCCACCAATAGGTCGCATAGCCGAACGGCAGCACGGGCAGGAACCAGGCAAAACCCGCGCCGTAGTACACGCCCGGCCAGTAGCGGCCACCCCAATAGCCGCCGCCCCAAGCGCCGGGACGCGCATAGCGCGCGCCACCGATGGCGCCAGCACGGCCGGCATAAGCGGTAGTTGCGACCGCGGCGCGCCCCGATACTCCAAAACTGGCGCCACCCGAATAATGACTCATCGGCGCGCGCGTGGCGTACCCGGCTGAATAATTAGCGCCGCCGTAGCCGCGCGATGCGAAATGTGCCGCGCCCGCATGAGAAGCGCCGCCCGAGTAGTGGCCGCCGCCACCTCCGAATGAATGTCCGCCGCCACCTCCGAATGAATGTCCGCCGCCAC
>Ga0302325_10025600_pt1 | contig 12261 bp, 10 predicted proteins | sample Palsa_T0_2_FD_201948 | JGI IMG/M metagenome (GOLD analysis project Ga0302325, IMG submission 201948) | Peat permafrost microbial communities from Stordalen Mire near Abisko, Sweden - Palsa_T0_2 | ecosystem: Environmental > Terrestrial > Soil > Palsa > Peat permafrost | place: Sweden: Abisko...
AGATCCCCGTCAACATCGTCGACCTCGGCCTCATCTACCACGTGAACTTCGCACCCGTCCCCGCCGATACGCCTGAGCAAGCCAAGCAGGACGTCACCATCGACATGACCCTCACCGCCCAGGGCTGCCCCGAACACGTCAACATCAGCGCCCAAGTGAAGTCACGCCTGGAGCAGTTGCCTGGCATCCGCAACGCCAGCGTCAACGTTGTCTGGACTCCACCCTGGACCCCCGAACGCCTAAGTCCCGAAGCCAAGAAGCAACTAGGCATCGAGTAAAGTCGGGCTTCTGCTTGCGGGCTTCGGCGAAACCTGAGGAACCCATCGTCGCTTAGCCGCAGGCGGGCCCGAAGCCCGCCCTCATCCCCCAATTTCCTCCCAAGCCTCGTAAGCCGACCGCCCCGCCACCTCGGTAATCCGCCTGCCGGCGTGCGCCGCCATCTCCATGACTCGCATGCCACGGTCAAAATAATCCGGCAGCGACCGGCGCACCATCTCGAACTTCTCCGGAAACTCCGATGCCAGTACTGCCAACCCCATGCCAGTAACCAGCACGCCCGCCGGATACTTCTTCTTCAAGAACAGAACCGTCGCCGCCCCAACCGAACCCGCCACCAGCGCCTTCTTCCAGGCCTCCATGTTTTCCCCCGAATCCCCCGCGAAACATTTTGCTCCGCCAGCGATTATACTTCTTCGTTCTCCCGGAGGCTCCATGTCGTGCCGCTTCATCCCGATCGCACTCATCCTGGCTCTCACCGTTGCCGCATCCGCGCAAACCAAGCCCCGCGCTCGCGATCTCGGCGTCCCCTTCGACGGCACACCCGGCCCCAACAACGCAATCACAGATGTCCAAGGCGTCGAGGTCGGCCATACCACGCTCATCTCCGGTCAAGGCAAACTGGTAGTCGGCAAAGGACCGGTACGCACTGGCGTCACCGCCATCCATCCCCGCGGCAAAACTGCCAGGGACGCCGTCTTCGCCGCCTGGTTCACCCTCAACGGCAACGGTGAAATGACCGGCACCACCTGGGTCGACGACTCCGGCTTTCTCAACGGCCCCGTCATGATCACCAACACCCACAGCGTCGGCGTGGTCCGCGACGCCGTCATCGCCTGGAAGGTCAAACGCGGCGAGCCCGACATGGAAGGCTACTGGTGGTCGCTGCCCGTAGTCGCCGAAACCTGGGACGGCTATCTCAACGACATCAACGGCTTCCACGTCCACCCCGAAGACGCTTGGCACGCGCTCGACACCGCCCACTCCGGCCCGGTAGAAGAAGGCAACGTAGGCGGCGGAACGGGAATGATCTGCAACGAGTTCAAAGGCGGCATCGGCACCTCCTCGCGCGTGCTCGACGCTAAAGCTGGAGGCTATACCATAGGTGTCCTCGTCCAATGCAACTACGGAGACCGCGATCAGCTCCGTATCGCCGGCATCAACGTAGGCCGCGAAATCCCCGAGCACACCGTCTGGAAAGACGACGTCGGCTCCATCATCGTCATCGTGGCCACCGACGCCCCGCTAATCCCCACTCAGCTCAAGCGCGTCGCCAAGAAAGTTTCGCTCGGCCTCGGCCGCGACGGCAGCTACTCCGGCGACGGCTCCGGCGACATCTTCCTGGCCTTCTCCACCGCCAACCGGGACGCTGATAAACAAGGTTCCGTAGGAGCCAAAGGCCTGCGCAGTCTGACCATGCTCCCCAACGATTCCCTCGACCCCATCTTCCTCGCCACCGTCCAAGCCACCGAAGAAGCGGTAGTAAACGCCATGGTCGCCGCCGAAACCATGAAAGGCGTCGACGACCACGAAGTCATCGCGCTCCCGCACGACCGCCTCCGCGAAGTCTTAAAGAAGTACAACCGCCTGCAAAAGTAGCGCCGGCGTCCTCGCCGGCTGTCGCCATGGCATCCAGCCATCGCCGAGGTGCATTCTCACTAACGCTTGTCATTGGGACCAGAGCCGGGGCGCCAGGACGGCAGAGTGGAGAGCCTGCCACCGAGCGAAGCCGAAGGGAACCTGCTTTCTGTCGGCGTCGGCACAACTCGTTGTGTAGGGATAGCCGCCTCGGCCGCCCGCCCAGCGAAGCGACGCACCCATTCCCACTTCGGAACACCCCCACGCCGCATCCTCATTACCTTCGCTGCCCCACCCCCGTGCCTACTATTCTCCCGCCAAAAGACTACACTCGAAGTGTGAATCGACACTACACCATCGCCCGCATCAAGGGAGGCATGAAGTTCACCTGCACCCGCTGCGCCCACCACGTCAGCACTCTCGACTTCGACCTCCGTGACGGCAACCTCCGCACCCAGGCCGCCACCGCCATCAATCTCCACGCCACGAGCGCCCACCACGAGCCCGTAATGTTTTCCTCCCTCGACGCCCAGCAGCACACCTTACGCTCCTAGGCTCCGCCATTCATTCCAACCAAGTTGTCATTCGCACTCGGAAAAGAGCCCAGCCAGTTTGAGTTCGTTGGCAGGGGCACAACCGAGATGCCGAGCTAGTTCTTAACTACTTCAAGAACTACGTCAGCCAAACCAGCAATATGCGCCAGCAATGGGGAACAGCCAGCGCCAGAGTAAGTAGCAACGTCGTGCATCTCCACAGCGGCAGCTGAAAAACCAGGAGAGCCGCAGTGGATTCTCAAGAAACTCAAGACCCGAAGAGGAATTGAGCGATGACGTGGCCGCTGCTATCGAACGGGCGCTGTGAGGTCGGGTAACCTTCGATTGCGAGCGTCGGAGGACCTGCACGGTTCACCCGCCCGAGACCTAGTCAATGATTACGATATCGCGCCAACAATCTTCAGAGACACTATTCCAGCCAAGATGACATCTGGTACAAAATCAATGTGGATTCGCCTGACGACTCTCAACCCGCCTACAAAGTGGGCGGTTGGCTTCCGATTTCAGTCTTGCCTTTGACGGCAGTGGCCTGCCGGAATCTCCTGCCGCCTTGGGTGTTCATGTGGATTCTTTCGCTCGCCATCTATCTCAGCCTGAAAGCGCTGACGTGGTGGGGAGCGCGAACCCAAGTTCCTCATGCGGCCTGGCGTTCAGTAGCCTATCTTCTCGGTTGGCCGGGGATGGATGCAGATGCTTTCTTGGATGCGAGACAACAGGTATCTCCGCCAGCAGCCAGGGCTTGGCTCTGGGCGACGTTCGAAACTATTCTCGGCGCTATCCTGTTCTGGGTGGTACCGCGATCCATTCCGCTAGGACAGCCACTTCTGCGGGGATGGACAGGGATGGTCGGTCTGATCCTGCTCCTCCACTTCGGTAGCTTCCAGATAGTCGCTCTGCTTTGGCAGAGTCTCGGCGTCAAGGCCGAACCCATTATGTCTGCGCCTCTCCGCTCCACCTCCCTCGCGGAGTTTTGGGGAAAGCGGTGGAACCTCGGTTTCCGTCAGCTTGCCCATGAGTTGATTTTTCGCCCGTTATGTAGAAGGTTAGGGGCGGGCGTTGCTGCTTTCTGTGTCTTCGTGGTTTCTGGGCTGATCCACGATCTGGTGATATCGCTGCCCGCTCGCGGAGGTTATGGCCTCCCCACGCTCTACTTCTTGCTGCAAGGTACAGGAGTGGCTGTCGAGCGTTCGCGGTTCGGCGGGCGGCTGGGGCTGGGGCACGGAGCGCGCGGCTGGTGTTTCATGATGGTGCTCCTCGTGGTACCAGTATTTGGCCTTTTTCACCCTTGGTTCGTGCTGCGTGTAATAGTTCCATTCATGCGAGCAACTCACGCGCTATGACGAATGCACTCGTGCAGCGGCTGTTTGACATCGATCTGTGGTTCGTAGGCGCGGCCCATTTTCTGATCCTCTTCGCCAGCTTTCAAGTGCCGTATCGACTTGCCTGGAAACGGGACCTACAGCAATTGATGCCATTCAACCGGAAATTGCTGTGGGTGCAGAGTGGATTCACGGTGTTGACGATCATTGCCTTTGGCACATTGACCTTAGCGCTCCATCGGGAACTGCTCCGAGGTGACCGTTCTGCCTTGGGGCTCGCCGGCTTCATCGGGATTTACTGGACTACGCGGATTCTTGTCGATGCGATCTATTTTTCGCACGCCGACTGGCCCAAGGGAACAGCATTCGTCGTGGGACACGCTCTCCTAACCCTGCTCTTCTCTTCGCTCGCGGCGAGCTATGTTGGGCTTTTCGTCTGGCACGTGTGGCTGAGCACGAATGGCTGAACAGGTTTTGCAGTGGCCGGCGCAGTCTGGTTCGATGCGCCGTAAGGAAAAGGATAGTGTTCAGCTTAACAGCACCTTCGGAAGATGAGATTCGCCGTTTTATTTCGCGGCAGAATGAGTCAGGCTTCTCGTACTCGGAGGTTGGAGCGTCTGCTACCGCCGCGCCCACCGGATACAACGTAGACCACAATCGTGTCCGGCTTGGCAGAGGCGAAGTTAAATGGCGGCGCGCAGCGGAGGCGATTCGCGCATGGCAAATGTTCAGCATGCCGTGGGTGGGCCTTCATTGGCCGAGTGCCCCGATACAGGTTGGAACCAACGTTGCGGTTTCGGTGCGACACCTCGGCTTTTATTCGGTGAATGCATGTCGCATCGTCTACATCGTCGATGAGGAAGAGCCCATGAGGCGATTTGGTTTCGCATACGGTACGTTAGCGGAACATGCAGAGAGCGGAGAAGAACGATTTACAGTCGAATGGGATGACAAGGACAATGTCTGGTACGACATTTTTGCTTTTTCTCGTCCTCGTCAACCTTTAGCCAGACTCGGATATCCACTGTCACGGTCGCTTCAGAAGAAATTCGCGAAAGCTTCGCAGGCGGCGATGCTTCAAGCGGTAAGCGATATATAGAGGGTAGGAAGACAGTCGGCCATGGTCGTTGCTGCATCGATCGTCTCGCTTCTGGCAATCCTGATGGTTCTCATCGTTCTTGTTCGGTTTCGCAAGAGGTCGGTGGCGGCCTTTCATCGAGCTGTAACGAACCGAATCGCCAACCGGTTTGCCGCTCAATTGCCCGGCTTCGCTATTGTTACCAACGTTGGTCGAAAGTCTGGCAGGCTCTACCGGACGCCGGTCAATGTTTTTCGAACAGCAGACGGATTCCTCATCGCGCTTACCTATGGACGAGATAGTGGGTGGGTCAGGAATGTACTGGCCGCTGGGGGCTGCCAGCTTGAGACTCGCCGCGTGCAGTATCAACTTTTCAGTCCGGTCATAATGCATGACCCAACGCGGCGACGATTTCCGGCTGTCGTTCGCGCAGTCCTCGGTCTCATTGATGCGAATGACTTCTTGCAGCTTTCAACTTTTCACGCTGATACGATAGGTCTTAGCGACAGCGTTGCACATGACACAGGAGTTGAGCGATGATGGGCTCGGCTATCGAGGGGACTTTCTAGAGTGACACCCGCGGAATCCAACGGGCGCGCAAAGGCTCGGCCGCAAATCGCGAGATAATCGGTCGAACACGTACACAGCGCGCAACCCGTATCGTTGAGACTCTCGACTCGGCACTTGGTACTCGGCACTAGTCGCTTACAGCCTTATCGGTGCTCTGCAGCCCGCGGTCGATGATGGCAAACGCCTCGCGCATCTGCTGCTCATTGATGCAGAGCGGAGGGTTGGTAAAGAAGGTGTTCCAGCGCACGAACGTGTACAGGCCGTGCTCGCGGAAGAAGCGTCCCAGAGCAGCCATCTCCTCCGACGTACCGTTGAATGGAGCGAGGGGCTGGCGCGTCTTCCGGCTGCGCACCAGTTCGACGATGCCGAATAGTCCGATCGAGCGCACGGCGCCCACCGACGGATGCTTCGCCTGCAACTCCGCCCCCAGTTCTTTCAGCACCGCGCCCATTTTTTTCGCGTTCTCAATCAGCCCGTCTTCTTCATAGACGCGAATCGTCGCTAGCGCTGCCGCGCATCCCATGGGATGACTGTTGTAGGTCAGCCCACCATAAAACACTTTGTCCTGAAAATACTGCGCAATGTGATGCCGCATACCGACCGCTCCCAACGGCAGATAGCTCGATGTTAGTCCCTTGGCCATGCAAAGCAGATCGGGAACAACCTTCCAGTGATCGACCGCGAACCACTTGCCGGTTCGTCCGAAACCGGACATCACCTCATCGGCAATCATCAATATGCCATACTTGTCGCAGATCTTACGCAGCCCCACAAGATATCCATCCGGAGGAACCAGCACGCCGTTGGTTCCAGTAACCGGCTCAAGAATGAACGCAGCAATCGTATGCGGACCTTCGAGCTGAATGGTCTCTTCGATCATAGTCAGCGAGGTTTCAGCCGATTCCCACCCGCGCTCGATCCCATGATAAGGATCGAGCACGTGAATCACGCCCGGAATCCCAGGTTCAGCAGCCCATCTCCGCGGGTCACCCGTAAGACTGATCGCTCCCGCCGTTGCGCCATGATAAGAGCGGTAGCGCGCAATGATCTTGTGACGCCCGGTGAAGAAGCGCGCAATCTTGATGGCGTTCTCGTTGGCCTCAGCACCGCCATTGGTGAAGAAGAATGTGTCGATGTCTCCGGGAGTGATCTCGGCCAGCTTCGCGCCAAGCCGCGCGCGCACTTCCGTAGCCATGAATGGATTCGCATAAGCCAGCGTTGCAGCCTGCTCGCTGATCGCCTGAATGACGCGCTCGTTGCCGTGTCCGATGTTGACGGACATGAGCTGGCTGTTGAAGTCGATGAAGCGCTTGCCTTCCGGCGTGTAGAAATAAATCCCCTTGGCGCGAGCCACAGGAATCGGGTCAACCTTCGCCTGCGCCGACCATTCAAACAGCGTGTGCTTGCGGGCGAGGTCGACGATGTCCTGTCCGGACATGGAAGACGTTTCAGCGACTGTGGTCATATCAATCCTTTTGGGAACCTCTGTGATCCTCTGTAGTCAAAAGAAACCTTAAACACTCGGACACAGAGGATCACAGGCAAAGCTGACGGGCTTAGCTAGAACCTGCGGCTGTGCTCTTTGGCCCAGCGCTCGACTACGACTTTCTTGTCGGTGTAGAACTCGATGGCGTCGCGGCCTTGGCCGTGGAGATCGCCGAAGAAGCTGTTCTTCCATCCGCTGAATGGGAAGTAGGCCATGGGCGCGGCGACACCGATGTTGATGCCGATATTTCCCGCGGGCGCTTCGTAGCGGAAGCGGCGCGCGGCCGAACCGCTCGACGTGAACAGCGACGCCTGATTGCCGTAGGGGCTGCGTTCGAGGAAGACGAGCGCTTGATCCATGTCGTCGGCGTGAACGAGGCTCAGAACGGGACCGAAGATCTCTGTGTCGGCGAGATCGCTGCTGGCCGGAACGTTGTCGAGAATGGTGGGCTTCACGAAGTTGCCGGATTCGCATTTCGGGATCTTCGAGTTGCGGCCATCCAGCAAAACCTTCGCGCCCTGCTTTTCGCCGAGTCCGATGAGCGACTCGACGCGCTCTTTGCTCTGTGGCGTGATGACTGGACCCATTTGCACGCCTTCATCGAGGCCGTTTCCGACTTTCAGTTTTGAGGCAGCATCGGCGATGGAATCGCGAAAAGTCTTCTGCGCTTCGCCGATCATCACGGCGACGGAGACGGCGAGGCAACGCTGGCCGGCGCATCCGAAGGCGCTGTCGCTAATGATCTGAGTGGCCATGGGCATGTCGGCGTCGGGGAGAACGATGACGTGATTCTTGGCTCCGCCCTGGCACTGGCAGCGCTTCCCTTTTTCGCCGGAGCGCGCGTAGATGTAGCGCGCGACCGGAGTCGATCCGACGAAACTGATAGCGCGGACTTTGGGATGGTCGATAAGAGCGTCGACGACCGCTTTGCTGCCGTTGACGAGGTTCACCACGCCTTTGGGCAATCCAGTTTTTTCGAGGAGTTCGTAAATGTAGCGCAGGGTGAGCGGCACGCGCTCGGAGGGCTTGATGATGAAGGTGTTGCCGGTGGCGATGGCGTAAGGCAGATACCAAAACGCGATCATGCCGGGGAAGTTGAAGGGCACGATGGCGGAGGTGACGCCGAGGGGCTGGCGGATCATCATCTCATCGATGCCGCGGGCGACGTCTTCAAGGTTGTAGCCTTGCATCATCATGGGAATGCCGCAGGCTACTTCAACGTTTTCGATGGCGCGGCGCATTTCGGCTTTGGCTTCGGTAAAGGTCTTGCCGTTTTCCTGCGTGATGATGCGGGCGATGTCGTCGATGTGATCTTCAAGAAGCACCTTGAGCTTGAAGAGCGGCTGAATGCGGTCTTCGGGAGGAGTGCGTCGCCATTCGGGGAACACCATGGCTGCGGCTTCAACAGCTTGATTCACTTCGAAAGCGTCGGCAAGCGGAACTTGAGCCAGGGTTTCGCCGGTGGCGGGGTTGACTACGTCGCGCCACTCGGAGGCACGTGAGTCGATCCATTGGCCGTTGATGTAGTTGGTGAGCCGAATGACGGGAGGTGCTGCGACTAAGGTCATGGTATTGCCTCTGCTATGGCGAACAGTTACTTAGATTATTACACCAACTGGGCGACCGCGCCCTTCGTGTCGCAGACTGTGGCAAGCGCAGACTCGAGAACGTCGAGCCCCTCCTCCATCTGCGAGTCCGTGACCACGAGCGGCACCAGCAAACGAATTACGTTGCCGTACGAACCTGCAGTGATCATGATCAGGCCGTGCTCATAGCAGTATTGCAAGATTCGTTTGGTTTCTTCCTCGGCTGGGGCGCGAGTTTGGCGCGAACGCACCAGCTCAAGCGCCTGCATCGCTCCGAGGCCACGAACCTCGCCAACCAGTTCCCAGCGGGACTGCCACTGCGCCGCACGGCGGCGGAAGCGGTCCCCGAGGTGATTCGCACGGGCACAAAGGTTTTCCGTTTCGATGGTCTCCAGCACAGCCAGCGCGGCTTCGCAAGCTGCAGGATTACCGCCAAAGGTTCCGCCCAGCGCGCCCGGACCGGGCGTGTCCATGATCTCCGCACGACCGGTGACGGCAGCCAGCGGCAAGCCGCCGCTCAGCGACTTGGCCATGGTGATGAGATCGGGTTGGAGGCCCAGTCGCTCGCAGGCAAACAGCGCTCCAGTCCGCGCAAACCCGGACTGCACTTCATCGGCGATCAACAGAATTCCGTGCCGGCGGCAAATCTCAGAGAGGATCGGGAAGAACTCAGAGGGCGGTGTGAGAAATCCCCCCTCTCCCATAATCGGTTCCACGATCACAGCCGCGATTGATTCAGCAGCAACAACGCGCTTGAAAGTATCTTCGATGTGGCGCGCGCAATGAATCTCACAGGAGGGATATTCGAGAGAATAGGAACAGCGATAGCAGTAGGCGAAGGGCACCCGATAGACATCACCGGGGAAGGGCTCGAATCCCGCTTTATAGGGGTGCGTTTTGCTGGTCGCGGCCATTGCCATGTAGGTACGGCCGTGGAAAGCGTCTTCAAAGGCAAGGATCGCGGGGCGCTTGGTGTAGGCACGAGCAATCTTGATGGCGTTCTCGACGGCTTCAGCTCCGGAGTTGACCAGCACGGTCTTCTTGGCAAACCTGCCGGGAGTGACGGCGTTGAGCCGTTCGGCCAGCGCGATGTAGCTTTCATAGGGCAGCACATTGAAGCTGGTGTGCAGGAAGCGGTCGAGCTGGCGGCGAATGGCCTCGACCACTAGCGGGGCGCGGTGCCCCGTGTTGAGGCAGCCGATTCCGCCGGCGAAATCAATGAAGCGATTGCCATCGACGTCCTCGATGACGGCCCCTTCAGCTTTGGCGACAAATACGGGCGTAGCGTGATATGCCGCGCGGACGACGGCAGCGTCCCGGCGCCGCATCAGATCCTGGGAGCGTGGGCCGGGAATTGGAGTGCGTAATTGTATGGTTCCCATCAGTACCACCCGATTGGCGATTCGTTGAGATTGATGTAGACCTGCTTGGTTTCGAGATATTCTTCGATGCCCCAGGGTCCGAGTTCGCGGCCGAAGCCGGACTGCTTGTAGCCGCCCAAGGGGGCCTCGACATAGGTCGGTTGCATGTGATTGACCCAGACAATTCCTGCGCGCAGAGCTTTCACGGCGCGCATCGCCTTAAAGATGTCGCGGGTCCAGACGGCCGCAGCGAGACCATAAGGTGAATCATTGGCGATCTTGAGCGCGTCTTTTTCGTCTTCAAAGGGAATCACGGCCGCGACCGGGCCAAAGATTTCTTCGCGGGCAATGCGGGCCGAGTTGGTAACGTCGGAGAAAATCGTGGGCTGGATGTAATAGCCCTTCGCGATCTTCTCGGGGCGCCCACCGCCGGAAGCGAGCTTGGCTTCTTTCTTGCCGATCTCGATGTAGGAGTTGACGCGGTCGTATTGTTCCTTGCTGACGAGGGGGCCCATCTTGGTTTCGCGGTCGAGCGGCGGGCCGAGTTTGATCTTCTTTGCTTTTTCGGTCATCGCTTCCACGAAGTTCTTGTAGATCGACTTCTGCACCAGGATGCGGCTTCCGGCGGAGCAGACTTCGCCCTGATTGATGAAGACGCCGAATAGCGCTCCGTCGATGGCAGCTTCGAAATCGGCATCGGCGAAGAAGATGTTCGGCGACTTACCGCCGAGTTCTAGGGTGACGCGCTTTACGGTGTCAGCAGCCTGTTTCACGATGATCTTGCCCACAGCAGCGCTGCCGGTGAAGGCGATCTTGTTGACATCGGGATGCTGGACGAGCGGAGCACCGCAGCTTTCGCCGAAGCCGGTGATGATGTTGACCACGCCCGGGGGCAGCCCGCAGTCGGCGAAATACTTGGCAAGTTCGAGGGCAGTGAGCGGAGTTTGCTCGGCCGGCTTGAGAACACAGGTGCAGCCCGCGGCGATGGCGGGAGCCAGTTTCCATGCGGCCATGAGGAGAGGATAGTTCCACGGAATGATTTGTCCGGCGATGCCGACCGGCTCTTTGAGCGAGAGCGACATCGCATTGTCGGGAACGGGATTCACATAGCCGACTACTTTGGTGGCGAGGCCACCGTAGTATTCGAAGCAGGTGGCGGCATCGTTGATATCGAACTCGGCCTCGACGATGGGCTTGCCGGTGTTGCGGCATTCGAGTTCGGCGAGCGCGGGAAGATTGGCGCGGATTTTTTCTGCGAGACGGAACAGCACTCGGCCGCGTTCCTGCGCGGTGGTGCTCGACCACGGACCATCTTCAAAAGCGGCCTTGGCTGCGGCTACGGCGCGGTTGACGTCGTCGACGCCGGCGTCGGGGACTTGCGCGATTACTTCTTCCGTGGAGGGATCGTAGACGGGGAACGTCTTCGTGGATGTGCTCGCGACCCATTCGCCGTTGATGTACATCTGATAAGTGCGGACTTCGTTCTTGGTTTCGGTTGTGATTCCGCCGGGCATTTTGTGTCGACCTCCTGCTTCCACCTTGGGCTAAAGCCCCAAATCCTATCCAATTTTCAGCGGCACGACTGAAGGCGCGCCCTTCTCAATCTTTGCTATTCCTTAGCGACACGACTGAAACCCTGACACTCCCGATTTTTACTATTCGTTCAGCGGCAGGACTAAAGGCGCGCCCTTCCCGATCTCTGAACGCCTCGTCTTTAGGCGACCGTAGACGAAAAAAAAGAATGCGGCCAGCAGCAGAAAGAACAGCGTGAATCCGAACATCTTCGCCTCATACTTCCATACCGAAGTGATCTGCTTGGCGGGAAAGAAGGCCAGCGCGATTCCTAAGGTCGTTGTCAGAAATCCGCACGATCCGGCAAATACTAGAGTAGCGCGGCCATAGTGCCCATCCCCAAGATGTTCCCTTAAAGCAAATTTCAGCAGCGCGCCAAAGACGTACAGGAACGGAATCAACTGCAAGACGACCGCGAGTGACAACATGGTCTGAAAGGTTTCCTGTACGCCGCCTGAAGCATAGAAATTGATGACGATCAATACCAGCGAGACCGCCGCTTGCACGATCAACGCCGCGTAGGGAGTTGCGTACCTGGGATGCACTCTGCCCAACCACGACGGCATGTAGGAATCTAGGCCGGCGACAAACGGAATTCGCGCCGACCCACCCATCCACGCCGAGCCAATGCCCGCGATGGAGAGGCTCAGCATCAGCGCAAACGGGGTAACGATCCAAACCACGCCGACCTTGCCCGCCATGTGGCTCACGGCCTGCACGATTCCCTGGAGCACGCTGATTTCGTTCTTGCCCACGGCAATGAGCAGGGTCAAGGTTGCGCCGATGTACAGCGCTCCGGACACTACGCCACCCCAGGCCACAGCACCGGGCAAGGTTTCTTGCGGATCCTTAATCTCGTCGCCCATCACGGATGCGAGCTC
>Ga0302325_10025601_pt1 | contig 12261 bp, 13 predicted proteins | sample Palsa_T0_2_FD_201948 | JGI IMG/M metagenome (GOLD analysis project Ga0302325, IMG submission 201948) | Peat permafrost microbial communities from Stordalen Mire near Abisko, Sweden - Palsa_T0_2 | ecosystem: Environmental > Terrestrial > Soil > Palsa > Peat permafrost | place: Sweden: Abisko...
CCCAATCCCCTGGCCCAGATGAACAACGACCTGCACCGGAGCACCCCGGTGAACGTCCTGGTCATGCGGACCGCCGTCACCGACCCGCAGTACCTGCAGGTCTACGTGCTCGACAAGCTCACCGCCACCACCTGGACCCTGGCGCCATCGCTGGTCGCCCCGCTGCCGCGGGACGGCAGGCTGCCCGCCGCGCCCGGGATGAGCGCCAGCATGGCGACCACGACCCAGCGGACCAGGATCACCCTGGCCCGCGGCCTGGCCGGCAGCCAGCCCGCGGGGAATTTCCTGCCGCTGCCCTACCCCGCCCAGACCGTCAGCGTGGCCGGATTCTGGGCCACCGAGCACCGCACGCTCATGATGTTCTCCCCGTCAACCAGCCTGTCAGGTCTGACCTACTCGGCGACGAGCAAGGAGCCGGCCCCCACCGCGCGGCAACTCCAGCGAGCCCCGGCGCCGCCAGCCGCCATTGCCCGCGACGACCTCGTCGTGCCCGCGGCCTACACCGGGCTCACCGCGCTGGCCAGGCAGATCACCCGCGGGCAGACCTCCAGCTACGGCCGGGCCGTCGCGTTGCAGCGCTGGTTCACCACCGGGAACAGGTTCACCTACAGCCTGAACGTCGGCCAGCTCAACAGCTCATCAGCGCTGATCCAGTTCCTGACCAAAACCAGGCGCGGCTACTGCCAGCAGTTCGCGTTCGCGATGGCGGTGATGGCCCGGCTGGTCGGCATCCCGTCCCGGGTGGCCATCGGCTACACCCCCGGCACGAGCCTCGGGAACGGCCGCTGGCAGGTCAAGACGAACGACGCGCACGCCTGGCCGGAACTCTACTTCCAGGGCGCCGGCTGGCTGCGCTTCGAGCCAACCCCCTCCGGTTCCGGGGGCCAGGACACAGCTTTCCAGCCCGCGTACACGTACCCGATCCTGCCGACCAGCCCGGTCTCGGCAACGTCCAACCCGAGCCCGACCGCAAGCGTGCCGAGCTCGAAAGCGTCCCTGCCGGGCGGGTCACGGGCGGGCCGGCTTCAGGGCCCGAACGGTGGATCCGGCCCGGCTGGCCAGCATGGCGGCAGTTCGATACCGGTCGGCGCGCTGGCCGCCGGCGTAGCCGGGCTGGCACTGATCACACCGTGGTCAGCCCGGTCACTGACCCGGCGCCGACGGTGGCTGAGCGCCGCCGACGACTCCAGGCAGGCCCACGCGGCCTGGCACGAACTGCTTGACGACCTCGCCGATCACCGGATCGCCAGCCCGGCCAGCGAGTCCCCGCGGGCCCTCGCCGCCCGCGTGGCCGCGATGCTGCCGCTGGCACCCGCGGAGAACGAGGCCCTGCTGCGCATCGCGCACGCGGAAGAACGGGCGCACTACGCCAGGGAGCCCGCGGCCTCCGGCACCCTGCGGGCCGATGTCACCCTCGTGCGGCGCGCGGTGTCGAGAATGTCCGCCCGGCCGGTCCGCTGGTCGGCAAAGCTGCTACCCGCCTCGACGCTGGCCCCCGCGGCCGCGGTCATCCAGCACGCGCTGGACGTGTTCGGCTGGATGGACCGGATCACGGTGCGGGGGGTGCGGCGGCGGGCCTAGCTAGTTGACCCCGCCAGATGCTGGACCGCCAGCCGGCTAACCGCCCGGCCCCCGGCACCGTCATCGTGACCGGTAAGGGCCTGTCCGGGGAGGACACCGAAGCCTTCTTCACCAGCCTGGACCTTGGCCTGACCCTGCTCCGCCCGGCCCGCAAGGACGAGAAGGCCCCCAGGTACTTCCCGAACAGTGAGAATCATCAGGTGCGAGCTGGGCAGCTGCGTCTGACCCGTTCCCTGACGTGATGTTAAAGATGATGGAACTCACGGCATTGTCCGCCTCTGGTGCGTGCGCCTGCCGACGGGTCTCAGCGGACGGCGGGAGGCGCGGGAATCAGACCTGACATCGACCGCACCCCCCTCTGCTCCATCGTGAGAAAGACCGCAGGTGACTCTGCCAGACCGGACGGGGATAGTCCAGCCTGTGCAAGCGACCTTGACCGCTTACGATCGCTGGCCAGCCACGAATTGCCGGTCCCCGCCGGGCCCCGCCCGCCTAGCGGTCACCCTCCTGACGGCGGCGCCACCGCTCCTCCAGGCGCTCCATGAACCGCGGGCCAGAGGGCCGGGCGCTGCGGCGTTCCCGGACCGGGCCGGTGCGGGACGTGGCCACCCCAGCGATGTGCCGCCAGCTTGTCAGTGCCCACATCGAACAGGCCAGCATCACCACGAAGCCAGCCACGCCGATCCAGATGTACTTGGACACCACGCCAGTCATGAGCAAGCCCACGCCGAGCAAGAACCCGACAGCGGCCTCCACCACCCGGCGCTTGTAGTGAACACGTGGATCCCGCGCGCGCACTGCCTGCGCGAACTTCGGATCCTCGGCATAGAGTGCCCGCTCGATCTGGTCGAGCTGACGCTGCTCGTGCTCAGAGAGCGGCACGGCGCCTCCCAAAAACCTCGCGCGCGGGGACGGGTGCGATGACTTCCATCTCACGGTCCTGGTTCATTCCCAGAATACGAGTGCGGCCACGCCTGGTGGAAGGGTAGCGGAAAGGTAAAGAGACGCCGACCGAAAAGCAGGAGGCCCAGACACCCCCCGCATCGCCGACGCACCGCAGCCCAAAACATCAGCGTCGCGACCAAACGCTGATTCGAATTAAATCTTTCACGGGCAACTATATCAGGCCGACCCGCACGGCTAGGCCTCCGGAACCCGCTGCACCCCGGCCTCGGCCGGGCTCACGGGCATTTCATCCCGGCCCCGGACGAGGGTGGCCGGGCGGACCGAATCCGTACCGAAACGTCCCGCGATTCGGTCCAGGGCTCGTTCGGCGTCACGCCAGCCCGTGCCTTGCTCCCCGAAAGCCAGCTGCGTAACCGCGCGGGCAGCGGGTACCAGCCCCGTCGCCCGGACCCCCACCAGCCGAAGCCTGGCCCCTGAGTCGAGGCCGGACGCCGCGTAGAGGGCACATGCCGTCCCGTAGATCTTCCGGGCCACGTCGGTCGGCTCGGGCAGCGTCCGCGACCTGGTGATGGTGGTGAAATTAGCCAGCCGCAGCTTCACCACCACCGTCCTGGCCATAGACCCGGCCGCGCGCAGCCCCCGGGCGGTGCGCCCGGACAGCCGGAGCAGCTCGCGGCGGATCAGCTCCGGGTCATCGATATCGGTGGAGAACGTCTCCTCAGCTCCGATGCTTTTCTCCGCGACGCCGGTGACCACCGGGCGCTCGTCACGCCCCCAGGCCAGGGCGGCCAGGTGGGCACCCACCGCCGTACCCAGGTCACGCTGGAGCGTGCCCACCGGAACGTGCGCGATGTCGGCCACGGTGCGCAGGCCGAGCCGGGCCAGGGTCTGCCCGGTCTGCTCCCCTACACCCCACAGCGCCGCCACCGGCAGCGGGTGGAGGAAATCGAGAACCTGGTCCGCGGGGACCACGAGAAGGCCGTCCGGCTTGCACCGGGCCGACGCCAGCTTGGCGACGAATTTGCAGCTGGCCACGCCGACGGAGCAGGTGATGCCCTGCTGGTCCCGGATGCTGGACCGGATCAGCTCGGCGATCCTGGCCGGCGGCCCGAGCCGCCGGATAGCACCAGAGACGTCGAGGAAAGCCTCGTCCAGGGCCAGCGGCTCGACCTCCGGGGTCACCGACCGGAAGGCGGCCATAACCTCCTTGGATACCGCCGCGTAGCGGGCGTGGTGGGGGGCGATGAACACGGCCTGCGGGCACAGCCGCCTGGCCCGCGTCACTGGCATCGCCGACCTGACGCCGAAGACCCGCGCCTGGTAAGAGGCGGAGAGCACCACACCGCGATTCCCGGTGCCACCCACGATCACCGGCAATCCGGCCAGGTCGGGCCGGTCGCGGATCTCGACCATGGCATAGAAGGCGTCCATGTCGGCGTGCAGGATGTGGCAGCCCGTGTCGTCCTTGCTGGCCCGGCCCGGCTGATCTGCCGCACCGCGGCTGCGCCCAGTGGCCCCGGCGTGGCTCATCGGTACCCGAGAACGTGGAACTGGGTAGCGAGGTCGTGGAACGCGGGATGGGCCGACGCCGCCCGCTCGAGCGCCAGCAGCGCATCGGCCGCGCCCGGATCGGCATCCGCGAAGATACTGGGCACCAGATCCGCGAAGACGCGAACTCCGTGCGCGGCCCCGGGGCGCAAACCGGCCGCATCGATCAGCCCCACCACTGCGGCGAGGGTGAATCGCCGCGGGCCGGCGGCACCGTCCTGGTCTGCTCCCGCCAAGCCAGCCGGCGGCACCCCTGCCGCCAGGCTCTCATCCTGCATGGCTATCCCCACGCTTATCCCGCCGAGCAGCCGCCTGGCCTCATCGAACCGGCCCGCCAGGGCCCGGTGCACCACGGCCGCGACGGCGCTGGCCGCGAGGACGCTCACCGCGCCGCCCGGCCGCAGCACGCGGAAGATGGCCGCCATCGCGGCCGCGGGGGCGTCCACGTACTCCAGGACGCTGTGGCACAGGACCAGGTCCGCGCCCCGCTCGCCGAGCAGACCGGGCAGGTCGGCGACATCACCCTGGATGGCCTGGAGTGGCACCGCGATCTCGGCGGCCCGGCGCTGGGCGGCGGCGAGCGAGTCCGGGCTCGGATCGACAACGGTCACGGTGTGCCCCAAGCCAGCCAGCGGCACCGCGAAGCCGCCGGTGCCGCCCCCGGCGTCGACTATGTCGAGCCGGGTCCGCCCGGTCTCCGCCACCAGCCCCGCGATCACCGCGCCCAGTACGTCCCGGACCACAGCGGTACGCGGATCGTCGTCCTTCCACCGCCGGGCCGGGCCGGCCTGAACCGGCCCCGGCTGGACCGGCCCTGCTTGGACGGGCCCTGCTTGGACCGGCCGTCGGTCCTGGCCGCCCGGCACATCCTGGACCGACGGCCCGAACTGGGCGCTCCCGTCACGACCATCGCCGGCCACGGCCGCCCTCCTTGTCGCGCCCTCCACTGATCACCGGTTTCACTGATCACGCGGTTTCACTGATCACGTTCTCGCAGTCCCAATGTAGTGCCGCCCTCGGACAATTCCGGTGACCTGGGCAGGCTTAGTGCCTGGGGGGCCCGGTTGCTTCGCCTAGCCTGACCGAATCCTTAGAACATCCTGACAATGGCGCGGATCGCCGCGCCGAAACCTGGCGCGGCGCTACGCTTTGACCATGGCCGAGGACCTGGAACTCCCCAGGCCGCTGCGACTGTTTTTGACAGCGGGCTGGAACCTGAGCGAGTCCGTTGGATTGCCAGTGGCCGCCTATGCGCTCGCCGCGTGGCTCTACGGCCGCAACGTCGGCCTGATCGCGGGGCTCGTGGCCATCTGGCTCACCGCGGCCATCCGCAAGGTCGCGACCGGATCTGTGCCCAGCCTGCTGACGATATCCGCGGTGGTGCTCACTGTGCAGACCGCGGTGGTACTCGCCACCGGCGAGCTCTGGCTCTTCCTGCTGCAGTTCCCGCTCGCGAACCTCTGTATGTGCGTCCTGTTCGCCCGGACGGCCAGAGGCCCGAATCCGCTCGTCGCCCGGCTAGCCGCCGAGGTGGTCGCGCTCCGGCAGCCTGCCACTCATCACCCGGGCCTGCACCGCTTCTTCCAGGGAGCGACCTGGCTCTGGGCGGGAATCTTCCTGCTACTCACGGCCGGCCTGGCGGTGCTGATGTGGACCGAGCCGACCAAGACGTTCCTGATGCTGTCGACCACCGCTACCGTCGCGCTGGTCGTCGCCGGAGCGGGCGCGTCCACGCTGTGGTTCCTCTCGGTGCTGCGTAAGCTCGGGCTGAGGCTGCGCTTCGCCCCGGCCTGAGGGCCAGCATCACAGTTGCAGCGTCGGCTTGAGATCGAGCAGGCGAGCCAGCAAGCCGTTCACAAACGCGGGGGACGCCTCGGCCAGCAGCACGGCCTCGCTGATGGCCACCGCATCCGGCACGTCATCGGCCCACAGCAGCTCATAGAGCCCGATCCGGAGCAGGTTCCGGTCCACCGCCGGCATCCGGTCCAGCGCCCAGCCCTGCGCGTACTGACCTAGCAGCTCGTCAATTCGCTCGCGGTGCGCCTGGACGCCGCGGACGAGTTCACGGGCGTACTCAGGGACCGGCGGGCTAGCCTCGCCGGCTCGCTCATCCAGCATCTCGAGCACCGGCTCATCCCGCACTTCGGCCTCGAACAGGACGTCAAGAGCCCGCTTACGGGCTTTGCTGCGGGCAGGCACGGAGGGAGGTCACGCCCGGCCGAGATAGTCGCCGGTGCGGGTGTCCACCCTGATCTTCTCGCCGGTCGTGATGAACAGCGGGACCTGGATCTGCGCCCCGGTCTCCAGCGTGGCCGGCTTGGTGCCGCCCGTGGACCTGTCTCCCTGCACACCGGGGTCGGTCTGGCCGACGGTCAACTCCACCGCGGCGGGCAGTTCCACATACAGCGGGACGCCGTCATTGAACGCCACCACGGCGGTCTGCTCCTCCAGCAGGTAGTTGGCGGCATCCCCGACCGTTGCCGCTGGAATATGCGGCTGGTCGTAGTCCTCCGTGTCCATGAAGACGAAATCCTCGCCCTCGCGGTACAGGTACTGCATCTCACGCTTGTCAACGCTGGCCACCTCGACCTTCACCCCGGCATTGAAGGTCCGGTCGACGACCTTCCCCGACATGATGTTCTTCAGCCGGGTGCGCACGAAAGCGCCACCCTTGCCTGGCTTGACGTGCTGGAAGTCAACGACGTTCCAGAGCTGGCCGTCGATATTCAGCGTGATGCCGTTCTTGAGGTCGTTCGTGGTGGCCACGTGTGTCGTGTCTCCTGCGTGCGGGAGGACCCGTCCCGCGTCACAGGACGAGCAATTCCCGCGTGGTCGTGGTGAGCAGTTCGCGGGGTACCGCCGTCTCGGCGCCGGCGCGCACCACCAGGGTGTCCTCGATCCTGACGCCGCCCACCCCAGGAAGATAAATCCCTGGCTCGACGGTGATGGGAACTCGGTCCCTGAGTCTACCTGTCTTCCCGTGCCCCATGATCGGAGCCTCGTGGATCTCCAGGCCGACGCCGTGGCCTAGACCGTGGGTGAAATGCTGGCCATGGTCGGCCTCCTCGATGACGCCCCGGGCCGCCCCGTCCACCGCCGCCACGTCCGCGCCGGGGGTGGCGGCCGCGATCCCGGCCTGCTGAGCCGCCGCCACTAGGGCGTAGATGTCACGCTGCCAGGCCGCGGGCTCGCCCACCGCGATCGTCCGGGTCATATCCGCGTGGTAACCGCCGTAGCGGGCGCCGAAATCGACCGTGACGAGGTCCCCCGGAGACAATTCGCGGCCGGTCGGCACGTGATGCGGGATAGCCCCGTTAGGCCCACTGGCCACAATGGTGTCAAAGGCTGGCCTTTCCGCCCCCCGATCGCTCATCGCCCGCTCCAAGGCCGCGGCCAGATCTCGCTCGGTCATGCCGGGACAGATGCGGGGCACCACCTCATCGAAGGCGGCCGAGGTGATCGCGCAGGCCTGGGCGAGCAGGGCGATCTCCTCCTCGTCCTTGACTGTCCGCAGTTCTTCCACCGCGCGGCCGAGCGGCACGAACGCCACACCGGGCGTGCCGGCCGCGAGAGTCGCGTGGCGCTCAACGGTCATCTCGTGAGCCTCGAACGCCAGCCGGATGAGCCCACGTTCGGCGGCGCGGCCCGCGAGGGCCTGCTCGACCAGGCGGTGGACGGCGAGTTCCACCTCCGGGCAGTCCCGGACGGCGGCCAGCGCGTACCGCGAATCGGTGGCCAGCACGCCAGGTCCGTCGGCCGGCAGCAGGAACGCCGCGTTGGAGCTGGCCAGGCCGGTAAGGTAGCGCACGTTGACCAGGCTGGTGATGAGCGCGGCATCGGCGCCGAGGCCGGCCACCACTTCCTGCAGCCGGTCGCGGCGCGCGGCGTGGATCTCGGGCATGGTCTGACCTTACGGGGCGAACCGCCCGGCGCCGGGCCCCGCCGGGACGCAAGAGCCTGCCGAGCCTGCCTGGGCGCGAACGGCAGCCTGCCGAGGCGGCGAACGGCCCTCTCGCTATATTCCGATAAGCGGTATATAAAGGAACCATGAGTAAGCATTCACTGCAGGAGCCGACGTTCCTGATTCTCACCGCGCTCGCGGCGGGGGCGCAGCACGGGTACGGGATCATGACTGATGTCGGGCAGATCTCCGATGGCGGGGTGAAACTGCGCGCCGGGACGCTGTACGCGGCCCTGGACCGGCTGGCCGCCGACCATCTGGTCGAGGTGGACCGGGAGGAGATCGTCGACGGTCGGCTGCGCCGCTACTACCGGCTTACCCCGCCGGGCGTGCAGCGGCTGGCCACCGAGGTGGAGCGGCGACGCGCGCACACCGCCGTCGCCGCCACCCGGCTGGATCTTCTCGGCGGCCTGACGTGAACGCCGACAGCGGTCTGGAGCGCGCCTACCGACGGCAGCTGGCCTGGTATCCGGCGGCGCACCGGCGCGCGCACGAGGAGGAGATGCTCGGCGTGCTGATGACAGGGGCGCACACCGGGCAGCGTCGGCCGGGGTTCGCGGAATCCGCCGACCTGATCTGGGGCGCGCTGCGGATCAGGCTCCGGCCCGCCCGCGACGGCTCCGCCCGGGCGGTCTGGCGTGACGCACTGGCCGTGGTCAGCGTCGTCTTGCCGATGCTTTTCCTGGTGCGCTTCGCCACCAGCATCGCGGCCCTCATCGGCTCGTTTCCTCCAGACCATCACCGGCTCCTGGCCGCGGTTGCCCCGTATCTCAGCCGAGAGCTGGCCGCCCTGGTCGTCCTGGTCGCTCTCGTGTTGCTGCGGCTGCGGCGTACTGCCGCGCTGGCCAGCGCCGCCCTGCTGATCTGGTATGTCACGGCAGGCGGCGTGGCCGGCAGTCCCAACTGGAGCTACTTTGCTCCCGAAGCGGTCATCGTCGTCGCCGCGCTGGGACTGGAAATAGCCGCCCTGGTGGCGTCGCCCGGCCCGCGCCGCGGACTGCAGCTCCTGACCTGGAAGAACTATGCTCTCGTCGCCTCGGCCGCGGCGGCCGCAGGCTCAGCCGCGTGGATACCCGTGGCGGCATTCCCGCTAGAACGGGCGGCCGTGATCACCCTGGTCGCGTTCACACTGGCCGGGATGGCGCTGGCTTCGCCGCTGAGCAGGCGCATCATGGTCCTGCTGTCATTCCCGCTCTACTATCTCGTTCTCGGCTACGCCGTCCTGCCGTCGATCGTCAATAGCCTTGGATCCAGTGAGTCGGGGTGGTTCGGGCCCCTCCGGATGACGCTGACATTCCTGCCGGTCATAGCGCTTCTCATGCTGGCTCTCGCGGCGGCGGCCCGCGCCGTTCGGCACGCCGTCCCGGCCCACGGCCAGGACGCATAGGTTCCGGCGTTGGCGGCGAACCGCGAGCGGCGACGTCCGGGCGGATGGGCGGCCGCTGTCGCTTGCGCCTCAGGTGAGGTGCTTGGTCATCAGCAGATCGTCAACGTAGCCGCCGTCGATGAGGAACTCCTCCCGCAGGACACCCTCCCGCTCGAAGCCGAGCCGGGCGTAGAGGCGGATGGCTGGCTGGTTGGTGCCGAGCACCCGAAGGCTGAGCTTGCGCGCTCCTGAGGCTCTGGCGCGCTGCTCGGCCGCGGCCAGCAGCGCGGATGCGGCTCCCAAACGCCGGGCAGCCGGCGCGACCGCGAGCCCGAATATGCCGATCACGTGCGCGTTCTCCGGCAGCGAGGTGGCCGGCCGCAGCCGGAGGTAACCGACGACCGTGCCGTCGATCTCGCAGACCAGATGATCCACTGGCGGATTGTCCGACGCGAAGAACGGTCCTGGGATCCGCTGAGTAATCGACGGGAATCCCGACTCCGCGGACCACGCGGCGGCGTCCAGTTCGGCCAGCCCAGCCGCATCGTCGGCGCGGGCTGTACGGATCCGCATGCTGCCATCTGATTCGCCCACCCGGCCATACTGCCCGATGACCGCCCCGGCCACAGCGCTTCCCAGCCACAGCGCTTCCGGTCACGGGGCTTCCCAACGACAGGGCGCCCACGGGCGGCTGATGACACGATCGGAGATATGGCCGATACCGGTCTCGCCGCCGTGCCCGCCACGGTGACCGCCGAGCGGTGCGCCGCGCAACTGCTGTCCGGGCCCCGGGCGGGCAGCGCCGTAGAAGTAGCCGAGCGGCTCCTCGCCGTGCAGGGACAAGATCCACGAGGAGCCAGGCTGGCCGTCCGGGCCAGGACAGCAGGATTGTTCGGCACCGATGTCGACCGGGCTCTCACGGCCGACCGTTCGCTCCTGATCACCTGGCTGAACCGAGGCACGCTCCATCTCGTCCGCAGCACCGACTACTGGTGGCTGCATCAGCTGACCACTCCGCCGCTGCTCACCGGCAACGCCCGGCGTCTCGGCCAGGAAGGCGTCACCCCAGATGCGGCCGACCGGGGCGTCCGCGTCATCGAACGCTCCCTGGAGCAGGAGGGACCACTCCCCCGGGCGCAACTCCGTGACCGGATCGGCGCGGCGGGGGTGCGCACGCAAGGCCAGGCCCTGGTGCATGTCCTGGTGCTCGCCAGCCTGCGCGGCATCTCCGTACGGGGGCCCATGATCGGCAGCGAGCACGCGTATGTGCTGGTCCGGGACTGGCTGGGCGCCCCGCCTGATCCGGTGGACCGGGACCGGGCGCTGGCCATGCTGGCCCGCCGCTACCTGGCTGGGCATGGCCCGGCCACCGATCGCGACCTGGCCAAGTGGGCCGGCCTCCCGCTCCGTGACGCCCAGCGCGGGCTGACGGCGATCGCCCCAGAACTTGGCGCGCGCGATGATGGCCTCGCGGCCCTCGCCGGGTCACCGGAGGGCGCGCCACTCCCGCCTCCGCGGCTGCTGGGCGCCTACGATCCGCTGCTGCTGGGCTGGGCGTCACGCCAGCCGATCCTGGGCTCGGAAGAGAAGATCGTCACCATCAACGGGCTCTTCCGGCCGTTCGCGCTCGTCCGCGGGAGGGCCGCCGCGCTCTGGGCGCTCCCCCGGGGTGAGGTCGAGATCTCACCATTCGGACCGCTTGCAGCGGCGGACGCGGCCGCGCTGGCGGCCGAGGCGGCCGACGTCAAGCGCTTCCTGCGCGGCCCGGCATCCCCTCCGCGCGGTTAGCGCGGTGCGCTGTGTCCCTGTGCGGAGCACAATGCACCGCACCAGTTGCCTGACACCTCCGGCACACATCAACGCGGTGCACTGGGCGCCATATGCGGCTCCAATGCACCGCGCTGACGCGGACTCCGGACCACCCCGGGCACGGACTACAGGGGCCTGGACCATGCGGGCCCGGACCAGGCGGGCGGCGATACTTGCGGACGGATACCCTCCTCCGTATACTCGGCTACGAATATACGGAAGACCAGAAAACCGGACATGGGAACAGGCGGACGGGCATGGTAGGCAGTAGGCGACAGGCATGGTAGGCAAGCGGCGCAGAGTCTCGAACCCGCTGGCGCTCGCCGTCCTGGGCACCCTGCGCCAGCAGCCGATGCACCCCTACGAGATGGCCGCGACCATGCGGTCCCAGGGTAAAGAAAAAAGCATCAAGCTGAACTACGGCTCGCTGTACACCGTGGTGGACAACCTGGCCAAGCACGGCCTCATCGAGGCGCTGGAGGCCAGCCGGGAGGGGCGCCGACCTGAGCGGACGGTATACCGGCTCACCGAGGCCGGGCAGGCCGAGCTGGAAGACTGGCTGGCCGAACTGCTGGGCACGCCGGTGAAGGAGTACCCGCAGTTCGAGGCGGCCCTGACGCTGCTGTCGATACTGGGCCCCGCCCGGGTGCTCGGACTACTCCGGGACCGGATGTCGGCGCTGGAGGAAGCAGTCGCCGCCGAGCGGGCCGAGTTCGCGCTGTACCCGTGGCTGCCGCGGCTGTTCGCGCTCGAGTCCGAGTATGGCCTGGCGATGCGGGAGGCCGAACTGGCCTGGGTCCGCGGCATTGTCGGCGAGCTGGAGGACGGCTCGTTCCCGCTCAGCAAGGAATGGGCGCAGTGGCACGAGACCGGTGAGCTTCCCTCCGAGCTCGTCGCCATGGCGACCGATGCGGTCAACGAGATCATGTCCGGGACCGGCGACCCGATCAGCGGCCGGCCGGAGCCAGGGCCAGCAGAGGAGCCGCTGAACTGATCAAGGACGAGAACCGGCCCCCGGCAAAGGTGCGGGAACACCTGACCAGGGGCCGTGATCCTCGAACCGATCCCGCGGGAACGAGATCCGATCGGG
>Ga0302325_10025603_pt1 | contig 12260 bp, 15 predicted proteins | sample Palsa_T0_2_FD_201948 | JGI IMG/M metagenome (GOLD analysis project Ga0302325, IMG submission 201948) | Peat permafrost microbial communities from Stordalen Mire near Abisko, Sweden - Palsa_T0_2 | ecosystem: Environmental > Terrestrial > Soil > Palsa > Peat permafrost | place: Sweden: Abisko...
TGACGCGGTACTGGCAAATCTGCCCTATGTCCCCGACGGATCGGTGCTCGCGCCGGAGATCGCCCTGTATGAGCCGCTGGGGGCGCTGTTCGCGGGTGCCGACGGGCTGGACGTCATTCGTCGGCTGGTGTCGATGCTGGGCCAGCGCGCTGACGATGCGCAGAGCGTTCCGGAGCCGGGGCAGCGGATCTTCTACAGCTTCGGCGGGGAGGCGGCCCGCCGAGCCTCCTTGCTCGCGCTCGAGGTCGGTTCCGAGCAGGCCGCTTCAGTCGCTTCGCTCATGCACCGCAGCCGATGGGCGTCGGTCGAGATCCTCCGCGACCTCGCCGGTCACGAGCGGGTGGTGGTCGGGCGCCGGTGAGCGAGTCAGCGTCGGCGGCCTTCGACCGCTGCGTGGCGGGCGGCGGACTGGTCGTGTTTCCGGCCGACACCGTCTATGGGCTCGCGTGCGACGCCGAGAACCCCATCGCGGTGCAGCGGCTGTACCAGCTCAAGCGGCGGGCGATGGAGAAGCCCTCGGCGGTCATGTTCTTTGCGCTCGAGCGGGCGCTGACAGCGTTGCCCGAACTGGGGCCGCGGACCCGATCGGCGCTGAGCCGGATGCTTCCGGGCGGGGTGAGCGTGCTGCTGCCCAACCCGCAGCGACGCTTCCCGCTCGCGTCCGCCACGGACCCGGGAACGCTGGGCCTGCGGGTCCCCTTCGTCGACCTGCTGGCGGCCGTTCGCCGTCCGGTGCTCCAGTCGAGCGCCAATTGCGCCGGCGGCCCTGACCCGCGGCGGCTGCAGGAAGTGCCCGAGCTGATCCGGGCTGGCGCCGATCTCGTGCTCGACGGCGGTGAGCTGCCGGGGACACCGTCGACGGTGGTCGATCTGAGGCAGTTCGAGGACACCGGCACCTGGACGGTGATCCGGTCGGGGGCGGTGGGGGAGCGAGAGCTGGGCGAGTCGCTGGGCGGGCCCTAGCAAAACATGCTGGCGTTGCCCGGCGGGCGTGACGGTCGGGGCGCGCCGCGGGGGCGAGCCGCACGCTCCCTCACTCGTTCCGGTCCGCGCTGCCGGGGCGGGAGAACACGAGACCGGCCTGCCCCGTTGCTATTGTCGGATTGCCGTGACCGTCGATCTGCCACCCGATTTCTTCAACCGTCCGCTCGCCGAGGTCGACCCCGAGATCGCCGAGGTGCTGTCGCTCGAGCTGGAACGTCAGCAGCGGACGCTCGAGATGATCGCCTCGGAGAACTTTGCCCCGCTCGCGGTGCTCGAATGCCAGGGGTCTGTGCTGACGAACAAGTACGCCGAGGGCTATCCCGGCAAGCGCTATTACGGGGGTTGTGAGTACGTCGACATCGGCGAGCAGCTCGCCATCGACCGCGCCCGCTCGCTGTTCGGCGCCGAGCACGCGAACGTCCAGCCTCACTCCGGCGCTCAGGCCAACGCCGCCGTCTACCACGCGCTGCTGACGCCGGGGGACACGCTGATGGGGCTGGAGCTGGCGCATGGTGGCCATCTCACCCACGGCATGAAACTCAACGTCTCCGGTCGACTCTACGAGGTGGCCGCGTACCACGTCGACCGTCACACGAGTCTGATCGACATGGACGAGGTGGAGCAGATCGCGCTCGAGCGGCGACCGAAGATGATCATCGCCGGCTGGTCGGCCTATCCGCGCGTGTTGGACTTCGAGCGTTTCCGTGCCATCGCCGATGCCGTGGGCGCCTATCTGATGGTCGACATGGCCCATTTCGCGGGCCTGGTCGCCGCCGGTCTGCATCCGAGCCCGGTGCCGTTCGCCGACGTCGTCACGACGACGATCCACAAGACCATCGGGGGCGGCCGCGGCGGCATGATCCTCTGCACCGAGGAGCTGTCGAAGAAGATCAACTCCGCTGTCTTCCCAGGTCAGCAGGGCGGACCGCTCGAACACATCATTGCCGGCAAGGCAGTGGCACTGCGCATCGCCGCGAGCGACGCGTTCCGGGAGCGACAGGAGCGGACGCTGGCCGGCGCGCGGCTGGTCGCTGACGAGCTCCTGAACGCCGGCGGCGGGATCAGCGTGCTGAGCGGCGGCACCGATGTCCATCTCGTACTGTGCGATCTTCGGGAATCCGACCTCGACGGTCAGCAGGCCGAGGACCGCCTCGCCTCGGTCGGGATCACCGTGAACCGCAACGCGGTCCCCTTCGATCCACGGCCGCCAGCGGTGTCCTCCGGCTTGCGCATCGGCACTCCAGCGCTCGCCACCCGGGGACTGCAGGCCGAAGACTTCGTCGAGGTCGGCAAGATCATCAGTACGGCGCTCAACCCCGGGGCGAGCTTCGACGCGCAGCGCGCCGAACTGGCCGAGCGGGCGGCTGCGATCGCCGACCGCTACCCGCTCTACGCGGGCCTCGGCGCCACGGCCGTCGTCTGATTCTCGGCCCACGGGGCGGACCGGGTAGCGGCCCTCGGGCCGGCGAGACCGTGCCGCATTGGGCGGGCGAGGCTGCGGGCCCCGTACCTCTCCCTCTGGACAAAACACGGTCCCACGTTGACGCTTCGTCACGCCTCGTTTCACATGTGTGACGCGGCGGTGGAAATTCGGTCGGTTCGGACGCGCGGCCCGGTCGGGTGGCTCGATACTGGGCGAATGGCGGTCGAATCACCTGCACCAGATCCCAAATCGAGTGAGGACGGGACGAAATGTGCGATCAGGCAGCCTGGACGTGCGCGATCGCCCAAATTGCCTTCCAGCTCCGCGATTTGGGATCTGGTGCAGGTTGAGGGGGGCGGCGATCCTGAGATCGCGCGGGTTGCCGCGGCTCAGCGGGGGTGTGTGAGCCGCGAACAGCTCCTGGCCGCCGGTGTGGGCCGAGGGGCGATTTCCCACCGGCTCGAGCGGCGGTTGCTCCATCGCTTTCATCCGGGTGTCTACCTGGTTGGCCACACCGTGCTCGCGCCGTTGGCGGCCGAGATGGCTGCGCTGCTCTACGATCGCGGCCATGCGGTCCTGAGTCACCCGTCAGCGGCCTCGATCTGGGGCTTCGCCGAGCCGGTGACCGATGCGATCACGCTGACGATCGTTGGCAAGGATGTTCGGTCGCGGCCCGGCCTGCGACTGTTCCGGGTTCCCGAGCTCGACCGTCGCGACCTGCGCATCCGCGAAGGACTGCCGGTCACGTCGCCCGCGCGCACGCTGCTCGATTTTGCGACGCGACGTTCTCGGCACTCGAGCAGGGGGTGGCGGAGGCCCAGGTGCCGCGGCTGGCCACCGAAGCTGAGCTGAGGGCCGCGATCGACCGCGCGCCCGGTCGGACGGGTGGCGCCTTTGAACGCGACCGCAAGCGAGATCAGCGACTGGTGGCGGCCGGCTACCGAGTGATCCGCGTGACCTGGCGCCAGCTGGTCGGGGAGCCGCTCGCCCTGATCGCGCGAATCGCCCAGGCGCTGACGGCCCGCGCACCGGCGTAAGCGCCCCGGCGTGAGAACTCTGACGCGGGCCGTCGGCGCGCCCCCAGGCGGTAATCGCCAAACAATCTGCGGCGACTGGCATCCTTGTTGAGCATGCGGTATTGGGACGCCGTGTTCGCATTCGTGGCTGCGATGATCGTTGCCGCGGTGCTGACCCCGCTGGCAGCTTTGCTGGCGCGACGCGTGGGCGCCGTTGACCGGCCGACAGAGCGGGGGTTGGGGCGGGGGGAGACACCGCTGTTGGGCGGCCTGGCCATCCTCGCCGCGGTGCTGGTGGCGGCGGCGATTTGGATGCCTGAGACGATCAGACTGGCCCGGGACGTTGGCGCGCGGCCGGGATCCGGAGGGACCGTCGATACCCGGGTGCTGCTCGCCGGTGCGTGCCTGATCGCGCTGGTCGGCGCGATCGACGACGCCCGCGATCTGCGTCCGCAATGGAAGTTGCTCGGCCAGATCGCAGCGGCCGTGATCGCGGTCAAGGCAGGCGCGGTGGTCACCGACGTGACGCTCCCGTTCGTCGGCGCGCTTCAGTTCCCCCACGGTGGGGGCGTGCTGACCGTGATCTGGCTGGTGGGGATGATGAACGTGGTCAACTTCTCAGACGGCGTCGATGGGCTGGCGGCCGGTGTGTGCACGATCGACGGGATCGCGTTCGCGGTCATCGCGTTCGACTTGCAGGTCAGCGCGGCGGCCGTGCTCGCGGCGATCACCGCCGGGGCGGCGCTCGGGTTCCTGTTTCACAACTTCCATCCTGCCGCAGTGTTCATGGGGGACTCCGGCGCCAACCTGCTGGGCTACCTGCTGGGGGTGGTGGCGGTGGTGGGCTCGTTGAAGACGAATGTCGTGGTCGCCTTGGTCGTGCCGCTGGTCATCCTCGCGGTTCCGTTCCTGGATACGGGATTCGTGATCGCCAAGCGTCTCAAGTACCGACGCAAGCCGTGGTCAGCCGACGCCAACCACTTCCACCACCGGATGGCGCGGATCGGGTTCTCGCAACGCAAGACCGTCGCGTATCTGTATGCGTGGACATTGCTGCTGGCCGGCCTGGCCGTGGCCCTGCGGCTGGTCCCCTACCACGCTCACAACCAGTACCACCTCGGCTGGGTGGTGGTGATGGTGGCGGTGTGCCTCGCGGCGCTCGCGGCGAGCGTGTACCTCATCTACCTGTTGGAGATCTTCAAGTTCAGGGGCCAGCGGGCGCACGAACTGCGTAACGTCGACCCGGCGACGAGCGAGCACGAGATCGACGAACGGGTCAAGCGCGATATCGAGACGGGCGAGTTCGAGACCGTGGGATAGTCCGGCCGATGGAGAAAGCGAACCTGGACCAGCTCGAATCGTTCATCACCGTGGACGGGTCCTCGATCCGCGAGCTGGCCGGACCGGCGTGGACCAGGGCTCGCAACCAGAGTCTGGCGCAGGCAACGGTCTCGCCCGGGGGCGAGACGGCCGAGCACTACCACCCGCGCGCGGAGGAGCTCTACTACTTCGTCTCGGGGGCGGGACGGATGCGGCTCGACGATGAGGAGGCGGACGTGAGCCCCGGGGACTGCGTGGTGATCGCACCCGGGTCGGTGCACAAGCTGTGGAATCCCGGCCCCGGCGAGCTCGTGTTGCTGTGCTGTTGTTCACCCGCGTATTCGGACGACGACACCGTGATGACCGGAAGGTAGCGGGCTCCTGAGCGGCCTGTCTGTCACCGAGCGCGCCGCGCTCGCGGGGGTCGCCGTGGTGACCCTCCTGGCCGGCTTGACGCATTACATCGGCGGTGTCCCGGACCTGGTGGCGTTTCTGGTCGCGACCGTCGCGCTGGCGGGAGGAGCGTGGATGCTGTCCTTGGCCACCGAGCAGGTTGGCGAGCGCCTCGGGCCGGCAGTCACCGGATTCATGCATTCGAGCCTGGGCAACCTGCCGGAGTTCTTCGTCGTTCTGTTCGCGTTGAACGCGGGCGAGCGCGTCGTGGCCGAGACCGCGATCCTCGGCTCGATCCTCGTCAACGCGCTGCTGGTTCTCGGCCTGGTGATCATTGTGGGCGCACAGCGCGAGGGCGACGGGGTGATGCGGTTCGGGCGCCGGCTGCCCACCGACACCGCGACGCTGCTGCTGGTGTCGTCGTTCATCATCGTGTTGGTGGGATTGGCGGATTCGTCTCGGGATCCCGCCAGCCACCACATCGAGACGATCTCGATCATCGGCGCGGTGGCGATCCTGATCGTCTACGCCACCTGGCTGCGCCAGTACCTGCGCTCCGACACCGGTGCCGAGCGCGACCGCACTCCGCCCCGGCTCACGTTGCGAACCGGTATCACGTTGCTGGTGGTGGCAGGCGCGGCGTCGGCGCTCGTCTCCGACTGGTTCGTCGATGCGCTCCAGCCGACGATCCATACGCTGCACATCTCCGAGGCCTTCGCCGGGCTGGTGATCGTCGCCGCCGCCGGCAACGCGGTCGAGAACCTGTCGGGCGTCGTGTTGGCGTGGAAGGGCCGCCCAGAACTGGCGATCTCGGTGGTGAAGAACTCGGTCGCGCAAATCGCCTCGTTCCTGTATCCGCTGCTCGTACTCGTCTCGCTGCTCACGGCGACGACGCTGACCTTTGCGTTGGCCCCGATCTACATCGGCGCGCTGCTCGGAACCTCGGTGATCGTGTGGCAGATCACCGGGGACGGGGAGGCAACGGTGTTCGAGGGAGCCGCCCTGATCGCCGCATTCGTGATCCTCGCCACCGTAGCCTGGTTCGAGGCGTAGTCCGCGGCGTCCAGCCGCGGGTCCGGCCCGCGCGCCGCGGGCCCCGCCACGAGCGGACACGCAGCGCGAGAACGTGGTATCTTACGTTTACGTAAGAATCATTTTCGTCAGAGAGGACGGTGATGGCTCTGCCAGCGCTCCAGCCAACGACATCGCAGCCCGCGATCCGCACCCGCCGGATCGGCGTCCACGCCGGCCATTCCTCCTATAAGTGGTGGGCGCTCTCGTGCACCAGCCTGGGGATGCTGCTGGCCACGATCAATTCGGGCACGCTGATCATCGCGCTGCCAGATCTCGAGCGCAGCCTGCATACGAGCCTGCTGGAGCTGGTGTGGGTCATCCTCGTCTACATGATCGCCTCGACCGTGCTCGTGCTGAGCGCGGGACGGCTCTCGGACCAATATGGTCGCAAGCGGGCCTACATCTGCGGCTTCATCGTGTTTGCGCTGGCATCGCTCGGGGCCGGTTTCGCCGCCAACGGCACGCAGCTGATCCTGTGGCGGATCCTGCAGGGGATTGGCGGCGCGTTCCTGTTTGCCAACGCCGCGGCGATCGTGACCGACGCGTTCCCGCGCGAGCAGCTCGGGGTCGCGATGGGCACCAACACAATGGTGGCAGCGGTTGGGCTGGTGATCGGGCCCGTGCTGGGCGGTGCGCTGGTCGCGATCAACTGGCCGTGGGTGTTCTGGTTCAACGTCCCGCTTGGGCTGGCCGGCAGCTTGTGGGCGGCGGTGGTGCTCCACGAGCAGGGCGGGCGCTCGGACGACCGCCGATTCGATTTCCTCGGCACGATCACGTTCTTGATCGGGCTCACGGGTCTGGTGTTCGGGATCTCCAAGGGCGGCATCTCCGGCTGGGACTCGCCGCTGGTGATCGGCGCGCTGATCCTCGCGGCTGTGTTCCTGCCCACCTTTGTCGTGGTCGAGCGTCGCCACAAGGCTCCGATGCTCGACCTCAGCATCTTCCAGAACCGGCTGTTCTCGACCTCGGCTGCCGGGGCGTTCATCAACGGCCTGGCCAGGTTCGCGTTGATGTTCCTGTTCGTCTTCTACTTCCAAGGCGTGCAGGGCGACTCGCCAATCCTGGCCGGCATCAAGCTGGCTCCGTTGGCAATCGGGATGCTCATCTCCTCTCCGCTGGCCGGTCTGTGGGCCGATCGCCGCGGATCGCGGATGCTCGCGGTCATGGGGATGCTCGTGACCGCCGCCGGGCTGGCGCTGATGACCACCCTGGATCGAGATACGAGCTATCTGGCCAGCGGCGTGTACATGTTCATTGTTGGGGTCGGTTCGGGCATGTTCAACTCGCCCAATACCGCCGCGATGATGGGCTCGGTGTCGGCCAGCCGGCGCGGGATCGCCGCCGGTGCACGCGTCCTGGTACAGAACACCGGAGCCGTGATCTCGATCGCCTTCGTGCTCGCGGTGGTGACATCCTCGGTGCCCAAGAACGTGTTGTTCTCCGTCTTCTCGGGGCTCGCCAACCACATCTCCACCGCTGAGCTGTCGCCGTTCATCGCCAATATGCACACGGCGCTGTGGTGCCTCTGTGCGGTCTCGCTGCTCGGAGCGTTGGTCGCGGCGGCGCGCCCCAAGGGCGTTGATTCAGCCTCGGCACAGCAGGATCCTCCAGCCTCGGCGCCGGAGGATGTCTCAGTCTCCCAGCCGAGGGACGGCTCAGCTGCCGCGCAGGAGGAACGACAGGTGGTGCTGTCGTGAGCACCATCGCCGAGCGGACGCTGCGGATCGGCGAGCTCGCCGAGCTGACCGGGACAACCCCCCGCACAATTCGTTACTACGAGGAGATCGGGCTGCTCGGGGGCACCGCCCCGCGGACCCAGGGCAAGCACCGCTGCTATACCGAGACCGACGTTGAGCGCGTCCGTGAGATCGTCCGCCTGCGTGACCTGCTCGGGCTCTCGCTCGAGCAGCTCTCGCAGCTGCTGGAGGCCGAGACAGCCCGCGCGGAGCTGCGGCGCGAGTACCAGCAGGCTGAGGCTCCCGCCGCTCGCCGGCGGATCCTCGAGCAGGCGCTCGGCCATCTCTCGACGCAGCTCGAGCTGGTTGAGCAACGCCGGCGCGAGCTCGAGCAGCTCGAGGCGGAACTGGTGGACAAGCGTCACGCCATCCACGATCGGTTGCGCGAATTGGAGTGATGGGCCTCGGCGAGCGTCGCACCGAAGCTGCCGACGCAACCTTCCCCGGGGCAGATCGGAAATGCTAGTGCGGGTTGTGTCGACACGATGACCAACAGTCGTCCGCGTCCATCTGCCCGGGACGCAGCCGGCGCCGGAGCGTTGCTGATCTCGGTCAACCTCGTCTGCGCGGGAGCGGGCGCCGGCCTCGGAGCGCTCGTGGGAGCGCTCGTGCCGCTGCTCCTGGTGGGCTTCTGTGCCGGCTTCTTTCTGGGGATCTTCGTGGTCATCAAGCGCTTCTGGGATCTGTGAGCCTGGGGTGATGAGCGTGACTGCTCAGGCCGGCTCGGATGGCCCGGCATGTTTCCGGCATCAGCTATAGGATTGTCCGCTCGCGTCGAACTGCCACCGATTCAACGAGTTTTGACTCATCTCCAATACTGCACCGACGACTCCGACCCAGGTTGCGCCCGTCCTCGCACGGGCGCTCCCCGTCTGCACCGCCGTCCCGCGGGCGGGCAACGTCCGGGGAGCCTCCATTGGCGGTAGGCGTCGGCACGGCCCCCGAACAGCGGTTCATGGCGGTCCTGCGGTACCTGGATGTTGTGGTGGTGGCCATCGTGGCGGTTCCCGCGATCGTGCTCGGGGCGCCCGCGCTCGGTTACCTGGTGGGGGCGGCGGGGTGGGTCTTGCAGCGCATCATCGCGGCAACCGATAGGCGCTGGATCAGGAAGCTGAATGGGCGCACGCAACTTGGCGTCAACCTGTTCGAGGCGTTCGGCCGAATCTGGCTGCTGGCCGCCGCGATCGTGATCGCGGGAGTGGTGACCCGTGCGGACGGACTGACCGCCGCGCTGGTCATCTTTGGCGCCTACTCGGTGGCCTTCGTGATCAGGGTCATCTCCGGACCACCCACGGGGGCGCGCCCCCGATGAGCCGGCTGCGAGGGTTGAGTGACGGGCGGAAGATCACCTACGGGGTCACGCTGGTGTTCGTGCTCGGTCTGATCCTGTTCGGGGTGCTGTTCGGCGTGAAGGGCCACAAGAACAACTCGTACAAGCCACAAGACGAGTTTCACCTCCTCACGTGGTTCAAGATTGGACCGATCCCGATCAACAAGGGCGTCCTCTACCTGGTGATTGCGGGGGCACTGACAGTCGGGACCATGGTGTGGGCTTCCAAGCGCCTGCAGATGCGGCCCAACCGCGTGCAGACCGCGGTCGAGTGGGCGTACACCCTCTGCCTCGGCCTGACGCGCGACAACATGGACGACAAGATGGCCAAAAAGTACTTTCCGCTCATCTGCACGCTGTTCCTCTTCATCCTGTTCTCGAACCTGATCGGCTACATCCCGCTGCCGGTCAACTCCGGAGCGAACTTCCACCTGTTCGGCGTGACGATCCCCTCATTCCAGATCTTCGCCGCGACCACCAACGTGGGGTTCCCGCTGACACTGGCCCTGATCGTGTTCTTCATCTACAACATCGAGGGCGTCCGTGCGCACGGGTTCATCGGGTATCTGAAGAGCCTCGTCCCGCAGGGCGTGGGCGGAAAGATGGTCATCTTCATCTTCCCCCTGGAGGTCATGTCGAACTTCCTGCGGCTGATCTCGCTGACCATCCGGCTCTGGGCCAACCTGCTCGCCGGTCACCTGCTCATCGGTTTCATGGCCGGCGACCTGGCTGTCCTCCTTGGCCTGCAGATCCTCGGTTGGTTCACGCTGCCGGTCGGGGTCATCATCTTCCTGTTCGAGGTCGGATTGATCGCCGGCCTGCAGGCCTTCATCTTCTCCATCCTCGCCGCCATCTACATCGGTGGCGCCGTGTCTCGCCACTAGCACCCGAAAAGGAGTTTCGAGCCGTGTTCCACCTGTTTGCGCCCGTCTTATTTCACCTCTTTAATCCACTGTTCGGCGCCGTGAGTACGGGGACCTCCGGCACGGGGGTCACCGTCGGCCAGGACGCCGGTCGAGCGATCGCCCTCGGCGTTGGCGCGGGCGGCGGCGCGGCAGGCGCCGGCGCCGGCATCGGGGTCCTGTTCGGCAAGGTCATCGAGGCCAACACCCGCCAGCCCGAGATGCGCGACGAGATCGCCTCAATCCAGTGGCTGGGCTTCGCGCTCACCGAAGCGACCTTCTTCTACGGCCTGGTGGGCGGCTTCATCGCCTTCTTCCTCTAATCCGATGCACGTGTTAAGCGGTTTGACCAAGCTGCCGATCGCCTCGAGTGGCTCGTGGCTGATCACGCCGAACATTGGAATCATGATCTGGACGCTGGTGGTGTTCTCGATCTCGCTCTACATCCTCAGCAAAGCCGTGTTTCCCCGCATCCGAGATGCGCTTGACCGTCGCCAGCAGACCATCGAAGGGTCGATCGACGCCGCCGAGCGCACCCGCCAGGAAGCGGATCAGCTGCTGGCGGAGTACCGCGAACGCTTGCAGGAGGCGCGTCAGCAGGCGGAGGAGATCCTGGCCCGCGCGAACAAGACCGGAGAGGCCCACGAGCGTCGGGCCCGCGAAGAGGCCGAGCTCAAGCACACTGAGGCATTGGATAAGACTAAGCGCGACATCGAGGCCGAGACGCGCCGCGCCATCGCGGAGATCCGCCGTGAGGTCGCCGAGCTGACGGTCGAGGCGACGGAGAAGCTCACGCGCAGGGTGCTCACCGAAGACGATCAGCGCCGACTCGTGCAGGAGGCGCTCGAGGAGCTCGACTTCGACGCGCTCAGCGTCGCCGGGGAGGGTCGCTGATGCGGCGGAGCCGGGCGTCGGGGAGGCAGAGCTGATGGAGGAGGTCGCTGAGGTCTACGCTCGCTCGTTGTTCGAGGTGGCACAGGAGCACGAGCGGCTCGATGAGGTCCGCGAGCAGCTCGACCAATACGCCGCGGCGCTCAACGATCACCGCCAGATGGCGGTCTTCTTCTTCTCTCCGTACTTCTCGACCGAGGAGAAGAAGCACGCGCTGGAGCGCGCGATCGAGGGTGGAGACCCGATCTTCATGAACTTCCTCGAGGCGCTCGTCGAGCGACATCGGATGCCCGCCATCTTCCAGATTCGGGCCGCCTACGAACGCCTCTGGGATGAGGCGAACAAACGACTACCCGTGCAGATCACGAGCGCGGTCGCGCTCGGCGAGGAGACGGTGCGCAGCATCGGCGACCGCATCTCCGAGCAGACCGGCCAGACGGTGGAGCTGTCGAGTAGCGTCGATCCGGATCTCATCGGCGGCATTGTGCTGCGGGTCGGTAACGTAATCCTCGACGCCTCGATCCGGAACCGTCTGAACCAACTTCGAAAGACGGTCGCGCAAGTCGCTTAGCGAGCCGCGCCCCGCCCCGCCAAGGAGCCCCGCACATGCAGATAAATCCCGATGAGATCACCTCAATCCTGAAGAGCCGCATTGAAGGCCTTGACACGAGCGGGGCCGACCTGACCGAGGTCGGAACGGTGCTGTCCGTCGCCGACGGCATCTGTCGCGTCCATGGGCTGGAGAACTGCATGTCGTTGGAGATGCTCGAGTTCCCGCACGACGTGACCGGGTTGGCGCTCAACCTCGAGTCCGACAATGTCGGCGTGGTGCTGTTCGGAGAGTGGGAGAAGATCGTCGAAGGCGACACGGTCAAGCGAACCAACCGCCTGCTGGAGATCCCGGTGGGCGAGGGACTGCTCGGGCGCATCGTCGATCCGCTCGGCAACCCACTCGACGGAAAGGGCGAGATCACGACGACCGAGCGGCGCCCGGTTGAGCACAAGGCCCCCGGCGTCGTCCAGCGTCAGCCGGTGAAAGAGCCGATGCTGACGGGCCTGAAGGCCATCGACTCGATGATTCCGATCGGCCGTGGCCAGCGTGAGCTGATCATCGGTGACCGGCAGACGGGCAAGACGGCGATCGCGATCGACGCGATCATCAATAACAAGGATCGGGATCTGGTCTGTGTC
>Ga0302325_10025606_pt1 | contig 12259 bp, 5 predicted proteins | sample Palsa_T0_2_FD_201948 | JGI IMG/M metagenome (GOLD analysis project Ga0302325, IMG submission 201948) | Peat permafrost microbial communities from Stordalen Mire near Abisko, Sweden - Palsa_T0_2 | ecosystem: Environmental > Terrestrial > Soil > Palsa > Peat permafrost | place: Sweden: Abisko...
AAATCCCCGCTTCTAACCCAGGAAGCCGAGATACGGGGCGGTGCCGAAGTTGGCGAAGTTGGGGAAGACCTGTTTGATCTGGCCGTCGGAGAGACCGAACCAGCGGGCCAGGGTACCGGCGTACTGGTCGACGGAGGTGGTGGGGATGAGGCGGCCGGCGCCGACGTCGTTGGCCTGGTTGACGCCGATGACGGGGTACTGGCCATACATGTCGTGGCCCTGGACGGCTCCTCCAACGACAAAGTGGTGGCTGCCCCAGCCGTGGTCGGTGCCGTCGGAGTTGGAGGTGAGGGTGCGGCCGAAGTCAGATGCGGTGAAGGTAGTGACCTGGTTGCCGAGGCCCGTCGATTGCATTAGCCCGTCGAAGTACTCGAGCGCCTGACCGAGTTGGGTGAGGAGTTTTGCGTGGGTGGGCGCCTGGCCGTCGTGGGTGTCGAAGCTGCCGAGTTGGACGTAAAAGATCTGGCGGTTGACACCGAGGCTGGCTCTTCCACCGATGATCCTTGCAACGGTCTGGAGCGAGGCGGCGAGCGGATTATCGGTCAACATGTTGGTAACGGGATCGAGATACTGAGGCGGATTGGGAACGCCGGCGGGGCCGGCGGTCAGCATGGACGAGGCAAGAAGCGCCTGGGCTTGAATGGAACGATTGACGACGACTCCGTATTCCTTCGCAAAGAGGTTGGTTTCATCGGCGGTGAGGATCGATGAGAGGGCGCTGGAGCCTGCCTGGGAGCCGAAGAGGGGATTGGCCAGGCCGGAGATGGGAATGGGGCCGGCGGGGGTGACGTTGAGCTGGAACGAAGTTTGGCCGGAGAGGAACAGCGCGATTCCGGCGGTGGAGATGCAGGTGAACATGGAATTGGAATTCATGTTCATGCTCTCGATGAGGTCGGCGACCGCGCCGCCCCAGCCCACGTGCTCGGCGCTGCCGCCGTTGGAGGCGATGGCCTGCCATGCGGCGGTCTGATCGAAATGGGAGAAGAGGGAAGCGGGGAGTGGAACGGAGTTGGCCTGGACCTGGGCCTTGGTGGCGGGCGCGATGAGCGTACCGGTGTTGGCGACGATGGCGGCGCGGCCGGAGTTGAAGAGATTTTGGACGCCGGTGAGGTAAGGGTTCAGGGCGAAGGTGCGTCCGTTTTGTGAGGTATTGGGGACGATGGGGAGGAGCTCGGCCAGCGGGTAAGCGAGGCCGGGCGCGCCGGAGCGGGCCTGGGTGAAGGCGGAGAAGGAGGCCGAGTCCGTGGCGATGACAGTGCCGTGACCATCGTTGCCGCCCTGGAGGAAGACACAAACGAGGGCCCGGTAGTCCGACGCGCCGGTGCCCTGGGCCATGGCCGCGAGGGAGTTGAGGCCAAGGATGAAAGGGCTGGCGTACATGCCGGACATGGTAGCCAGCGATGCGGTGCGGAGAAACTGGCGGCGCGACTGCTGATGCTTGTCAATGCACTTGCACATGTGGGGGCTCCCTAAAATTGAGCGGCGAAGGCGGGTGAGGCCATCGTCAGGTAGATTGCGGTCTGGACTCGAGCGGTGAGCGCGGCGTTGATTGCGTTCTGATCGCCGGATGGTATGGAGATCGCATTCACAGCGCCGAGAATTTCGCTGTAGAGGTTGCTGTCCATTTCGCCGGCCATGAGTAACAAATTGATACGGTCGAGTAACTGGTCGGGCGTCGCGGCTAAGTTGAGTTCGGCGCCGTAGTTGGAGAAGATGTCTGGCCCGCTGGCGGCATTGCTGCCGATGGCGCCCTGGAGGTAGTTGAGGTAGCCGACGACGGTGGAGACATTGGTCATCTGCATCTCGGGCCCGACAAGTCCGGCGGCCTCGATGCTGGTGCCGGGAGGAACATATCCTGGGGCGAACCAGTTGAAGACAGTAGGCGAACGCAGGGTCATCTGGCCGAGTCCCCAGATGGGGTCTTCGGTGCTGCCGATTTCGTAGCCGCCGTTGCGCGATTGCGCGGTAAAGGCGCGGGCCCACTCGGTGTAGCGGAGGAGGGCTTCGCGGACCTTGCCGTACTGCGGGTTGGCGAAGTCCGTTGCGGAGTCGCGCGCTTCGGGATCGAGGAGGATGGCGGTGATAACGGCCTGCAGGTTGCCGCGGACGCCGGTGCCGTCATTTTCAAACACAGCGGCGATGCGGCTGATATAAGCCGGGCTGGGGTTGCTGGTGACTAAGTGCTGGATCAGCTGCTTCGAGAAGAAGGGCGGGAGGTTGGGGTGGTTGAACAGCGTATCGAGGGCGATCTTGAGATCGCCGACCGGGTCCGGGCTGCCCGAGGAGGGAATGGTGACGCCGAGGAAATCCTTTTCGACGGTGGAGTGGTGGCTTGGATAACTCGTCATCGGGAGTATGTCTTCACCGAAGCCGGTTCCGACGTAGATGCAGCAGCTGGACCACGCGGTGTCAGTACTGTTGCCGGGGACGTTCCAGCTATAGCCGGTGAATACAGCAGCCAGGCCTTCGACGTCGGTGTTGGAGTAAGTGGGTATGGGGTTGCCGGTGCTATCGAGCTTCTGCGAGCCGTCGTCATTGAGCTGATAGAGGCCGATGGTGAAAAGCTGCATCACCTCACGGGCGTAGTTCTCGTCGGGATCGGTGGTGGCGTTTCCTTTGTCGTTGGCCAACATGGATAGGAACTGACCCATCATGGGGTTGAGGGTCACGTCGTTCAGGAGGGTACGGAAATTGCCGAAGGCGTCGTTGCCGAGTAAGTCGTAGTAAGCAGCCTCGCCCCGCGGCATATTTTGGACGGCGGAGTTATTCGACGAGACGACCATGATGTCTTCGAGGGCGTACTTCACGCGCTGGCGGAGCTGATCGGGTGCTGCCAGGGCTTGCTGCCAGAAGGCGCTCTGGACGTAGTTTTCGTCCGAAGAATTCTGAACGAAGAGGGCGGCGTTGCATTTGAGGTCGCCGGAGGCGCAGGGCGGATTATTAATGATGAGGGACTGCTCGACGAAGGGCTCCTGCGGGGTGGGGGCAAGGCTGAACTGCTGGTTGAGCCACCACTGGTAGCCATTCATCGAGACGTCATGAATGTCGGCGTCGGTAGCGCCGAAGGTGGCCTGCTCAAGGAAGCGGGAGGCGTCTTCAGGGCTGACGACGGGGACGGGAGGATTGCCCTGGACGACTGCGACCAGGTCGGCGGAGGTGGCGGGCCCGGGGCTGGGATTGAGGACCTGGAGGTCGAGATTGCCGGCTTCGGTGAGGGTGAGTGAGGCGGTGAGTTGGCCGCCGCTGTTGAAGGTGGTGGGGACGGGCGAGCCGTTCATGAGAACCTGCGCACCGGAGATGAACTTCTGGCCGGTCACGACAACGGTGGCGGCGCCAGTGGTGGCGAATGTGGAGGGCGTGGCCGTTGTGAGGATGGGGATGGGGTTGAGGACGGAGATGTTCTGGTTGATCGAGACTTTTGGGTTGTCCGTGCTGGTGATGGTGAGCTGGACGATGTTGCTGGGGACGGGCACCACGGCGGGTGCGGTGTAGGTGATGGATCCGTCGGAGTTAGAAACGGCGGTGCCGAGCTGGGCGTTGCCGCCGGGGATTCCGTTGACGGCGAGGGTGACGCCGGTGTTCATGGTGCCGGTGACATTGAGGCCGAGGTTGAGGGAGTTGGTGACGCGGACGTCGGTTCCATTATTGGGCTGGAGAGTGAGGACGACCTGGCCGGGGCCGACCTGGACGGGGAGCGTGGAGGAATTTGCGGAGCCGGGATTGGGATTGGCGACCGCCAGGGGATAGGTTCCAGGAGCGGGTGCGGTGACGGCGGCAGCTATTTCGGTGGAGGAGACGAAGGTGGTGTCGACGGGAGTGCCGTTCCAGAGGATTTGTGCGCCGTAGACGAACTGCGAACCGTTAACCGTGATGGTCGTGGTGCCTTCGGTCGGGCTTGTCGGTATCAAACCGTTGAGGACGGGGATGGGATTGAGTACGGCGACGGCGACGCTTCCGGGTCCAGCCCCCGGATGGCCATTGGCCGTGGCAGTGATGGTAACGGTGTTGGGCGTGGGAATCACGGCCGGCGCTGTATAGAGGCCGTTGAAAGTGATGGTGCCGACTTCGGAGTTGCCGCCCTGGACACCGTTCACAAAGAAGGTTAATGGCACCGCAGTAATGCTCATGCGGTTAGCGATCTGCAGTTGCTGGTTGACGCGGATGGAGGCGGAGGAGGCGGAGATCGCGGTGAGGTCGCCGAGGGGGGCGACGACGGTGCCGCAGCCGGTTGTGAACGAGAACGCACCGATGGACAAACCCAAAGACAGGGCCAACGACAGTGCGAGACGCAAGGCGCCAGGACGTTCGGATATTACGTGCACGCATCCTCCTGGGGGTGAAGCTGCGTTTCCTAAAATTTGAGCCGGTGAACGTGGCTGTTGAGGTGAAGTGTTCGCACAGCCTATCACCAGAAAGTCACCATGGTTGTAAGAAGTGAAGCCCGGACACTACAACGAAAGTGGAGTGTGGTGATGAAGAGTTTGTCGCGTAATATTTCTCGCTTTTGTGCCTGGGAAAATGGGGTTACCGCTGTAAGCAGACCGATCGGGAATCCGCATCACTAGCGTTGCGGTCGGCCCTGTCGTTTGCACCGGAATCTGTGCAGCTGGTATGGGAGCGGTGACGAGGGCGGTCCGAGAGCGGGCGAGGTACGCGCGTCGCGAATCATGAATTTCCCGGACGATTTCAACGAAGCGCAAACGAAATTCGCGCAAACCAGAAAAGATTTGCGACAATGGTTCGCCACCTACGCAGGGTTTGCGGCAAAATCCGGTGAGAGTGGCAATGGGAAGTCGCGCCGCCAGACGACGATCCCTTCGCACTTCATCACTTTCTGACCTTGGCACGGGTTGGAAGAAAAGATTTGTCCCCAGGGACCGTTGACGGCGATTGCCGGACGGTTGGATCCAGGCGTTCCTGGGTTTAGGTCCCCGCCCTGGATTGTCTTTGTGAGTGAGTACATAAAGTCGGATCGGCTAATGGGAGGGTATTCGGCCATGAAACTTCCTCTACGCCCTTGGACCACATTTCTGGTGGTCTCGTCTTGCCTGAGCGCCTGTCTTCCTGCGAGTGCGGGGATCTCGGGCGGCGTGGGGTCCTTTCCCGCTCAGCCGACTGACGATGCACCACGCACGACGCAACCTGCAAAAGTGGAGACGGTGACAATTCCTGGGCCGTTGCGATCTTTTCTACGCATGGCGGGTATCAGCCAGGAGGCTACTCCTGAAGAGGTGCTGCCGTTGGTCGCGCGCAACGTTTCTCTGCATGGATTCCAAAGCGGCGGAGAGACCGAGTACCTGGTTCTGCTGCGGCGATACGTGGAATTCGCCCGGGAACTGAGGCAGCTGGCGGACGCGCAGGGCACGATCCGTGTAACTAACTGCGGCGACGCGGAGCGGCTGGTGGATGTTCTGGGCTACCAGTTCGCAGAAGGGTGCGGCGAAAAGAGCGCGTACGTGGTTACGGCGAATGCCGAACGCGCGTTTCTGACCATCGATTCAGGCTTTCCGTTGACCGGCCTCGAAGATGCGCTTCGAAAACATACGGATTTCGTCTATCAGTTTCCCGCGACGGAGGTTCCTGTTTTGTTTCGCGAGCAGGACTGGGTGGGAGCGACCGCGTGGCGACAAAAGGCAGGAATGAACCTGGTGGACGTGATGTTGCACGATCAGGATCTGGACCTGCTCTATTGGGCTGTATCGAAGAATAACGAGGAAACGCGGGTGGCGCTGCGCCAACCCCATGGGCTGAGGCCTTTGCTGCCGCTCGCGACGGCGCTGGAATTCTACGGCAGTCAGCTCTCCGTTCATTCGGGGCGAGTGCTGGTTCCGGGCGGACCGGATGCTGAAAAGGGCTGGCAGGAGCTGGTCGGGGCGAGCCCGGGTTCTCCCAATGAGTTCATCACGCATTTGTACTCGCGGGATCGCGGGTGGCTGGCGGCGTATTTCGATGCGCTATCGCGGGTGAGCCGCGTGCAGCAGGCTCATCTGACGCAGGGGTCGCGACTGAAACAGCTGTATGACGTTTATCGGCGGGCGGCGGGAAATAATGCGAGCGCGACCAAAGGCGTGTTTCCCAAAAATGCGGAACTGCTGATTTTGTTCAGCCGTCTGCAGTGGCAGCAGGACGGGTCCCCGTACATTCCGGGCAACCTCGATACCTGGAAGGATATCCTCGGCCAAAATTCGACGCCGAAGTTGATCCACGACTGGGTGCACAACGCGCGCACGTGGGACAGCCCGGAGCAGTTGCTGATAACGATGGTGGCTTGCTCCAACTTTCCCAACGACGCAGGTCCGCTGCAAATCTACCTAACCCTGAGCGCCATCGATGGCGCGCGGGCGCCGGGAGATCGGTTAAGCGATGCAACCGTGCGTTTACTGGCCAGCAAATATTCAGAGTTTCGCAGCTGGTACATGATCTTTTCGGATTTTCCGGCGCTCAACGACGCTTCTGTGACGCAATTCGTCAGTGCTGCTGAGGCGGTATCGGGAGTTTCCAGTCCTGCGCTGCGGTCGAACGCGCTGGGTGCTTTCCAGGCGAATGTGGGTCTTTGGGAGATCCTTGCCCGGCAGCAGGAGATTCCTGGCAGCAAGATGAACCAATCGTGGCAGGATACGGTTCACCCCTTCATCGGGATTTCGTCGTCGGCGCAACTGTTCGACGCAACCCGCAGTTCACTGCGATCGATGTTCACCGCGGCATCCGACGATCCGAATCTCTCGCAGGATCAGATTGTCGAATTGCTGGCCGGCCCCCCGCAGCAAACCGACGCGGGAAAGCGGGCGCATGCGGCGCTCGCGGAACGAATCCGCTCGGTGCTGGACGATCAGCGCCTGGTCTCTCTCGATACATTGTTCGGGCTCTACGACGGTTTGGATCAGATGGCGCATGGGTCCGCGGTGAAGGATCAGTTGATCCCGCTGGCGGGCAGTCTGCGGGAATTCGAGATGCCACGCGCAATTTTTTCGGCTGGGGAAAAGGCAGCGTGGGCTCCGCAAATTTACACCAGCCGTCACGCGGAATTGCAGGTGCGGACGGATTTGACTCGAGTGCTGCAGTCGACGAGTTCCGCGGCACAGCTGGAAGCAGCGCGCGGTCAGCTTATGCCATTTCTGCGGGACACAGTGGTTGGATTGAATTACGCGTATTACGAGCCGCCGGGCGCACAGGTGCTGCACAACAATCCTCTGTTCGTGCGCTCGCACGATTTTTCGGGGACCTCGATTCTGGGATACGGCCGAATCTGGAACTCGCCTGAATTGGTCGGCATTGGGGTAACGGCGGGAGGCGGCGCTTATCTGATCGGCTCTTTGGCCAACCTGCCCTATGCGCTGGCTACGGCGGAAGAGGATTTCATCGCTCCGGAGAATGTACAGGCTTTGATCTGGCAGGCAGCGGGGCCGGCTATCCTCGTGGACGCGATCCAGCCGCGGTGGTGGGATGTTACTCCGGCGGAGTTGCACGCGGCGGCACTCTACCAGCGCGCAGGGGAAGAATTGCTGCTGGCATCTCCGGGAAATGCGGATTTGCGAGGGAAGGTCGCAACAATCCTCGGGGATCTGATGACACCGCGACGCATGGAAATCACGGAGCAAGCGCTCCTTCACTCCGAAGACATCACGGCGCTCCTGCCGCGGATCACACCGGCAGAAAAGTTCTATCTGGCGTCGGAATATCGCAGGTTATATCCGGCGGAAGCGACAGCCTCGGGTTCGGCGAGTCGAGAGCTGGACGATCTTGCACACAAGAGCCCGTTGGAAATCAGCCCGGAGCGGTTGTCGCGAGCCTTCGGGGTGCCCCATCCAACGCTGGAGCAAACGAACGGCTGCTCCATCCTGAGCCTGAAGCCACTGCCCGCTTATTCCGGCGATGCTTACGCGCTGATGGGGGAGTCGTGGGAATCCAGCAATCTCTACTGGGCGCGGCTGGCGGATGAAATGGGATATGCTCCGGAGTCGTTGAACCTGCTGATTCCGGAACTGAGCCGGCGCATGATCGCGAAGATATTCGCCACGGATCTGGAAGACTGGCCAGCGATTCTGCGTGCGATGGAGCAAACCGGGGAGGAATTCCGGCACGGCGGGGTGCACATCGCCGCGGCCGGTCCGATTCCCCAGCATTGATTTGGTGAGGCTGTACGGGAGCAGTGTGCTAATGAAATTCCTTCTGTCTATCGTGTTCTGTTCGGGTCTGGTCGTGGCGGTGGCCGGCATTCCTGGGACTGCAGCTCAGGATCAGTCTTCACGCATTTTCGTTAACGTGGTGCTGGTTCAGCTTAACGTTGCGGTCACGGATCGCAAGGGGAACTATATCAACGGGCTGAAACCGGAAAACTTTGTCATCAGCGAAGACAAGATTCAGGAGAAGATCGCCTCGTTCGATGAGGGAGGCGCGCCTGGGGGCGGCATCGGCGATGCGGGTCAGCCGAGCAGGAGCTCGGTTGAGCCGGCGGCCGGTGGTGGAGTTCAGCCAGGCGCGGAGGCTTCGCCAACTCCGGCTCCGGCCGCAGCTTCAGCGGAGGAGATGCAGCCGGCAGGTTCGCGGCTTGCCGGCGCCAGTGTCTATGTCCTGTTCGACACGAGCGACTATATGTATCGAGGATTCGTGTTTGCGCAGGATGCCATCGGGGGTTTCGTGCGCTCGATGGAAGATGCCAACAAGATTGCCTTCTACTCGTATAGCCGGAATCTTTCTCGGGCAACGCCACTTACCACGGATCGCTCTTTAGTTATGCGAGGGGTGCGCAGTACGGTCGCCGGCGATCAGGCTGCTTTGTATAACTGCCTGCTGCTGACCGTGCGCGATGCGGCCCAGCTGCGCGGACGGAAGGCCATTGTCGTGTTTTCCAATGGTCCGGACAATGACAGCACGGTGCCCCCTGAAGATGTGGAGGAACTGGCGCAATCGACGGGCACCATCATCTACATCATTAGTACTCGTCAGGCGCAGGACGAGCCGATTTCGAGCGCGGTGTTTGAGAGGATGAGCAAGGGCACGGGGGGCAAAGCTTACTTCGCGAAGGATTGGCGCGATGAGAGCCTGGCATTTAGTTCGATTCGCGAAGACCTGGCCCATCTCTATACGATCAGCTACTATCCGAAACCGAATCAGAATCGCGGGTGGCGCACGATTTCTGTGAAGCTTGTGGGGAAAGATATGGATAAGTATCGCGTGCGTACGAGGGACGGTTATCGGCTGCAGGAACAGGTCACGCAGCCTGCACCGGATGCAGCGGGGCCGGTAGGTTCGAACTGACTCCTGGTTCGATCCCTGGTAGTGAAGTACGTAGCGTGCGAGTGACTAACGGAAGCGGCGGATGCGGAGTGTATGCCGGCCGGATCGATAAAAGCCAGTCACGTAGACGGTAGCGCGGCCCGTGTTTGAAAAGATGAGTTGGCGCATGCGCAGCAGCGGTGTGCCCTTGGGAAGCAAAAGCAATTCGGCCATGCGGGGATCGGCGTCAGTTGCGTCGATTTCCTCGTCCGCATAGGCCAGCTCGACGCCGCATTCGCGCTCCAGGACCGAGAACAGAGAAACCTTGTCGAGCGGAGCGCTGAGTAGTGGCGGATATTCCTCTGCCGACCAGTAGCAGATTTCGAACGCAACGGGCTCATCGGCTGCGAGGCGAACTCGCTCGAGCCGTCCCAGGCGGGCGGTTGGGGGCAGGCCGAGACGCGCTGCGATTTCGTGTTCGCGGTTGACGATGGACGAGGAGATGATCCTCGAGTGCGCGGTCAAGCCGAGACTTGCCATCTGTTCGGTGTAGCCGAGCAGCTTGTTGAAGTGAACTTTGGGGGGGGCAACGAAGGTGCCCGCTCCATGACGCCGTTCCACCACGCCGTCTCGCGCCAGTTCAGTAAGGGCGTGGCGTGCCGTCATGAGGCTCACGGTGTGAATTCTGGCTAGTTCGCGTTCGGAGGGGACGACATCGCCGGGCTTGAGGTAGCCGGAATCGATACGGCGGCGAATGGCGTTCTGAATTTTCCGGTAAGCCGGTTCATCGCTGCGATTTGGCATCGTGCTGGAGGTTCCGTTGCGGCTGGAATCCGTAGTCGTATCAGCGAGTTGGGCCAGCTGTTTCCTGAACACCATATCAGAACCAGAGAGACGGAATTGCACTGCTATAGCAGTTCGATAGAGCTATAGGTGGAGTGCTATAGAGCGGAAGATATCACGGGAAGATCAATCTGTAAACAAGCCAGGCCGGTGAGCGCGTGCCGCTGGGGCGATGACAACTGCCGAAGGGTCGATCGGTTCAATATTTTATGGCGCACATAAGCATAATCAGCGGCGATTCATCGAATAATTCGATTTTGCAGCGCTCCCCCACCCGAGTTGGAGCGCCGGAAACTTTAGAGATTTCCACAGACTCGCCGCCCCGCCCGCTTGACATGGCGCGGCAGATCGCTATATAGCATTAACAAACGTGCTATATAGCGCGGTAGAGATCCCCACCCTGACCGCGAAAAGTTTGCCACCACCTAAGGAGGATTCCAGTGAACTCGAAAATCAGGACGTCGCTGTATCTGTCTGGAGTTGCGTACCTGCTTGTCCTGTTGTTGATGGCGCCGGCAGCGGTCCGGGCGCAACAGGCTGCCGGATCGATTACGGGTACCGTCACGGATCCGTCCGGTTCGGCAGTGCCGAGCGCAAACGTCACGGCCCGAGACGTGAATCAGAACACCACGTGGACGACGAAAACCAGCGATGCGGGCGTTTACGAATTTCCGCAGATTCCAGGCGGGAAGATCGCGGTTAAGGTTGAGGCCCCTGGCTTTCAGACGCAGGAGCGGAGCGCGTTCGACCTGGTGGTGAATCAGGTGGCACGCGTGGATTTTGCGCTGTCGGTGGGCAAGGTGAGCACGACGGTGCAGGTGAGCGGCGAGCCACCTTTGCTGCAGACGTCTTCAACGGAAGTGGGGACGACGCTGAACGCGGATGACGTCACGTCGCTTCCGCTGGCGACCCGGGACGTGAACCAACTCGCGTTGCTGGTGCCGGGGGTGGTCAGCCCGAATATTTTTGCCTTCGAGTCGTCGCAAACTACATTTGGAACGGGACGGCCGTACGTGAACGGCGCGCGCGAGCAGGACAATAACTCCTCTGTGGACGGCATGGATGTGAATCAGCCGGACAACAACGATGTCGCCTATGTTCCCAGTCCTGATGCGCTGAGCAACTTCAACGTTATTACGAGCAATGCTCCGGCCGACTACGGCAATTACATTGGCGGCGTGATCGTCGAAACGATCAAGTCCGGCACGAATCAATTCCATGGCAATCTCTTTGAGTTTGTTCGCAACACGGATCTCGATGCGAACACATGGCAGGACAAGGCGAATGCGTTTCTGGTGATTCCGAGCGTGACCTCGACGACGCTGCCGAGGCCGGTGCTGCAGTGGAATGAGTTTGGTGGGACCATTGGCGGTCCGATCATTCGCGACAAGCTGTTCTTCTTTGCCGACCAGCAGACGGAGCTGAATAATACGCCGAGGACTGCGCAGACAAATACGGTTTTGCCGTCGGCGTTTCTGACCGGTGACCTGAGCGCACTGTGTACCAGCCAGGGAGCTAACTTCGTGGGGGGCATCTGCTCTAATCCCGCCTACCAGCTCTACAGCCCGGTTTATCTCAGCGGTCCCCTTGCCGGTCAACCGGCGCCGGTAAACGCCCGCCAGCCTTTCGCGAACAACCAGGTACCGATTAACAGCAAAGTTGCCGGGGCGCTGGTGGCGTCGAAGCTCTTTACCGGGCAGGAAGAAACTCCGACTTACTACCAGAGTGGCTACGTGCACTCCTACCAGGGAGACCTGAAGATCGACTGGCAGGCATCGCAGCGCGATCACATCATGGGCCGTTATTCGCAGATGTACACGATCAACACGCAGAGCAATGGGACCAATCAGCTGACTCCGAATCTAACGCGTGAATATCCGCTGAAGAATATTGTCGCGGACTACTCACGGACAATCTCACCAACCCTGGTGAACGATCTGCGAGCTGGAATACAAATCTTCCCGGCCAACGATCAGATTTATAGCAGCCCTGTCAGCGGCAATCTGCCACAGCAGTTCGGATTGCCGGGTGTGCAGGAGAGTATTCTGCCCTCGATGAGCTTTGGGTATACAGGCATTGGAAGCTCCGACGGCGTGGAGATTTTCCATGACACGACGATCGAGGCCGAAGATGGGCTTACATGGACGCATGGCAAGCACACGCTCCATGGAGGTTTTGAGTATTACCACTACATCATGAA
>Ga0302325_10025607_pt1 | contig 12259 bp, 12 predicted proteins | sample Palsa_T0_2_FD_201948 | JGI IMG/M metagenome (GOLD analysis project Ga0302325, IMG submission 201948) | Peat permafrost microbial communities from Stordalen Mire near Abisko, Sweden - Palsa_T0_2 | ecosystem: Environmental > Terrestrial > Soil > Palsa > Peat permafrost | place: Sweden: Abisko...
AGTCGCCCGAGAAAACACCCAAGATCCGAAACAGTTTCCGTTCGCTGTCCGGCAACAGATCGTAACTCCAATCGATCAACGCACGCAGCGTCTGCTGTCGAGGAATCGATGTGCGCCGGCCACCGGCCAGTATGCTAAAGCGCTGGTCGAGTCTTTCGGCGATCTCCGTTACCGAAAGGACCCTTGTGCGGGCAGCAGCGAGCTCGATCGCCAAAGGCGTGCCATCGAGCCGGGCGCAGATCTGGCTTACGACCGGAGCGATCTCGTTCGTGAACTGAAAGGCTGCCTGGGCGGCTTCAGCGCGCTCGGCGAACAACGCGACCGCGCCGTAACGCCGCGCTTCGGCGGCGCTGAGCGTCTTAGCTGGAGGCACCGTCAGCGGCGGTACTCTGTGGACGTGTTCTGCGGCAATACCTAAGGGCTCGCGACTGGTTGCGAGGATTCGGATGTTTGGCGTGCGCTGCAAAATCGTATCTACAACGTGGGCGGCGTCCTCGATGAGGTGCTCGCAGTTGTCGACGATGAGCATCAGACGGCGGGGTTGCAGATACTCCAAAACCACGTCCAGCAGCGGGCGCCCTCGATACGCGCCAAGGCCGAAGGTCGACGCAATTGCTTGGACGGTTGAAACGGCTTCGTCTGATGCCGCCAGCTCGACGAGCCAGACGCCATCGCCGGAACTTTTAAGGAGCGTTTCACCGACCTGGAGCGCGAGACGCGTCTTTCCGATGCCGCCGGCGCCGACCAACGTCGTCAGGCGATGTTTTTCTACTAGTGGTGCGATCTGAGCGAGATCGTTCTCGCGCCCAACGAGCGGAGTCACCTGTCGCGGCAGATTGTTTTGGACGATCGTCGCCGACGCGCTGGTCCACGGACCGACGGTGACGGCTCCTAACCGTGCGTGCGCCGAGCGAGCCGCGTCTTCGAACTTCGCGCGCTGGTCGGCATCGAGCGCCAACGCGTCGGCCAAGAGCGCGAGCGTTTTAGATTGGGGCTTGCGCCGGTGACCGCGTTCTAGGGCGCTGATGGCGAAGGGACTCACTCGAGCGCGTTCAGCCAAGGCTTCTTGCGATAGTCCGGCAGCAAGCCGATAGTGCCGCAAAAGCTTCCCGAAGTCTGGGGAGACGGAGAACCGTTCGGCTTCCTGCATTCCCGCAGCAACCTTCGCTCCCGCTTGATGACCTCCCTTAGGAGGCTCGATTGGCGGTTATTGCCGCAGTTTTATACCGGTTCCGAGCCCTTTTTTGCCGCCGAAAGTCGTCGTCCCGTAAAATGCACGGTGCGAATAGAGGAGCGCGTCGCGCGGGCTAAAGCCGTCGGCGGCACCCTTGAACGGGTAGAGCACGTTGTACACTGGATTCGATGACGACGGCGCGAAGCTGAAGATGACCCCGCAGCCATCGCCGCTCATGCAGCTAGTTCCGCCACCGATATTGGTGGTTCCGTAGAGCACGCCTTGCACGTCGGTTACGGCGGCCACGGGCTCAGAACCATCGTTGCCGCTGCCAAACTCGTGCAACACTTGTTCCTGCTCAGTCGAGAGATCGACACTGAAGAGCGTTCCCTCGCAATGATTGGCACAGAAGTTTCCGCCGCCGCAACACGTCGTGCCGTAAAGCGTTCCGTTGACCGAGATCAGGCTTGCGAATGGGTTGCAGCCGTCGCCGAAGGTTGCGTTCCGAAAACTATGGACGACCTCTTCGCCGCTCCCGTCGGTGCCGATGCGGAAGACGGTGCCGCAGTATAGAGACGATCCACCGAGGTCGGTCGTGCCGTACAGCGTGCCGTCTACGTTGAGCAGCGCGGCAAAAGGAGCTGCGCCGTCGCCGGTTTTCCCGAAACTGTGCAGCACCTGCTCCGCGCCGGTAGCCGCATTCACGCTGTACACGGTACCGCACGTTCCGTTGGGCACGCCGGCATACGTTTCACACAATCGCTTATTGGTATAGACCCCGCCGCCGATCGTCGTACCGTACAGGACTCCATTGATTTCAATCACGCCGGCTATCGGTGACAGGCCGTCCTGGCCGTATCCAAAGCTGTGCAGGATCGTTTCCGAATAACCTGGCGGAGTGAGTTTGAAGAGCGTTCCACCGTTGTATGTGCCACCGTAAAACGTGGTTCCATAGAGGTTGCCGCTCTTGTCTGCGAGCAGCGTCGCGAACGACGCCGCTCCATCCCCAGGGGCTCCCTCGAACTTATGGAGGACTTTTATCTTATACGTCTGCTTGCCCGTATTTGGAACGAGGCGATAAACGATACCGCATCCGCTGCTCGAGCTCGTGCCAAACGGCGTCGAGCACGTCGTGCTTCCACCCAAGGCGGTGACACCGTAGAGCGCGGTTTCGCTGCCGATAAGACCGCCGCTGCCGCCTTCCCCCACCACGTCATAACCCGACTTTCCGTAGTCGTAGAACGGAATGACGTGTACCGTCTGCCGAATCGAAGCGGCATTGAAAACCGTAAGCGGTGACTGAATCGTCGGCGTCGTCCCAGCGTGGTTGCACGACGCCGCGGCAGTTAGGCCAACCATCGCGAGCAGACGCAGAAACCGCGTCATCGGGACCTCCTTGCACCGCTGCATTTGCCGGGCGCCTTCGCCACTTATGGCGCAGCAAGGGGGCATTCCTTCGCACCCTACCCTGATAAGCACCGGCCGCCCGTCGCATTTGTCCAAGTGGGTTGTCCAAGTGTCCGTTCCGCTTATGGCCCCGCGGCGCCCATGATGGATACATGCTCCCACTTGAGTTGGAAAGAGGCACAGCATGAAATCCCTCGGTCAGATTTTTGGAGTGTTCGTCACGGCCGCGCTCTTAGCGGATTGCGCCGGCGGTTCGAGCCCGTCTGCGGTCATTCCCCAACAGTCAGCGGTAGCGGAGCGAGGAACGCGGGCGACCAGCACGTGCGCAACGAGCCCCTGCATCTACGTCGTCAACGATAACGGGCCAAGCGTCACGGTGTACCCGCTGAACTCCACGGGCAACGTTCCGCCCGTTCAGACGATCGGCGGATCGTACACGGGGCTTTCCTGCCCAGTCTACATAGCGTTCGACCGAAGCAACAATAGCTACGTTACGAACGTCTGCAACGCCTCAGTTACGGTTTACGCTGCGGGCGCGAGCGGTAACGTTCCGCCTATCAGGACTATCAGCGGTAATTTGACCGGTCTAAGTCAGCCCTATGGAATCGCCTTAGATCCAAAGGGCGAAATTTATGTGGCGGATTATTCTAATAGCAGCATCAGCGTGTTCGCTGCGGGTGCAAACGGTAACGTCGCTCCGATCCGTGTCGTGATTGGCGCCAATACGGGGATGAACTCTGCCCTCGGGATAGCGCTCCACGGGAGCCCGTTCGCAAGCAAAACGGAGACCGTCGCGAACATCTTTGGCAATAGTCTCACCACGTACTCTGCATCGGCGAGCGGTAACGTTGCGCCCACCAACACGATAAGCGGTTCCAACACCGGCTTGAACCTACCCCAAGGCGTTGCCATAAAGCGCGGTAGCGAAGCCACTATCTACGTCGCGAATTACGGTAGCGGTGACGTGCTGGTCTTCGCCGGCGGAGCGACCGGCAACGTTTCACCAATCGCGACGATCGGTGGTTCCTATGCCGGCCTTAACGCCCCGGTCGGCATCGCCCTGAATCAAGGAAAGGTATACGTGGCCGACGAGTCCACCGTCAGCGTCTTTGCGAAAGGGGCCAACGGTAACGTTGCGCCGATCCAGCGGATCAGCGGCTCATATACCGGTTTGAACAAACCCTACGGCATCGCTATTCACTAGCGAGAATCCTACGGGGTAAGAGTGAAGACCGTTCCACAGCCGCTGCCGCCAAAACGCTTGCAGCCTAACGCCGAGCCGCCCTCCGAGGTTGTCCCATAAAGAGTTCCTTTGACGGCGATCAAGCCCGCGTAAGGCATTGCGCCGTCGGAGCCGCCGGCGAAGTTATGCAACACCTGTTCGCTGCCGCTAGGACTCAAGCTGAAGACGACTCCCAAGCCGTCCAGACCACCCGCAGTCGTGGTGCCGTACAGGGAGCCATTGAACTCGAGCACGGGCGCCCACGGACTTGCGCCATTGTCGCCGCCGAACGTACCGCTGCCGCCAAACGCATACAGCACCTTCTCGTGACCCGTCGTGCTGATGCTGTAAACGGTTCCGCAGCCGGCATACGACGGGGAGCATCCGACGTGATTGCCGCCGCCTTCCAGCGTCGTGCCATAAAGCGTCCCGTTCACGTCGATCAAGCCCGAGAAGGGCAACGCGCCATCGGCGCCGCCTTGAAAGTTATAGAGCACCTTCTCTTTGCCGGTCGCATCGATGGTGTAAACGGTGCCTTCCCGGTCCGAGCCGCCGTACGCCGTCGTGCCGTAGAGCGTACCCTTCACGTCGAGCAACGGCGCAGCCGGTTCGGCGCCATCGTTGGGCGAGTCGGTAAAGTTGTGCAGCGTCTTGAACGTCCCGGCGGTGGTAACGCTGTACACGGTACCGTCGCTGGTCGAACGTCCGTATTGCGTCGTCCCGTACAGCGTTCCGTTCAAATTCACCAGGCCTGCTAGCGGTTGAATTCCGTCGGAACCGCAGAGGCTGTGCACGATGCTCTCCGTGCCGGTCGTGGTAATGCTGTAAATGCTCCCCGATCCGCATTTGCCGCCGATATAGGTCGCGCCGTACAGCAGGCTCTTCACCTCGATCAGTTCCCGCACCGGATCCACCCCGTCGTTCGCGTACGACCCCGAACCAAAACGGTGGAGCACCGTTTTCACGCCGGCGGTGCTCATGCTGTAGACGGTTCCGAAATCGTGATAGCCGCCTGCCGCCGTTGTGCCGTACAGCTGGCCGCCCACGTAGATCAACCCTTCCGGGTTTGCTCCGCCGATATCGTAGCGCGGGTTGCCGTGGCTGCCGAACCTGTAGAGCACCTGGTAAGATCCGCTCGAGCGGCCCTGCGGCATTGCACCCGGCGCCGCAATCGGCGTCTGCGATCCACCGCACCCCGAGAACAAAGTCGCGGCCATGCAGCTGCACAGCGCATAGCGGCAAGAATCCAAGGTCTTCATCGCGTTCTATGGCGCACGCGCGGACACTTCCAAAGTGCGTCCTTTCGGGTGAAGGAAAGGAAAGCGTGGGCTCGCATTCTTCTAATACCGCAGTCGGCGGTCCTCAGAACTAGCTTGTCCTCAGAACTAAGCTACGGAAGGAGCTCACAACGTGCGTCTCAGCCTCATCTGTGCTAGCGCCGCGCTCGTCTTCGGACTAGCACTCTCAGCCTGTTCCACCAATACGGGTTCGTCGTCGGCGATGCCGTCATCGGGAACGCAAGCCTCCTCGGCGATCGATGGTCATGGCGTGGCAATCCACTTAATGCCGGGGGTCAAGCCCCTTGCGGGCATATCGTGTGACTACAGCGTCTACGCTTTCTGCTTCTACGTTACTCCGGGCAACCCCGGACCCTACGTCGAAACCTCAGCCGGTAGCGCGTACGAGCTCTACAACAACGCCTACATCGTCAAGAACAAGAGCAAGAAGGGCAAGGTGGACAAAAAGTTCCACACGTACTTCAAGCCGGATCCCGGTAACCCGACCTACCAGTACATCGACTATAAAGGCAAGAGCCCCAAAGCGCCCGGCCAGGTCAAGTTCACCGACTACTACTGCATTGGGTTTTCGCCAAGTGCTTGCACCGGCAGCACCTACACGTTCAAACTCGGGATCGCGCTGACTCCCGGGACGTAGTGCTCGTCAGTCCAAACTGCCAACCGCAGAAAAAAGGGGGTCGGGCGTCAGCCCGGCCCCCTTTTAGTTAGCGAATGTAGCGCCGTCCCCAATACGGGCGGCGATAAGGGCGCCAATAGGGCCGACGTGCCCAAAATGCGCGACGCCCATACACGGCCGGATAGGGCGCGTAGCCATAGCCATAGCCTCCGCCGACGTAGCCGACACCAACGCCGACCCCGTAGCCAACGCCAACGCCGTAGCCATAGGGATAACCGTAGCCAACCCCGACTCCGTAGCCGTAAGGATAGCCGTAGCCAGCGGGATAGCCGTATCCGTAGCGATAGCCGTATCCGTAGCGATAAGGGTAACCGTAGCCATAGCGATAACCGTAGCCGCGGTATCCGGTTCCGTAGTAGCGGTTGCCCGGGAACACCCGCCCCGTCGCTGCCGGTCGTACGGCTCCAACCGAGACGACGTGAGCCGCCGATGCCGGCGCGGTCGCGCCGAGTAACGATCCTGCGCCAAGCGCGCAGGCCAGTAAGACGTTATGGAGTTTCATCACGCCTTATTTTTAACACCGTTGAGGCGAAAGCTCCCGCTAGTATTGATTAGAAGCTCCTTCGAAAAAGATGAGGGGCTGGGATCCCTCGCCTTCGCATCGTAGACCGTAACGCCGGGGACTGGTGACTAGGGAAGGCGCCACCTAAAGTCGTAAGGGCGGCGGCGATGCTCGAAATCACTAGTGGCGTCGTGCGAGTGTATTATTTATTCGACGTCGCCGACACGATCGATTTGGCTAAGATGAGCGCGCTCGCCGGGGATATTCGGGCCCCAGCCGCTCTTCCGTTGCGGCCCCACGCTCCGCCCTATCTGCAGTTTCCGGGTCCACCTCTGGTTGCGAATCTGCCCGACGTCGACTTAGATGGTCTGAGCTGTTTGGCCCGGCTGAAGCTCTACGATTACGGCGTGATGTCGCTTCGATTCACCTTTTCCGTCGCCGGCGCTTGGAGCGACCTGATGACGCTTACCGAACGCGTGCGCAGCGACGAGCGTATCATGCGCTCCGCCGAATCAACCGTCGCGCGACTCTGCGACGAATATGCACATGCTTTGGACGAACGTCACCCGGCCTTGATTGAAGATTATCTGATCGTAGAGATCGAGCGCTTTGGGGAAGCCATCGACGCTGAGAAGCTCTTGCTCGATCATTCCGCGGCCCTTGCTGGCCTGTTACTCGGCGAGCGCCAGCTATTATCGGCAGTCGAAACCGAAGAGGCCTTACGGATGCGCTTTTCCTACCACGAGGATGATCTAACCATCGTGCAGTGGGATTCGGCTTTCGTTTACGATCGACGAGAGAGTACGCGCGCGATTGAGGACATCTTAGAGTTTGCCAACTCCCAGCTGCTCGAGTTGCGTACCTACGATGCGCTGCTCGACCGGGAGCTCGACGCCATCTATAAGATGCAGCCCGCCGACCCACCACGCTCGTTGCGGGGACGCCGGGAAGCCGAGCAGGCAGCGATGCTGCGCTACCTCATCGTCGATGTGCTCGAATTAACCGACCGCTCCGGCAACGCATTGAAAGTCGTCGGCGACGCCTATTACGCGCGTATCTACCGGTCCGCGGCAAAGCGCCTTGGTCTCGCGGATTGGCAGCGCCAAATTGATACGAAGCTCGCTAGCGTCAGCGAGATGTACCGCCTGCTCAGCGACCAGGCCCGCAGCCGCCGGGACGAGTTTCTCGAAGTGATAATCGTCGTGCTCGTAGCAGTCGAAGTTGTAATCGGCATTCTCACGCTTCTGCATTTCTAATACCGCCCCCGTCCCGCCGTCACATCCGGTCGCTGGATTTCGTCAGCCTGGTAAACCACTCTCAGAGAGGAGCATCGATGAACTCAGTTGGTCTCATCATCTATCCCGCGGCCGATCTGGCGGCGGCGACGAAGTTTTTCGCGACGCTGCTCGGCACCGAACCCTACATCGAGAGCAAACCCTACGTCGGCTTCAAAGTCGGCGCGATGGAGATCGGGCTCGTTCCAAAGACGCCGCAGCGCAGCCTATCGGGCGCGCTTGCTTACGTCGACGTGCCCGATATCAAAGCCGCGCTGGAAACGCTCACGGCTGCCGGCGCGGAGCAGGTGCAAGACATCACCGACGTCGGCTACGGCTTGCTGGTCGCGAGCGTCAAAGATCTCGACGGCACGCCGATCGGTCTTCGCCAAGCGCCGAAACAGCAAACCTAGCGATGCGCCGCGCTGTACGCGATGCTGAAAACGCTCGCGGGCGCGGTGGCGATCTTCGTGGCCCTGCCCGAGTGCGGGTAGGGCCACGCGTTGATTTCCGCATCCCGCGTACCCGTCGCCACGAGCGCGCGATCGCCGACGATCCACGAGAGCGCTAGATTCGGTGGTTTCCAACGCTGCAAGCGCGTCACGCCAAACACCTTTGCATAGAATCCCGAAACGACGAGCCGATAAATCGCGTGCGTCGCGTAGTCTTCCAGCGTGATATAGTGACCGTCCCATTGGAGCTGGCCCATCGTCAGGAAGTTGACGTACTTCGCAAACTTGAGGTTGATGAAACCGCCGGCGCCCTTCGGCAGCTCGGCTAAATACATATTGTTGCCGGATCCCTGACCGTTGATGAACAAGTTGCCGCTGCCGTCGTATCCGCAGAAGGCGTAGTCGATGATCTCCCGCTCACCCCGCTTGTCCAGTTCCAAGCCGAAACCGCGAGATCGCCGGTCGTCGGATCCGACGAGCACCCGTCGGGCCAAACGCCGGGTTCTTGCAAGACTTGCTTCGCCGTGCTGCTGCCGTGCGCGTATTCGTAGATCAAGCCCAACCCCGACCCGCTTTGAATGCCGGTAACGAAGACGTCGCCCTTTCGATCGGAGCAAAGGGAGCCCTGATACTGCGCGCCGCCCGAGATGGTACCGACGAGTTTGCCGCTCGGATACGAAAAAACGTAGATCGAGCCGGTCGTCGGCGTGTCGGCGTAGATAAGGTCCTCGCTCTTTGCCTCCGGCAGCATCCACGATCCGCGGGCGGCGTGCGCGATGCGCGTGCCGCTCGGCGGCAGCGAAGTCGGCGTGAGGATCGGCGGCGTGTCATCCTGAGCCTGTTGAAGGACGCCGCATCCGGCAAGTAATCCGGCGAAGCAGAGGCTCAGCGCGCGGCGGCCGGCCGAAGAGTTCATGCGGCGACCTTCGGTGCGCTCGCGCCCGGTCCCACCGACCCTACCGCGATGGAACCGGGCCTCCGCGCCGAAGTGCTTAGCTGCTGCAGTCATGGCGGCCACAATCCTCCAACACGGAATCTCCAAGCCCCCCACCTTCGAAGTAATCGTGACCGACGTGGCGACCAACAAGCTTCTGCGGACGCTTTACGCCCCAAGAGGCGACGGTGTGAACTTTCCGTACTTCGTCGCCGAGGATACGACGACCCAGCATGCCTATGTGCCTGCCGCCAACTACAGCTCGCAGACGGTCTTCATCGACTACGATCTCCAGACCGGGCACGCGTCGAATAATTTCGTCGCTCCCCCGTTCAGCGGTCCGGTGATGGGCATGGCGATCGACTCCGCAACGCACATGATGTGCACGACGACGGGGACGACGTACACCAAATGTACGACCTCAAGACGAAGAAGCAAACCTTTGTCGGGCAGATTCCCAATGCGGGCGGAGAAGGGCAAGCGGGCAGCACGATCGCGGCCGACCCGATCAATCACCTCTTCCTGGTCGAGCAACCGAACTCGTTGCGAGGCGGCAGCAAGATCTATGTCTACGACGAGAAAGGCGACGTTTTGGAGAGCCTGAGCGGCTTCGACTTCGGTCCGTTGAGCGGAATACAACGCGTTGCCGCAAACCGTAGCGGCTACGTCGCCGGCCCTCAGGCAAATGAGTTGCGATCGCTTACATACTGATACGCTCCCGCGCTACAATTTAAGCATCGACGCGCTAGGCCAGGAGCAAATCGATAATCGCTTTTCCCACAATGTCGGCACCGTGTTTTACGTTTGCAAGGGCGAAGGCGCCGTACTGCGAGGGTGAGCTGGTGTCGACCCATTGATTGAACCCGATCCACGAACTGAAGCCTTTTTCCCCGCCGTTCTTACTCAAATACGTGGCGCTCGGGGTCGAGGGCGGACTGAAGTGAAACCACGCCTTACTCACTTGAACCGGTGGATTGTGCGGTTGGTGGACGTACATATCGATAATTTGCTGAAACTGTTCAGAGCTCAGGGAGGAGGCCGATGCCGGGATGGGCGACGTAGCATGGACTCCCGACGCAGCGGAACAGCCCGCCAACAGCGCTGTTCCGCCAAGTCCTTCGATAAAGCGCAAGCGTTGCATCACTGCCCCGTCCTCCAAGCAACAATTATTTCGGCGTGCTTTCGCGTCAAAGCGCGAATCCCCAAGCGAAGATGATGACGCCGGTGATGCCGGCCGCCATGCTCACGAACCATGCGGGCTTAAAGCGCGCGAGCGCCGCAACCGCGCCCAAAGCGATCGCGACTTGCAGCAACGCCACGGCATACTCAAATGCGTGATGCCGCCGCACCTCACCGGCCGATTCGTCCTCGAGCGTGCGCGCCTCCGCAGCGAGCGGCGTTTCCTTCGCCGTCTCTTTGGCGACTTGCGCCTGATAGGAACGCATCCGCACCACGTTCTTCGAGCCGCGATCGGTCATTTCGTCGAGGGCGATCGTGTACAGATGCTCTTTCTGACGCGACACTTGGTACTCGTTCCACTTATCCGACGCTTTGATCTGATCGATCGTCGCCTCGTTGATGAGCGCCCCCGACCGCAGCGCCGCGATGGCGGCGATCACCGCAAAAAGCGCCGCGCTTACGCCGACGTAGCGCAGCCAGGTGGGCACCCGTTCCTCGCCGCGCTTTTCGAACTCCTCGTGCGCTTCTTCGATCGACTCTTGCAGCCGGTGCGGCTCGACTTCCATGTGATCGGTCACGGAGCGCTACTCGTAATCGGGCGCGACGTCGCTGTTGCGGAAGCGGTGCCGGATGAAGAAGCCGGCCGGATACGGCGCCTTGATCTTCACGAACGGGCGCGGGTTCTGATTGAAGTCGAAACAGTCTTTCGCCGGCGAGTTCGCCCGGGCATCGGCGGCGGCGAGCTGCTTGAGGCCGTAGAGATCCTCGGCAAAACGAAGCACGCTCGCGGTCTCGTACTCGGTGTGCGACACAAAGTTCTTCTTGGCATACGGCGAGATCACGAGCAGCGGCACGCGGAAGCCGTTCCCGTCGTAATCCTTAAACGGCGGCGGCACGTGGTCGTAGAAACCGCCCCAATCGTCCCACTGAACGAAGATGGCGGTCGAATCCCAAAACTTGCTCGCACCCACCGTATCGACGATCGCCGAAACCCACGACGGGCCGTAACCACCGCCGCACTCGAGGTGATCGGATTCCGCGCACTCGGGCGTGATCCAGGTGAAGTTCGCGAGCTTGCCGGCGCGCACGTCGGTGATGAAACGCCAGTTCGGCGATATGACGTCTTTCTTCCAGTCGGGCCCGTAGAAGATGTGCTTCACGGCTTGATAGGCCGACCACGTACCGCCGTTGCCGCCGGCGTCGTTGCCGTAGCGCACAGCGTAGAATCGCCACGAGAGTTTGGCCGCATCCAGCTCATCGCCGAGCGTTTGATAGTCGAAGCACGCTTCTTGCGGCGTGCCGCCCGGATTGCGGCTCTGGGTGATCGTGTACACTTGGTCGCCGGAACCGCCCTCACAGCCCCAATAGCCGAAGGGCAAATCAACGCTCGACTGCGCCTGCGCGGCGATCACGTACTGATGCGAGACGAAGCTCTCGTCCAGATGCGATTGAAACATGCGGTCGCCCACGACCCACTCATGCGCCATGTCGAAGTACGGCTTCGACTCGCTGTGCGGCACGTACACGTACTGCGGGTTCTGCGGACCGCCATAGCCGCTCTCGTTGTTGAAGCCGTTCATTTGGCAGTTCGTTCCCGGCAAGCTGCCCGTGCCGTTGCATGCCGAGAACATCGCGTATGCCGAGTGATCGATCTCGTACACCGTCTTGAGCGACGAAGGCTGCAGCGTGATCGTCTGACCGCTCGAATTCATCCCTTGCGAAACGGTGTCCGCACCGGGAAAGCCTTGAAAGAGATTATCGAAGCTGCGGTTCTCTTGCACGATGTAAATAACGTGCGTGATCTTCCCCGCGCCCGTCGCGTTGAGCGCGTGCACGGCCGACGGGCTTTGCATGTAAGGTAACGCCGTCTGGCCGCCGGCGCACCCCGCGAGTAGAAGAAGCCAAAGGACTGCAGCGTATCGCGACATCATGGCGAGCGCTTCCGCAGCCCCGAACCCCCCGCCTGCGCGTTAGCATGCAGCGAGAGCGGCGCTAAGAACTGAGCACTACCATGTGATGACGATCTGCCCGTTGCCCGCAGGCGCCGCGCCCTGCAAGTTTTTCACGTGCGTGGCGCTTGGCTCCACGTACGAACAACCGCCACCGCCGGCGCCTCCGCCGCCGACGCCGCTCGTGCTTCG
>Ga0302325_10025609_pt1 | contig 12258 bp, 5 predicted proteins | sample Palsa_T0_2_FD_201948 | JGI IMG/M metagenome (GOLD analysis project Ga0302325, IMG submission 201948) | Peat permafrost microbial communities from Stordalen Mire near Abisko, Sweden - Palsa_T0_2 | ecosystem: Environmental > Terrestrial > Soil > Palsa > Peat permafrost | place: Sweden: Abisko...
TGCAAAACGCGATCGGGTCTTCTGCGCCCGATCAATTCTCAACATCCTGGAAGAGCCTGCTCGCTTGATTCCGGAGCATCCAGGCTAATCTTCAAAACTCCTGCATGAACTTCGACAGTCCGCTTGACGTGATGCTTTTGCTGTCTCGTATCCGCGTCGTTTTACATCGAAAGCTTTGTGATGTCCGCTTCAAAGTGAATGTTGAGAAATCAACTCAACCCGTATTCCGGACAGCTGTGTGGGCAGGAATTCCCGCTCACTCGTCTCCGCGTTGAACTGACGTTTGACTCGTTATCCGCGCAGGCTTAGTCGAAGAACATGCGCGTCAATCTTCTCATTTTTGCGAGCGCGCTTTGCGTTTCGCTCCACGCTCAAGACTTTGATTTCACCGGCCTGAAGTGGCGCAACATCGGCCCCAATCGCGGCGGGCGTTCGCAGACCATTGCGGGCAGCACCAAGCGGCCCCTCGAATACTATTTCGGCGCCACCGGCGGCGGACTCTGGAAGACCACCAACGCCGGACTTACGTGGGCTCCGGTCACCGACGGCCAGATCGGCAGCTCGTCGGTCGGCGCCGTGGCGGTGGCCGAATCGAATCCTGACATCGTTTACATCGGCATGGGTGAGACCGAACTGCGGGGAAGCATCATGCAGGGCGATGGGGTCTACAAATCGGTGGACGCCGGCAAAACCTGGAAGCACATGGGCCTGGCCGAGACGCAGGCCATCTCGCGCATCCGCATCGATCCCACGAATCCAGACCTGGTATATGTCGCGGCGCTCGGACACCCCTACGGGCCCAATCAGGAACGCGGCATTTACCGGTCGACGGATGGAGGCGAGAACTGGAAACGGGTGCTTTTTCGCGATGAGAAGGCCGGCGCTGCCGACCTGACGATCGACGCCCACAATCCCAAGGTGATGTTTGCTTCCCTATGGGAGGTCCGGCGCAGCCCCTGGCAGCTGACGAGCGGTGGCGAGTCGAGCGGGCTGTTCAAGTCGGTGGACGGCGGCGATACCTGGGTTGGAATCACGCACGCCCCCGGACTGCCCAAGGGCATTCTGGGCAAAATCACCCTTGCCATTTCGCCCGCTGATTCCCGAAGGGTGTATGCGATGGTGGAGGCGTTGGACGGCGGCATCTTCCAGTCGAACGACGCGGGCGCGACCTGGACCTTGGTCAACGACGACCACAAGATCCGGCAGCGTGCCTTTTATTTCACACGCATCACCGCCGATCCCCAAAAACGCGACACCCTCTGGGTGATGAACGTGGAGATCTATCGCTCCGACGACGGCGGCAGGACGCTGCAACTGCAGCACACCGCCCACTCCGATCACCACGACCTTTGGATTGCGCCGGACGACTCCCAGCGTATGGCGGCCGCGGACGACGGCGGCGGCTGCATTTCCGTCGACGGCGGCAAGAACTGGACATGGGAGAACTACCCCACCGCCCAGCTCTATCATGTCGCGACCACGGCGGAATTCCCTTATGATGTCGTCGGCTCCCAGCAGGATGACGGCACCGCTGCGGTGCCGAGCATCCCCTCGCCCTACCGGTACAATCCGGCATGGCCCACCGGTGAGTGGTTGTACCCTACTGGCGGCGGCGAAGCCGGTTACGTGGCTCCAGACCCGAAAGATCCCAACATTTTCTACGGCGGCGATCAGGCTGGCGTCATCACCCGTTACGATCGCCGCACCGGAGCCACCCGCTCCGTGACCGTGTACCCGAAGTTTTTCTCCGGCATGCCGGCCAGCGTACTGAGCGACCGCTGGCAGTGGACCTTCCCCATCGTCTTCTCCCCGGTGTCCACGGGGACCTATTATGCCTCGTCCCAACGCATCTTCAAGACCACCAACGAAGGGCAACATTGGGAGGCGATCAGCGAAGATCTGACGCGGGGCGATCCGGAGACGCTCGGCGATTCGGGCGGCCCTATCACCAAGGACCAAAATGGCCCAGAAATTTACGGCACAATCTTCTCGATCGCCCCCTCGCGGCATGAAGTCGATACGATTTGGACGGGTTCGGACGACGGGGTCGTTTTCCTCACCCGCGACGGCGGCAAGAATTGGACCAATGTCACCCCGCCCAACATGCGGCCGCACACTCGCATAAGCCTGATTGAGGCTTCGCCGCACGACCCGGGCGGGGCCTACGTCGCCGCCAAACGCTATCAGATGGATGACCGGGCGCCCTACCTCTACAAGACCCACGATTTTGGCAAGACCTGGACGACGATCGTCACGGGAATTCGGGACGGCGACTACCTGCAGGCCGTGCGCGAGGATCCGCGCCGCGCTGGGTTGCTCTATGCCGCAACGGAACACGGGATCTATGTCTCCTTCGATGACGGCGGCAATTGGCGCTCGCTTTCGCTGAACCTTCCGGACACCCAGGTCGCCGATTTGGTCGTCGAAAGGGACGACCTGGTGATTGCGACCCACGGCCGTTCGTTCTGGATACTTGACGACATCGCCCCCCTGCGCCAGTACACGGCTGAGGTTCTCCAGCGCCCGGCCTACCTGTTCGAGCCGCCGCCCGTGGTGCGCTCGGTGACGCCGGCCAGGATCGACTACTATCTCTCACGCCCGGCGGATAAGGTCACCCTGGAGTTCCTCGACTCCAAGAGCGAAGTCTTCCGAACCCTGGAATCCGGCAGGAACAAAGGATTGCAGACCCGCGCGGGCTTGAACCGATTCATCTGGGACCTGCGTTATCCGGGAGCCGTCAGCTTTCCCGGTGTCATCCTGCGCGGGGCGGTCCCCGGACAAGGGCCCAAAGCTCCGCCCGGAACCTATTCCATTCGCCTGACCGCCAATGGGGTCACAGTTACCCAGTCGCTGGTCATCCGGCGGGACGCCCGGCTCGCTGACGTGACCGACAAGGATATGACGGAACAGTTCGACGTCGCCCTCCGGGTGCGCAACGAGCTCGGCCGCGCGCACGCGACGGTCATCAAGATCCGTTCGCTCAAGCAGCAGATCGCCGTTCAGGCCAAGGCGGCAAACGACCCCTCAATCGCGAACTCGGCCACAGCCCTCATCGCCAAACTGACCGGCATCGAGGAGGAACTCTACCAGACCAAGAACCGCAGCCCGCGCGATACATTCAACTACCCCATCAGGCTGAACAACCAACTGGCCGTGCTGCAACACCTGGTTGACATGGGAGACAGCAAGCCCGCCGACCAGGACTACGGGGTGTACAACGAATTGAAGGGCGACCTGGACCAGATTGTGGCGCGGTACGACGCAGCGACGGCGGAGGATCTGCCGGTCTTCAATCAGGGCTTGAAGTCACATCAGCTAGAACCCGTCAAAATTCCGGAGGAAATCAGCAAGATCACGAATGCCGACCCCGCACGGGACGATACCGAGAACGCCCGGCGATTGAGATCATGACGAGGTGAGGCCCTTCACGATGGACGGTGAGCAGGGTGAGCCGACCTTGCTCACGTTCGACGAGGTGACGACGATGTTTCACGAGTTTGGCCACGCCCTCCACGGGATGTTTTCGCACGTGCGCTATCCGCGTTTCAGCGGCACGCGCGTGCCGCGCGATTTCGTCGAATATCCCTCGCAGGTGAATGAGATGTGGGCGGTTTGGCCCGAGGTGCTAAAGAACTATGCCAAGCACTACCAGACAGGCGCTCCGATGCCGGTGGAATTGGTGGACAAGATCCTCGCGACACGAAAGTTCAACCAGGGCTTCGAGACCACCGAATACTTGTCCGCCTCCCTCCTCGACCAAGCGTGGCACCAGCTCAAGCCAAACGAAATTCCTACCGACGTGCTCGCGTTCGAAACGGCGGCGCTCCACCGCGCCGGAGTCGACTACGCGCCGGTGCCCCCGAGGTACCGAAGCACGTATTTCTCCCACGTTTTCGCCGGCGGATACTCGGCCGGTTACTACTCGTACATCTGGGCCGAAATCCTCGTCGCCGACAGCATCAACTGGTTCAAGCAGCACGGCGGCCTGAAACCAGAGAACGGCGATCACTTCCGCTCGACCCTGCTATCGCGCGGCGGAAGCGAAGAGGCGATGACGCTCTTTCGCAATTTTACCGGTGGCGATCCGGATATCGGCCCCCTCCTAGAGCGGCGAGGTCTCGCGGCCGTCAGGCCGGCGCTAGCTCCCTGATCAGCGCCTGAAGGCAACGGGCTCAGACAGCTGAAGGTTCAAAAAGATTGGCAGGCGATGGAGGCGCAGCCTCGGCACGCCGTCGATCCAGCCATCGACGTAGCCGTCGCGGAAGTGAACGAGTGAAGAGCCGTAACGAAGCAGCGTCGGACTTTGATCATCCGGCCGGCCCTCGATTGAGATCACGTCCTGCTGCGTATCTCCCACATCGAAAGTGCGGAGAAGGCTCTGAGCCTCCTCGATCAGTTTCTGCCAGTCGGCTTCCTGTGCCGAGAGGTCCAGCGGTTTGAGGACGAATCGGGAGCCAGCGGCTGCCGATTCGTCCGGAGGCGAGGCCGCCAGGGTGAAGTCTTCCCAGGCAGTCGGCGAGCCGCCTAAATGGCCGATTGAGAGTGTCCCGGCCGAAGTGGGAGGCAGCTTAGGATGTGCGGCCAAGATAGCCTGCTGGGACGACGGGCCACCGCCCATTGGCTCCGCCGATTCGGCCTGAGTGACGCCCCGCCCCTGTTGACCGCGAACGGCGGGAGGCGTGTGCACGGCCGGGGCGGCCCGGATTCGCGAAGGCTCTGCGGGAGGAGGGGCTACAGCCGGCGGTGAGGACGGGACGGTTCTCGAACTGGAGCCTTCGCGAATAGCATATCCTATCGCCAGCAAACAGGCGGCCGCGCACACAGGCCGGATAAGCCGGATGAGAACGCGGCCAAGAGGGAGTCTTCCTTGAGCCGACCGAGCCTTCGGCGGTGGCGGAGGCGCTGGCTCCGGGGCCTTTTCCTGTTTCTGCGGCCGCTCGGCCCTTGGCGGTCTTGACCTACGGGGACGCGGCGCGCCGCCCTCGCCGGCCGCATGCAGAAATTTCTTGTAGAGCTGTTTCTTGTACAGCTGGTCGTAAGCTTCGTTGGCCTCCTTGGTGATATCCTCAGCCGTCTTCTGCATCAGCGAGCCCGGCTTGAAGCGGTCCGGGTGCCACGCGGCGACGAGCTTCCTGTACGATCGGCGTACTTCCTCTCCCGTGGCTCCGGGCTTCAGCTGCAGAGCTTCATAGAATTCGTGGATCGCTTTACGCATGGCACGGCCAAACGCCGGGAAGCCCCGGCGCTTCTCCATGTCATCGGCCGGTTTGGCCTAAAACGTAGGCCTAAGCGGCCGTTTGCGGCGGGGCAGGTGGCGGATTATCCGGCAGCGAGGGTGGCGGAGAGGGCACAGTCGGTGGTTCGCTCGGTCCGGGGCCCGCAGGCGTCGTTGGGGACCCGACCCCGAGGGTGGCGATGCCGCTCAAAAGGGGGAGAGCACCGAGAACAAAGAAGCATTTCTTGGAAATATTCATTGGGATGCCCTCCACTAGCTTACCTCGTGCCCGGGAAATGTGAGCTATGTAGGTTGTTTTCCGTACGCCTCTTATAACAATCGGGCTTGTTCCTGCCAACGGTTCAGGAACTTAAATGCCGGCAAATATGCACGTGTTTCGAGGAGGCTCGTCGCATCTTGCAACCGATGCCCCGATTTCCGGTACAAACATCGCTTGACGCTTAAGCGGCGGCGGACAGTAAGCCACGGGAATGGCTCGAATTCTCGTCGTCGATGACAACGCCTCCGTACTTCAGACACTCGATTACTGCCTAGGCAAGGACGGGCACACCGTACTGACGGCAAGCGACGGAGCCACGGGATTGGAACTAGCGGTGCGTGAAGACATGGATCTGGTGATCCTGGACGTCGAGATGCCCAAGATGAGAGGAATCGCGGTGTGCCGCGTTCTGAAAGCCGATCCCCGCACAGCCCGGATTCCCGTCCTGATCATCACCGCCGCATTGTCCCCCGAGATCAAGCGCGAGGCCACCGCCGCCGGCGCCCTCGCTGTCATTCCAAAACCGTTCGACGTCGACGCCCTGCAGGCCCTCATAGCGGGAACTCTGCCGGGCCCAGGCGGCGCAGCTCCTGCTTGAGGAACCTACGCTAGGTATCCGTTTTTCTAGTACGTTTTGTCCGGCGAGGCCCCACGCGCCATCGGCTAAACCCTGACGCAGCTCTACTCACCAGCATCGGGGATGCCGGCGGACGCCACTGTCCTTCAAGGCGTTGCGTGACATGCAATCGGATGGAAATACCGCGAACTTGTCCCCGCGTGCAATCCTTGCGGTGTTTTTTCCTGGAAATTGCGACAGCTGTCCGATACCGCTGGAAAAGTCGGGAGGTCCCCTTCCCACCCCACCCCCATGAATTCGAACGCCCCCGCGTTTCGCGGGCTTTTCCGCAGCGCATTCTCTTTCTCGGCCGCCGCCCTTGCCGCCGCCGCGCTCCTCCCCCACGAGGCCGCCGCTCAGCTGAAATGGTCCATGTATGCGGAAAAGAACCAGACCGTAAGCGGCACCGCCTATTTGGCCGGCGCCCTGATGTCGGCAACGGCGGCGACCGGCGGTGATTCAACGACCGGCACCTCCGCCACCTTCACCATTCCGGCTTTGTCGTCGGTCGTATTTGCGACGAGCAATTTTGCTCCGATCACCCTCTCCGCTTCGAACACCTCGGGCGCCGTCACGTTCAACTTTGCCTCCACCGGCAATCCCTATTTCACGACCGCCCCGACTGGAACGCGGCTCATCGCGGTTGGGTTCCTCAATGAAGCGAGCGCCACCCCGTCGACGCTGTCCAATGTAGGCTACTACATCGACTCGAAGATCGCCGCCTCAGGTCAGATCGAACTGTTCGCCCCGGCCGCGATCTCAACGTATAATAGCGATGTGCCCGGTTCCTATGGAACGGGTGACATCATCTTTTCGAACACCAATGCCCAGCTAAGCTCCAGCAGCACGGTGGGCACGCCGCTCGTCGATAATACGACGTATACCGGGAAGTTCATGATCAATTATAACGCGACGGACGTGAGCAGCGCCGGAACCGCGGGATCGATTCTGCTGGGCACGGGCAACGGACTGACCACCGGTGCATGGGTCGTGACCGGACCCGGCACGTTCACTTCGTGGACCGCCGATGGGACAAAATACAAGGTGGGGACAACGCCGTTCCCAGCGCCTCAGACCGTCAACACGTTCATGCTGACGTATGTTAACTACACGGCCATTCCGGTGACGATCACCATAAGCAACATGACGCTGGTCCCGCTCGGACCGCCGACCATCCAGACGCCGCCGACCAGCACCTCGACCTCCGTTGGCGGATTGGCGACCTTCAGCGTCACCGCGATCGGCAATCCGACCCCGACCTACCAATGGTACTTTGGATCGACCGCCCTCCAAAATGGAACGCAAGCGGACGAAAGCGTGATCACGGGAGCGACGGCCCCGACGTTGAACCTCTCCAATGCGCAGTTGGACGAGAATGGCTCCAATGTGTACGTGGTCCTCACCAACATCTACGGCAGCCCAAGTTCGCCCACGACTGGCGTCACGCTCTCCGTCACGCAGCAGACGACGACCCCCGTGATCACGCAGGCTCCTTCGCCGTCCACCGTCAACGCGGGGCAGACGGCCACCTTTACCGTGGCGGCGTCGGGCATTCCGGCGCCCACGTTCCAGTGGTATTTCGTGCCCACGGGAGGCTCGGCCGTGGCTCTCTCCGACGGCAATGGAATTTCCGGATCCCAGACCGCCACGCTGTCGATCGCTGAAGCGAGCCCGATCGAAGTGGGTTCCTACTACGCGGTCGCGACCAACTATGTAAATTCCGTGCCCGCGGGCTCGGCGACCAGCCCCTCCGCCACGCTGACGGTGATCAACGCCGGGCCTTCGATCACCGCGGTGACCCCGACCGGCTCGGGAGCTGCGGCTTGCATCGATACACCGCTGAATATCACCTTCTCTGATCCCGTCACGTTGGGCTCGACCGGCCGCATCCGGATTTACAACGCCTCGACCAGCGCGCTCGTCGATACGATCGATCTCAGCCTAAGCCCGCTGACGCCCGCCCAGATCTTCTCAGCCGCCGGGATCGTGGCCGCGGAGGACAGCAAGACGCTCGAGGGCCAGCCCTTCTTCTACTACCCTGTGGTCGTCAATGGCGCCACAGCGACCATTTACCCGCATCAGACGCTGAGCTACGGCACCTCCTACTATGTGACCATCGACACGGGCGTCTTTGTCGACACGGTCACCAGCAACGCCTTCGCCGGAATCTTCAATTCCACCACCTGGGCCTTCGCCACGAAGGCCTCCGGTCCGGCTCCAGGAACGGCCACCCTGAACGTCGCCGCCGACGGCAGCGGAGATTTCTGCACGGTGCAGGGCGCGGTCGATTCCCTTCCCTCGGGGAACAGCGCGGCCGTCACAATTTCGATCAAGAATGGGACCTACTACGGCCTGGTCTTCGACACCGGGCGCTCGAACATCACTTTCCTCGGGCAGAGCCGCACGGGCGTGACCCTGGAGTACCCGAACAACAATAACCTCAATTCCCTGGGCGGGTCGTTCTATCACCGCGGCGCAATCGAGGCTTACGCGAACAATCTAAATTTCGTCAACCTGACGATCCGCAACACGACCCCTCACGGCGGTTCACAGGCGGAGGCGCTCATTCTCATCGGAAGCCAGGAGATCGTTTCCAACGTCAATCTCTACAGCTTCCAGGACACATTCCAATCCACGGGTTCCACCTACATCGGGGACTCATTCATCCAAGGCGACGTCGACTTCATGTGGGGCTATGGAGCCAACTTCTTCATGAATTGCCATCTGACGGCGGCGACCAGCAGCGGCTACTACACCCAGATCCGCAACGCCCAACCCAGTGGCACGACCAATCACGGGAACGTCTACTTGAACTGCACGCTCGACGCCTTGGCGGGCGTCACCGGTTCGTACCTCTCGCGGATCGATCCGACCGTGGGCACGGGTTTCCCCTTCAGCGAAGTGGTGTATATCAACTGCGCTCTCGGCACCAATCTGAACGCCGCGGGCTGGCTGCTGAACAACCAGACCACAGCGCCCAGCATCAATTGGGCGTACTCAGGGCTGACCAACGCGGTCGGCGGCGGCGCGTACAACACCTCCGGCTGGTCGTACGCCGTGCCCATCACGAATGCGACCACACTCCAGAATTACGAGACGCCATCCTACGTTCTGGGCGGATGGAACCCGCAGCTGACCCCGATCATTCTGATCGCGCCCACCGCCTCGACGATCCAAACCGGGCAGACGGCGACCTTCTCCGTCACAGCCGCAGCGGTCCCGGAGCCCACCTACCAATGGTTCCTCAACAACGTCGCTCTGAGCGATGGAACGCAATCGGATGGAAGCATTGTGAGCGGATCGGCAACCGCGAACCTGACGATCCAGCAAGCGGGCGTCGATCAAGGCGGCGCCAATGTGACCGTCCAGGTTTCCAATACCTTCACATCAGTCACGACCACCGCGGTCACCCTGGGGGTCACTCCTCTGCCGCCCACCATCACAGCCCAGCCAGCGGCGCAAACCGCCGCTGTAGGCGGTTCGGCCAGCTTTAGCTCGGCGGCCACCGGAACGTCCAGCTATCAATGGTATCACGCCGGCGCCGCGATCACCGGAAATAGCACCGCGACGACTCCCTCCCTCACCGTCGGCTCAATCACTCCGCTCAATGCCGGCACTTACTACATGGTCGCCACCAGCAGCGGCGGATCCACGGCCAGTTCCGAGGCGATTCTAAACGTCACCGCAGGCACCGGACAGCCGACGCTCCCGGTCATTCCGAATGGCGTCTTCAAAGTGACCGCCTATGGAGCCGTGGGCGACGGAGCGACCAACAGCTCCGCGGCGTTCCAGGCAGCAGTCGCCGCCGCCATCACGGCAGGGGGCGGCACGGTCGAAGTGACACCCGCCTCAGGCGTGTATCTCACCGGACCGTTTACGCTGGGGAGCAACATCAACTTCCAGGTGGACGCGGGAGCGGAGGTTCAGGCCCTCCCCTATGGCACCTATCCCAATGTCAGCAACAATCCGTCGAACTTCCTGGTCACGAGCAACGCGAGCAACGTGGAGATCGTCGGCGGCGGAACGATCGACGGAAATGGCTCCGCATGGTGGACCGCGTTCAACAACAACAGCGCGGTTGTCCGGCCTCAGTTGGTGAAGTTCACCGGCTGCTCGGCGGTCCTCGTCGCGGGCGTCACGATCTCGAACAGCCCGAAGGAGAATCTCTTCCCCAACGCGAATAACCTGACGATTGACGGAATCACCGTATCGGCACCCTCCACTTCGCCCAACACGGATGGCATCGATCCCTCGGGCGTGAACATTCTGATCGAGAACTGCTCCATCGCCGACGGCGACGACGATATCGCTCCCAAGCCGCAGAACGTGGCGTGCAGCAACATCGTGATCACCAACTGCACAATCGGCTCGGGCCATGGAATCTCGGTTGGTGGCCAGACCAATGCGGGGCTGAACGGGATGACGGTCACCAATTGCTCCTTCACGGGCGGCGACTACGGACTCCGCCTCAAGGCCGATCCAACGGAGGGAGGCCCCGTGCAGAACCTGAGCTACTCGGGCCTCACGATGACCAACGTTTTGTATCCGATCATCTTCTACAGCTATTACAATTCGATCGGGACCCCTGGCGCGACCTCGGGCAGCAGCCAGACCACGCCCACCAAAGTGAACACCTGGAACACGACTCCGCCCGCATCCCTTTCGTCGACGACGATTCCCACCTGGACCAATATCACGATCAGCAACTTCACGGCGACCGGCGCCTCGGGCTATAGCGTAATCTGGGGCCTTCCGCTCGCCAACGCGCTCTTCTCGAATGTCACCCTGAACAACGTGTCCATCACGGGCGGGGCCGGCTTTGAGATCTACAACGCAAACAATGTCCAGTTCACAGGCACGACCAGCGTCGGCACGGTGATCACCGATAATTCGCTCGCGATCACCCAGCAGCCCCAGGCGCAATCCACCACCGTGGGAAGCACGATCTCCCTGTCAGTGACGGCGGCGGGGGCCAGCGGGATCACCACCACCGGGCCGACCTTCCAGTGGACCTTTAACGGCACGCCGCTCGCCAACGGTCTGCAAGCCGACGGCTCCACCGTCGCCGGAGCGACGACGGCAAATCTGTCGATCTCGAACGCCCATCTCGCGGACTCCGGATCGTACGCCGTCACGGCGTCCAATTCACTCGATGGCTACAACGTTTCCACGAGCGCGCTCGTGACGAACAGCCTGCCCGTCGCGACCACGAGCAGCGCGGTGGCGGTATCGGTCACCGATTCCGAAAGCGCCTTTGTGACGCGAGCTGGACTGAACCCCGCGACGACGGGAGCGCCCGGGGCGGATCCGACTGGGGACGGGATCACCAACCTGATGGCGTTCTTCCTAGGCGGCAACCCGGCGATCGTGAACCTGGGGATCCTGCCGACCTCCACATATGCGACGGTCAACAACGGCCCGGCGCTGATCTACAGCTTCAACGAGTATGTCGGGGCGCTTCCGACCGTGACCGCGGTGGTGCAGTACTCGACCGATTTAGTGAACTGGACCAACGCGGTAAACGGCGTGGGCGGAGTCGTCATCGCGACGACCCCTGTGAACGCCACGACCAACCAAGTGACGGTCACCATACCGGGCGGCCCGCAGCTCTACGCCCGCCTGCAGGTCAGCCAATAATTCATACCCCATGAACCGATTCTCTTTCGCTTCCCTTCTCGCCGCCTCCGCGGCGCTGGCCGCCAGCCTCCACGCGACGACCACCTCCACGGCCGGAATTGAGGGCTTTGTCCAGATCACCGCCCCGGCGAACACCGACACGTTGATCTCGCCCGGATTTGGCCGCCCGGCCGCCTGGGCCGGTCTGGCCGCTTCGGCGAGCGCCACCCAAATCACCGCGGGCGGCACTCCGGCTTGGACAACCAACCAGTTCGTACCGGGCGGCTCGGTGACGGACACCTTTTTTGTTCGCATGGTGACCGGTGCCCTCGCCGGCCAGTACTTCACCATCTCCAGCAACAACGCCACGACCCTCACGGTCCAAAACGTGGGGGCTAACCTCACGGCCATCCAATCAGGCGACCAGCTCGAGATCGCTCCCTATTGGACTCTGGGGACGTTTTATCCGGCTTCGCAGTCGAACATTTCGTTTGTCCCGTCGGCCTCCTCGCTGGTCCGCCAGACCGAGCT
>Ga0302325_10025611_pt1 | contig 12258 bp, 10 predicted proteins | sample Palsa_T0_2_FD_201948 | JGI IMG/M metagenome (GOLD analysis project Ga0302325, IMG submission 201948) | Peat permafrost microbial communities from Stordalen Mire near Abisko, Sweden - Palsa_T0_2 | ecosystem: Environmental > Terrestrial > Soil > Palsa > Peat permafrost | place: Sweden: Abisko...
ATGCCTGTGTGGAATTGCGGGTGAGCGGGCAAGCCCGGTCGGAGGCGGCTATGCGGGCCGAATTCCTGGCTACCGCTCACGCGCTGCGAATCGATATCGCCTTTCAGAGGGAGAGCATCTTCCGCCGCAACCGGCGGTTGTTCGCCTTCGACATGGACTCTACCCTGATCCAGGGCGAGGTGATTGACGAGCTGGCAAAGATGGCTGGCGTCGGCGATCAGGTGGTCAAAATCACCGAGGCGGCGATGCGCGGGGAACTCGACTTCAAGCAGAGCTTTGCGCAGCGGGTCGGACTGTTGCGTGGGCTTCGCGAAGAGCGGGTGCGGGAACTGCTGGACACCATCCCACTGGTCGAAGGCGCAGAACAATTGATCGGAACCCTGAAGATGCTCGGCTACAAGACAGCAATTCTCTCCGGGGGGTTTAGCTTCTTCGCCAGACACCTGCAATCGCGCCTGGGGGTCGATTACGTCTACGCCAATGAGCTGAATATTGTGGACGGCGCCGTGACCGGACAGGTGACCAGCGAGATCGTCGATGGTACGAAGAAGGCCGCACTGCTGCGCGAAATTGCCGTGCAGGAGAACATCTCGTTGGAGCAGGTTGTTGCCGTCGGCGACGGCGCGAATGACTTGCCGATGCTGGGAATTGCCGGGATGGGCATTGCTTTCCGCGCCAAACCGCTAGTGAGAGAGAGCGCCGGCCAGGCGGTCTCTTTCCTGGGACTGGATAGCCTGCTCTATCTGATTGGTGTCCGGGACCGAGATCGGGGAACATTGGCCTAGTCGCATCCATCGACCTGGCTTCCTTGAACCCATTCCCGTAACGCTGATTTGCCGTATCACTATTCTGGGCTGGCAGCACTCCGCGCGCTCGCCTTCATCGCGACCACCTTCTCAGCATTCTCTTCCAGGCTCTGTGCCTGGGGGAGATAACCCAGCGCCTTCTGGATCATGGGATCCCATTGGGCGCGGATCTTCAGTCCTTCCTGTTGGCCGAACTGGGAGGTGAAGATTTCCGACTGAATGTTGGCGTCGATCCAGTCGCGAACCCCAGCAATGTCCTGGTCGGTGTAGGCAATATCGTTCGCCTTGAGGAAGTCCTTGAACTCGCCGAGAACCTCGTCGTTAACCGTGAAGTCCTTGGTCACGGTGCGGTTGGCTAGATAATGCTTGCTGAAGTTGAAGAAGGCATAGTGGCCGAGCAGAATTTCCTGGAAGTGATTGGACTTGGGAGTGTCGATCTGGTCGTCGGGGGTGATGCCGCCGCCGCCGTAGACGGTGCGTCCGGAGTCGGTCAGCTTGACCTCCCGGTCCTTGGTGTCCAGCGGCTTGTCGTGGTTGTAGTAGTAGTCGTAGAGTGAAACGCCGTCATAGTTGCGCTGAATGAGGCGTCCGCTGGGCGTGTAGTAGTGATAAGTGGTCAGTGCGAGCCCGGTGTTTTCCGAGATTTGATAGACCGTCTGAACCAATCCTTTGCCAAAGGTGGTTTCGCCGACGATCAGGGCACGGTCATGGTCCTGCAGGGCGCCGGAGACAATCTCGGCAGCCGAAGCGGTCCCGTGATTGACAAGCACGACGACCGGGTACTCTTGGCCCGACTCGCCATGAGTCGCACGATAAACCTGCTCCGGATAGGCGCGTCCACGCTGGGAGACTATGATCTGTCCCCGATGCAGGAACTTGTCACAGACGGCCACGGCCTCAGAAAGCAGACCGCCGGGGTTGCCACGGAGATCGAGGACCAGGCCCTTCGGCTCGCCGAAGCTCTCCAAGGCATCCGAGATTTCGCGCCCGGTCGTCTCCTGGAATCCGGTCAAGTGGATATAACCAATGCCCGGGCGGATCTCAAATTTGAGATCGACGCTATTATGCGGAATTTCGTCGCGAATCAGGTCGAAGACCAGCGGCTTGGGCGCGCCTTCCCGAATCAGAGTCACCTGAACATGGGTGCCTTTCGGTCCCTTGAGCATATTGGCCACTTCTTCGGAACCCAGACTGTCGGTGGATTTGCCATCGACGGCGGCGATGACATCGCCGGGACGAATGCCGGCCCGGTAGGACGGCGTACCCTCAAAGGGAAAGACCACGACGATCTTTTGCGCGGTGCCGACTCCCTGCGGCTGGATGGTCATGCCGACCCCGTAATACTTGCCGTGCTGGTCCTCGCGCATCTTGGCGTAGGCCTTGGGGTCATAAAAGCTGGAGTGGGGATCGAGAGTGCGCAGCATTCCGGGGATGGCGCCGTCATAGATCACCTTGCCCGGCTTGTCGCCAGTCAACGGGTCGGCGTAATTCTGGGCCACCACATCGTAGACATTCGTGAAAGAGCGCAGGTTATCGCGGAAGGTCGATTCATCGGTGCTCGACTGCGCGCCGACCTTCTGGTCGATCATCATGCCGATCAGGCCACACGTAGCAAAGAAGATGACGAGCGAAAACAGAGTGCGGCGGGCGCGGGTAGGCATCGGGAAGAAATCCTCAACTCAATCGGAAGCTACGACCTCAAGGTTAGACGCACCGAAGGAGACTATCGTTTTAAGAATATCATCAGCGGTGGCCCGCTCGGCCCGCCTCGGCACCGTGTTTCGCCCATGCCAAATCAATGCCGAGCCGGAGCTGGCCAATCCGAGGTTCGCAGCCGAATGGCAAGTCGCGGTCAATGGCGGTCCGGGACCGTTCTGTCCGGGACCGCGCTGGCCGCGAACTATTCTTTATCACCCCGGATCACCGGCCCAGGGCAGCGACAATCGGACGGAGATCTGCCGGTCCTGAGATTGGCCCGCTCCAGTCATTCCTGGAAGTTCAAGGGCCGCTGAGATTGGATCGTCCTTGCTACGACGAAGGGCTACGACGTAGCGCCCGACGGGCAGCACTTGGTTCTCGCGATGAGCCCGCCCGAGCCCAGTGCACACTTCGATTTGGTAGCCCAGGTTGCTGAGAGACAATTGACCCCAGCCAGGATCATTCCCGCTGGGCTCAAACCTAACCACTCCACCCCCCTAACTTCTAGCCCATGGGGGCTGCAGCTCAGGCGGTCACGAAACGACGTTCCACGAAGTGCTGATGGCACGCTGACAGACGGCCACTCGCCTGGATTGAGTTCGCCCTGTGAAACCCGGTGGTCGAAATTGGCGCTCCTCTTCTAGGGCGGTTAGAATTGCGGAAGCGGTGTTCTTTTTTTCGCTTCAGGGCTTGCTTTTCCGGCTGCGAAGAGTCCATCTGCTTGAGACTGAGTCTTCCATGAATCCAAGATTTTCCGAATTACGCCTCCCGCGGTTGGCGTTGTCGCTCGGCATCGGCATCGCCGTAGCCTCGTTCTCCCTCGCCGTTTCCCTCGTCGTTTCGCTCCCGGCCGCCGCGCAGACGGCGCACTCGATTCCTCCGCCAGCGGCGGCGGCGCCACAGTCTCCGTTTGCCGGCGTGGTGGTCGAAGAGCCGATCGTCTTTGTGAACGACCAGATCATCAGCAAGTCCGACTATGAACGTCAGCTCGAAGAGATGGAATCGACGGGGCGGCAGCAGAACTGGACTTCGCAGCAGCTCGATGAGCAGAAAAAGAACCTGCTGCGCGACATGGTCGACCAGCAGTTGTTGCTCTCCAAGGGCAAAGAGCTGGGGATCACCGGCGAAACCGACCTGATCAAGCAGCTCAACACGATCCGCAAACAGAACAATCTGGATTCGATGGAAGCGCTCGAAGCGGCGGCCAAGGCGCAGGGGGTTTCGTTCGAGGACTTCAAGCAGCACATTCGCGACCGCATCATTACCCAGCAGGTGATTGGCCAGGAAGTCTATCGCAAGGTCAACATTACCCAGGCGGAGATGCAGCAGTATTACCAGCAGCACAAGGCGGAGTTCGACAAACCGGAGAGCGTGCATCTGAGCGAGATCCTGATTCCGAACGGCACCGGCGCGGACGATGCGGCGCAGGTTGCGGCTGGCCAGGCGAAGGCCGACGATGTCTATGCCAAGCTGCAAGGCGGGACGAAGTTCGATGAGCTGGCCAAGAGCGTTTCGGGGGGGACCACGGCCGCGCAGGGCGGCGACCTGGGCGAGTTCAAGCGCGGACAGCTGGCGAAAGTCCTCGAAGATCAGACCTTCAGTTTGAAAGCCGGCGAGTACACCAAGCCAATCCGTACCAAGCAGGGATTCGTCATCCTTTATGTGGCGTCGCACACCCCTGGCGGCGTCCCCGCATTCAAAGATGTGCTGCCGCAGATCGAAGAGGCGATCGGCTCGGAAAAGACTGAGCCGGCGCTACGGGCCTACCTGAAGCAACTGCGGATGGAAGCTTATATCGAGTACAAGCCCGGCTATGTCGATACGGCGGCAGTGATCAACCCCAGCAAGCCGACGTATAGCGCGTACACCCCGCCAGCCACGAAGAAAAAGAAGAAGGTACAGCGCACGCGTTACCGCCAGAGGGTACATGGATCGGAGCCGCAGAAGCAGATGGCAACCGCTCCGGCGACCGCCCCAGCAAGTGCGCCGCCGAATGCGCCGTCGCTGGCAGACGTTCCCGGAGCGGCAACCGCCTCGACAAATGGCGGCGCTACTGCCTCCACCACGAGCGCTGGCGCTGCTGAATCCACGGGCCAGGTGAGTGGCGGAAGCGAAGGCCAGGTCAGCGTGGCAAATCCGGCCAATGGTGCGGCGGCTGGTTCCGAGGCGGCGGGATCGTCATCCACGCAAAGCTCGAGCGCGGCTGCGCCGGCGAAGACCACCCAAACAGCGAACACTTCTGCGCTGAAACCGGGGAAGAAAGAGAAAATCCGCTATGGACAGGCACCCACCAAAACACTGCCCTCAACCGTAGCGACCCAAAGCGTCGACGCCGGCGCGAACGGATCGTCGGCCAATACGGACACGGCCACGAATGGGATAGCACCGGGAACCGACGTCGCTTCCAATGCAGCGGGCGATGCTCCAGGCATCGGCGACACGACTGCCCCGGAGAAGAAGTCGCGCTTCAGCGATCGCGCCAAATTGCCGAAGGACAAGAAGGTGAAGGCCAAGACCCCCGATCCTTTCGCGCCGCCGCCGATTAGCGCTGAAGAAGTAGCGGACCGGCAGACGCAGTCGGCCCCTCTGGGCCTGGGAGCCGATGCCGCGAAGCCGGCCAAGAAACCCAAGCCCACGGAAAAGACCCGGCTACAAGACAAGGGCAAGACGCCCGCGCCGACCGATGACACGAATGCTCCGGCCCCCGCGCCTGACAGCACCTCAACCGCTCCTCCGGCGGCAGCGCAGCCGAAGTAATCAGGGGGCTGAGACCCGCGAGAGGAAAACCCGAACCTACACCCCGCAGCTGGCCGGCAAGGAACGCCGACTGCGGGGTATTTCTTTTAGGCGTCGAAGACCTATGCTGTAATGAAGCTGCGCCCTGCCTATGAAAGAACTGTTCATCGCCGATCTAGCCAAATTTGAAAACCAGTCCATTACCGCATTTTTCACCGCTTCGGTGAAATCCGTCCGCGATAAAAAGGATGGTGGCAAATACCTGGCGCTGGTTCTCAAAGACCGCACAGGCGAGATGGAAGCCCGCATGTGGGACAATGCCGCCGAGTCGGCTCCGGAGTTCGAGCAAGGCGACGTCGTGAAACTTCGGGCCTTGGTGTGCCGCTATCAGGAACGCCTGCAGATGAAGGTCGAGCGGATTCGCGCCGCAGTTGAGGGTGAGTATGATCCCGCCGATTTTCTGCCGGCAACGACCAAGGATGTCGACGCGCTTTGGGCAGAACTGAACGGCTATGTAGAGAGCTTTCGCGATCCTCATCTCAAGGCTCTACTGCGCGCCTTTCTCGACGATCCAGAGATCGCCGCAGCGTTTCGAGCAGCTCCGGCTGCCAAGGCCATGCACCACGCCTGGCTCGGCGGCCTGCTCGAACACGTCGTCTCGCTGATGGGCGTTTGCGACCTCGCCGCAATGCATTACCCCGAAATTCACCGCGACCTGCTGCTCACCGGCGCGCTGCTGCACGACATCGGCAAGCTGCAGGAGCTGGTCTGGAAGAACAGCTTCGACTACACCATCGAGGGGCAGTTAGTCGGCCACATTACCATCGGTTACGGCATGATCGAGAAGAAGCTGGCCACGCTGCCGGAGTTTCCCGCTCGGCTGCGGGTCTTGGTCGAACACATGGTGCTCAGCCATCACGGCCGCTATGAGTACGGCTCGCCGAAGTTGCCGATGATCCCCGAGGCGATTCTGCTGCATTACCTCGACGATATGGATGCAAAAATGCAAACGGTTCGCGCCGAGTTCAACCGCGCTGCCATGGCCGGACGCGAACCCGCCCAGATGACCGAATGGGTGCGATCCCTCGAACGGCCGCTGCTCGACACCGCCGGATACTTAGCTGGACATGAAGACGAATAGCAGGGAATTGAATAGCAAGGAGACGAATAACATGCCCTACTTACTCAAGACCGAACCCGATGTCTACTCCTTCGCCGACCTGGTCCGCGATAAGGAAACGATCTGGGATGGAGTTACTAACCCGACGGCAGTGAAGCACCTCCGCGAAATGCCGGCAGGCGCAAGCCTGATCATCTACCACACCGGCGACGAACGCACCGCCGTTGGAACCGCCAAGGTCGTCTCGGTGGATGACACCGAGCCCAAAGTACCGCTGGTGAAGATCAAAGCCGGCAAGGAAATCAAGCAGCCGAAAACGCTAGCCGAGATCAAGGCCTCGCCTTTGTTCGCGGATTCGCCGCTGGTGATCATCGGGCGATTGAGCGTGGTACCGCTGACGGAAGACCAGTTTGCCTGGATTGTCGGCGATTGAAGGGCTCTATAAAAAGAAATTACTAGACCGTGCGAGAGGAAGAGGAATACTCTTGCTGGGCCAGGAAGGCTCTTTGCGGTCGCTGCGCCAGGCATCTCCGGCTGTTCACAGCACGATCCTAGGTTAGCTTCCGTGCGTACCGCGGTTTCGCCCGGCAACCGAAACTATCTGTATCGCTTCCACTTCCGTGGAGAAAGAGGCAACATTCATGAAATACCTCGATAACATCGCACTGGCAGGCGCACTTTTGTTGGGATCGGCCGCCGCTCTGGCTGGCAATGTCAGGACCGATTACGACCACGGCGCGAACTTCGCCCAGTACCACACCTACTCCTGGGGAAAGGTCCAAACCTCGGACCCGTTCTTTGTCAGCCGAATCCAGGAAGCGGTCGATAAACAACTGCAGGCGAAAGGATGGCAACTGGCGCCCTCGGGCGGAGCGGTCACTATCTTCGCCAGCGATAATCTGCATAACCAGAAGGAATCCGAGACCATGTACGACAGTCTAGGCGGCGGATGGGGTGGAGGCTGGGGATGGGGCGGATGGGGTTGGGGCATTGGCAATCCTGGCGGATTCGTGGACGCCACCACGACTACCATCAACCAGCCGGTAGGGCACCTGGTCATCGATCTCTTCGAGGGCAACTCCAAGAAGCTGCTCTGGCGGGGCCTGGCCACGGAAGATCTCTCGACGAATGCCAACAAGAACACAAAGTCGCTGGACGGAGATATTCATAAAATGTTTGAGCATTTTCCGCCGAAGTCGAGCGGCGGTTAATTCCGACCTCGCCTGAATGCAGCGGCGGGGGCGCGTGAAAGAGGCCTTCGCCGCAATCTCGATCTCTAGACACCAGGCCAGATACGAGCATCCCTCGCCGGGTCGCCTGGGCCGCCGGGTGGTAGCCTCCCTGAGCTACAATCAAGTCTGGTAACTCACAGACGATGCTACGTTTTTCCACTGCGGGAGAGTCGCACGGCGAGAGTCTGATTGCCCTCATTTCAGGGCTTCCGGCAGGCGTCGAAGTCGACCAGGAATTCATCGATCACGAACTTTGGCGGCGTCAGCGCGGCTACGGGCGCGGCGGCCGGATGCGGATCGAGTCCGACACCGCGCACATACTTTCCGGAGTTCGCCACGGCAAGACCATCGGCGCGCCGGTCGCCATTGAAATTGAAAATCGCGACTGGAAGAACTGGACCGAAGTCCTCCCCGTCGGCGCAGGCGACCCCGCGAAACACAAAGCCGTTGCCTCGCCGCGCCCCGGCCACGCCGATCTTGCCGGCGCACTGAAATACGACTTCCCCGACGCTCGTTACGTGCTCGAACGCGCCTCGGCGCGCGAGTCCACCGCGCGGGTCGCGGCGGGCGCGTTTGCCAAACTGCTGCTTAGGGTTTTGGGAATTGAGGTCGCCAGCCACGTCGTCCGCGTGGGCCACGCTGAGTTGGAACGCGACGCGACTTGGGAAGAGGTCGCTGCCCTTCGCGGTAAGGAAGAGATCCTGCTCAGTTGCGTTGACATCGAAGCCGAGGCGCGGATGAAGGCTGAAGTCGATCTCGCGTTGCGTACCGGCGACTCCATTGGCGGAATCTTTGAGGTGGTCGTGCATGGCGCGCCCGCCGGCATCGGCACCTATGCGAACTGGGACGAGCGGCTCGACGGCATTCTCGCGCAGGCGGTGATGTCGCTGCAGGCGGTGAAAGCGGTTGAGCTGGGCCGCGGAGTCACGGCGGCCGCTTCGCTCGGCTCCGAAGTCCATGATGCCATCGGCTACAGCGAGGGCGACAGTAATGGACATACGCGCTTCACTCGCGAACGCAACAACGCCGGCGGCATCGAGGGTGGAGTTTCGAATGGCGAAGACATTGTGGTTCGCGGCTATTTGAAGCCGATTTCGACGTTGCGGCGTCCGCTCGCCTCGGTCGCCTTCGACACGAGAGAGGCCACCAAGGCTGCATATGAACGCAGTGACGTTTGTGTCGTTCCAGCAGCGGGAGTCGCGGCGGAATCCATGGTCGCGCTGGCCTTTGCCAAGCTTGCGTTGGAGAAGTTTGGCGGGGACTCGGTGGGCGAGCTGCGGCGCAATTACGATGGCTACCTGGCCCAGATCAAGAGATTTTAGCTCTTGCTCTTGCGGATTTAAGACCGTAGCGGCCGCCTCTTTCTTGCATCTAGAGATTCACTTGGGGAAATATTACGTAGATGGTACGACCGATCGTGAAATATCCGGAGCCGGTACTGCAACGACCGGCAGCTCAAGTGACGGAATTCGATGACGAGCTTCGCACCCTCGTCGACGATATGTTCGAGTCGATGTATGCTGCCCAGGGCATCGGCCTTGCCGCGCCGCAGGTCGGCGTTTCGAAACGCGTGACGGTGCTTGACCTGAGCTTCCAAAAGAACCCCGAAGAAAAGATCGTCCTGATCAATCCCGAAATTACCTACCGGCATGGTAAACAGTATGGCGAAGAAGGCTGCCTTAGCCTGCCCGACATTCACGAGAAGGTTTCGCGCGCCGCGGTGGTCAAAGTGCGCGCCCAAAACATCGAAGGCGAATGGAAAGAATACGACGCCGAAGAGCTGCTGGCGCGGGCCTTTCAGCATGAGATCGACCATCTCGATGGAGTGCTCTTTATCTTTCGCGTGAGCGGACTGAAGCGCGACCTGATTCAGCGGCGCATTCGCAAACTCCAAAAAGCGGGCGAGTGGTAGACGCATGAGATTGGTGTTTTGCGGAACTCCGCAGTTTGCCGTGCCCACGCTGCTGGCGCTGATCGACGCCGGGCACGAGATCGAGCTGGTGCTCACGCAACCGGACCGCCCTAGCGGAAGAGGCATGCAGTTGCTCGCCCCTCCAGTGAAGCAAATCGCCGAGGCCGCGGGCCTCGCGATCCTTCAACCCGAAAAGATCAAGAACAATCCTGAATTGCGCGAGCGACTTACGGCGATTGCTCCAGATGCAATTATCGTTGTCGCCTATGGCCGGATTATTCCGAAGTGGATGCTCGATCTACCGAAGTTCGGCAATATCAACCTGCATGGTTCGTTGCTACCAAAGTATCGCGGCGCGGCGCCGATCCAATGGGCGATCGCGCGCGGCGAAACTGTCACCGGCGTCACCACTATGCACCTCGACGAGGGACTCGATACCGGCGATATGCTGCTTCGCCGCGAGATTCCCATCGGGGCAGCTGAGACAGCAGAGAATTTGTATCCAACCCTGTCACAAATAGGCGCGGAGCTGATGATCCAGACTCTGCAAGGTTTGGAGGCCGGATCGATCAAGCCCGAACAGCAGGACCACACCGCCGCTTCGCTGGCTCCAATCCTGACGCGCGACGATGGCGCGATCGTCTTCTCTCTCTGCGCGAAAGAAATCTACGACCGCTGGCGTGGCTTTCAGCCCTGGCCTGGGGCCTGGACCTCGATCGACGGAAAAAAGCTGCTGGTTTCACGAATGCTGCCGGCGCATGTTGCGGCGGCAGCCACGCCGGGGCACGCACATATAGCGGATGGAAAGCTCTTTGCGAGCTGCGGAGAAGGGACCTGGATCGCCTTTGAGGAAGTCCAGCTTGAGGGCAAGAAGCGCATGCCGGCAGCGGACTTTCTGCGTGGCCATTCGCTGAAGTCCGGCGACAGGCTCGGCGCATGATTGCCCCCGCGCGTTTGGCGGCCTTCGACATCCTCCTGAAAATTGAGCGAAAGGCCGGCCATTGCGATGAGTTGCTTCGCTCCGAAGTTGTCGACAGACTCTCGCAAGCGGACCGTAACCTCTGCACCAATCTCGCCATGGGAACGCTGCGTTGGCAGATCGCTCTTGACGCACGCATCAATGAATTGCTGGCGCGCCCCGACACGCGGTTAGACGACGAAGTGCGGATTGCGCTTCGTTTAGGTGCGTTCCAGATGCTCTACCTCGACCGCATCCCCAACCACGCGGCCGTGATGGACAGTGTCGAGTTGGTGAAACATACCGGACAGGGATTTGCGGCCGGGATGGTGAACGCGCTGCTGCGCAAGATCGCGGTCGCCCCACGCGTCGAGATTCCGAGCAGCTTCGACAACGCTGCTGCTGTTGCTGCGGCGTATGCACATCCAACCTGGATGGTAGAGCGCTGGGTGCTTCGCTATGGTCTGGAGAAGGCGACGGCAATTTGCAAGTTCGATCAGGAGCAGCCTCCGACGACGGTCCGATTGGTTGGGGATGGTGCGGAGACTTCTTTAGCCGATGAGGGAATTGAACTGGCGCCTGGAGCGTTTCTTGCGCATGCGCGGCGAGTGGTCCGAGGCGATGTAACAGCAACGGTTATATATCGCGATAGCAAGGTGCGCATTCAGGATGAAGGCTCTCAGCTGGTCGCGGAACTTGCTGGTCACGGCGAAAACATTCTCGATTGCTGCGCCGCTCCCGGCGGTAAGGCAGCGATTCTCGCGGAGAACAATCCCAAGGCGACTCTGCTGGCCTGCGATGTGAGCCGGCGGCGGCTGGATGAGATGCGGGGACTGCTTCGCAATGTGCGCGGCGCTCGAATTTCTTATGAGACAATGGATGCCGCGAAGCTGGCCTATGAGAAGCAATTCGACCTGGTGTTGTGCGATGTGCCTTGCAGCGGGACGGGGACGATCGCGCGCAATCCGGAGATTCGGCACCGCCTTGAACCGGCTGAATTTGCGCGGCAACACTCGCGGCAGGTGGCGATTTTGCTGGCGGGAATGAGGACGCTCAAGCCGGGTGGTCGGTTGGTATATGCGTCCTGTTCGCTCGAGCCGGAGGAGAATGAAGCGGTCATTCAGGATTGCTTGTCGGGACGGCCTGAGTTCTCGGAGATTGGCGTTGGCGAACGCCTGAAGGCGCTGGTCGCCGAAGGATCGATGCATGATGGCAGTGCTGCGGGCTTTATGGAAAAAAGCCGCTTGCGGACTTTGCCGGGAGTGCATCCATGCGACGGATTCTTTGCTGCGATGATTCGGCGGCAAGCCTAGCGAGTCACTATTAGCTCGACCGGCCTATCGGCGTCGACCAGGTATCCGGCTTGCGGGCTTTGGCCTACCACTGTTCCCGGAATCGAATGGGTTGCCGCAGCATCCGTGTCGGAAGCCGGCATGGGCGCTGCCAACTTGAGTCCCGCACGGGTCAATATCGCAGAGACTGTTACATATTGTTGACCGATGACATTAGGCATCACGAACGCCGCAGACGGAGGTGGTTCGGGGTCGCTGACGATGATCGCGACACTGGGTTTTTCGACCCCTGCCGCACCGGCCTGCGGATCCTGGGCGATAACGGTTTCGGGCGGCGCGGCGTAGGGCATGTGCGCGACCGCACCGAGTTCCAGCCCAAGCCGGCGAACCTCGATGGTGGCAGAACGCTCCGGTTGACCGACAAGGTTGGGGATGGCGACCAGCTGCGGCCCGAGGCTTTCGGTGGCGCGGACGTGCCATTCGCTACGCACAACGGTGCCGGGC
>Ga0302325_10025616_pt1 | contig 12257 bp, 9 predicted proteins | sample Palsa_T0_2_FD_201948 | JGI IMG/M metagenome (GOLD analysis project Ga0302325, IMG submission 201948) | Peat permafrost microbial communities from Stordalen Mire near Abisko, Sweden - Palsa_T0_2 | ecosystem: Environmental > Terrestrial > Soil > Palsa > Peat permafrost | place: Sweden: Abisko...
CGTCGGCGAGAGTGCCGCGGTACTCCGACGTGCTTGCATCGGCACGCGGCACGAGTGTCGAGGTTCTCGGAGCTCGTTCCCTGGTTCTCGGAGCTCGTTCCCAGGTTCTCCGCTCTCATGCCGCGCCCATCTGCGCCAACATACTGTAATCGTTGACTTGTGCCGCGTTGCGCGGCGCCGTCTTCGTCAACGACGTGACCGGCACCAAGAGCCCTTTTAGGAGCGCTCTCCCACGGCCGACTTGATGAAGTCGTCGCGTAGCGCGTCACCTGGGCCAAAGCGACCGAGCCCGATCATCAGCTTGGCGAGCGCGGCTTCGGGTGTCATGTCGCCCCCCGAGATCGCACCTGCCGCTTCAGCGGCCGCACCGCATGCATAGCGCTTCAAGTCGACGAACCCGCGAAGGCATTGCGACACGATGACGACCGGCACGTTCGACTCTCGCGCTTGCTCGATCGCTGGAATGAGTGAGCGACCGATCTGCTGGGGAACATTGCCAGTCCCATAAGCCTCGAGGACGAGGCCTTTGACACCTGCGCGGACCGCTCCCGTGATGAGCCGCTCCTCGAGCCCAGGAAAGATGCGCACGGCGAGGACGCTCGGCTCGATGCGTTCGTCGAACGCTGCAAGCGGGCGCGCCGCGCGAACGTGGGCCGCAATCGCTGCATCCACACCGAGCTTCGCGAGCGGCTCGCAGTTCGGTGAATCGAACGCATCGTACGCCCACGCGTCGCGCTTCGTCGCACGAACGCCGCGGAGCACGCGCGACGCAAACGCAATCGTGACCTCGGGGATGGCGAGCGTGGCGACGAGCGAGGCGTTGATCAGGTTCTCGCGGGCGTCCGTCCTCGCCTCCGCGAGTGGACGCTGCGCTCCCGTGAGGACGACGGGCTTCGGCAGCGGCCCGAGCAGCAGCGCGAGGGCGCTCGCCGTGTAGGCCATCGTGTCGGTGCCGTGAATCACGACGACTCCGTCGTACGTGTCGAGGCTTCGGTGGATGTCGCGGGCAAGCTCGACCCAGTCGCTGGGGTGCATGTCGCTCGAGTCCATCGCAAAGAGCTGCCGCGTCTCGATCGTCGCGACGCGCGCGAGGGCCGGAACCTCGGCGAGCAAATCGGTCGTCGCGTCTTCGAGCGACAAGAGCGACGGGCTACGCCCGCTCTTCGCCGTCTTCTCGTGCATGACGAGCGTTCCGCCCGTGAGAAGGAAGAGCAGCCGCTTCAACCTAGAATACTCGGCTGTCGACCTTGATGGTGTCGCCGGCCTGCACGGGCACGTCGGGCTGGGTCCCCTCGCCTATGCCGTCGACATTGACGGTGACGGTCACGCTCCTGTTGTTCGCGGTCTGCCGCGTGAGGACGACGTGCTTGCTGTCAGCAATCGACGTGAACCCGCCCGACTGCTGGATGACCTCGAAGAGCCTGAGGCCGTCCGTCCACGCAACGATGCCGGGCTTGTTGACCTGACCGCCGACGGTGACCCTCTTCGATGCGTACTGTTTGACGACGAGCGTGAGCTGGGGCCGCGTGAGGATGCCAGCTTGCTTCAGCGACTCCTTGAGCTTGTCGACCAGCTCCTGGGGCTCGAGGCCGCAAATGGCCGTGACGCGGTCGAGATACGGGAAGTCGATGGAGCAATCGGGCTGGACGCGATACTCCTTCGGCAAGTCCTTCTCGCCGAGGACCGAGACCTCGAACAGATCGCCCGGACCAAGCTTCGTGCTCGGAGCTGCCGGTGGCAGGGAATTGGTGTTGCCAATCCCCGAAGAGCAGGCCGACAGGAGCGCGAGCGTTAGAGCAATAAAGCGGTGATGCATGCAGGCCCGTGAATCACATGAACCAGCGGAACCCCAGGTAGGCTTCGAAACGGCGATACGCCATGTGATAGAGATCGCCGTTCGTGTCCGACGGCAGAGCGGTGCTGCTGATCTCTTCGGTGTACTTCAACGTCGTGTTGAGGCCGAGCGTGTTGGTGAACCGGTATTCGCCGAACAGCGTGGCGTCGATCGCGGCATCGGTGAAGCCCTTGGCGGGCCCGATCGGCGTGAGCACGCCGCCCGCTTGGGAGAACACTTGTGGGTATTCGCGCGCCCCGACTCCGCCTTCGAGCGACACGAGCGCTCGGCCGCCGAAGAAGAACGCAAACTTGAGGTAGCCGCGGTCGGAGCCGTAGAAGCTTCCGAGGTAGCTCTGCGAGAAGTCGCGATTGTAACCGAGTGAAAGTGCAGACACCGCGAGCGTCACGGTGCCGGGGTTTTGATCAGCAGCGGGGTTGGCCGTGAGGAAAAACTTGGCTTCGACCTGCCCGATGACGCTGTCGTATTGCTGAACGAGCGGGTTACCGCCCGTATTGACGAAGCTCCCGCCGTAGCCGGCGAACGCGGTCAATCCGAAGCGCGAACCGATGAGACCGTTGAGGCCCAAGCGGCTGCGGAGCGGCGTCGAGTTGAGCAGGCCGTTGAATGCCTGGGCCTGCTGCTCGTACGTGACGAACGCGAAGTTGCCGTCATAGATCACGGCGGTCTTCGGACCGAACTTCCACTGGCCGCGGGTGAAGATGGAGTTCTGGAGGTTGTTGAACGGCGCGTTGCTGCCGGACGAATCGAAGAAGTCGTAGTTGCCGTTGTAGCCAAACTTCCAATCGAGCGTCCCGCTGCCCGGCGTGATGGTCACGTCAGCGCCGAGGTTGATGACGTTCTGGTTGAAGTTCTGGTCGGGGTCACCGGTCGTATTGGCGGCGAGTGTACGGTTATATCCAGCTTGGAGGCCAAAGCTCACCGGACGCTTCGGGAGGATGTCGACCCGCGCGGTTGCAGCAGCGGAGAGACCGTCGATTCCATTCTCGTTGACGATGGTTTGGTCACCGACGAAGAACCGCTGGGTGACCGAGAGGCCCGCACGAAAGGTGACCGTCGGGAGCTCGGTGTTCGCCGAGTCTCCCTCTTTGCGCTGTACGCCGAGCGTTGCGATGTCGAGAGACCCCGTGAGGCGGAAGATGCCCGCCGCATCGGGACACGCGGTGGGGCAACCGTTCACGAAAGGTTGGTTGTACGTGCGCATCAAGTAGTTCGAGTCGAACCCTGCTTCACCACCAATGCCCGGGTGGAGCTCGAAGTCGCCGACCTTGATGCCGATGCCCTCGCTGTACTTCCTGTCTGCCAACCAACCCTGCGCGTGCGCGGGACGAGCAACCAGTAACGGCGCCGCGAGGCTGGAAGTGAGGGCAAGAATGGAGAGGAGTCGGCGGTGCATACGTACGCTGCTGGCGTGCGGTGCGTTGTACTACCGCGACCTAAGCCGGCTGAACTGTTTGGGTACCCGGCTTATCTAATCCGAGCAGGAAGTGCAACTGGGCGGTGTGTAGATGATGTTGGGATCGTCCGGTCGGAAGTTCGTGTCGTCGTCCGGGGGGAGGGTCGGATCAACGGTGGTGGTGATTTTCGACTCGCCGATGAGCGTGGCTTCCTCACCGATGCACTGGTTGGCCTCGGCGGTGAGCTGCTCGGTCCGCTGACGCAGGACCGTGAGGATGGTGAACTCGTGGTTTCCGAGCTCACCGTCACTGCGACCAATGGCGAGCTGGAGCGATTGACGACGATCCTTGGCGGAACGGGCCGCCACGTCGATTTGCGAGAGCTTGTCGTTCAAGCAAAGCACTTTGACGACGTCACGGGCTGCGCGAGCCACCTCGAGCTGCCGCCGCACCGTGCCGGACGCTTGCTCCATGCGTGCGATCTGTGAGTCGGCCTCGACGATTTGCTGCTGAGGGGTGAGTTGCTGCTGCTTCTGGAAGGTGACCTGGCCACCACCGGTCCCGCCTGCCGCGTCCGTCTGTGCGAGCACGCTGACGGTCGTGAGGGCGACCAAGGCCATGATCGTGCCTGCCGACTTGAGTTTCGAGCTGAGCCGCATCGATCGTCACCCTCTTTCGCCACTGCAATCTACTGACGGACTCGTGGGGTGTCAAACCTCGCCATCTCTTCGGAAAAACGAGCGAAAACGCCACACGACAGCGCAGCCGGCCGACCGAGCTATCCTCGTCCGTTGCGGCCCGTCACCTGAGCATTCAGGTCGGGGTTACTGTTTGACGAAGGTGACAGGGACCTGAACAGTCGACCCGCTACCCGATGCGTCGAAGGATGCGTGCTTTGCGCGGTTGATGATGCATTGCTCGACGTCGGACGAAAGGCCGGTCCCGCCTGCTTTGCTCACGTCGCTCACATCACCGTTGGGGGCGACCTTGATGGAGAGGATGATTTTGCCTGCCATCGACGGGTCGTTCGCGAGGCCCTTGTTGTAGCAGGACCGGAAGCCCGGACGGAGCTTCGCGATGGCCGCATCCGCGTTCGAGATCGCGCCCGACGTCTGGATGGAGCCGACGCTCTCCGTGCCCTTCGGCCCGACGACGTCGCGGCCCGTGCCTGCGCTGCCGCCACCACCACCGCCCGCTTGACCGAGCTGGTTGAGGTTGCCGTGTTGGCCCGGAACGGTCGCGCCCCCGCCCGCGAGGTGCAGATCCCCGCCGGTGTTCGTCACGCCCGCAGCAGACTGCGCGATTTGGCTGAGATCGCCGACCGGGACGTCGCTCTTGTTGAGCGCGCCTTCGACCGCCGTCGTGCCGCCGAACGCCGCGAGCATCTGCATCGACATGCTCTGCGCTTCGTTCGCGAGCTTGGCAGCCTTCTGGTCGCTGATCTTGCCCGGGTCGGGCTTCTTCTGGCCTGTGTCCTTGTCGGGCTTCTTCTCTTGGTCTTTCGAGGTGCTCGACTGGTCGTCGGTGGGCTTGTCGTTCTTTTCCTCGACCGGGGGTGTCGGGAGGTTGTTCCGCATCTCGATGAGGCCCGCGATGTTGTCCTCACCGACGACCGGGTCGAGCCAGTCGGAGTACATCGCCCCGATGAAGCCGAAGTGGAACATGAAGCTGAACGCCGCGATGATCGTGAGCGTCCAATCAATCTGGCTCGCGAGGCCGCCCTTTACGGATAGCGGGAGCTGCGGGCGCGGTTGCGGCGGCGGCGGGGCGACGAACTGAAAGAGGAACGTGATGTCGCCGATGACGACCTTGCCACGCGCCTCTTCGGTCAGCCGGACCTGGTACGCAGGCCCGACGCGCTTGGCCTGTCCGCGAAGGGCGCCGAGATCGCTGATGCCCGTCGCGAGGGCGACGCGACCCGTCATGCCGTCGAGGAAGTTCAGGTAGTAGTCGGCACCGATGAGCTCGAAGAGCTTGAACTGAGGGGGAATGTTGGGCGTCGGCACGACGAACGTCGACCGCTCGCTCTGCCCGACGATGACGTGCGTCCGCTGCTTGATGATGCGCTCTTCGATGACTCGCCCAGATTGTACGAGGCCAATGCGAAGGACTTTCGGGCCCGCCTGCTGGCCGACGGCCCGCATCACGGCGGTCATCTGCCCGGGTCGCGGGGCTGCGTGCTGGCCGGGTGTCGTGTTGGGGTTCACGTAAACACTCCTTCAAAGCTTAGACGCGAGCGAAATCGGAAAGTTCCTGCACACTACCACATTAATCCCCTTCGAGAAGCGCAACGAGGGTGTCGGCGTCCCGCTGAAAGGCCTTGGAAGCCTTGCGCGCGCGGTATTGGGAGGCGATCGCGAAGGCCGCCCCCGCGACGCCCAGCGCGGCCACGTTGACCGCCTGGAGGACCACGTCGTTGATGGCGTCCGAGCGACCATCGTCGGGGATGTCGAGGGTCGCGTTCAAACCAAACCGCAAGACGAGGCTCCCGAAGAGGATCCCGGCGGAGCTGGCGATGCTCGCGCAGACGCGTGGGACGCGCTCCCAGCGTGCGAGGAGGAAGTCGAGCTCCGAGAGCTGCTCGTTGACGCGACCGACCCGTGCTTCCCCGTCCGGCTCGGCCACTGCATCCACGAGCTCCCGCTCCCACACGGCGCGCGGGTCTTTTGCGATGGCGCCGAGGACTAGCTTGGCCTCTCCACGTTTGACGTGCTCCAGCCACACCGTCGGGTGAAACGCGATGGCATGCGTAGCGAGATAAAGCCTACGGGTGCACGCTGCCATGCACCCAAACGCAACGATCGCGGCGAAGATGGTAAGGGCGATCAAGCGTCAGAACGGCGCGGAATGCACGGGCGGCTCGACGCGATCGAGGAGCGGCTGGCGAAGCTCGGTCATCGTGAGCTTCATCGGGAGCTTCGCCGCATCCAGCACGGCGATCGGATGGAGGTAGCGCCCGTACACGATGAAATCGCGAAGGACGATGGTCCTCTGGTTGTTGACGACCACGATCTTGGAGCTCTGAGCGGTGTCATCCGCGCGGGCGGACATGGGCACGGAGACGGCGCAAACGATGGCAGCGAGAGCCACGAGCTTCTTCATCCGATGATGATAGCGCGCTCGTGGTCATCGTCGAGCGTCTACATCGGGCTAGAACGGGTCTTTGCTGGTCGCCGCTTCGATGCGATCGAGGAACGGTTGGCGGAGCTCGGCCAAGGTCAGCTTCGGTTGAATTTTGTTCACGTCGACCGACGCGATGGGCTTTTGCACCCGTCCGACGATCGTGACCTCGCTGATGGTGATGACCCTGCCGCCCGGCTTCGTCTCTTGGGCGTCGGCCGTGGGCGCGAGGAGGAGCGTTGCGGTCGCGAGAATCACCCCGATGGTGCTGTATTTCATGGCTTCTTTCCCCCGTCTCCCGTGGGTGTCGCAGCGGTCGCCGTCGCCGTTGCTTGCGTCGCGAGGTTGAGCTCGTTGAGCTTGTCCTTCCCGCGGGCGATGAGGTCGTCGATGTCGTCGCTCGTGCCGGCGGGGGCTTTGGGCCCTCGCATGGTCAGGTATTGATTGAGCTCGCGGAGAGCGCCTTGGACCTGCGACTTCGCGTCCATGCCGGGGAAGCTCGGTGCGTTGAGGTACATGAGGCCCATCGCATAATGGGCGCCGAGGAGGGTCGAGTCGAGCGCGAGGCTCTGGTCGAGCTCCCGCTTCGCGTCTGCATAGCGTTGCTGGAGGCGGTAGCAATCCCCAAGGTTCATGTGGGCGATGGCGTTCTGCGGGGCGTACTTCACCGCGCTCTCGAGTAGCGGCTGCGCCTCGGCTGCGTTGCCCGCCTCGAGCTTCATCGCTGCCACCTGCACCGTCGCCTCGATCAAATCGGGCCGCTTGAGGCGCGCTGCGTCGAAGTCCTTCATCGCGGCGATGCGCTGGCCGGCCTCACGCTCGATGAGCGCGCGAAGAAGGAGCGCCTCGGCGTTCCCCGGGTCTCGCGCGGGGCTCGCTTGGCCGAACCCGTCGAGCACGGCAGTGATGGCGTACTTCGCGAGGTCGGTGCGGCCGGAGCGGTAGTGATCGCGAGCGATGACGATCATCGCGTCCTTGAAGTTCGGGTCCAATCGAAGGGCATCTTGCGCGAGCTGCTGCGCGCTGCCGCTGTCCTTCTCGAGCGACTTCACTTCGGCGAGATAAGCCTCGAGGCGCGCCGACTTCGGGTTTCTCTGGTGCTTGTCCGTGAGGAACGTGTCGGCCTCGCCCTGGTGGCCCGTATGCGCGAGGTTCAGCGCGTAGGCGCCCATCGCGATCTCGTTGTCGCCCTTGACGTTGAACGCCTGGCGGTACGCCATCTGCGCGCCCGCGTTGTCACCGAGGCGCTCGAGGACGCACCCGAGCCCGTAGAACGCGGCGGATGCTTTGGGGTCGGTCGTGGTCGCTTCGCGGAACTTCGTCTTCGCGGTCTGAAGATCGCCGCTCGTCCACGCCTTGAACCCGTCGTCGTAGGCGCCCTTGCCGCTGCTGTTCTCGATGCCCTGCTGGGAAGTGTCGGTGACGCCCACGACCGCCGCGTCCACTGGCTCGGACGCCGTGCTCGTTTCGCTCGCGGAGGCACTTCCGCCGCCGTCGCTCTCGTTCGTCGGGTGCTTGACCGTCTTGGCGTCATCGCCGCCGCAGGCGACGATCACGAAAGGACTCAGCGCGAGAGCGCCGAGCATCAACCGAACGAGCCTCATGGCGCCACCGGAAGAGGCTGAGCCGTACCGTTCGTTGCGAGCGGGAGCGGCAACCCCGACCGCATCTGCGGGTACATGTTGTTCGTATACGTGAGCTTGGTGCCCGGGCTCGCGGGGTTCGTCGTCGCGTTCACGTAGGTCGCCATCTTCGCGTCGCCGATCACGTGGGTGAACGAGTCGAGGCGCTGAATCGCGCGGGCGGTCCACACGTTGCGAACGTTGAACGCCTTTTGGAGCTGCGCCGACGTCGCGTAGTAGCGGATCATGATGGTGTCCGCGCCGTCGATTTCGAGGTCGCGCTTCTTCTTCCAGCCGTCTTTCACGGCGGCCTCGGTGTTGTCCGCGAGGTCGACGAGGTCGTCACGGCCGCTGCTTCGGAGTTGCTTGAGCAAGCCTTCCTGTTTGGGCGTGAAGAGCTTGAAGGCTGTGCCGCCGCACGCGTAGAGGCCGCTTCGCAACGAGTCGTAAAGCGAGCCCCAGCGTTCGTACGCCGCCGGGATCCACTCGAGCGACGTCTTGTACGTCCGGATGAGGTCTTCGAGCTTCTGGCCGTATTCGCCCGCGAGCTTCGCGTCGTCCTGGTACTTGCCGGTGCTGATGAACTGGTGCGTCTTCGGGTCGACCTTGCCGAAGATGTCCTCGGCGTGGAGGTCGACGTACTTGTGGTGGCCCGTCTCGTAGTCGAACTTCTCGTGGATCTCCTCGTCGAGCGGGATGAACGCGGCCTCTGCACCGTAGTCCGCGAACTGCACCTTCTCCGCTTCGGTCGAGTTCGCGTTGTGGAGGAACGCCCACGCGCTGACGGTGTTCTTGTACCAGTCGTGGTACCCACCATCGCCGCCCGCCTTCTTCATCCGCGCGACGCGCCACGCAGCTTCGAGTGAGTACTTCGCGGCCGCGCTGTTACCCTTGTGGGAGTTATAGAAGCCGGAGAGTGCGCCAATCGCGCTCAAGCGCGCCTGGTTGTTCGACCCGCTCGTCGTCCCGTTGGGGTTCCACTGCTGGAAGTCGAAGCTCGCGACGAGGTAATCGTAGTTCGCCGCTTCGTCCGCGCTTGGGCCGAGCGCGTTCACGATCTTGTACATCGCCAGCATCTTGTCGCGCTGGCCGATGGCGTTGTCCAAGATCATCGCGTTCTTCGCCGCCTCTTTGCGTTTGGGCGTCTCGAAGCGCGTGAGGGTGGCGACCTTTTCGTAGATGGCCGCCGCCTGCGGATACGAGAAGAAGCTGTAGTACGTCGAGCCCTCTTCGTCGTACGCGAGCTGAAGGAAGCTCAATCGCTCCTTGTATTGCTTCGGATCGGCGCTCACGAGCTTCGAGAGCGTGTCCTCTTTGCCGTACTCGGCGATGAAGCGCTCGTAGCTCTTGATGGCGCGGTTCGAGTCACCGACTTGCTTGAAGCAGTACGCCGCGCGCATCGCTCCACGGGGAGCCTCGCGTCGCCCCGGAGCCGCGTTGAGCGCCGCCTCGTAGAGCTGACCGGCCCCGAGGTTCTTTGGATCGTCGTTCGACCACTTCTTGGCGCGCTCGGGCGTCATCGGATCGCAGCGGTCGGCGTCGCTCTTGAGGTCGCGGCCGCACGCCTCGATGAAGCGCTTGTCGGCGTCCTGGTAACCGGCCGCGGCGAAGATGTCGACGGTGAGCGTGTTCTTGCAGTGGTTGTCGATGCAGTCTTCGTCCTGCGTGCACTCGGCCTTCTTCGTGCAGACCTTCCCGAGGCCAGTGTTGCCGACCGCACAGCTGTGCGACTTGTCGGCCTCGGCGAGCTCGCGCGCGCGAACGGTGTCGTTCGCACGGGCGGCCATCGTGATGAGCTTCGTCCACGCCTTCTGGCCGTACTCGTCCTTGCCGCAGTGATCCTTGTAGAGAGGCTCGAAGCGGGCCTTGGCGTCCGCGAAGTCGCCGTAGACGAAGTAAACGTCGCCCACGTCGAACTGGTACATCGTCGCGTTGTGCGTCGGGTCCTTGTCGGCCGGCACACGCTGGACGTACTCGTCGCGGGCCTTCATCGACGCGAGCACGATCGCCGGAACGACGACTTGCTTGGGCTTCGCTTCGTCGCCCGAGCCGACCATCTCGAGCTCGGTTCGTTTCTGGATACCCTGCGTCCCCTTGCTGTCGTCGTAGCGCTGGTATTCGAGATCGCGCGCGACGTCGGACTCGTCGACGACGAAGTTTGCCGCGACGTCGAGGAACTTGTCGTCCTCGTTCGAGTCGCGCACGTCGATCGCCGCGGCCTTCGCCTCCTCGATCTCCTGGGTCGACGGCTCGGCGAACTGGTCCTTCTTCTTCTGGTGGAGGACGAGCTTGATGCGGACTTGCTGATGGCGCGAGTCCGCGAGCCAGAAGCGGCTCTCGTAGGCGTCGGGGGCGTTCTCGTCTTGCTTGAGGTAGCCCTGCCACCCGAGCGCCGCGAGCTTGTACTCGGCGGCGGCGCGATTGAGGTCGTCGAGCGCTTCCTTCTCGTTCGGGGCTTGTGTCGCCGCGATGAGGAACGCCTTGCCACGGTTCGTGTGCGTCGCCGCGGCCTGCCGCAAGCCGCCGCGCACGAGGCGCTCGGCGTTCTGGATGGCGCCCGGGTTGTCCTTGTTGGCGTCGACCCACGCCGTCGTCCCGATGTAGTTCGCGAGGGCCGTGCGCGCCGTGAGCGCCTTGGCCGCGATCGCGTCGTGGTCGGCGCCGCCCTTCTTCGTGACGAGCATCTGATCGTACGTGAGCGCGATCTCGTTTTGCACGTCGGGCGCGGTCGGGTCCATCGGCCACTTCTTCAAGATGAGCTCGTACGTCTCGACCGCGTTGTTGAAGTGGTTGAGGCTGCGAAACTCACCCGCGAGCGCCTTGTAGATCTCGATCGACCACGGCTTGTCCTGCGGGATGAGCGTCGGGTCCTTCACGCGATCGATCGACACGTGGAGCTTGCGCTCGGCAGCGTCGATGTTCGGCTCGTCCGCGATGTCCGGGCGCGCGATGAACGGCTCCCACTCCTCGGGGCCGACGAAGTCGAGGTTCGTGAGCGAGCCGGCGATGTACGTGTACGCCTCGCTGCGGAAGTCGCCGACGTTCGTCTCGCCTTGCTTCTCGAGATCGTCGGCGTGAAGGAGGAGCTTCACGAACTCCCGCGTCGCGAGCTCGTAGCGCTGCTGCTTGAAGAGCGTCCACGCGTATTTGTAGAGCGCGACACCGTAGAGCGGGGGCTTCTTGTAGATGAGCGAGTGCTGATACGCGGAGGCCGCGCGATTCAAGTCCCACACGGCGATGGGCTCGTCACCGACGACACCCCCGCGCGGATCGAGCTGGTCGAACTCCCAGTTGCCGATCTGCCACCAGATTTCGGCGACGTACTTCGGGTCCTCGCCGGGCCGGAGCGACGGCTGCGGAATCGAGACGCAGTCGCTCGGGTACGGATCCACGAACGTCGTGTCGGGGTTCCCCTTCTTGACCTGCTTCGGGAGCTGGTACCGCTGGCGCCAGGCTGCCCAGAATTCGGGCGGTTGGTCTTGCGGGAGCGGGACGATGGCGTCGACGTCGATGTTCTTCGGGTCGGTGGGCGACGGATAGGGGTAGTTATTGTGGCAAACGAGCGACCGCCACACCTGCTGCGACTCCTCGGTGCGCGACGAGTCGTTCAGCGCGTGACCGAGGTAGTAATAGATGCCCGCGAGCTCGCGGTAGTTGGGGAAGTCCTTGATCACCCGCTTGTAGAGCGCGATGGCCGGCTTGAGGCCGATGGAGATGTCGTCCTTCGCTTCGTCCGAGCGCGCGCGCTCTTCGTAGAGCGCGGCGAGCCGGTACATCGCGTCGGGCGTAGCTTCGGGCTGCGAGTTCGTGCCGGAGTACTTCGCGATGAAGTCCTCGAGACGTTGGATGGCGATCTCGCGCGCCTTGCGGAGCTCCTCCTTCTCGGTGTTGATCTCCTTGTCGAGGCCGCTGAGGATCGTCTTCTTCTTTTCCTCGTAGTGGAGCTTGATGATCGTGGTGACCGTGTCGCGGTAGTCTTTGGCGCCTTGCGTGTACGCGTCCGCTTCCTCGCTGAGCCGCCCGAGCGCAGCGACCTGCTCGGGTGTTGGCGGTGGAGGGGGCGGCGCAGCCCTGCGGAGCGTGCCCATCGGCGAGGCGAGCGTGGGCGTCGCCGTCGTCGGGGCGGCTGCTGCATCCGAATCCCCAGCGGTCGTCGTTGCGACGGTGACGGGAGCAACGCCGCCGTCTTTCGGCGCTGCCGTGACGCCAGCGTCGGCTGCTTGCTGTTGTGCAAACCCCGGAAGCGCCGCGCAGAGCGACACC
>Ga0302325_10025617_pt1 | contig 12256 bp, 11 predicted proteins | sample Palsa_T0_2_FD_201948 | JGI IMG/M metagenome (GOLD analysis project Ga0302325, IMG submission 201948) | Peat permafrost microbial communities from Stordalen Mire near Abisko, Sweden - Palsa_T0_2 | ecosystem: Environmental > Terrestrial > Soil > Palsa > Peat permafrost | place: Sweden: Abisko...
CCTGGAGCCTGGGCACCATGCTCTACTGGGCGGAGAGCAACCAGGCGCTCGAGCTCGGGGCCTGGTGGTGGTTCGTGCCGCCTGGCCTGGCCGTGGCCTTCATCGGGGCGGGCCTGGTCCTGCTGAACACCGGGATCGACGAGCTCGGCAACCCGCGCCTGCGCGACGCGACCAGCGCCAGCCGGATCGCCGGGCACTGGCTCCCTCCCGCCGACCCGACGCCGGTGCTGGCCGAAGTGTCGCAGCACCGCGGCAAGCTGGCCGGGTTCCTGCACTCTTTCTCCCGCAGTTCACTGCTCGACGAGACCGAGAGGGCCGGGCACCGATGAGCACGTATCCAGACCAGGCCGCGACCACCGCCTCCCCCGTCATGGCCCCTGGCGCCGTTCCCCCGGATACGGTGCTCGAGATCCGGGACCTGTCGGTCGTCTACCGCACGCCGGGCGGTGACGTCCGGGCCGTGGACCGGGTGAACCTGGACCTGGCGGCCGGGGAGGTCATCGGGCTCGCAGGCGAGAGCGGCTCAGGCAAGTCCACGCTGGTCTACGGCGCCTCCCGGCTGCTGCGGGCCCCGGCCTTGATCACCAGCGGCAGTGTCCGCTACGCCGGCCGCCGGGTGAGCGAGCCGGTCGATGTGCTCACGATGAAGCCCGACGAACTGCGGCGGCTGCGCTGGCGCGAGATCGCGATCGTCTTCCAGAGCGCGATGAACGCGCTGAACCCGGTGCTCAACGTCCGCGACCAGCTGATCGACGTCATGCACGCTCACCTGCGGATCTCCAGGGAAGAAGCGCGGGAGAAGGCGGCGTCGCTGCTGGACCTGGTGGGCATCCCGCGCTCACGCCTGCGCAGCTATCCCCATGAGCTGTCCGGCGGCATGCGCCAGCGGGTGATGATCGCGATGGCGCTGGCCATCGAGCCTGAGATCGTCATCATGGACGAGCCGACCACCGCGCTCGACGTCGTGGTGCAGCGGGACATCCTGGCCCAGATCGTGGAGATCAAGGAACGCCTGGGCTTCTCGATCCTGTTCATCACCCACGACCTGTCCCTGCTGCTCGAGCTGGCCGACCGGATCGCGGTGATGTACGCCGGGCAGCTGCTGGAGATCGGCACGGCCGAGGAAATCCACCGCGAGCCGTCGCACCCTTACACCAGGGGACTGCTCAACTCGTTCCCCTCGCTGCACGGCCCGCGCCGTGAGCTGGCCGGCATCCCCGGCTCTCCGCCGGACCTGCGGAACCCGCCGCCCGGCTGCCCGTTCCTGCCGCGCTGCGGCTTCGGCACCGCGGCGTGCCGCGAGGTCGACATGGGCCTGCTGCCCGTGGCCACCTCCAAGGACCCCGGTCACGTGACGGCCTGCCCGTTCGTGCTGCCGGAGACACCGGCGCCGCCGAAGCCACCGGCACAGCCGGAAACCGCCGGGGAGCTGGGAGCATGAGCGAGCAGACGCAAACGCAGCCGCTGACATCCGCGGCCGCGGCCCGCGGGCCGCTCGCCATGCAGGCGATCTCGGTCAGCAAGGACTTCCGCATCGGCCGCCACCAGACCCTGCACGCGGTGCGCGACGTCTCCTTCAACCTCTACCGCGGGGCGGTCGTGGCCCTCGTCGGCGAGAGCGGCTCGGGCAAGTCGACCGCCGCGCGGCTGCTGGCCGGGCAGGAACGCCTCACCTCGGGCGCCATCCAGCTGGACGGCAAGCGGGTCGAGGTGACGAGCCGCGGCGACTTCCGCCGCTATAAGAGCCACGTCCAGCTGGTCTTCCAGGATCCGTTCTCCTCCCTGAACCCGGTGCACACCGTGCGCTACCACCTGGAGCGTCCGGTGAAACTGCACCAGGGCAAGGACACGGACGTCGACGCCGAGGTCGCCGCCCTGATGGAACAGGTGCGGCTGACGCCCGCCAAGCAGTTCCTGACCAAGTACCCGCACGAGCTGTCAGGCGGCCAGCGCCAGCGGGTCTCCTTCGCCCGCGCCCTGGCCGCCCGCCCGAGTGTGCTGCTCGCCGACGAGCCGGTTTCCATGCTGGACGTCTCGATCCGGCTCGAGATGCTGGCCCTGCTCGACGATCTACGCCAGCGCTTCAAGCTGGCCATGCTTTACATCACCCACGACATCGCCTCCGCACGCTACTTCGCCGACGAAGTGCTGGTCATGTACGCCGGCGAGATCGTGGAGCGCGGTCCGGCCGAGGAGGTGACCCAGCATCCGGCCCACCCCTACACCCAGTTGCTCGTCGCCTCGGCCCCAGACCCGGACAACCTCGGCAGCACCCTGCGACGCAAGACTCACCGAAGCGGCGCCGCTGACAGCTCCGGGCGGCTGGGATCTGAGGCCGCGCAGAAACCCGGGAGCGCGGCGACAGCCGGCTGTCCTTTCAGCCCACGGTGCTCGTTCGCCGACGACCACTGCTTCGCCGAAGACCCGGCCCTTCTGCAGATCTCGGCCACGCGCGGGGCAGCCTGCTGGCACCTCGACGCGGCCGCGCCCGAACTTGTCGCCAAACGGCCGGACAACGAAGGTACCAGCTCATCGGCCCCGATCGGAAACGAAAGCACGAACTAACCCGTATCCAACACGAGAGAAAGACGAAACTGATGTGGAGATTGCACAGCTATAGACGGCTTTGCGCGGTAGCGGCGGCCGGCGTGCTCGCGGGCGGGCTCGCCGCCTGTTCGTCGAGCTCAAACTCGAGCTCAGGCTCGGCGAGCACCGGCACCACCACCGGTAAGACCCTGGTCATGGAGAGCTCCCCGGAGACCGCCATCACCCAGGATTTCAACCCGTTCGCTACCACCGCGGCCGCCTGGGGCATGGGCGCCACGGGGCTCATCTATGAGCCGCTGATCCAGTTCGACCTGGCCGCGCCGCCGAAGTACTATCCGTGGCTGGCCACGTCCTACGCGTGGTCGAACGGCGGCAAGACGATCGCCTTCACCATCCGCCAGGGCGTGAAGTGGAACAACGGCACGCCGTTCACCCCGGCGGACGTGGCCTACACCTTTAACCTGGTGAAGAGCAACGCGGCGGTCAACATCGACGGCCTGAAGATCTCCACCGTGAGCACATCGGGCAACACGGTCACGCTCACGTTCCCGACCGCCCAGTACACCAACCTGGAAGAGATCGCAGGCACCGCGATCGTGCCGGAGGCGATCTGGAGCAAGGCCGGCAACCCGACGACCTTCGCGGACGCGAACCCGGTCGGCACCGGCCCCTACAAGCTGGGCAGCTTCACACCGCAGGGTTTCACGCTGACCAAGAACCCGGACTACTGGCAGGCGGCCAGCGTCAAGGTCCCGAAGGTCTTCTTCCCGGTCTACACCTCCAACACCGGCGCGCTCAGCGCGCTGTTCTCCGGGGACATCGACTGGACCGGGAACTTCATCCCCGGCCTGCAGAAGAGCTTCGTCGACACCTCGCCAAGCACCCACCACTACTGGGAGGCACCAGGCGGCACCAATAGCCTGATGCCGAACCTGAACAAGTGGCCCACCAACCAGCTGGCCGTGCGGCAGGCCATCAGCCTGGCGATCAACCGCAGCGTCATCGCCTCAGAGGGCGAGGCCGGCCTGGAGGACCCGGTCCTCAACGCCACCGGCCTGACCCTGCCGACGTTCAGCGCCTGGAGCGCGCCGGTCGCGAACATGACCGTCTCCGCCACGGCCGACCCGGCCGCCGCCAAGCAGGTACTTCAGAAGGCCGGCTACACCCTGGGCAGCAACGGCTTCTTCTCCAAGGGCGGCAAGAGCGTCACGATCGCGATCACCGACCCGTCCGCGTACACGGACTACGCCCAGGACGACGCCCTGGTCGCGCAGGAACTGCGGGAGGCCGGCATCGACGCGACGTTCGTGGGTCAGTCGACCGACGCCTGGAACAGCGATGTCGCCGACGGTAACTTCCAGCTGACCTCGCACTGGTCGAACGGTGGCCTCACCCCGTACAACATGTACGACGGCTGGCTGGACAGCTCGCTGGCCACCGGCAACGCCGCGACGGGTGACTTCGAACGGCTGAACGACCCGGCGATCAACGCCGAGCTGGCCACGCTGGCCGGAGCCCCGACGACCGCGACGCAGGCCGCGGCGCTGGCGCCGATCGCGAAGTACGTGGCCGCGAACCTGCCGATTATCCCGACCACGACCGCGTCGGAGTGGTTCGAGTACAACTCGCAGAACTACTCTGGCTGGCCGACCCAGCAGGATCCCTACGAAACCGGTCAGCCGTCCGGGACGAACAACGGTCCCGGCTCCGGTACTGACGAAGTTGTTATCCTGCACCTGGTACCGCAGGGCTAAGCTCCTTTCTGGGGCATTAAGCCGGCCCGCCCTCGGTACCCCCCCCACCGGGGGCGGGCCTTACCCAGAAAGAGCCCCCAAGACCAAGGACCGTCATCACGCCAGCCCGGCTCGTCATCAAGGGAAGCAGCAGCCGATGAGCGCCCCGTCGCGCATCGCCTTCAGCACCCTGGCATTCCCCGATGCCACGCTGGCCTCGGCCGCCTCGCTCGGGCGCCGGTGGGGCTATGCCGGCATCGAACTCCGGCTCATCGACGGCGAGCTCATCGACCCGTCGATGCCCGCCGCCGACCGCACCCGGGTCAAGCGGGCCCTCACCGGCCTGCCCGTCGTCGCGGTGGACAGCTCGATCCGCCTCACCGGTGACGATCCGGGTCCCGAGCTGCGCCGGTTCCTCGAGCTGGCCAGCGACTGGGAGTCTCCGCTGGTACGCGTGTTCGGGGGCGCGCTGGCCGCGGACGGCCCCGCCCGCCGGGAGCAGCTCGGAAACGCGGCGCGGGTGCTCGACGCCGCCGGGCCGCTCGCCGAACGGCTCGGTGTCGCCATCGGCGTGGAAACCCACGATGCCTTCTCAGCCTCCACGGTCGTGGCCGAGTTGCTGGCCCTGGCCGACCCGCGCTGGGTCGGCGCGGTGTGGGACAGCCATCATCCGCACCGGATGGGCGAACGGCCGGAAGAGGTCTACGCGAACCTCGGTCCGCGTATTCTGCTCGCTCAGGTCAAGGACGCCCGGCGAACGGCCGACGGCGACTGGCAGCTGGTGCTGCTCGGTGCGGGCGAGGTGCCGGTCGCCGGCATGCTCGCGTTGCTGGCGGCCGGTGGCTACCGGCACTGGATATCGGTCGAATGGGAGAAGCACTGGCACAGGGAAATCGAAGAACCGCAGGTCGCGCTGCCTCAGCACCTAGAGCTGCTCACCAAGTGGCTGGAGCCACTCCCGTGACTCCGCGCGGCTTCGGCATCGTCGGTACCGGGATCGTCGCGGCCATGCACGCCGACGCGATCGCGGCCTTGCCCGGCGCCCGGCTGGTCGCCGTCACCGACGCGGACGCGGGCGCCGCCGCGGCCTTCGCCGGCCGCCGCGGCGGTACGGCCGAGCGCGATCTCGACGCGCTGCTCGCCCGGGGCGACGTCGACGTGGTGTGCGTCTGCGTGCCAAGCGGACTGCACGCCGAGGTCGGCCTGCGGGCGGTCAAGGCGGGCAAGCACCTGGCGGTGGAAAAGCCGGTCGATGTCACGATGGAAGCCGCCGACCGTCTCATCGGGGCGGCACGCACGGCCGGCGTCGCGCTGACCGTGATCTCGCAGCACCGGTTCGACCCGGGGCTGATCGAGGCCAGGCGGCTGATCGACGAGGGCGCCCTGGGCCGGCTCGTGCTCGGTCAGGCCAGTACGAAGTGGTATCGCGGCCAGGCTTACTACGACAGCGCCGGGTGGCGCGGTACCTGGGCCATGGACGGCGGCTCGCTGCTGAACCAGGGCATCCACTACGTCGACCTGCTCCGCTGGCTCATGGGACCGGTCGCCGAAGTCACCGCGGTCTGCACGACGCAGGCTCACCAGATCGAGGTCGAGGACACCTCGCTCGCCATCGTCAGGTTCACCTCGGGCGCCGTCGGCACCATCGTGTCGAGCACCGCCGCCTTCCCCGGCTTCGCTGCGCGCCTGGAGATCACCGGCACCAAGGGCACCGTGATCGTCGAGGACGGACGGCTCGTCAGCCGTGCGTTCGGGGACGGTGCGCAGCCACCGGACGGCGGACCGCGGCCGGGGGCAGGGGCGGCGGCCGACCCGGCGGCCCTTGACGTGCACGGCCACGCCGCGCAACTCGCCGACCTGCTCGCCGCGATCGACGAAGGCCGCGCGCCCGCGGTCGACGGCGAGGCCGGCCGGGCCGCGCTCGAGATCGTCTGCGCCGTCTATGAGTCCTCCCGCTCGGGCCGCACCGTGATGCTCCCCTCATGACCGTCGTGCTTTCCGGTTTTGCCGACGAGATCTCCGCTGACCCGGACGAACAGCTCTCGACCCTCGCCGCCGAGTCGATCACGCACCTCGAGCTGCGCACTGCGTGGTCGGTGAATGTCGCCGACTTCACCGCCGGGCACCTCGCCGCGTTCCGCGCCGCGCTGGGCCGCGCCGGGGTGCGGGTGTCCGCGATCGGCTCGCCCATCGGGAAGATCCCGCTGGAAGCGCCGTTCGGCCCGGAGCTGGACAGGATGCGGCGGATCGCCGATATCGCCGGGGAGGTCGGCACCGCGATCGTGCGCGTGTTCTCCTTCTTCATCCCGCCGGGCGAGCCGCCCGGGCGGTACCGCGAGCAGGTCATCGACCAAATGGCAGCGCTGGCCCAGATCGCGTCCGAGCGCGGCCTGGTCCTCGCCCACGAGAACGAGAAACAGATCTACGGTGACACGCCGGAACGCTGCCATGACCTGATCACCGCGGTGGGCTCCCCCGCCTTGCGGGCGACGTTCGACCCGGCGAATTTCGTCCAGTGCGGGATCAGGCCCTTTTCGCAAGGCTATGGCCTGCTCCGGCCGTACCTGGTCTACCTGCAGGTCAAGGACGCACTGGCGGCGACGGGCGAGGTCGTGCCGGCCGGGCAGGGCGACGGGCAGGTTCGCCAGACGCTGTCCGCTCTGAGGGACTCGGGCTTCGAGGGCTTCGTGTCCCTCGAGCCGCACCTGGCGCAGGCCGGGCGCTACGGTGGTTTCAGCGGCCCAGAGGGCTTCACGCGGGCCGCTCAGGCTCTTAAATTTATCCTGAACGACCTGGGGATCCCCTGGCGGTAACGCCGGCAGCTTCCCGGTGGTTCGCGCTCGCCAGCGGGCGGCAGGAACGCCTCAGCCTCGTAACGCTCGTACTTCGAAACCGCATCGTCTAGGAGGAACTCGTGTCCGCCTCCCACCTCACAACCCCCGCCACCGACATCGACCTCGCGCTCGCGGCCGACCTCGCTCAGCAGCTGCGCGTTGACTCCGTCCGCTCCAGCACCTCGGCCGGTTCCGGGCATCCGACCTCGAGCATGTCCGCCGCCGACCTGCTGGCTGTCCTCGTCGGCCGCCACTTCCGCTATGACTGGGACAACCCGCACCATGCGGCCAACGACCACCTCATCTTCTCCAAGGGCCACGCCTCTCCCCTGCTGTACTCGATCTTCAAGGCGGTCGGTGTCGTCTCCGACGAGGAGCTGATGACCGGCTACCGCCGCTTCGGATCCCGGCTGGCGGCCATCTCCCAGGCCAATATCTGCCTCGTCGGCTCGCACGCCGGGGTCGAGATCGGCGCGGACGGCCCTTCCCAGATGGCCCTGGAGGACCTGGCCATGCTGCGCGCGGTCCATGGCTCCACGGTCCTGTACCCCAGCGACGCCACCAGCACCGCCGCCCTGGTGCAGGCCATGGCCGACCGGACCGGCATCTCGTACCTGCGGACCACGCGCGGCGCCTATCCGGTGCTCTACGACGCCGCCGAGACCTTCCCGATCGGCGGGTCCAAGGTGCTGCGCCAGGCCGAAGATGATCAGGTGACGCTGATCGGAGCCGGGGTGACCCTGCACGCCTGCCTCGCCGCGGCGGACCAGCTCAAGGAGGAGGGCATCAGCGCGCGGGTCATCGACCTGTACTCGGTCAAGCCGGTCGACACCGACACCCTCACGGCGGCGGCCACCGCCACCCGCGGACGGCTGGTGCTCGTCGAGGACCACCATCCGGAGGGCGGTCTCGGGTCCGCGGTCATCGATGCCCTGACCAGCGACGGACGAATCGAGCTGGCCGTCGCCCACCTGGCCGTCAGGGAAATGCCCGGATCCGGCACAAGCGCCGAACTGCTCGACGCCGCCGGGATCAGCGCTGAGCACATCGCGGCGGCCGCCCGGCGGCTGCTCGGCTGATCCCGGACCCAGCCTCGGGTCCGGAGGTCAGACGTTGCCGACCAGGCCCCAGCGGCGGCGGATGGCGCTATCGGCCATGCTGAACAGCGTGTGCACGAAGATGCCGATGAGCAGGATCACGATGATGATCGCGGTGGCGCTCTGCATGTCGGCCTGGTCCTGGTCGGTCGAAAGCAGCACTCCCAGGGACGGCTGGTTCGCGATGATGACGAGCAGCTCGCCGGCCATCAGGCTGCGCCAGGCGAACGCCCAGCCCTGCCGCAGCCCGGCCACCATGGCGGGCAGCGAGGCGGGCAGGATCAGGTGCCGGTACAGGGAGAGCCGCCGCAGCCCCATCGTGGCGCCCGCCCGGAGCAGGATCGGCGGGGTGTAGTCGACGCCGGCGATCAGGCCGTTGGCGATCGACGGGGCGGCCCCGAGGACGATGACGAACAAGATGGCGGTGGTGTTGATCCCGAACAAGATGATCGCGAACGGGAACCAGGCGATCGACGGCATCGTCTGCAGCCCGGTGATGAGCGAGCCGAACGCGGCTCGCAGCGGCCCGATCCTGGACACCAGGGCGCCGATCACCGCGCCGATCAGCACGGCCAGGCCGAAGCCGATGACCGCACGTTCCAGCGTGGTCGCGATGGCGTGCCAAAGCAGGCCCGTCTTCAGCTGATCTCCCAGGTTGGCCAGCGTGCCGCCGGGCCCGGGGAAGATGTCCTTCTTCCAGCCGCTGATGTGGATGAGCTGCCAGATCGCCAGGACGATGATGATGGCGAGTGCCTTGGGCCACAACGACGCCCACGCGCGCTTGGCCAGCTTGCGTCCGGGCTGATCCGAAGACCCGGATCCGGGCGCCTCCATGGACTCGAGCCAGGTCAGCTTCTCCGCGTAAGCCGGCACGGAACCCCGGTCAGCGGACATTGAGGCTCATCTCCTCACGCAGCCGGTCGGTGATCCGCGCGGCCAGTTCGGCGACCGGCGCCGAGTCGATCCGGCGGGGACGCTCGATGTCAACGGCGAACTCATCGATCACCCGGCCGGGGCGGCTGCTCATCACCACTACCCGGTCGCCGAGCCGCACCGCTTCCTGCACGTTATGGGTCACGAATATGACGGTCAGCGACCGGCCGGCGCAAACGCGGTCGATCTCGTCGTGCAGCAGGTCCCTGGTCATCGCGTCCAAGGCGCCGAATGGCTCGTCCATCAGCAGTATGTCGGCGTCCTGGGCGAGCGCCCGGGCGAGCGCGACCCGCTGCCGCATGCCGCCGGACAGTTCGTGCGGCCGCTTCCCGCCGAAGTCGCCCAGGTTCACGGTCCGCAGCAATTCCGCCGCCCGCTGGCGGCGCTCGGCCTTACCCGTGCCGCGGGCGCGCAGGGCCATCTCCACGTTGCCCGCCGCGGTGAGCCACGGGAACAGCGCCGGCTCCTGGAACATGACCGCCACCCGGCCGCCTGAGGTCGACACCTCACCCGCGGTCGGCTGCTCCAGGCCGGCGACCAGCGCCAGCAACGTGGACTTGCCGCAGCCCGACGCCCCGATAAGGCAGGTGAATTCCCCCGGCATGACCTCCAGCGACACCTGATCGAGCGCGTGGACCGCTGAACTGCCGCGCCCGAACACCTTGGAGACGCCCGTCAACCGGACCGCTCCACGTGCTATTGCTGTGGCCGGAGCGCGCCGATCGGTAACTGCCAAGGAACTCACCTGCCTCACCATGGTTTTAGGAACTCACCGGGGATTCGCCGGCCGCCGACAACGCCGTGTTGAGCGGACCGAGATCGAAAATGCCGCTCAGACTGACCGGCTTGAGCAAGCCGAGGGATACGGCCTGCGACGCGTCGGTGGTCAGCGATGACACATCGGGGTCATCGGTGAAGGTGATCTCTTTAAACGCCGCCGCGACAATGCTCGCCTTGAGCGCCTTGCCGGTGTAAGAGGCCAGCTCGGCGTTCGCGTCCGCCTGAGCCGCGGTCGGGTTCGACTTGATGAAGTCGTTGGCCTGGACCTGGGCCTTGATCAGGTCCGCGACGACCGCGGGGTGGGCGGAAAGGAAGCTCTGCGCCACGACGAGCAGGGTGGTCACGCCAGGCTCGCTCAACAGCACCGTGCCGCCGTCCTGGACCATCTCGATGTCGTAGGGCGCGGGTTCTGAGGCGCCGGCGATCTGCCCGGACTTGAACTCAAGGACGGCCGCGGAGTTGGGCGTGGTGGGCCTGATAAAGGCGTCGCCGCCGCCGGTCGCGGTGGTGGTCACCCCATTTTGCTTCAGCCAGTACCGCACCGCGACGTCCTGCGTGTTGCCCAGCGACGGCGTGGCCAGCGTCTTGCCCTTGAGCTGGGACGCCGACGTGATGCCCTTCTTGACCACGACGGAGGCGCCACCCGTGGCCGCTCCGGAAATGATCTTGATCGCGCTGCCGGTTGACTTCTGCCAGGCGTTGATGGCCGGGTTCGGCCCCACGTAGGCGGCGTCAAGCTGGCCGGCCAGCAGGGCCGTGGTCTCCTGGGTTCCGGTGCTGAACGCGGTGGCCTTCAGCGTTCCGGCGGAGCCGAGATCCTTGGCGAAATAACCTTCCTTGAGCCCGACTAGGGCGGAAGCGTGGGTGATGTTGGTGAGGAAGCCCAGTGTCACCGTCACCGGCGCACCTCCGCCGGACCCCCCTGAAGTTGAGCTTGAGCTGGAACTCGCCGAACTCCCGGCATCCGCCGAACCCGATGACGAGGAAGAGCAGCCTGCCAGCAGTAGCGCAGCGCCTATCATCGCGGCGCTCGTAACACGTCGCATCTAGTACCTAATTTCTATCGTTTATATGGGAATACCGCTGATTCACTATACATGAAGTGGGCATTGTAGGAAATCAGCCGCGGCGAGGCCGCTGCCAGCGGAAACAGCCGAAGCTAAGCCAAGGAAAGCAACAGGACTAGGGCATCCAGGCTAAGCGGCGGAGCTAAACCCTACTATATCAGTTGCCTTCGTCGCTTGAATCCTGCAGTGTGACGCCGGCCACTACGGGAAACTTGGCCAGGCACTTTTCCAGCTTTGCCACGTCGGCGTCGCTGGCCTGGTTGACCTGGTAAGTCAGCTGCTGCATGGCATAGTGGGAATTAAGGTCAGAAGGCAGCGGCTGCGGGGTCACCGCCGGTACCTTCGCGCAAGTGGCCCGCACGACGAGCTTGGCGGAGACGGGCGTGTTATCGCGGAAGGAGACGATGGCCTGCCGTTGCCCGAGAGCCGCGTCGAACTGCGCACAGCCCGCCACCGCAGCCAGCGCGGCAAGCGTCATTCCCGCGGCCAGCAGCCGGCCCGCCCTCCAGCCGCCCACTACGCCGGGTAGTACGCCCATGATGCCAGCCTAATGGCAACCGGCGCCTAGTACGGTATCGGCAGGGGACAGCCAACCAGGAGGACACTTGGCCGAAGAACACCGGCGGGGAGCGGGCCGGGATGAGCGCCGGAGCGTGCCAGGTTAAGGAGAACCAGACACCGGCAGGCGTTAGATGATCCCGACCGGCAGGCCATGATGCCCCCAGCTCGTCACATTCTCATCGTCAACTCCCGCAGCGTGCACCAGCCGGTCTTCGTGATTGGTACGCCGCACTCGGGAGCGGACCTGATCGGCCGTGCGCTGAAGGCCTCCGGCGGTTTCCACATCACGATCGGCCAGCCCAGCGTGCTGCGCGTGGTGTACGCCTTCGCCCGGCGGCCGTCCATGCACCAGGGCCGGCCGCAAGCCGCCGCCACCGTGATCCGGGACGCCTTCGCGCAGGCCTGGCAGGTCAGCGCGCACAGCTGCCTTGACTGCACGCGGGAATGCCGGGCCGCGGCCGGGCTCGGCGCCGATGCCGTCGGGCCGTGCGTGGAGCTCAGGGGGCTGGAAACGTACGGGGACGCGAGCCCCGACCTCATCTACTGCGCGGAGGCGCTCACCTACGCGTTCCCGAATGCGCGGATCGTCCAGGTCGTCAGGGACGGCCGGGACGTGGTGGCCGCCATGCTGGCCGACCCGGTCGTGATGTCCTGGTTCCGGCCCAGTTTCGTGAACATGGACACCGAGTTCCCCAATCCGTTCT
>Ga0302325_10025620_pt1 | contig 12256 bp, 6 predicted proteins | sample Palsa_T0_2_FD_201948 | JGI IMG/M metagenome (GOLD analysis project Ga0302325, IMG submission 201948) | Peat permafrost microbial communities from Stordalen Mire near Abisko, Sweden - Palsa_T0_2 | ecosystem: Environmental > Terrestrial > Soil > Palsa > Peat permafrost | place: Sweden: Abisko...
GCCGATCACCGCGGCCGGGACGGCCGCGATCACCGCGGCGCGGGTCATCAGCGCGGCGACCTGCGGCAGCGACCCGCCCCGGGCCCGCAGCATGCGCAGCTCGCCGTCGCGCCGCGCGACGATCATCCGGGCCGCCAGCAAGATCACCGCCGCGCCGACCGCGATCAGGCTGACGAACAGCAGCAGCAGCACCGTTTCGGTGGCCGCCTGGGTGGCCAGGAACGTCGCCAGGTTCGAGATCAGCGGGGAGGCGACGGTCAGCGAGGTCGCGCCGGGCTCCAGCGCGCCGGTGAGCGCGGGGGTCGCCGTGACCGCGCGGTTCAGGGCATTTTCCAGGCCCTGCGCCTGGGCCGCGCCGACGCCGCCGAGGCGAAGCGGGAATTCCCAGCTCATCTCCATTCCGGCCTGGCTGAAGGTGTTCTGCATCGCGCCGAGCTGGCTGGGGTCCGCGAACACCCCGCCGACCCAGTACGGCAACCCCCCTCCGGACGGAACGTTCAGGGCGGGTGTGCCCGCGATAACGTCCTGCGTCCAGAAGGTTGAGCCGGGCGCGCGCTCGGCCAGGATCGCGGTGACGAAGAGGCGGACCTGGCCGAAAACGGTCGTCATCGACGGCCGGCTCCCGGGGTGCAGCCCGAACCGCGCGGCGGTCTGCGTGGTGACCGCCACCGCCAGCATCCCGGCGGGCACGGCGGCGGGTGCGTAGCTGCCCGCCACCACCCGGGCGTGGCTGGTCAGCGGGTCGCGGTAGACCACCTCGAGCTCCGGCTTCCCGCCGGCCTGCGCGCGGGGCCCGACCCCGAGGGCGTCGTCCAGTTTCGTGGTCAGGCCGGTCCACCGGCCCGGCCCCAGCGGCAGCGGCAGCGCCGCGAAGCCGTGCGCGATCTCCTGGGTGGACGTGACGAGATCGCCCGAGGTCAGGAACTGCCGGCCTCCCCCCAAGCCGCTGTCGAACTGCTGGCCGATGAAGTCGGCCCAGTTGGCGCTCACCTGGACCGACTTGGCGGTGGGGGTGAGCCTGGCCAGGGTCTGGTGCAGCGCCTGGGACCGGGTGTGCAGGCTGAGCGCCGGCCCGGCCATCGCGGCGAACACGCAGCCGCAGACCAGCAGGGCCAGCGCGGCCATGCTCTGCTGGCCTGCTCGCCTCCGGCGCCCTTTAAGACGCCACCTCCCCTCGTCGCTCGTTCCTCGCTCCTGCGTCCAGGCGGCGTCGGGCGCCTTTGGCTCGTTGGTCATGCGGATTCCGTGGCGCGCAGTTCGGCGGCGGCGTCCGGGCGGCGGGCAATAGTCAGGGCGGCGGCGAGGACTGGGAGCACGGCGATGGCCAGGGCGAGGGGGAGCGTCTGCGACCAGCTGAACTGGATCAGCACCGGCGGCACCGGCGTGGTCGCGGACGGGGTCAGGGTGATGGCGGGCACGAGCAGTTCGGCGAGCACCGCCCCGAGGATCAGGCCGGCCAGCGCCGACGGCAGGCTCAGCATGAGCTTTTCCAGGCAGCGCTGGCCCGCGGCCGCGCGCGGCGGTACGCCCAGGGCGGCCAGCAGCGCGCTTTCCGCCCGGCGCTGCCGGACGCCGGCCGCGATGCTCACGCAGAAGCCGGTGATGGCCAGCACCGCGGCCGCCAGGGCGACGGCCAGCAGCGCCTGCTGCGGAACGGTCGACAGCGGGTTGCTGAGCAGCCCGGACGCCGCCCCGGCGGCGCTGGTGATGTCCGAGCCGGGCGGCAGGACCGCGGCCAGGCCCTGCGGGGCCCCCGAGCCCCCCGAGGTTTCCGAGCCCCCTGAGGTGCCCGCGCTCCCTGAGGTGCCCGCGCTCCCGGTGGCCAGCCACCACTGCGTGGCCAGGGCGGGGGCCAGACCCTCGCTGGCCAGGATGTTCTGCACGCTGCCCAGGTCGACGATGAGGGCGCCGCCGCTGGCCGACACGGTCGGGAACGTCGTCACCGCCCCGACGATCTTCACGCTGACGATGGCGCCGTTGACATCGGTCTGCACTGTGGATCCCACGCTGGTGTTGGTCGCGGCCAGATAGCCGCGCGTGGCCAGGCCGGGGATGGCCGCCGCCGGCGCGGCCGCGGTCAGCTCGAGCTGGGCGGCCATCGCGGTGGGCGGTACGCCCTCGAGCCCGCTGGCCGCCAGCCCGTAGCCCGGGTTGAACGTCACGCTCAGCGCGCCGCCGCCGGCCGCGGCCGCGGCGGACACCGCGGGCACGCCCGCGGGGCCCTGGGTCCCCAAGGTCTGCCGGACGCCGGTCAGCTCGGGGGAGGAGGCGACCGTCGGCCAGCCGTGCAGCGCCGTCCCGGCCACCGCGGCGGTGCCCGGCCCGCCCGACACGCTGGCCACGGTGAGCACGGCCGGGCCGGCGGCCCGGGTGCCCGGCAGCGTGTAGACCACGCTGAACCCGGCCAGCCGGAGCGGGTAGACCGACGACCGGGCCGACCCCGCGGATCCGGCCGACGGCCGGGCCGACCCCGCGGCTCCAGCGGTCCTGGCTGTGCTGGCCGCGCTCGTTTCCGGGGCCGCCAGCTCCGCGCCGGCGAGGCCGGCGGTGAGCGTGTGGTCCCGGCCGTCCGCGGGCAGGGTGCCCAGGTTGACCGCGTAGAAGTCGCCGTCGGCGTCTTCGAGGGCGGCGGTCACCGTGGCCGGGGCTAGGCCGAGCGAGGCGGGACCCAGCCGCGCGGTGAGCGCGAGTTCGTCCGGGTGGCCGGGCAGCGTGATCCCGCTTTCCGGTCTGGCCGGCGCGATCGTGCCGAACAGCCGGCTGGCGGGCAGCGGCGACTGGTCCGCGCGGAGCAGCGTCACGCTGGCCGCCTGGGCCGAATCGATCGCGAGGGTTTCCGCCGTGCCGGCCGGGTTGGTGAAGGTCGCGACCGGCATCGCCTGCCGCACCCCGGGCACCTGCAGCAGCGCGTTGGCCTGGGCCACCGACAGCGGCTGGCTGGTCTGCACCCGCACGTCCGCGCCCGCGCCGAACGCGGCCTGGTCGTGGTCCGAGCGCGTCCAGCTCTGCCGCTGCGCCAGCGCGAGCGTGCCCATCGCCACGGCCAGCACGATCAGCAGCGCCGCGCCGCCCTGCCTGATCGGCTGGCGGCTGATCTGCCAGCTGGCCAGGGCCGCGGTCAGCCTCCTGCCGCGGGCGGCCAGCCGGTCGCCGGCCTTGCCGCCGGCCGGCAGCAGGCGCAGCGCCAGGACGGTGCCGCCCGCCAGCGCGAGCGCCGGCGCGATCACGACCACGGGGTCGACGCCGAAGTTGCCGTTCGTGCCGGCCGACACCGCCGAGTAGTGCCGCAGCTGCCAGCCCGCGACCACGGCCAGCACCACCAGGGCGAGGTCGCCGCCCGCCCGGGTGATGCCGGAGACCGCGGCCTGCCTGCCCCGGCGGGCCCGGGCGGTGCCCGGCGTCACCGTGGTCAGCGCGGGTAGCACCAGGACCAGCACGGCCGCGACGGCGACCACGGCGGCGGCCCGCAACGCCGGCCACACGGCGGCGGCCCGCAACGCCGGCCACACGGCGCCGGCCACGGTCCCGATCCCGGCCCCGCCCGCCCCGGCCCCGGCCCCGGCCCCGGCGAACAGCCTGGCCAGCAGGACGCCGGCCACGCCGCCTGCCGCCGCGGCCAGCAGGCACAGCGGTATCGCTTCGGCCGCGGCCAGCCCGACCAGCTGCCGCCGGGTGGCGCCGCGCGCGGTCAGCATGGCGGCCTCGCCCTCGCGCTGGCCGGTGAGCAGCCGCGCCACGGCGAGCAACGCCGCGGCGGCGAGCAGGAACAGCAGCACGGCGCAGATGGCCAGCAGCGAGCGGGCCACGTCCAGGTCGCTCGCGGTGCCGGTGAGCACCGCGGGCAGGTTCGTGCTTACCGTCAGCGCGGGAAGCAGCTGGGCGTCCTGCAGCGTCTGCTTGAGCACGCCGACGCCGGCGGCCACGGTGGTCAGCTGGCCGACCGGGATGCTCGCCGTGCTCGGCTGGGCCAGCCAGGAGCCCGAGAAGACGGCCAGCGGTCCGGTGAAGGCCGCGGCCGGCACGGTCAGCGGGCCGTAGGTGGTGTAACCGCTGGCCGTGCTCGAGCCGGCCAGGGCGACATCGTCCAGGCCCCAGTACGACGACGACAGCTCGCGGGGACGGTACAGGCCGGTCACGATGAACCGGACGTATTTGGACGAGACCCGGTCCTGCATCCGCAGCACGTCACCGGCGGTCACGTGCAGCAGCGCGGCGGCGGTGGCGGGCAGCGCCGCCGGAATGGGCTGCCCGCTGGCCAGCGGCCCCGGCCACCGGCCGGAGACCAGGGTCGCGTGCGCGGTGAGGTCGCCGAGTTCGGCGGCTTCGGCGATGGGCTGGTTGCCAGCGCTGGCCGGCCGGGCGGGCCGCGAGCCGGCCACGAACCCCAGCGGATCGGACCAGTCGGCCTGGTAGAACGTGAACGGCGTGCCGTCGAGCGCCGAGGCGATCCGGCCCGGCAGCGCGGCGGTGTACTGGGCGGCGTCGCTGGCGTTGACGTTGCCGTTGCCGTTGATCACCAGCGCCGTGCCGGTCGCGCCGCTCAGGTCGTGGCGCACGGCATGCGGCAGGGCCTGCCCGCTGAATGTCGCGAGCGCCGAGGCCAGCGCCGCCGCCACCACGATGGTGAGCGCGGCCGCGATGATGACCAGGCGGTGGGCGTTCATCCGGGGCAGGGTGAGCGAACCCCTCGCCAGCGAACCCCGTGTCACACCCATCAGCTCAGGAGCCTACGATCCGGACAGGCTGATAAAAAGAGTGCGTATACGAGCTGGAACCGGTCTGTGACCAGGCCGGGATAAGGCCACCTACCGGATACTCGAAGATCAAAGGGGGCCGACGGTGTCGGTCATCGTCATCACCGGGGCCGCCGGCCTCGTCGGGTCCATGCTGCGGACCAGGCTGGCCCGGCCGGGCCGGACGCTGCGCGTCCTCGACATCGCCCCGCTGCTGGCCGGGCCGGGCGAGGAGGCGATCCAGGCGTCGGTGGCCGACGTCGACGCCATGACCGCCGCCTGCCAGGGAGCGGAAGCCGTCATCCACCTGGCCGGGATCCCGGGTGAGGCGCCCTGGCCGCGCATCCTCGAGGTGAACATCAACGGCAGCTACGCGGTGTTCGAGGCGGCCCGACGGGCCGGGACGCCGCGGGTGGTCTTCGCCTCCTCCAACCACGCGGTCGGCTTCGCCCCGCGGTCGGCGTTCCCCGTGCCCGACTACGCGTTTCCCGCGCCCGATACCTACTACGGCGTCTCCAAGGCCAGCACCGAGGCGCTCGCCGCGATGTACCACTACCGGTACGGGATGGACGCGATCTGTGTGCGGATCCTGTCGTGCTTTCCCGAGCCGCGGAACGTGCGCATGCTGTCCACCTGGCTGTCGCCCGACGACGCGGGCCGGCTCTTCGAGGCGTGCCTGACCGCGGACAAGCCCGGGTACCGCGTCATCTTCGGGGTTTCCGCCAACACCCGGGGCGGCTGGGTCTCCCTCGCCGAGGCCAAGGCCCTCGGCTACCAGCCCAAGGACGACGCGGAGGCTTACGCCGCCCAGATCATCGCGGCGTACGGTGAGGCGCCGCTGCCGGACCCGGACACCGACCCGGCGCTGCGCTACCTGGGCGGCGAGTTCACCCTCCCCGACGCGCAGGTGCCCCAGGCCTAGCGCCCCGGGGCGCCTCCCGCTCGGGCCTCAGCCCCTCCGCTCAGGCAGGCCTCAAGCCCCAGCCACCCCGCTAGCCCCACCAGTCTCACCATCTGGTGTAAATCAGGATCCGGATCAGTGCTGGCGTTCCTCGGCGTGGTGAATGCGGTCCAGGCAGATCGCGATGCAGATGATGAGGGCGTCGTTCTCGCCCGGGGCGACGTCGACGCCGTAGGTGTCGCGGACCCGGAACCACGACCGGGAGATCTGCGCGACGACCTGCCCGCCGTCGCGGATCTCGAAGTCCTTGTCGATGATGTTCCCGACCGCCTCGAGCCGCCCTCCGCCCGGAATATCGATGAACGAGCGGTGGTGCAGCGGCGAGATCACCGCCTTGTGCACGGTGGCCACCACCGCCCCGTCGTGCTCGATCTCCATCGCGTCGGTGAAGGTGAGGAACCTCTTGTGGATGGTCGCGAGCTTCTGCCCCGAGGCGTCCTTGAGCTCGAAGGTCTCGCGGAGCCTGAGCGCCTTGCCGTCCACGAGGAAGACCTTGTTACCCTGCTCGTCGGTGACCCAGAAGTCGTCGGTGATGGAGAACAGCCGCTCCCGCACGAGATAGCGCATAGCGCCGAGGTTATCCGGGTTCTCCCCGGCCGTGGGCCTTCGTCGTCCCCGGATCCGGGGATCGCACTTTGCATACAGTCGTCGATAACCTCTGAACTGCGCAGCTGTAGCGCAGGCAAGGCGAAACCACAGGGGGTGACGATGACGGTGATGATGCGTCCGCTGCCGCGGCCGGTGCCGCTGCGTCAGTCGGTCTACGACGCGCTTATCGACCTGATCGTAGGCGGGGAGCTACCGCCCGGCCAGCACATGGTGGAGACCGACCTGGCCCGTCAGCTCGGGGTCAGCAGGCAGCCGATCCGCGAGGCGCTGCACCGGATGGAGGCCGAGGGCTGGGTGGACCTGCGGCCCAGTCAGGGTGCCTTCGTCCACGTGCCGACCGATTCCGAGGTGGACAACCTGCTCGACGTGCGCGCGCTGCTCGAGGCCGAGGCGGCCAGGCTGGCCGCCCGCGCGCCGAGCCAGGCCCAGGTGGCCAGGCTCAGGGAGATCTGCCGCGAGGGGCAGGCGGCGGCCGACACGGACGACTTCGGCGAGGCCGTGACGGTGAACAGCGTCTTTCACGCCGAGGTCGCGGCCATCGGGGGCAACGCGGTGCTGGCCGAGCTGGCCGATATCGTCGGCCGCCGGGTGCAGTGGTACTACCGGCTGGTGGCCCCGGAGCGCGGGCACGGCTCGTGGACCGAGCACGGCGAGCTGATCGACGCCATCGAGCAGCACGACGCCGAACGCGCCGAGGCGGTCGCCCGCAAGCACACCGAGCGGACCCGCGCCGCCTACCATCGCTCGCGCGAAGTCTGACGCCGCCCGAACGCTTGCGTGCCAAGTCCGAAGGTGTCCGCCTCGGCCGCCGGCTGGTCGTTGAGGCCACGATGCCGCCGACAGCGGTCGCTCCGTCCACCCGGCGCCCAGATCATGGAGTATTCGGGCTTGCGGGAGGACTTTATGCACGATAAACCCCCAAAACCTCCCATAGGCCCCAATCTTCCCAGATAAACGCCCCTGGGGCGAGACGGCTGCGTCAGGAGGGGCTATCGGTACCACGGTGGTCGCGTGGAGGCTCCCTACTGTGGTGGATCCGGGCTACGCGGTCGATCCGGGGTATTCCAGTGCACTGGATCCGCCGCCAGGCCCGGATGCACCGCTAAAACCTGCCGCTGAGTTAACAGGTTTGTGACACCCGGGACACAGATGGTACCTGGGACACGAGGGAACCTATAGAGATCAGCGAACACTCTCCGCGCGGCCGCTTTTCGACTAGGTCCCCTCGCGTTTCGACTGGGCCATCTGGCGTTCGGTCACTTAGTGCAATAAGCTGCTTACCCTCGGCAAATAAGTGGCGGCGCGACTGGCCGTAAAGCGCGGAATGCATGATGTGGAGCTCGGCCGGGCAGTAGCGTGTGTCTTCAATCGTTACCTTCTGCGCCACAGATGATCCAAGTAGGTCGCAGAGTGTCGCGATTGTCGCGATGATGCTAGCGATCATTGACCTGCTGTACGACAACAGGGGAGTGACCCGGTATATGAGGAGTGGTTCGCCGGCTCCAGATGGCCCATGGCCATCCGCGCAGCGTCCGTACCCGGATGAGGCCACGAGCGGTCCAGCCCCCCAGGGACCTGGGCCACGCAACGACCCGCGCGAAGGCCCCGGCGGACGGCGCGAGGTGCCGTTCGGTCCCGAGATCTCCTGGCCGCAAGGTTTCCGTCAGCTCGATTCTCAGTCCCGGGACGCGCTCGAGTCCTCCTACGGCACCGGATCGGTCTACCAGCAGCCGGCCATCGACGACTACGGCTACGGCGATCCCGGCTACGCGGATCCCTCCTATGAGGGCCCGAAGACCCGGTACCCGGATTCCCCGTTCCGGGGCGGTACCGGATCCAGGACCTCAGCCGGTCCGAGGGCTTCCGGATGGCCCGGTTACGCGATGCCCGGATACCAGGTTCCCGACCTTCGTTCGCAGCCGCAGGACTTCCCGGCGGCGTCCGCCGGGTCGCGTGACATCTACCCGCTGACCGGAGCCCAGGAGGCCCTGCGCGACACCGGGCCGCAGCCGCTGGCCGGCGGCTGGGCCGCTCAGGATTCCGGCGGCCCGACGGCAACCGGCAGTTCGGTCTACCCGGAGCATTGGTACGGCCATCCGCGCCTGGACGACCGCGTTCTCGGCGGTGTCCGCGGCGACCGGGCTCCGGACGGATCACGTCCCGCTGACCCGCGTCCCGCCGACGGGCGTTCTGCTGACCCCCGTCCGGCCGATGCGCGTCCGGCTGACCCCCGTCCGGCCGATGCGCGTCCAGCTGACCCCCGTCCCGCCGACGGGCGTTCTGCTGACGCGCGTCCGGCTGACCCGCGTTCCGCGGACGGGCGTTCTGGCGACCCGCGCCTGGTGGGCATGCGGTACGACGAGTTGCGTTACGACGAGCCGCCCGAGGACGAGCGGCCCGCTGAGCGGCGCGGCTTCGGCGAGTCCTTTGACGATGATTCATGGCTGGAGGATCTGCGCCGCAGTGCTCCCGTCTACCCGCAGACGCCTGGTGACCAGCCCTCGCCGGCTGGTCCCGCGTCACGGGGCGAGGCCGGGGCGCCCGGTTCAGGTTCGCAGCCCGGGTATCCGCAACGGCCCGCCACGGACTGGTTTACCGGTCGCGGGCCTGGCCGCGGCAACCAGGCCGATCAGGGCGACCGTGGCGGTTCGGCCCCGCAGCTGAGTGCCGGCCGCGCGGGCTCGCGTCCCGGCGGGCCGCCCGAGCCCGGGAACGGATCCCGGCCGGGCATCCCGGCCGGAGCGGGCGCCGCACGCCAGCCGGGCTCCGCCTTCCCGCAGGCTCTGACCAGCCAGGACAGCGGCTTCCTGGGCGCGCCGACCGCGCAGGTCGGGGTGCTGACGCCGCCCGCGGGCAGCCGGGTCGTCGTCCAGCCGGACAGCGGTCCGCTGGCCAACCCGTTCCTGGCTCCGCCGAGCGAGGGTCGTGCGGCCGCTCCGGGCCGCCTGGCCGCTCCGGTACGCCCGGGGCACGGTCTCGACGGCCCGGAGATCACGTCTTCCTGGCCTGCTGCGCCGCAAGTCGACGAGATTGAGTCGTTCGCCGAGTTCTGGCGGGAAGACGACGAAGACGGTGATTACGCGGGCCTGTTCGGGGACCGGGTGGTCGCCCCGGATGGTGCCGGGTCCGCCGCCAAGCGCCGGATCGGCCGTCGCCGGAGTGGCAGTAATGACCACCGGCTCTGGCTGGCTCTGGGCGGGGTGGTGGTCGTAGCCGCGGCCGCGATCACCGGGATCATCAAGTTCGAGTTTCCGTCGCACGGCGGTCCCGCCCACGTGATGGGGACCCCGGCCTCGATCGGGACCTTCGCCCGCACGGTGGACCTGGAGCGTCAGACGAACGTGGCCCAGCTGCGCAACGAGGTCATCAAGATGAGCGCGGGCCAGGCCAGCCGCGTGGTGTCGGCCGTGTACGAATCAGGAAACTCGGCCGCCGGGAACACCGAGCAGATCGTCATGTTCATCGGCGGCCATCTGGCGAACGCCGCTCCGGCCACCTCGGTGTCCAGCTTCACGCAGAAGTTCCCCGGCGCCGAGGTGGTCGCCGCGGGTTCACTCGGCGGCAAGGCGGCGTGCGTCGAAGAGGGCGGCAGTTCGGACAGCGTGTCCATGTGCGCCTGGTTCGATAACGACAGCTTCGGTGAGATCGTCTCGCCCACGATGAACTCCGGGGCCCTGGCGAAGGAAATGCTGACCGTCCGATCGGCCGTCGAAACCGTCGTGAAGAAGTAAGAAGAAGTAAGCAGCCGCTTCAGCTGCCGCGCTTCCTGAAGCCGAGCCGCTTGGTCAACGACAGCCGGGTCACCGTGAGGATGATCGCGAGCGCGAGCGCGATGAGCCCGGCCACCTGGGCGGTGAGCACCGGGCCGAGCGCAGAGGAATCGGCGGCCGTCGCGGCGACGCGCCGGGTCCCCTGAGCGGGAGCCCGGGGAGAGTTCGTCGCGGCCGTCCCGGAAGAAGGGACGATCGCCGGGAACAGGCCGACCGCGTTGCCCGCGCCGATGAGCGAACTCGACACGCCGTTGAGGGCCGGGATGGGCCCGAGCGGCAGCGGGGTCTCGGCTGGCGCGCTGGCCGACGGCGTAGCCGTCGCGGTCACCGCGGCGGTGACCGCGACGGTCTCGTCGGCCGCGGGCGGGGTCCACGTCGCCGAGGTGACGACGCTGGCCGCGGCGGTCAGCGTCACCGAGCTGACCGTGCTGGCACCGGACGCGACCGGGACCTGCGCCTGCAGGCTGACGGGCTGCGTATCGGACACCGAACTGACCGTGCAGCTCGCGGTCTTATCCCCCTTGGCGCAGCCGCTGGTGGTGAACACGGGCTTCTGGCTGGTCGGCTTGGCCGAGAGCGCGACGGACACATCGGAAGCCGGCCCGTTCTTGGTGGAGACCTGCACCACGAACGTGGCGTCCTGCCCGCGCTTGATGCTGGATTGGCCGCGCTGCACACTCACGCACAGTTCTGCCGAGGATGCCCCCGCGCTCGCAGTGGAGCTCGGGCTTGCACTGGAGCTAGCGCTTGAGCTCGCGTTCGCACTCGGGCTCGTCGCGACGCGGGCGTCAACTGACGCGGACACCGTGGCCTGGGCAGACGCTGAAGTCGCGGACGACGACGGAGCAGCGGACGACGGAGCAGCGGACGAAGCGGCGGACCCCGATGGTGAAGGCGATCCTGAGACCGAGGACGACCCCGACGGCGACGCGTCGGCCGTGCCCGTCGCGCTCGGATCGACGGCGGAGGAGGAGGAGGAGGCACTCGGGTCGCCGCCCGGATCGGCCGACGAGCCTGAGATCGAGGCCGATGGCGACGCTGACGCCGAAGGGGAAGGCGACGGGGACGGGGACGGGGACGGCGACGGCGACGGCGACGGGGTAGGAGTAGGGGTCGGCGTGGGCGTGGGGGAGGGTGACGGCGTGCTAGAAGCTGGCAGCAGCTGGCACTTGGTGTCCGTGTTAGCGGGAGCCGTCGGGCTGGCTGAAGCTGTCGGGCTGGCCGAAGCTGTCGTGGTGGCGAGGCCGACCGAGTCGGCCTCGGCGATGCCTGACCAGGCCGCCAGCGTGCTCACAACCAGGACGCCGCCAGCTACCAAGCTGAGCGTCGTTGCTCGTACGTGCGCCAAACGCATATTAGATTGCCCTGTCTGGACTGCTCGTCACGGATACGGTGCGTTCTTCATGTGTTCGGAGTCAACTAGGCGGTGGATTGGTACTGAGTACTCATATCCGGTTGCCGGTTCAGTTATGCATGGACGGGAGGCAGGTTCCGTTCCGTAAATATCGAACTTTCGATGGAGCCGGGCCGTCCTGGCGGGTGCGACGGCCCGGCCATGTGATGGGACGTTTCCCGCGGCCGATCGGTTCCGCAGACGGCCACATTTGCCCGCATAAAGGAGCCGCTGCTTGAGTTCACCGACACCCCCGGACCTGCTCCCGACCCCGACGTCAGCAGGACCCCGCCCTGCAGGTCCCCAGAGTACCTGCTCTAGCGGCCGGACCTCACCGACCGCGTCTTCTCCGCCACCGACGGTAGGCGCCGCGCGCCTCTTCGGCCCGAAGTTTCGCACCGGAGGCGCCTGGCCCCGGCCCGTGGCCTTTGCTAGCTTCGGTCAACATGGCCGAGAACGGGGACGGGGCGAGCAACGCGGCGGCCGGTCTCGGCGCCCGGTTCGTCAAGCTCTGGGCCGCGAGCACGACGTCGGCCCTGGGCAGCGGGCTGGCCCTCATCGCGGCGCCGCTGTACGTCGCGTCGCGGACGTCCAGCCCGCTGATCGTGTCCGGCGCCACCGGCGTGGCCTGGCTGCCGTGGCTGCTGTTCGCCCTGCCCGGCGGCGTCCTGGTCGACCGGGTCGACCGGCGCCGCCTGATGGTCGGTATCGACTGGACCCGGGTCGCGGCGATGGCCGTGCTGGCCACCGCGATCGCCACCGGGCACGGCAGCATCGCGCTGCTGTACGT
>Ga0302325_10025622_pt1 | contig 12255 bp, 14 predicted proteins | sample Palsa_T0_2_FD_201948 | JGI IMG/M metagenome (GOLD analysis project Ga0302325, IMG submission 201948) | Peat permafrost microbial communities from Stordalen Mire near Abisko, Sweden - Palsa_T0_2 | ecosystem: Environmental > Terrestrial > Soil > Palsa > Peat permafrost | place: Sweden: Abisko...
AAGCCCAGGCAATCCCGCGCAGAATGGCCTGAGAGCCGTCCGAAAACGGCCGCGGCGCGCGTGTGCAGCCAAAAATTCAGCCGCCGGCTACCGTTTTTGCGGACTGCCGCCGCTGCGCGTGGGTCCACGAGCGTAGGAAGGACCCAAGGATTGCTGCGATCGAACAGGCCCGGTCACCCCTTCCGTGCGCTCGGCGCGCGTCTGCTAGGCACTTCGGTACTCCCTCTCGGGGCCACACCCGCTCAACGGTCCTCTTCGAGGTCATGTCCCGCGCTTATCGGGCCTTTGCCTGTCCCTATGCTCGAGAGCGCAGTCGAGATTGACGGGCGATTCCAGAATTGGGGATTTTCGTGGTCGGGAGGGTCGGGAGAGCCCTGGGATGGTCGCGGACTGCGTTCCTTTGCCTTGGTCTCTACGTGCCGCTGAAGGCAAAGCCGGGCAGCGGCAGCGGCGACAAGCCACGCCATTAGTCAAAGGTGCAACTTAAAAGGTTGCGTTTTGCGAACTCCAGGGCCATTTTCTGTCTCACAAGTGCTATACAAAAAATGCACACTCAGGCGTTGTGAGCGAGCGCATGGACACGATTAGATTGAGCGTCCTCGTCTATGAGGATGGAGACCTGTGGGTTGCTCAGGCTATCGAGGCCGACATTCTCGTGACCGCCAGCGGCCTTGATAAGCTGCCCTACGCGCTAGAGCGTGCGGTCGTTGCTAACCTCGCTGCCAACGCGCAATTGGGCAGGAAAGGGCTGGATGGCATTCCGCCGGCGGCGGAGATGGTACGCGAAAAGTTCGAGAGGTCGCCGTTCAGCCTTCTAGAGCGACTGCGCGGCTCGCCGCCAAACAAGAAGGTCGAGCTGCAAGAGATGCGTCTATTGACCGCGGCTTGAGCGATCGTGGGGGCGAAGCGACTGAACCACTTTTGGCAGGTTAAGTCGATCATTTCTCTTTTTCTTCAAATGGGTTGCGAACTTCAAATCCTTGACCAGAGCGTTACGTCCGAAGAAGGCGACGTTCTGAATTATCGCGTTCTCGTATTCCTGCGACCAAAGGATTTGCCGCCATTGTAGATCTTGGCGACGACGAATTCGTCTCGTCGATCGATGTCGAATTTTGGGAACGCCGCCTCGGAGTCATCATTCCAAAGCCGCCTATTCGGCCGTAGGGTGGCCTTGCCCGAGTTGCGAATGGCCCTCCGCCGCCGGCTTGCGCATATGATGAGGAAGCCAGCCGCATCGAGCGCGTCGACAAGCTCGCCGGCAACGATCGCCGACATGATGTCGTGCCAGGCCTTGCGTCCGTCGCGGGCGAGCCCGTGCGCCAGCGCCGCGGCGACTTCGTCGGAGGAGGGGCGAAGATCGTTGGGCATGGGGCAGCGTTAGCGCCGCGCCGTATGGCTCAGCAGGTCACACCCGGAACATCGAAAGCAGTTGGCCGCGGCATACCGCTAGCGGTATGTGCATTTTCTACTCCTCCCCACGAAGGGGCGAACCAGTGATCAACACATATCGCGTGCATTCCAAGGAAATTTAGTGCGCAAAGACATCGGCGATCGCCCGTCTGCCTACGTCTTAATCGGCATCGCCGTTGGCGTGTTTTTGATGTTGGTTCAGGCGTCTTTGTTGACACCGAGGCAACATGATCCCGAAAAACAGTCATTTCAGAGCGAGGTCCAAGCAAAAACAGAAGAGATAAATCTTGATCTGTTCTTACGAAAAACCATCATGGATCCAGTGGCGGCTTTCACAGGCGTCCTGGCGATCCTTACCTTTTGTCTTGTCGTGATTTCTGTTTTCCAAGGCTACATGCTCATTCGCGCCGACGGAACTGCCGGAACTGCCGCTTATGCCGCGAAAGAAAGTGCAGACACGTCAAAAAACTCGCAGCGAGCGTTTCTCACTATAAAAGACTTCAGGATGGAAGTTAGCGGCCCTGGAGCAAGGGTCCATCTGGTTTGGGAAAATAATGGTGCTACACCTGCTTACAATTTCAAAAGCTGGATTAGCTTGAACGATTTCACAGGGGACATCCCTGAAGATTTCAACTATCCCGACTTCGCCCAAGACGGAACAATAGTCGACGCCCACAAGCTCGCATACTCCAATTTTCTTGGACCAAAAGGCGTTTATTTCACAGCCCGTTTGAAAATTCCGATCAAAACTTTGGAAGCTTCCAGAAATCGAAAAGCCAAGATTTTCATCTGGGGTTGGGCTGAATATAACGATGCTTTTGAGCTAAATACAACAAGACGGACCGAGTTCTGTTATGAAATTGCCCAGGAAATTATTGGGCCAGTTGGCCCCGATGGGAAATTTCCGACCGAAGCTGCCTTTGTGCCATTTGGGCGTTTCAACAGCGCCAGTTAAGCACCGCGTTCCGAGCGTCACCATGCGCTCGTCAGCGGCTGCTGAGCGGTTGCTGGGTCACTCGATCACCACCAGCGGTTGCCCGAACTCCACAGGCGATCCGTCTTCGACGAAAATGCCTGTCACCTTCCCCGCGCGCGGCGCAACGATTTCGTTGAAGGTCCGCATCGCTTCAATGAGCAGGAGCGTGTCGCCGGCCTCGACTGTTGAGCCGATCTCGACGAATGGCTGCGCGTCGCTTCAGGCGGCTGTCCCTGCGTTATGACCGGCATTCGGAAAGATAAACCCTCGCAAAGTCGTGGAGGTCCGTTATCCGAAGCAGCGGCTGCATTCGTGACGAACAGGCAGGGCGCTCCGCCGCTTGCACCCATCCCCAGCCTTGCGACAGGGCCACCTTACTGCTAGCCAAATGCAGATAACAAAAATGCAAATTACCCAGTAGAGGCGTGGATGAGCACTTACGGCGTGCCCGGCGTGTCAACAGTGACCGTCCAATCAACCGGGCAATATAAGATCGTCGCCTATGGCGCGCGGGGGTACGGAAGTCCCAGCTCATCTGGCGGCGAGATCGGAGGTTATTTCACCCTCACGGCCGGGGAAACGCTCAAATTCGTAGTCGGTAGCGAGGGGACGAAATCTGCTTATGCCGCAGGCGGCGCGGGCGGCGGAGGCGGCACCTTCGTTTCCGTCGAGCAGGCCGGCGGAGGCAGTTATTCCTTGCTGCTGGCAGCTGGCGGCGGCGGCGGCGCGGGAGGCGCTTACGGGACAACTGCGGGAGGACTTGGCAAAGAAGGCGGTCAGAGCGTTGCTGGGGGCGGCGGGGGTATAGGCGGAGTGGGAGCCTCTGGGGCCGGGGGCGGCGGCGGGGGCGGCGTATCGAGCGGCGTCAGTGTGGTGAGCGACGGCAACGCGGCGGCGGCAACGGAACCGCCCCAGGCGCTTTCGGCGGCGGGGGCGGCGGTCCCTCCACTGCCAATGTCGGCTCCTACAGCGGCGGCGTTCCAAATGGCGGCGGTGCTGGGGGCTATGGTCTCGGCGGCAGTGAACTCCCCGGATATGGCGGCGGCGGCGGCGGTGGAGGCGGCGGTGGCGGATATGCCGGCGGCGCCGGCGGGGCCGGGGGCGCCACGCGCGGAGCCGGCGCCGGAGGCTATGGCGGCTCGTCCTATGACGTCGATACCCCCTTGATCGCGGTGGCGGGGGTTGAAGCCGACAATGGGAAGGTCGTGCTGACTTCGGTCTGTTTCGCGGCCGGCACATTGATTCGAATGGAGCACGGCGACAGAGCAGTGGAAACGCTCGCCGTCGGCGACCTCGTAATCACCTCTTCGGGCGCGAAACGTCCGATAAGGTGGCTCGGCCACCGCATCGTCAAGTGCGGAAGTCACCCCAATGCGCAAGATGTCCGGCCTATCCGCATCGCGGAGCATGCACTGGGACCAAACAGACCCTCGCGCGCACTCTGTGTCTCGCCCGGCCACGCGATTTGCATCGACGTCGTCGGCGAGGTGCTGATCCCGGCGGGCGCGCTCGTCAACGGCGCGACGATCCAGCAAATTGAGGTGGACGAGATTGCCTATTGGCACGTCGAACTGGATAGCCACGACATTTTGCTCGCGGAGAACCTGCCAGCCGAGAGTTATCTCGACATGGGCAATCGCGGCTTCTTCGCCGAGAGCGAGATCGTCGATCTCGCGGCCAATCCCGACGCCGACCCGACTCGGCGCGACCACGCCGACTTTTGCCGGCCATTTCACTGTGGAGACGTGCTCGTCGAGGTCGTGCGTGCGCAGCTCTTCGAGCGCGCCCGTTCGCTCGGCTGGACGCTGCGACACGATCCGCTCGCCGATCTCCATCTCGTCGTCGACGGTTATTGGATCGACCCCGCTGCAAGGGGAGATCGCGTCCGTTTCCACGTGCCGGCCGGGGCGCAGGAGGTGTGGCTCGTCTCGAAAGCCTCGCGCCCAGCCGACGTGGGTCGCGGTTCGGACACGCGTGCTCTCGGCGTCTGCGTGTTGAAACTGTCGATCGAAGACGGATTTGCGCCGGCCCACGGGATTTCGCTCGAAGACCCTTTGCTCGAGGATTGCTTTCACCCCTTCGAGCGCGACGGTGAAAAGATCTGGCGCTGGACGAAGGGGCCGACCCAGCTGCCAGCGGCGCTCTGGGCCGACTATCCCGAGGGTTTTTTCCTACGCCTCGACCACGACGGCGAGGCCATGCCCCGGTGGATCACGCCCTACGGAGAAGAGGCGGCAAGCAAGTCGCGCGATCTAGGGGGTCAGGCGGGACGATCGCGGTCGGCGGTTTTGGCGCAGACTCCGTCGAACCGAGGCTCTCGATCACCTTTAACAGGCGCTTGCGGTCACCAAACAGCACGCCAAAATGACTGAGATCATCTTCTGTCAGCTCGGGCAGAACATTGATGCCGATGGCGTTATCTAGGAATGTCGCCTCGTATCCACCCCGAGGCTTCGGCCAAGCCGCCTCGCGAAGCGCCCGGGCGCTTATGCTGTCGCAACACATCGGCGAACAGCAATTCTTACCGTCAGGCCGGCTCACGACGACAGGCGGTCTTTTAATTGAGCCAGACCGCGACGAAGCCACGTCTTGACCGTTCCAACCGGGGTATCGAATTTCACGGCCAGCGCCTGGCGGCTGGCGCCGCGGTAATAGGCGAGCATGACCATCTCTCGCATCTTGGGCTCGAGCCCGGTCAAACAGCGTAAGAGTGCTGCGTAGGCTTCCTGGCGCTCGCGACCTGCGAGCGGATCCTCGAAATCGGCCGCGGGCTCGTATGTCTCTGACAAGCTGTCCAGCGATACGGGACGAGCGCGCCGGGCTTGATCTATGGCAAGATTTCGAGCGATCGTCGCCATCCACGCAAGCGGCGATCCCTTTTCGAGGTCGAAGTCTGCGGCCGCTTCCCAGATCTTCGAAAAAGTCTCCCGCAGCACTTCGCTCGCTTCGCTGCGGGGGAGAATGCGAGAAACGATTCCGTACAGTTTCGGCGAAGTCGCCTTGTAGAGCGCAGAAAAAGCACCCCGGTCGCGAGCGGCCGCCCGGCGAAGCAAAAGTGCAAGCTCCGGCTCGGGCACCTTGAGGTTCTGAGCTTGCCGATACTGGCGACCAGCGTTTCGCATTCGTCGCCTCCCCTTACGCTGTCAAGGTTACCTTACGACGCCGACCACGACCAGGCCAAGCCGCCTCCTGCCGCCCGAGACATTGCTCTCACGTCGATTCGGGAGACGCCCAGTCCTTGGCCTGACCGGTTTGCGCCGAGGTGAGGGAGGGCTCGGGTTGGTCGCGAGCTGTCGTTCTTCGCTTGGACGCGCTCGACGATCGCCGTGCACTGAGGTGTGCGCTGCAACGATGCACGCTGCTTCGCTGTAAGTCGGACCTTTTTGGCGTCCCGTTTCTTCATGGGAGAGAGGAGACTTGGCGTGCCCGCACATGCATGACAACGATCTGGTCCTGCGTATTCCGCATAGTCTGGGCGGCGCCGAAGCCAAGCGTCGGCTCGACAGCGCCGCTGCCGAAGTGAAGGCGCGATACTGGCAGTATCTGGACGCTTCAGATTTTGAATGGGACGCCAATCAGTTGAGTTTCCGGGTGACGGCGCTCGCGCAGACAATCCAGGGCACGGTAGATGTCGAGGAGAAATTCGTCGAACTTCGCGCGCAACTCCCGTTCGTGATACGTGCGCTCGTCAAGCGGTTCATGCCCATTGTTCGGGACACTGGGCAGAAGCTGCTCAAATAGACTTACAGAAATGCGCCAAGCAAACGTGATTCGACACGCCTTCCCTTAAGCGGAATACCCGACATAGCGCCGATGAAATCCACGAGGCTCCGACGCCCGAGAGATAAGCGTGCTCCGCCTGAGGCAACGGAGCTCTCACGTGTCCCGAGACGTTTTTGATGACGCCCAGCTATCCGCAATGAAGCGGGCAATCGATCAGATTATTCAGGCGTCAGGCGAAGGCGCTAATTTGAGCCGGAGCGAAGTCGCGCACGCCGTTTTCGCCGCCGCCTCTGAAGCTGGCGAGTTTGACCCGGGCGAGGTAACGAGAATGGCGCGTGAGCGCTTGGGGCTCAGCGTGATGAGCGAAGCTCACTGACGGCCCGGAGCAATAAATAACCCCGCCGGGAAGCCCGGCGGGGAAACGCAAAAACCCATACGCGACGCTGAGGCAACGCTACCTTCTAGAAATTGCAGTTTTCTTACTCGCACCGACTTCCGAGCTGCCGTCGACTCGGCGTGCCACTGGTCATACCTTTGATGGCCGGGGCGGCGCGCCTTCTAGCAACCCGCATCGAAGAGTCTGTAGCGCGGGCCTCAAGCCGGATGAATTCTAATGCCCATGTAGCCGAATGGCGGCCCGATCCTATAAGCTGAGCGCTGTCCGCCTGCGAGTGCCACGCGGGCTGTGAGAGGGAGGTCGCAGTGGAACAAGCCTCGCAACCTGTCGGGGCTGCCGAGCCCGCCATCGACGACATCGCGGTCAACGCATACCTGTATTTTTACCCTTTGCTGTCGTTGGATGTAACGCGCCGTCAGGCGACCAACGTGGAGGCCGGCAAGAGACTTCTGTTCGGCCCCGCCAATACCTTCAGCAATGCGCCAGCGTTTCCCCCCGGTGATTTCAAGGCGGTCGTACGCCCCAATTTCGATACGCTCTACTCGAGCGCGTTCCTAGATATGACGAAGGAGCCCGTGATCGTCTCTGTCCCGGACACGAACGGTCGGTACTATCTGCTTCCCATGCTGGATATGTGGACGGACGTGTTTGCGTCGCCGGGTTGGCGGACGACCGGGACAAAGGCTCAGGATTTTTTGATCGCGCCGCAGACGTGGACTGGCGCAACACCGTCCGGTGTCACGCGGATCGACGCGCCAACCCCAATTGTTTGGATCATCGGCCGCACAAAAACGGACGGGCCCCCCGATTATGCGGCCGTCAACGCAATTCAGGCGGCGTTGAAGGTCACACCGCTTTCGCAATGGGGAAAGCCGGCAACGCCAGTCGAGGCGACGATTGATCCCAATATCGATATGAAAACGCCGCCGAAAATCCAGGTCGATTCGATGGAGGGACAGAAATATTTCACCTATGCCGCCGAACTCCTCAAGACAATTCCACCCCACGTCTCGGATCAACCTATTATCGCGCAGATGCGGCGTATCGGCATCGAGCCGGGCAAGAGCTTGAACTTCGACGCGCTCGATCCGGCAGTGAAGAAGGCCCTTGAGGATGCGCCTGAGGCCGCGCAACAGCTTATGTCATATATGGCGCCAACGATCGCACGGGTTGCGAACGGCTGGTCGATGAACACCGATACGATGGGTGTCTATGGCAACTATTATTTGAAGCGAGCAATGGTTTCGCAAATCGGCCTCGGCGCGAATCTTGTCGAGGACGCCATTTATCCCCTTAATCTGGCCGACAGCACGGGTAAGCCCCTCGATGGCGCGAATCGTTACACGATCCACTTCGAAAAAGGCAAAACTCCGCCTGTCGATGCATTCTGGTCGATCACTTTATATGACGCTGCTGGTTTCCAAATTCCGAACAGTCTCAATCGCTTCGCGGTCAGCAGTTGGATGCCTTTCAAATACAACCCTGACGGCTCCCTCGATCTGCTCATGCAGAACGCCAGCCCTGCCGCGGACACGGAAGCGAATTGGCTTCCCGCGCCAAAAGGAGAGTTCAATCTGACGATGCGACTCTATGCGCCGCGGTCCGACGCGCTGACCGGCAAATGGAACCCGCCGCCGGTCACACGGGCAACAGGCCCGTCGCCTCTGTCTGGACGGTAAGCGTTGGAAAGCCAGGACAAGCCGTGCTCGTCACGATCTTCGCCCCCAGCAACGTGCATTTGCTTGAAGTCGCTGGCGTGCTCGATGCGTTTTTCGAGGCGAGTTGTAAAATACAATCTGGGCAGTCGTATCGCATCCGGCTGGTGACCGAGGACGGAGCTCCCGCGCAGAGCGCATCGGGCGTGAAGTTCGTTCCTGATGCGGGTCTACGGGAAGCAATCTGGCCTTCCGACACGCTGATTGTTGCTGGGCCTTATGGAGTGCCAGATCGTCCGAGCGAGGGCGTTACGCGCTGGCTACGTGAGCAGGCCGCGCAGTCGCGACGCTACGGCTCGACTTGTACGGGCGCCTTCTTGCTGGCCCACGCGGGACTGCTGTCAGGGCGTCGCGTCACGACCCACTGGCAGTATGCCGACCGGCTTGCCGCCGAATATCCCGATATCCAAGTCGAACCCGACCGGATCTTCGTTCGCGATGGGCCGGTGTTCAGCTCCGCTGGGGTGGCTGCGGCAATCGACCTCGCCTTTTCGCTGATCGAGGAGGATCATGGGCGCGCTCTGGCCCTTTGGGCGGCACGCCGGCTTGTGGTTTTTCTGAAGCGACCCGGCGGACAGTCACAGTTCAGCGCGGCGTTGATCGCGCAAACCGCAACTACCGGTCCGATCGACAGGATCCGGCTTCACATCCTCGAAAATCCGCGCGCAGACTTAGGTCTCGCGGCGCTTGCTGAAGTGGCCGGCGTGAGCCCGCGCCATTTGTCTCGGCTGTTCCAAGCCGAGTTGCGGATGAGCCCGGCCGCTTATGTCGAGTTGACCCGGCTGGATATCGCCAGAGGCCTGCTGGAAGACAGCGCGTCGCCGATCAAGACGATTGCGTATGCCGCGGGCTTCGGATCGACAGCAACGCTCAGGCGCGCATTCCTGCACAGAATCGGCGTCACGCCTGTGGAATATCGCCTTCGGTTTCAAACCACCAGTTCCGGCGATGCAAGAGACGACAAGAGTGACTCCGATTTGTCCTGAACTGTCGCCCAGCTGAAGTTGAAGCGACGGCACTGGCGGCGCATTGTCACGCCTGGAGGCCGTATCATGCAAGTTACTCCTGCCGTGGCTCGAGAGGCGAATTTTGGAGAGTGCCCGGCTGTTTCTCCAGCACATCAGATCGCGCTGCTCCTGCCCGTTCCTCTCGCCCACGCTGCTTGCCCTTTCAAATGCCGAACCCGCGGCGTAGCGCGATGATGCATGAAGAAGCGGCTGATCTGTCGACAGGGGCTACAGCGCTTAGACCAATACGGTGGCCTCTTCTAGGCGGCCGATCGAGCCGGTCGAGTATTCCTCCGTTAGCATCCGCAATCGCACTCGAGAATAGCAGCGATGGCGTGCTGATCGCGGACATGCGGGTAAGAGGCCAACCGATCATCCAGGTGAACCCCGCGTTCGAGTCGATCACCGGCTACGCCGCGGCCGAGGCGATTGGGAAGAATTGCCGCTATCTCCAGGGAAGCGACCGTCTGCAGCCCGAAATATCCGAGGTCCGGGCTGCCTTAACGGAAAGCCGCGCTGCTTCAGTGACGCTGCGCAACTATCGACGTGACGGCACTATGTTCCGCAACGCGTTGCGCCTGGCGCCGCTTCGGGACGACGCGGGGCAGGTGACGCATTTCATCGGTCTGATCCGCGACGTGACTCATGCAGCGGGCATCGATCGCCTGACCGGTCTACTCGACCGGTACGGTCTGCTCGATCGGCTAGCGGCGATGGACGCACTCGCAACCTCCGCTTGGCTCATGGTCAAGCTCGACATCCTCCGGTTTAACGATATTAACAGCGGCTTTGGGTATGACGTAGGCGACGCACTACTTCTCGCGGCTGCCGCGCGTCTGGCGACGCTTCCGGCGACTGCCGTGTCGCGCGTGGGCACCAACACTTTCGCCCTTGCATTCGAACTGGGCGATTCCAGCCGCGCCGGGAGGGTGGTCGACGATGTCCTCGAACTGCTGAAGCCGCGCTTCGTGCTCCCCGGCGCATCGTTGGCGGTCCAATTCGCCGCCGGCTTTGCCGTGGGGTCCGCCGGCGCGGAACCGCTGCAACTCATCCGGCAAGCCGGCGCGGCGCTGCAGCGATCGAAGGCGCAGCCCGCCCACCCGCCGCATGCCTTCGCGGCGGCGGACGAGCGGGACGCGCGCAACCGCATTCGGCTGGCGAGCGACCTACAGACCGCTGTTTCGAACCAAGAACTGCTGTTTCACTATCAACCGCAGTTCGACCTTGGCTCCGGCATGCTGGTTGGAGCGGAGGCTCTGATGCGGTGGAACCACGGTGCGTTTGGCCTGCAACCGCCCGGCCGATTTATTGGAATCGCCGAAGAAACTGGGGCAATCCTGGAAATCGGAGCCTGGGGCCTGCGCTCGCTCGCTGCGCACGCGGCGCAGGTCAATCGAGGGCGTCGCGCGCCGATCCGCTTCGCCTTCAACGTATCGGCCCTAGAGTTCACGCAGCGCGACATGGTGGCCTTCGTCCAACAGGCGCTCGACGAGACCGGCTGCCGAGCCGAATGGCTGACGTTGGAGCTCACCGAAAACCTAATGGTCGGTGAGCCGGAGAATATTTGCCGGGTGTTCGGGAAGCTGCGCCGCGCGGGAATCGGTATCTCCATCGATGACTTCGGGACGGGCTATTCCAGCCTGCGTTATCTGGAGAGCTTTCCGCTCAGCGAGATCAAAGTCGATCGAAGCTTCGTTCATGGCATTGCCAACAGCGCGGCCAAGCGCGTCATCGTGGAGAGCGTCGTCAAACTCGGCGCGGCGCTGGACGTCCGCGTTGTCGCAGAAGGAATTGAGACGGAAGCTGAACGCGCGATCATACAGGCACTGGGCTGCTCCATTGGCCAAGGGTATCTTTTCGCCGCGCCTTTGGAGGAGTCCCGATTGCAGCAGCTGCTCGACCAGGGGCCAGTCGTGCTTGAGGGTGAGATGCACGGCGGTTCCTGACGATGTCGGCGAGTCCACGATGAATGTCGATTTCTGCTCCCGTTCATCCTGGACCAGCCCGTCCGCTACCCGGTACGAGCTGCTAGCTTCGCGTCGGGGGCGACAGGGCGGGGGTCAGGACCGTCGAGGGGAAATTGAGTCCTCCTCGACGGTCCGAGCCACGGGCGACCGCTTCGATCCACAAACGAAGGGTTCGTCCTGCACTATCAACCAAAACGTCGAATTGAAGCCCGGAGAGAGAGAAGGATCGTATGATGACAGCGCCCCACGTTGTCCGCTTGAACGGACGCGTTCCCGCTTATCAGAGCTCTCACCCGCCGGTCAAAAAGTTCTCGGTCTTCTTCAGAAAGGCGTTGGCTACCACGTGCTCGGCGCTTGGCGCTTTCGCGGGTTGCGCAGCCACGTCGATGAGCGAACAATCGTCTCCTTACTGGAGAAGGGTTTGGCGGAACGTATCGAAACCGATCAGCACCTCGAACTTCGAATCACCTCCTTCGGACGCTCCACAAATCAAAAAAGCCCATGCCGTGAAGTGGACCCAATTCGCGGGGCGACCGGCCGTTGGATTACGGCGGCTCGCAGCGCTAACGCGGCCGCAAGCGGACGACTTTTGGACGTCTCCTCCGGTTCCGGCCGAGAGGCAAGAGCTAGCCCTTCTAGGCCGGAACCAGCGAAATGACCGCTTACTACCTAAGGACTAAACCGCTCTTGCGGTAGGAGCGGCGAGCGTCGGCGGAATCGGGATAGCGTGAGAAACGTATCGAGAAGTTCGGAGCCTGTCTCAAGATCATGGGGTCGTAACCCCATGCGAGACAGGAGTTTTCGGGATGCTCGACAAGCCCATCAGCCCATTGCGCCAACGCATGATCGAGGACATGACGGCGCGGCGCTACAAAGAGAAAGTCCAGAAGGATTACATTCGTCATGTGCGAAGGTTCGCAGCCTTCCTCGGGCGTTCGCCGGATAGCGCGACGAGCGAGGACGTTCGGCTTTTTCAGGTGCATCTGGCAGAGCAGCGGATCGGCGTTCCGACCATTAACTCCGCCATAGCGGCGCTGCGGTTCTTCTTCAACGTGACCCT
>Ga0302325_10025623_pt1 | contig 12255 bp, 13 predicted proteins | sample Palsa_T0_2_FD_201948 | JGI IMG/M metagenome (GOLD analysis project Ga0302325, IMG submission 201948) | Peat permafrost microbial communities from Stordalen Mire near Abisko, Sweden - Palsa_T0_2 | ecosystem: Environmental > Terrestrial > Soil > Palsa > Peat permafrost | place: Sweden: Abisko...
TGATCGACGACAGCTGCATTCGTTTCAATGAGACCATATACGGAGATGGGCGGATTAATTTGTGTAATCAGGGAATAAGAAAGCTTATGGGAAGTTCGGAGTTTATGTCGCCTGCTACCTGACTATTTCTCTGTCTTTGAATGCAAAGTCGGATCTTCCGGAGGGGCACACGGGCCTGACGGTTTATTTATTTGCCTTCCGAAAAGACATTTGGAGTCTCAATTGTCTCCCACATCAGACATTTAACACCAGCCCAAAAGCGCCGCATTTCTTCAAGCTTTGTTTCAGCTCTAACCTTATCCCGTGTTTCACCTATTGCACGATGATACTCCGGACATGCCCCGTGTCCATGTGATATCGAGCCCAGTACCTTCTCATCCAAAACATCCTAGCTAACCAAAGTTATCCCAATCCTTCACAGTTCTTCCATCGCAATGTCCAACATGTCACTTCTCGGATCCCCCAGCGATAACAAACGTCTTTGTTAACTCAACACGGTCACGTCACCACAAATCCCTGCAATGATGCTCGAACCAGCTCTCGAGACATTGCAGTTTTATTCCTCCAACCCTGAAGACCAAGACGATGATGATGAAAGTATTCCCCCTATCCCCTGTTCAACTCCAGTCCTCTCGATACCCTTGTAAGTGAAGTGCTAATTAAGTAGCGGCAGTATCGTTACCGCAAATGCTTTATACGCCACCGGTGAACTTCGGCATGGTGACTCATAACCTCTACCGCTCCTCCTTCCCTCAAAAAGAAAACTTTCCCTACCTCCGAAAGCTAGGCCTCAAATCTGTGTTGTACCACCCCGTTCCCTCCCCGCTCCCCCCGATTCTACCCCGGCCAGAACCCAGTGGCGCTTGTGATGGGAAGTTTGTTTAGAGACCGGGCTAATGGCGATAGGACATTGGTGCAAGAACCGTATCCGAAGGAGAACCTGGCGTTTCTGGAACAGGCGGGGATACGCTTTTTTCAGTTTCCTATACCGGGGAATAAGGAACCTTTTGTTGTCATTCCGGATGTTGCTATCATTGGGGCGTTGGAAGCAATCCTCGATAAACGGAATCATCCTATTCTAGTTCACTGTAACGCTGGAAAGGTACCTGCCTCCCCCTCATTTCTATTTACCTTCGCGTCCCCCGTCCCCTGTCTCCTGTCCCCAATCCCCCCTCCCCAAACATCCTGAACTACCTTACGACTCGGTGTTATATCCTCGATTCCGTCATATTGCTATGGAGAGACGCTGACGGCCAGCACCGCACGGGATGTCTAATGGGAATCCTACGCAGACTCCAAGGCTGGGCCCTGACCCCCGTCCTAGCCGAATACCGAATGTACGCCACACCAAAAGAACGGGTCATGGACCAGATGTTTATTGAATTATTTGATGTCGGCAATTTATGTGGCAGGGTAGAGAAAGACAATCTGGAGAAGAGATGGGGCGTTCAAATTGAGGAGGATACTTCAAATTGAGGAGGGTACTTAGATTGGAATGGCGAATGTGCGGTGGTCGGGGGGAACGGATTCATCAATGCTTGCGATGGATGGGGATGGGAGGGGTTGCATATAGAGTTATGGACATTAGTTGGTGTTTTGTAATATTGCATTGGGTATATGCTGTCGATGAAAATGAAGTAACAGTTTGAACTTCAAGGATGTTTGCATGAGACGAAGCTGGTGGTCCGACGTCAGTTACGGTTATGTCTCCTTGGTAGACGACGGAGACTTTTAAATCAGTAGAACCTTGTTGTAGCACGTTCTTCACGAAGCCGTGTTTATCTTTTGAAATGTGAGCGGATTTTGCCAGCGTAGAGATTGTGGCTGGCGGTGTCGATCAAGACGTCACCGTAAACTTCCGTGAACTTTGGGCCTCTCCGACAACCTTAATTCCGTGGTTTCGCATCATCGTCATTCAGGAGTCTTCTCCCACGAGCGCCATGTTGAGGCCGCTATTTGCTTCTCGACATGTCGTCTCTAGACCCTTCCTGCGGTCTAGTTACGCCCCTCCAGTACTGCGTCATCCTCAAATACGTCGAAACACGACCATTGCCGACGAAATAATAAAGCCCATCAGCGAGGCACCTGAATCAATTCAAGAGGAGACCATCAAGGGTATCCTCCTTTCGTTGCAATGAAAGCTAAGTTCAGGGTTTCTCGACGCCAATGGCGATGGCATCCTGTTCTTCGACAATGTGTATCCCCTCAAGACAGCATTGTACGATCCCCGATTTCTACTTCACAGATTCACTCCTCTCTCACATGCTCCAAAGCATCTTGTCTCACGATGTATTCCACCAGATCTTCCCATTACGCCTAAAACAATGACTCCTCGACCGAAAGACGGCGGCGCATTCCTTCGCTTTGCATACGACAAGAACGTCATCTCCCTGGACGAAGTACAAAAGCGGACGCAAGCATATTTAAAACAACACGTCGAAAGACCATGGTTTAATCCTCTTAAACGGATGGATGCTTGGGTCGTCACCGGTCGACCATGGGTAGAAGATCTCCATCGTTTCCCATCAAAGCGTCTTCGCGTTGAATTCGAAGGACCAGACTTATCTCAAGAAACACTCTATTCTGTATCCTCTAAATTGCAATCTGTTTTGACAAGTAGATGTTTAGACAATTCGGGAGAATAAGGGATATAGTTCCTGCATCGCCAAGTTCCAAAGACCTCCCCCGCTATGCAATCATTACGTTTTTGTACATGCGCTCAGCCACCTCCGCCAAGAATTGTCTCCACCAAGCCGTTGTAACAGGCACCAAAATCCACATCGCCTACGAAAGCGTGCACAAAGCGCCCTGGTTCGTCTGGGACTGGCTAATCAATCACCCTCGAATATCGATACCCGCCGCCGCAGCCCTCTTCGCCGTCATCATCGGCACCATATTCGATCCCATCCGCGCATGGAGTGTCGAAAACAAAGTCTCCAAGAAATGGCACGTCGAGTCCTCTCGTCTAGTTCAGTGGTTACGGCGCTCGTTACACGATTTCGTGCCCTTTCGACGGCAAAAGGGCGGACAAGAGCAGGTCTGGAATCTGGATGAGAATGTCAAGAGAATCAAAGACTGGATTGGCGAGAATCAGGAGAGTTTTATTGTCGTTATTGGACCTAAGGGGACGGCGAAACGGGAAATGGTTATTGATGGCGTCTTGGAGGGAAGAGCTAATACTTTGGTGATTGATTGTGAGGCCGTGGTGGAACAGCATGGAGATTCGGCTGTTATCAGACAATTGGCACAACAGGTTGGATATGCGCCGATATTCAATTGGCTTAATTTCTTTTCCTCGTTGCTCGATCTCGCTGCCCAAGGTAGTTTCCTTGGTCGACATGGTTGACGATAGGGACGATTGGCCAGAAGGCGGGGTTTACGGAGACATTGGACACGCAAGTCAAAAAGATTCTTAATACTACCGGAACGGCGCTGAAGAAAGTTGCGCTAAGCAAGAAGCCAAAACCAGAGAAAGGCCACCCTCAGATCAGAGATGAGGAGTTTCTTGAAGTTTGTCCGTCTTATTTATTCGACTGACGATAGCAAAATCCACAACATCGGCCGGTTGTCGTGATCGATAATTTCCTTCACAAGGCCGATAATGCATCTCTAATCTACGACAATATCGCAAAATGGGCAACTCTCCTCACTGAAGCTAATATCGCGCATGTCATCTTCCTCACTAACGATGTCGGATACGCCAAGGCGCTTGCTACAGATCGAGTTCTTCGGACGGTTACTTTGAGCGACAAGGACCCTGAGACTGCTAAGATGTATGTCCTTCGACAATTGGAGTATATCGAGGGAGAACGGAAGAGACAGAAGAAGGAGACCGGTGAGAAAGAGAGTGCGGGCGAAATTGCCATTCAAGAACGCCGGTTGAATCTTGATAATTGTATTAGAACCATCGGCGGAAGAATGAAAGACCTTGAAGGACTCGCTCAAAGACTTGCGATGGGAGCGTCGCCCGATGGTAATCCTATTCTCTGTATGTTCTAATAGCAGATGCCTTGAAAGATATAATAGGACAGTCGGCGTCTGAAATACTCAAACTGTATTTCCTGGGAGGATCCTCCGCGATCAAATGGAAACAATCCCAGGCGTGGACAATTGTAAAACAACTAGCGACAAATCCCCAAATCAGTTACAACGCAATCCTCCTCGATCCAGTCTTCGGACAAGACGAGACGCCTCTCCACGAACTCGCACAAGCGGAACTCATTGCGATTTCTTCCTCGCCGGAAGGCCGTCCCTCCGTCATCAAACCTGGTCGTCCGGTATTTTCCGCCGCCTTTGCCTTACTTGCTTCCGACAAGGTCTTCAATGCCAGAATGGAACTTGACAGGCTGACGTTCCTGGCGGGCGAGGAGAAGAAGAATATTGAGAAGGCGGAAGAGGAGTTGGCGAGATTACAGGAATTGCCACCTATTCAGCTCAAGGAAATTGAACCCCGGATACGGTATTTGTTGAGAAAGATTCAAGCAAGTCAACAGAACATAGAGATTTTTGACGGCGAAATGGGGAAGGTAAAGGAAGTATTGAAGACGGAGGTGTAATCTTTGCGGTTATCTAAGCCCCTCTCAATCAGAATTGTACATTACATATATAAATGAGATATCCCGCTTCAACTTATTAAGGTTTTCATTCTTTTTTTGAGCTTAGATCTCCCCAGTACGGATCGTGGCTTGACTCGTTCAATGATTGGCTACCGTCTTTGTCATCATTTCAGTTGGGACCAATGTCCCTTTGCCGCCTCCTTCACTCCAGACCGGATCAAACCACCTCGCCATCGACATTCACGCGAACAGACTTCAAAGCAGTGCGTTCGGACATTGGTTCATCTCGAAACGGGACAAAAACATCTCTGAAGGCAACAAAAGCGCGTGATTGGATGGACAAGATTCAGGTCGCTGCTGCGGCCGAGGAACAGCCCATGGCAGTCGTCGACGAAATGGGAGATATATTTATTCCCGCAGATGAGCCCAAAAAGGCAGAAGAGGAAATATCTGCAGCTGCGGAAGACATTCCGCCTGTTTTGCCCACACCCAAAATGAAAGTGGAGGTGGTCATCGATCGGAAACCGCAGTGCCCTGTCGAGGAGCCAATATTGCCCGATCACTACTACGATGACGGGAATGTGCCTGTATTCAAACCTGTATGTTCCTGGTCTCATCCTGCATGTCACTTACTTTCATAGACAATGGCACAGTTCCGCGATTTTGAAAAATTCATCCATCGAATCAACAGTTATGGCATGAAAGCTGGGATCGTCAAAGTAATCCCACCACCAGAATGGTAACTCCAACTGACTTTCGGAGCTAACGAGGTAGGAGGGAAGAATTGCCAGCGCTCGACGAGAAAGTCAAAAACATTAAATTGAAAAACGCCATTGAACAGCAATTCGCGGGCTCAGGGGGGATTTTCCGACAAAACAATATCGAGAAACGGCGAGTGTACAACTTACCTCAATGGAGAGAAGTCTGCGAGAGCACCGATCATCAACCTCCTGCTAGACGAGGCGAGGTGCGTCAAGCCGGACATATCGTAGGCAAACGGAAAGCAAAACCCAAGAAGAAAGTGAGTCGCAAGAAGGCCAAACGGGTGGCGCAGCAGAGCGACGTCGATCACTCGGGGACGTCGGCGACAAATTCGGATGGGACACCGTCTGCTGCTCTCCAGGAAAAGGCTTGCGAAAATTGTTGGACCACGGAAGCTCCAGTGTGGAGAAAAGCTGAAAGCGGCCGGGATTTGTGTAATGCATGTGGATTACATTTACATAAGCACGGTGTCCAAAGGCCTGTTGTGCGTCCCGAAGTCCGACCGGCTTGTCTCGACAACCCACCTAGGGAAAGCACTTCTCATATCCCTTCTCCCGAACACAGTTGCACGGAAGAACAGCCGGCAATGCCAAGTATCAAACCCGAGGACGCTGTGGTCGATCCTGAGCCGATGGACGTCGATCATCCTGTTGCCGAGCCAATCATCCGTCCCGACACCCCGCTGTCACCGCCAACTTTAAAGCGGAAACGGTCCCCCGCAGCCGATTCGGAGGAATCTGACTCCGGATCTGAAGACGATGCGGACGATTTCCAAAACTTTGATTATCGCATTAATAATGCATCCGAATATACTGTCGAACGATGTAAGGAACTTGAGCGAATTTACTGGAAGACTGTCACGTTCAACAGTCCGATGTATGGCGCCGATTTACCCGGGAGTCTTTTTGATGATCGCACGGAAACGTGGAATGTTGCTAAACTTGACAATATCCTTTGTCGTATTGGGAAGACTATTCCGGGAGTCAACTCTGCGTATTTATACCTTGGTATGTGGAAAGCGACATTTAGTTGGCATGTCGAGGTATTTACACTCTTACCATTTGAGCTGACAGTCCTAGGACATGGACCTGTACTCAATCAACTACATTCATTTCGGGGCACCGAAACAGTGGTATTCGATCAATCAGCGTGATGCCGAAAAGTTCGAAGCAGTGATGCGATCAAACTTTCCAAATGATCACAAAGGATGTCCTCAATTTATGCGACACAAAACTTTCCTTGCCTCTCCGTCCGCACTCGAAGCCAAGGGCATCAAAGTCAACCGCCTGGTCCATCATGAAGGAGAATTCGTCATCACATTCCCATTCGGATATCATTCCGGATATAATCTGGGATACAACTGTGCTGAGAGTGTTAATTTTGCTACTGAAGAATGGTTGGACATTGGTCGTGAAGCGCGCAAGTGTAACTGCGCTGAGGACAGCGTAAACATCAACGTTGACGAAATCATCGATGCTATTCGTGGTCGATCAGCTGAAGAATATGAAGAGAATGGGCCGTTAACACCGCCAGACAGCGTTGGCATGGCAGAAGAAACGAAAAAGAGAAAGCGGGAACGCAAACCTAAAGTTGAAAACGCCGAGAAAAAAGCAACTCCGAAGAAAGTCAAACCACAGCCTCCTGTATGTCCCCTTATCTCGGGTCTAATTGTAGTGCGTTCTTTGTCCGTATGATATTCCCAGGGAACCACTACTACCGACGGATACCGGTAAACAGGCACATCGAATTTGCGCTGAATATATTCCCGAAACATGGATTTTGGTTTCCGACGACGGCCGTGAAGTCGTTGCGGGGATTGAACAGATTACGCCTGCCCGGTGGAATTTAAAGTGTCTTTACTGTTCATCAACACGTGGCGCCAAGTTTCAATGCTCCGTCACGCAATGTTACAGAGCCTACCATGCAACATGCGCGGCAGCAGCCGGTGTTCTCGTGGAGACCGCAGTGGATGAACAAGGTTTTGTAAGTTCTTATCAATGCCGGTTTCATCGACCGAAGAGGATTCCGCTGGCGTATATCGAGAATGATCTTAATATGGAGTATACAAGCGCGTTACAAGCGGGAGATACCATTCAAGCCCGATTTGCGGGGATGGACGTCGATGTCCCATTCGTTGGAGTTGTGGTGGAAAATTGTGAATCGGAACAAACTGTTGTGATTGAACTAGCAAATGGGTAAACTCCACCAAAGTCATGACTGATTATAGCGAACTATTTGAAGTGGCTTATAAATGGATACTTGCGCCGCCCAAACGGGATGTACGTGCTCTTTGCGCAACCCAATCAACGGGCACGACCAAGCAGCGGCAAAAGAAGAAGAAGACCGAGGCAACCAGTACTGGACTTGACGTTTCTGCGCCGCTCGCCTCCGCTGGGAATGAAACGGTCGTGGGACAAGCTCAACCCACTCTGCCCCCGGCAGCAGCTTCTAGCAACACTCCAAATCCTCCGTTGCCCCTTGCCCCGCTGCCAAACCTTGGACAGGCTTCCGCAGCTTGGTCTCGCAATCCGGCTCTCGCTCAGTATTACCAGTATGTTTGGCAGACACAGCAACAAAATCCAACATCTCAGGGTTCAGAAGAATCCTTCAAATCGATTATGCAACGAATGCAAGCCGTGCCTGCGCAGCTACCAGCGCAGCCACCAGCCCTCCAGACCACATTGCTACCCTCTGAACACCGTCGTGAGATCGTCCTGCCGCCTCCGGAATTCAACATGGGCCAGCCACCCCCGTCTTTGCTGCCTCAACTTCACAAATCTGCAGATGGGACCCCTCAACCGGCTCCATACACCAATCCTGTGCAAGCACTTCAATTGCTGCCTAATCCACCGCCATCGCACCCCCTACACATCCCCCCTTATAAACCTAGACCTGCTATCAACATCCAGCAAAACCCGTGGTCTGCGCAATGGAGTGGTACGTCTCAATCGCAACAATGGAACAACGAACCCTTTCGTGGATCTGCAACACCTGAGACTCAACAACCACCGCCAGCATTGAAGCAGGTGCACCCTCGACCGCTCGCGCCTAGTCCACCTACGCAACCTCCAATTCCTCCGATGCCTTCGTATCATGGGATCATGCCTGCTCAGTCGAACAATCAAGCTCAAGCATGGCGTGAGGGGTAATTGTGAAATAGAATTTGGAATCAGCGAGATATCAGGAAAGTTTATAAGGATCTGTAGTTAGATTTAAGGTTTGTAATTTAGTGTCTCATTCTTTTGACTTTCGCTTGTTCCGGAGTCTTGTGAGCCACTAGCAAACGAGATAATGCAAGCAATGAGGTAGAATACTTAACATGTGAGACGGCTTCAGACGTACCGGAACTCACCACCGGCCGCGGTTGTATTTTCAGTTCCCACAATACTTAATTAAGTATTGCAGTTATTCACTCTTGCAGCAAACTAGTACTGGCTACATCTGAACAGCGGGAGACAAAGGAACGGACAAGCACTAACACTTTAAACTGTTCTTACACCATAGGAAGGGGCTCTAGAATGTCTTGGTGCTTCTATGTTACAATGATGTTATTCAAGCCACGGTCAAATTCCGCTTGAGACAAGTCCGCAGGCTTAGGTGTTTTATGTAAAATGCGTGAGGCGTCTTCGCTATTGCCCTGGCGCTCCACGGTCGCCCCTACCGAAACATGTGTATGGCACACTTCGGACGGCGCCAGTTTGCGGCATTTGCTATTGATTCTGGACTCCGGGCAGCCTCCACTGTCTCAGACGTTGCTCAAGTGAGCTTCTGCGGGGTTGGACGGGACATCGCCAACTTACCACGTACACCTCATCTGGGATCAACAAGCGCCAGAATACTGCACATCCAACGTTAAGGGAGCAAGGGTTAAGATATCCCTGGATGATATCTCCCTCTATCTCGATGATAACCTTGCATACGTTGACCTGGATGGCGAGCTGACGAGCCGGATGCCTCACTGAAGGTCATGGTTTTCCGCTACTACTACGTATACGCAACTCCCAGGGGACATTTCCGATGTGCTCTGTACAGGTTTTCCAATACTATCATGCTAACGTGAGACTAGTACTGGGAGCGAAAATGAGTCTTGCATGGAAATAATGCAATTGGAAAGCGGTTTTGACGATGAAGCACGGGAGTAGACGATGACGACGACTGTGAACAACTGGGACGATAAACGACGTGCCATGGCTCAGTGAGATTTCAAAATACTTCTCGGATTGCAGAGACAAATCGGTTGGTAGTACTGGTATCCCACCACTCAAGCCTTTCAGGTCTAAGCACAGCTGTTTCAGTATGTATATCTTTGTATTAGAATGGAGACTTCATCAATGAGATTACAGTTTCGGAAGTACACTTTTGCGGCCTTCGCGGATGAGTTGCGATCCTATCCCGAGTGCTTCAATCGAAGAAAATGGGGACTACTATTGCCTCAAAAAGACAGGCTTATCAATATGTTGTCAGGCGTTGATGAACAAGTCGCAGAACCACAGGACGCCTTAGAGTCTCTTGATCATCGAGCTGAATTATCTTAGCTAATACACGGCACATCTCCAGAGACTGATTCTAGAGGAGGAAATGATCCTCGGATTAAATAAAGGAGGGTTCAAAAGGACGATATTTACGCCCTAGAAAGAAGCTATATTCCAGGGCCGCAAAGAAAGGTTCAACAATCAGAATATGCACGCCTTCTGTCATGGTCTACGGCTTCCCAATGGTCACTCAATTCTGCGTACCGGATTGAGCCTTCAGAAGACGGGTGGGGTCGCTCCTCTTGGAATGGAATCTCAAAGGAGTATACAGACCGGATCAAAGGCGAACATTGCGTGTGGAGCTCCATTGTCTCTAACGACGACGCTATAAAGGGAAGAGTGCTAAGGGCGATAGGGAGGGGATGGTGATGTGCTTTCTGTGAATGAGATTGTCAGTTAGCTTTATTTGGACACCACATCATATTTTTTCAAGTGCGATACTTTACTGCGAACGACAAAGAGCATTTCGGACAGGCGCCCGCGATACCGCGCATGTTAATTCACCCTTGAAAGTTGCACAACAGGAAATAACAGAGCAATACATAATCTACGGCCCACAAGATCGAGCGCATGAGATGCAAGCTCAGATTTCCAAAAGTCTTGTTCACTCCATTAAAAACCGCCAGCCAAAGCAGACACCAGGCGATGATTCGCCGACTGCAACCAACCGGAACATCATTACAAAACACAGTCAGTGAGTCTATGTACTTCCCATATCGGCCGGAATAACTCAGGACAAGCACTACAATAGGGATGTTTATCTTCACAATTTTGCACCCTGTCTCTTGCAAATACTTACGATGCTTTCCCTATCAGATGTAGAGATCCGATGGGCTGCACAATTCGCAAGAGTTGTTCGGCCTCAGTTTCTTGCATTTTCGGGGCATGGGGGGTGGTCGCGTTATAGCCGGAGTACAAATAATCTTTGCATTTCGATGCTGACGTTCGATCCTTAGTCGCCTGCGTGCGATATTTCACAGATTTTAATCATGGTGCGTTAAGTTCACTGTCTCAAGAGATCCTCGCGACCGGCCGATTAAAATTTGCGGAAAAGGGGTGTGATTCAAAACAAGATGCAATGGATGTCAGGAACGGAAGGTCTTGTTTAAACAAAGCGCAAGAAAGGGGAGCGCGCGTGAATGTTGCTAACGTTCAAGTATACTACCTATTTCGAGACTTTTAGGGAAATTAAGATGAACCTAAGATAAGAATAAAAAGGGAACTCGTTACTCATGAGAGCCGATCATGCACGGGCCGGAAGTAAGCGACCCGTCACCCGCGGCCGTCAAGCAAGAGCATGGCAGTGTAGAGTAATTAACTTTCATGGTGTCCTTTTGCAGGCGAGTCAGAGTCGGCGCAAGCGGCCGTTGAGAGCACCGTAACACTCTTCGCGGCGAAACCTTGGCCGAACATAACTTGGCTATGCATCTAGAGTTAGATTAAGCGCTCGTGCCTGAAACACAATTAAATTACACAGGGGGCGATGCTTGCTTCTCAGGCGGAGTAATTTTAAGACTAAGTCTAATTAATATAAGCAAATTTCATCCGCGTTCATTCGCCCACACCAAAGCCGGTACCGGGACAAACACAGCCATTGTTAAGATTGAGTCGGACAAGCTTTGAGGATCCGTGCGTATGCTTGAAGTTTGATTGGAGGTTATTTTCGTAGGCGTGGAGTGGGCAGTGAAATTCTGCTCACGGGACGCGTACGGCTCCGCCAGGAACGGGAAATGAAGGATCAATTAAGGGCCGTCAATCAGTTTACCCGAGCACCCCTGAAGTCCTATGCGCCGCACAATCTTATAAAGTCCGGTGGACGCGCTGTTTTATCAACACAGCAGACTCTCCAATCAAATACATCTCTATTCTCGCCTCCAGAAATGGTAGTTTCCCCTTCCTCAGCTAGTCCTATCCTCGCGGAGTGAGTCTGACTTGAAGTTCGCCCGATCCATTCTTTTCACGCTCCTCGCGTCGTCGCTCGTTGCTTCCCAGGGGGTCCCTGTTTTTCCCGCCGGCACCTGTGTCAACGAATGCTCCAGCTTCGCCCAGGCAGCAACGTCATGTGAAAACCAAACCGGCTCGACAGCGCTCGCGTGTATCTGTTCCGCCTACAAGACCCTCGAAGGATCTGTATACCCCCTTTGCACAGGACGAGCTGATATGTAGTGCTATGATTGCTGGGCCAAAGCCGATCCTGCTGTCGCACAAGGCTTGCAGGCCGCGTTTAACTCCTGCAATGATGGGGCCCTCAGCTCTTTGTTGACCGAAACATTTGCAGAGCCCACTGGAACTGCATTCGCAGGAACAACTGCGGCAGCCGCGACTGCAACCGCTACCACTGGAACTGCCTCCGCTTCCGGTACGGCAACTGTTAAAAAATCCGGGTCAGGAAAGGTTGTTATCGG
>Ga0302325_10025625_pt1 | contig 12254 bp, 7 predicted proteins | sample Palsa_T0_2_FD_201948 | JGI IMG/M metagenome (GOLD analysis project Ga0302325, IMG submission 201948) | Peat permafrost microbial communities from Stordalen Mire near Abisko, Sweden - Palsa_T0_2 | ecosystem: Environmental > Terrestrial > Soil > Palsa > Peat permafrost | place: Sweden: Abisko...
TCGTCATCACCGATCTCACGCACCCGCAGCCGTTCACTCACCGGGCCAGTGTGAAGGATCAGTGCCTACAGGGAAAGCCCGGGCGGGGCAAACATAACCTGCTACGGCACTAGTGAGCGACCTCGGGTGGGCCTGACGCGGGAGGCTAGTGACGACGAGCGTGAAACGATGATCCCAGGTAGCGACCGCCGAGATCAGGATCAGGGGCGGGGCACGCAGTGGCTTGATCGCGCCGCAGCTGCGGTATCGGAGGATGCGTCGTGTGTCGGGCCGTGGCGGGCGGACCGGCTGTGCGTCGAGGCCGGGCCGGATGTCACGGCGGCCGACGTACGCCGGGCCCTGGAACGGAACGGCGTGCGGGTGACCGACCTGCCCCGCCTGCCAGTTCGGCCGCCGGGCGCGATTGCGGCGCACCCGGAATTCGCCGACCTGCTGACCCGGCTAGGCCGCAAGCTGTCCGCCGAGCTGGTTTTCGGCAGCGGGCTGAGGCGCGGTTTCCGAGTCCTGCAGGGACTGAGGCTCGAAGACGGCCGCCGCCTAGATCGGGAGGTTATCGAGGAGGCCCAGGAGCAGACGCCAACCGGCGCTCTGCATGCTGACTGGTCCTGCGTCCTGTCCATATTGGCGTACGCGGCGCAGGACCCGGGGGCGCTTGATGCTATCGCGTTGTGGGAGGTCGTGACAGTGCTGCGCTCACTGGCGCGGCTCGGTTACTCTCAGCGGGCCCTGACCGTGCAGGCTGCAGGACTGTCACTCGAGCACGTTGAGGCAGAGGTGCTGGCGGCGGCTGTGGCCGAGGAGCACGAGATGCTCGAGTCCCAAGATGCGCCCGCGCCGAGCGATACCGAGCCGCCGGTCCCGGCGGCGGTGGACCGCTCAACCGTGGTGGATGCGATAGCCGAGCCCTACCCCCCTGCCGCCGACCGCGCCGTCCCGGCGGAACGTCTCCAGCCGGTGCTGGACATGCAGGCGCGGACGATCCGGAACAGGACCGATATCGTCCAGCTGACCTGGAGTCCACCGGCGGCGGGCGTGGTGTCGTTGCGGATTGCGGCCGAGCCGCCGCGGTGGGACGCCGGGACCGTCATCGGCACCCGCGACGCGGATTCCTATGGGCGACCGCTCAGCGCAACCGGGGTACCCGGACCGGACCGGAGGATGACCTATGAGCTCGCGCTGCCGCCGACCCGGGCCTTCGTGACGCCTATGACCGTCCGCGACACTGAGGCCGCAGTCGGACGTTACGTGGAGGTCACCAAGGGAGCCCCTGTCCGAGGGCTGTCCGCGCGTCGCTTCGGTGAGGAAGTGCGGTTGACCTGGACTTGGCCGGACGAAGCGATCGCCGTGCACGTGGCCTGGCAGTCCTCGGCCGCTCCGGACGACGAGTCCGTGCCGTCGGCGGGCCGCCAGCAGCGGACTTGCTCGCGGCGCGCCTTCGACGCCGACGGCGGCTTCGCGGCGGTCATGGGATACGCCGCGCAGCGGGTCGAGGTCTGGGCGGTGATCCCGGGACCGGACGGGGAGCAGATCACCGCGCCGGCCGAGACCGAGGTACCGGCGGCAGGGATTCCCGTTAATTATGACGTCCGGCGCGTCCTGGGGTTCAGCGGGCTAATTTGCCTGGTGCGAAGACAGCGCCGCCGGAAGCTGCGGGTGCGCGCCACCCAGCGGTGCGTCCTGCCCGACCTGATCGTCGTCGAAAGCCGACGTCCAGGCATCCCGCTGGCCCCGACCGGCGGCGTGCCCGTGGCTAGGATCCCCGGGCGGCCGATAGACCCCGGCACGTCCCTGGAATTCGTGGTCGAACTCGGCGCAGAGGGGCCGTCCTGGCTTGCTTGTTTTGTCGACCCGGCCAAGCCGGCGGCGGCCCGCAGCCGCGTTACGCTGGCCCCTCCGCCGGTCGCCAGGCTGTGGGTGAGGTGACGTGGTCGCCCCGACGCTGCTGCCTCGGTTCCGGCTGGCGTGCCCGTACTGCTACGAGATCTTCCCAGAATGGGAGATCGAATTCCGGTGCTCGGGCCGGGCCGGGCCAGACGGCAAACGATGCGAGCCTGCGCCCGACCCTCAGCGGCAAAACCGCCTCGGCGCCGCAGGCGACGAGCTGCACACCTTCCGTGATATCCGGCACCGGTACCGGTCGGTTTGCAGGGAGTCCGGGGCTCAGACCACGATCCGGGTCTGCCCGAGGTGCCACAGCGTGCTCCCCGTGTACTTCGGCCGGATCCGGAGTCAGCTGATCGCGCTGGTCGGAGCGCGAGACAGTGGCAAGACAGTGTTTATGACCGTATTTATGCACGAGTTCGGACACCGGTTGGGAGACCGTCTCGGCGCATCGATACCCGGCGCCGACGATGAGACCCGCGGCAGCTTCCCCCGCGACTACGAGAGACGGCTCTACGAGGGCCGTCAGTTGCCCACGCCGACGCTTCCGGTGGCGTCCGAACGGCAGGGCCACCGCCCGCCGATGGTGTTCAAGTTCAAGCGGCAGGTTCGCTCGCGCCTTTCCGGCCGTACCCGACAGACCCTCCTGTCGTTCTTTGATACCGCGGGTGAAGATCTGATAACCAAGGCCAGCATCGAACTCAACGGGCGCTACCTGGAGGCTGCCGACGCTATCATCCTGATTCTGGATCCGCTCCAGATGGCAGGCGGGCGACGCCTGGCGGCCCGCGAGGCGCTGCAGCAGGACCCGCGGCTGGAGGACGACCCGTACAGCGTGCTGCAGCGGATCACCGAGATGCTGCAGGCCGGCCACCGCGACCGGCGGGTGCGAAAGCCGCTAGCCGTCGTCTTCACCAAGCTCGACGCGCTCTGGCACGAGTTCCCCGAAGGCAGTCCGCTGAACCGGCCCGAGCCCAAGTGCGCCGGCTGCGACGAGGTGGACAGTCTAGACGTGCACCGCCACGTCCAGGCCCTACTGCACGACTGGGACGGGCGGCAGATCGACCAGTACCTGCAGCACAATTACCGCTGTTACCAGTATTTCGGGGTTTCCGCGCTCGGGGCGATCCCCACCCCGGACCGGCAGGTCTCCGGCGTCATTGCGCCCTACCGGGTTGGCGACCCGATCCTATGGCTGCTGTGCAAGGCGCACATTGTGCCTACCGTCCGGAGGAGCAGACGTGGCGTTCGAGCAGCTCTATTACACCTCGTGCGAACACGGAGTGGGGGGCTACGCCGGCTTCCAGTTCAACGCGCTGAGCCAGGGTGTGGGAGCCCGGGTCATGCGGGAGGTCGAGCAGCTCACCGTCTACGAGCTCCCGTCCTGGGACACCTCGCCTGCCGACGCCCCTGTCAACCTGTGTCATGTCCGCGATGCGGCACGAGGCGGTGACATCACCGCTAACGTAATCTACACGGGGGCGGATTTCTCCGGCCGGTCCGGGAACTACTTCGCGCATGCGCTGGTCACCCGGAACCCGGAGAATGACTTCGGCGGATTGTTGCCGGTGGAGCTGTGGGAATCGCCGGTTTGGGTCCGCACTCCGGCCGACAGCACGGCGCTTCCCGCGATCCCAGCCGCCCCGCCACGTGGTTCGTTCGACCGGCCCGCTGTGGCCGCGTTCCTCGCCGCCCGGGATGACGCGCAGCCCGTGCTGGCCCGGCTGCTTTCAGCGGTCGACCAGGCGATCGACGGCGGCCGCTCTCTGGTCCTGTGGAGCCCGACCAGCGCGGACAACGCGCATTGGATCGCGGCGGTCAGTTATCTGCTGGGGGACGCACGAGCTAGGGAAATGTCGTTCTTCACCTACACGCGACGCCCGGCCCAGTGCCGCGCGCACGTGATAGGGACAGTCCCCGGCGCGGTCACCAGCCCAGCCGCGATGGCGGACGGCTTCCGCGTCTTCGACATGACCGCGCGCACCCTGCCGGACGTGACCACACACCCCCTGGCCGTGCTGCTGGCGCAGGTCGGGGTACTGCGAGCGGCCGGCTTGTGGCGGCAGGCAGGCGCGCTCGCCGCAGGAACGGAGCGCTCGCTCGACGACTGGTACCCGGTCGTGTCGGCCGCGGCGGCGCTACTCGGCATCGAGCGGCTCCCGTCCGCCGCGGCCGGCACCGTCGCCGACTGGCTACCGCAGGCTGCGCACCGGCAGACTCCGCTGACCACGCCTCACATCGAGGCAGTGATCACGGTCCTACTCGACCGCGACAGGGAGCTCAGCGACGACCAGCTGCGGCTACTGCTGCCGGTAGCTAAAGCGGCCGGCGCCACCGGCCTCCTGCAACGCATGGAGCTCATCGTGGTGCGCCGCGCGACCACTCAGCTTGCGCGCGGACGACCACCATCGGGACCCACCCCGATGGCTACCGCCGAGGGCATCCAGTCCGCCGTGGCGAGCTGCGAGCGGCTGCTCGGCTCGGCCGATGCCACCGCCACGATAACCGTACTGGACTGGGCCAGGGAGATTGGGCTGCAGCCGGATCCGCTGCTGATCGAACGCTGCGGCCGTGACGTCATCGGGCCGGCCCTGCCGACCATGAACGCGGACCGCCGCATCGTCCGGGTCGGGCAGGCATATCCCGCACTCGCGCGCGGGCTGGCCGCATTTATCACAGCATCGGGTCCGAATACAGCGCTCGGACTGCTGAGCGGTGTGGCAGGTGAGCTCCTGGACGCCAGTGACCTGCGCTCTCATCCCCAGTTGCGCGAGATGCTGCTGCTGGAGGAGGTTAGGTCCGGACGCCTCCCGCCAGTCCAGGCGCTGCGGGAGCTGATCGAACTACGCCCGCCATCGGCGTCGCCACTGCACGACCGGAACCTGCTGGCCAGCTTCTGGCCGCATGGGCTGGCGACGGCGGGCGAGGCCGTCCAATTGCTCTATCTGCTGGTTGGGGATGCGCGCGGAACGCTAGCGCTCGAACTGCTGGACCATGCCCTGCGGCCACCGCGCCGAATCGACGACATGGAGGCATGGCTCGACCTGTGCGCCCAGGTTCGCGCTCACCCGGTCTACGCTCAGCTACCATCCGCCACCAGGCTACGCCTCAAAGCGCTGCAAGACCTAGGCGACAGGTTGGCCGATGCGCGCTACGCGATGAACCGGGGCGAAATGAGTGGTTACGCGGCCATCGGAGACCGCATCGAAGGGCTCCCCGACCAAACTCGCGACCTGCTACGCCAGTATCTCGCCTTCCTCACGCTCACAGTGCCCAGACCAACGAAGCAGCTCGCTACCTGCTCTGAGCCGGTCTTCGACGCTATCTGCGTCCAGGCGAGGGCTCGCCTGGAGCGCGGACCGGCCGATCATCACCTCGGCGCCCGGTTGTTCCAGACGCGGTACCAGCTTCTCGGCAGCCGCGCTTCGCGGGCTCGGCTGCTGGAGGAAAACGTCCTGGTGCCGACCCTGCCGCGCTGGTCACGCCGCGACCGGGGCCAGGTGCAGAACATCTTGAAACGGGAAGCCACGCGAGGCCTGCTCCGGGCGCTGGTCGACGTGCGCAGCCGCGCGGTGCCGCGCGAGCAACGCCTGCGGGATCTCAGCCGAGACTTCAAGCTGTGGTGTAAGAAGAACGCCAGAACGGGCAATTCGCGCCCGGCCGCGGTAACCAGCGGTGGGTCCGTCATCACGCGGATCTCCAGCCGACTGCGGCCTGGCCCGAGATGATCGCTGCGGACGCGTTCGATGTCGTCAAATCTGTTGCCTACTTCATCTACGCAGTGGTGGCCGTGCTGGCCAGCACGGCCGTCGGCGCCGCGATCTGCACCATTCAGACTGTGGCGGAATACCTGATCGGGTGCACACAGGTCCTTGTCATCCGCCCCGGCGGGCTGCCTGACCGGCGACACGTCTTCACGCCCCTCGCCGGGAGTGATCCGGCCCGACCCAGCTACTTCTACGGCCCTGCGCGGTCAGATCTCCGCTACATCCGGCAGGTGGCCTGGAGCCGATGGCAAGATGCCGCCGAATTCTGGACCGGTGTGGTCGGAGACATGCTGGATACGGCGGAAGACTCCCGGAAGGTCGCGGGTCCGCCGGCGGCGGGACTGGCCATCGGCCTCATCGTGGCACTGCCGCTCGGCGCGGTCCTGGTGGTCGCGGCCGGACTGACCCACGAGGTGCTTGTGGATACGGCCACCGTCAGCGTGCGCTGCACGGCGACCGCGCTGCGCGCCGTCGACAGCGCCCTTCTGCGAGTGCGGCACATCAAGATGCGCTGTGTGGCTTGTTTTGAGCGGCTCTCTTACCCCGCCTATTTGTGTCCCAATCCAAAATGTCAGGATATTCACTGGAATATACGACCAGGCCCTTACGGGGTGCTGCGCCGTAAGTGCCACTGCGGCCAGTCCATGCCAACCCTGCTGCTATTCGGATCCGCACGGCTGGATGCGATCTGCTCGTACCGTGCCTGCCAGCAGCCTCTAGAGCACCGGCCGGGCAAAGAGCGGGAAGTCATCTTTCCCATTTTCGGGGCTAAGGGTGCAGGCAAGACGCTGCTGCTGTACGGAATCGTCAAGACGCTGCAAGAGTTCGTCCGGCCTGGCATTCGCGTCGAAACCGGCGATGCGTCCACAGCGTCGCGGATCCGGGATCTCGACTCGGCCCTGGCCGAGGGTTTCCCCGTGCCGGCCACACCCGCCGCCGAGTTGCCCAAGGCCTACGTGCTGCGGCTGCGGATCGGCCGGTACCGCCGGATCGTGCAGCTTTTCGACGCGGCAGGCGAGCTATTCTACGACTCGCAACACTCCGCAGACCTGGTCTACCTAGGGGCGGCCAACACGTTCGTTATGGTCATTGATCCGCTTTCGATCAACGATTTCTGGGACCGCTTGCCGTCAGCCGAACAAGGTCGGCTCGCCGCGGATCGTTCGATCGCTCTACACCCGCAGCCGGTTTACCAGCAGACGGCGGACCGGATCACCGAAATGGGACAGCAGCGCGTCCCGCGGAGGCTGGCGATTGTCTTCAGCCGGGCCGACCTGATCGGGCAGGCGTTCGGGCCCGGAGCGAGTACCGGGGACGGGGTGCGGGAATGGGCGGAAGATGCTCTGGGACTCGCCGGGCTCATGCGTGAGGCCGAATCGGACTTCCGAGGGGTGGCTTTGTTCCACACCGCGCCCTTCGGCAGCGAAGATAACTCCCTGACCGACCTGGTTCACTGGCTGATGCGAGCCGAAGGCATAACTCCCGGGCTAACCGGTGACCAGTCTGCCCGACCTACCTCCCGCCGGCCGCGGCGGCGAGGCCGGTCAGCGCCCGGGCCATCCAGTACCGGGCCGACCTCATCAGGCCATTGACGGGAAGCCGCTCATACCGGTCGGCGCCCGACGGCACGTAGATAATCTCCGGCCCGTCGGTGACCGAACGCGCGACCTGCTCGGCGCGGTCCGGATTGACACGCGCGGTCATCATGGCAACCTCGATCATCCGGGCCGGACTCCCGTTAGCCGCCTCCTCGGCCTCTCTCAGCCGCGACTCGGCAGTGTCCGGGGCGGCCTGAACCGCCAGGGTCGCGCGGACCAGGGCACGCAGGTAATCGTCGGTAATTGTGGCCGCGATTCGTTCCGCCCGGACGACATCGTAGGGGGCCAGGGCCAGAGCTAGCTCGGCTAGCTTGTGCGGAAGGCGCAGCAGGCTCCCGGCCATCTGCTCCGCTCGCGCGGGGTCAATGCGGGCGACCGTCAGGGCGACCTGCCCCAGCCACTCGAACCGCTCATGGTCAGCGCTGATCGCTAGGGCCGCCTGCTCGGCATCGGCCAGCAGGGCACCGGCTCGGAAGGTATCGAGGCGGGCCGCGGCAGTCTTCACCGCGGTCAGGGCCGCCGCCCGCAAGTCGGCCGCCACCGCACCGGAAGCCGTGAAACCCGAGGCGGCGATGCGCGCGGCGATCTGCTCCGAGTCGGCCAGGTAGTTCGCCGCGCGGACACGATCAATCCCGACCTTCGGCCCGCCCGGCGTCAGCGCCGGGGCAGGCGGGTGGCCACCCGCCGTAACAGTCCGGGCGAAGTCCCCAGCGTCAGTCGCCCGCCGGCCCGCTCGGATCGGGACGGCACCGGCCGCCGCGGCTGCCGTCTCGGCCAACGCGACGGCCGCCCAGTAGCGGGCCACGTCGTGATCGTCATGGGCGGACGCAGGCTCAGCGGCCAGTGGCGCTCTCGGTCGTCGACGCCCGCGGTTGACACGGCCCTCGCTTTGTTCATCAGCCTCTTCGAAGCGGGACCTGATGGCGGCGATCATCTGCTCGGCCCGGGCCGGATTGGTGTACGCCGCCACCATGGCTGCCCTGGCGATGGCCATAGCCTGCCACGATCCGTCAGCGACGAGGCGAGCGATCCGATCGGCGCGGTCTGGGCTAGCGCTGGCCGCCGCCTCGGCGATCGTGGTGATTACTTTGGTTGTTTCCTCCTCCGCCCCCATGTGCCGGAGGGTGAGGACACGGCTATACGCCGCGATATCGGCCAGCAGCTGGTCGGCCGAGACGGGGTCGATGCCGCCCACCACTGTGCCTACCTCGGCCGGGCACGCCTCAATCAGGTACTCCACGGCCGGCGGCCGCCATGAGGCTCCCGCCTCGGCTGCACGTACCGCGGGATACCGTACGTCGCTTAGTAGGCGCGCGGCGTGGGATGGATCGGCAGAGCATACGGCCGCCGCGATGTGAAGCAGGGCAATAGAGCGTTCCTCCTCGTCCGGGAGTGCCCGGGCGATCTGCTCGGCCTCCACCATCAGCCGCGTGTGATCTAGCGGGCTCACCTCTACGGACAGCCCAGGTGGCGGCGCGCAGGCCTTGATCATGTCGTGAACCGGCTCGGGAAGCCATCCGCCCGGCCCGTCATCACCGGCGAGGCATTCGAGGATCCACATGGGCGTCGGCCGAGTCTCGGGGTCCTTGGCCAGGCATTTGGCCACCACGCCCCGGATGATGGGGTCCAGCCCCTGTACGCCAGGCTCCGCGTGTACCACCCGATAGTCGATGGCGGCGGCCAGCCCTTCGCCGAATGGACGAACCCCACCCGCGAAAGCTAGCACCATCCCTAGGGCGAACACATCGCATGCGGAGGTAACCTGCTCCTTGGTCAGGATCTCCGGGGCGATGAACCCTGACGTGCCGGCGCGCGCGGTGACGGCGGAAGCGTCGATGGCCCGGGCGATGCCGAAGTCGATGACCCGGGGCCCATCATCGGTCAGCAAGATATTCGACGGCTTAAGGTCCCGGTGAATTATCCCGGCCGCGTGGATCGCCTGCAGTGCTTTGGCGAGGCCGACGCCTAGGATCCGCACGGTACGAGCCGGGAGCACTGGGTGGACGGCCAGCACCTGCTGCAGCGACGGCCCTGGGATGTAGGCGGTGACCATCCAGGGTCGGTCGGCACCAGGATCGGCATCGAGGACCTGTGCAGCGTCAAGACCGCCGACCTTACGGCCCGCCTCGACTTCTTGGCGGAACCGTCGGCGGAAATCTGGATCGTTGGCGAACACGGGGTTGATCACCTTGACGGCGACGGCATGGCCGTCACGAGACCGGCCGAAGAAGACCTCTCCCATGCCTCCAGCGCCGAGACGGCCCGACAGGCGGTAGGTCCCGATCTGGCGTTGGTCACCTGGCATGAGGGAATCCATAGATGCTTATTTATCGTCCACAGGCCTGGCTAACAAACCCGATCGACTTTAATCAATGAGCACCTGCAGGGCATCGTGCGCCGACCGCCTCGGGCGGAACCCAAAGCTGCGCGGGCAAAGTCCGCTTCGAAGACCGGCGCGTCTGTCCGAGCCCCTCCCGGCGCTCCGCCCACTTCCCGGCTCCCGGCCGGTTATAGGACAGAGCCGGTCCACGGGTACCGGAGCCCGCTTTCGACCGAGGAGGGCCTCCCTCAGTTTCCACCGCCACCATCTGAACGTTCTGCGCCCTCTACGCCGAAGAGTCCCTCGCGGCTGCGCCTCCGGGACCTCCGCCCTTTCCATAGCGTTCACCGTGAACAGCCCGGCTCGGCTCTCCCTCAATGTCCAACGACACGGCGGGCTTCGCTGCACGCTACGGACCGCTCAGCTGCTTCCCCTGAAGGGCTTTCGACGCTGGAGCTCCGCCCTGGCCCGTTTCCAGGCCAGAACGCCGGGCCCTGAGCCGCCATCGGCTCCGACGACCGCTTCCCCCGGGTTTTTAAGGACGCGTGGGGTTGAAGAGCCTGTCCATGGCTTCTGCGCCGGTCGTCAGGATCGGCCGCAGTTCGCGGCGGTAAACCACCTCGGTGGTCCTCGTGCTCGAGTGCCCCGCTATCCGCGCGATCTCCTCCACAGGTACTCCCGAACTGGACATCAGTGAGACGAATGAGTGACGCAATTCCCGTGGCGTCCAGTGCTCCCCGATCTTCGCGGCCTTGCAGACCGCTCTGAACTCGCGCCGGACGTTTGCCGCGTCCAGCGCACCGCCTGTCCGTGTGCAGAAGACAAGATCTTGATCGCTCCACTCCGCTCCGGCGGCCAGTCGTTCCCCGGCTTGCCGCTTCTTGTGGGCCCAGAGCGCATCGACCGCCATCTCGGGGAGGGCTAGAGTCCTGCGCGACTTTTCTGTCTTCGTGTCTTCGTGAGCCCGCACCGACCGCCACACCGCTGCGCTGGCCGGCACGGGCGGCCTGGCATCCGGATCGCCCAAGTCGAGATGCTCCCAGCGCAGTGCCCGGGCCTCCTCGGTACGGATGCCGGTCGCGAGACATAGGGCGATGTACGCGTGCATCCTGGTGCCCTCAGCGGCCGCCAGCAGGGCGGACGCCTGCTCCAGACTAAGGCTCTTGCTCGGCCGGCCGGTCTGGCCTTTCGGGGTGTCGACGAGCATTGCGACGTTGCGTCCCACGAGATCCCGGGCCTCGGCGTGCCGTACAGCTCGCGTCAGCGCGTTGTGCCCCATGGCCACCGCGGCGCTCGAGTAGCGCCGGGCCATCGCCGTCAGCGCCTGGTGCACCTCCCCGGCCGTCAGCTCGCGCAGCTTCCTGGCGCCGATCGCGGCCAGGATGGGCGCGAGGACGTGCTCGTTCTTTTCGATCGTCTTGGTCGACCGGCCGTCGAGCCCTTCGGTCAGCCAGTCTTCGGCGGCGCGCCGGACGGTGTAGTTCGGCCTGGTTTGGACGCCTGCTTCGAGGTCGCCGTGAAGGGCTTTCAGCCGGTCCTGGACCGCGGCCTTGGTCTTGCCGGAGACCTTGCGCCGGATCCTTCTCCCTTCTGGGCCAAACCCGAGGCTGACTACGCCGCGCCATCGGCCTTCGCAGTGCCGGTGCCGGTCGCTGTCACGGCAAGGAGCGTCGTGCTCGAAGAAGATCCCGTCTTCGCCCCAGCCGCGTCGTGAACCCATGATTTCATCCTAACCGGAAATGGGGGCCATTCTGGGGGCCAACTGCCAGACTCGTCTAGCCACGGCCAGACACGCCCAGCCACATATCTGCAGCTAGTTCTATCGATACAGAGGCTAGAAACCAGGTCGTGATGCGGGTGAACTTCCCTGACACGGAAGAGGTCACTGGTTCAAAATCCAGTACGGCCCACGACATTCTTCGAAAACCCGTCCAGCGGCGAGAGCCACAATGAGAGCCAGCGAGCTGCGGTTTCTTCCCTTAACAGCTGGTCAGAGTGTTCGATGTTGCGGCCGACACATAGGTTTCCGGGCCGGTTTGGGAGCGCTCAGTCGCAGATTTCGTCGAGCGCGCGCCTAGCTCGCTTCGCCGATCTCCAAAGTCATAGCTGACCCCAGGACGCCCCAGGGCGGGGCGGTCCGATCTTGCTCTCGAAGGCAGCAAGGCAGCCCCGAGCCTGCCTGCACTTTCCACTGCCACCAGCTGGTATCAGCTCGACATCGACCAGATCCACAGTCGTAACACTCGGATGACCCTGTCGGCGGCAAATGAGGACGTGCCGAACCGGATTGCCGAGATGATGTCCGCATGCCTTCGGCCTTGAAGAAGATCCCTGCCGATTATGGTCGTGGGTGGCCTGATCGAGGTGGATTCATTCCCGGAAGCTCGCTGGGACCGGATCCAGTGGGTAGCTTTCCGGCCGGACTCCAGCAAGCCGTGCGCGCGACTATGTGTCATCTGAGGCGTACCATCTGAATGGCGGCGTGGCGACTGCTCGCCAGGTCGGCGTAGTGACTGTAGGGGGCGGAATGGTTGAATGGCGTACCACGCCACGGCTTGACTCGGGTAGTGGCGCAGGGTTCCAGCTCATCGTGGTCGGTTATGGCGTGATCCTGATCACCGTGTTCCCGGCAGACCTAGCCGATCTGCGTAGCAATGGGATACCCGGACTGCTTCATCTCCTGCTTGC
>Ga0302325_10025626_pt1 | contig 12254 bp, 13 predicted proteins | sample Palsa_T0_2_FD_201948 | JGI IMG/M metagenome (GOLD analysis project Ga0302325, IMG submission 201948) | Peat permafrost microbial communities from Stordalen Mire near Abisko, Sweden - Palsa_T0_2 | ecosystem: Environmental > Terrestrial > Soil > Palsa > Peat permafrost | place: Sweden: Abisko...
AGGCGGAAGGTCGTGGTCCGCAGCAGCGCCCTAATCTGCATTCAGCGTGTACCCGACGCCGCGCTCGGTGCGGAACAGCGGCCGGGCGCCCGCGACATCGATCTTGCGCCTGAGTCTTCCCACATGGACGTCGATCAGATTGGTGCCGGGGTCGAAATAGTACTCCCAGACGGCCTCGAAAATCATCCGCCGGCTTAAGGTCTGGCCGGCGTTGCGCATCATGAATTCCAGCAGCTTGAATTCCATCGGCAGCAGCTCAATGCGCCGCCCGCCGCGCGCGGCCTCGCGTTTCACCAGATCCAGCTCCAGGTCGGCTGCGTTCAGCGTCAGCTCGGCGCTCGGCGGCAGGCGATGGCGGCGCAGGATCACCTCCAGCCGCGCCAAGAGCTCGTTGGGCGCGAAGGGTTTGACGATGTAGTCGTCGCCGCCGGCGCGCAGGCCGGTCACCCGGTCGTCGACGTCGCCGAGGGCGCTGACCATCAACACCGGCGCGTCGCAACCGGCCGCGCGCAGGCCTTTGAGCACCTCCAGCCCGTCGCAGCCGGGCAGCATGCGGTCGAGGGTGATCGCGTCGAACGGCTCGGCCAGCGCGGCCTTCAGCCCGGCCGGCCCATCGAAGCTCTGCTCGGGATCGAAGCCGCCGGCGGTGAGGCAGGAGGCGATCTCCGCCGCCGTCGCTGGGTCGTCCTCGATGACCAGTATGCGCGCCAAGATCCCGCTCCGCCGGTCTTACATCGCCGGCTCGCTCGCCCGCGCCAGCGCCGTCTTCAGGTCGGCGACGCAGCTGCCGAATGCGCCCTGGTCGGGATCGAGGCCCAGCCGCGCGCAGGCCAACTGGTCGCGGCGGTAGGCGGTCTCGCGGGAGATCATGAAGTAGGAGCGGGTTCCGCCGGGGATCACTGTCGCGCCGTCGTCGCGGACGGGCCGCGCTGCTTCCTGGGAGGCGGCCAGTTCGCACTCGGCGAAAGCGCTGGTGTCGGGCGCCAGGCGCCGCGCCAGGCACTCGCGCCGGGCCGCGGCCATCCCGCGGCCCTGTTCCAGATCTTGCAGCGACCGGCCGAGGCTGTCGGTGCAGGCGGCGTAGTGTTTCTCGCCGGGTTCGAGGCCCAGCACGCCCCGGCAGATGCCGGCGACCTCGCCCTGCGCGGACGGTTGGGCGGAAACGACGGGCGCGGCGGCGAGCGACGTCAGGCCGACGAGGGTGGCGGCGCAGGCTTTGAGGACGGCGGAGGGCATGGCGGGCTCGATCTGCTGGCGATGGAAATCGCCCGCGAAGCTATCCCCGCGTGAACCGGGAGCCAGTGAATAAAGTTTCACCGGCTCCAACCTTCCGTCGGACACTACGCCGTCGCGGCGACCTTCCCCGGCGACATCCGGTCGAGGCGGGCGTGGATGATCTCCTCGGCCTGCTTCATGATCCGCTTCACCAGCACCTCGCAGGTGGGGATGTCGTGGATCAGGCCCTGGCTCTGGCCGGCCGACCAGATGCCGCCGTCGATGTCGCCGCCGACCATCACATTGGTGCGGCCCCTAGCGCCCGAGACCAGCTCGCGCACGTCGTCGATGGTCTTGGTCGGATCCTGCTGGATGCGCACCACCTCCTCGGAGACCGCGTTGCGCGCCACCCGCGAGGTGTTGCGCAGCGTGCGGTTGGTCAGGATGGTGTCGCGCTCGGTGTTCCTGACGATCTGTTCCTTCACGTTGCGATGGATCTTGGCTTCCTCGGTCGCCATGAAGCGGGTGCCCATGTTGACGCCCTCGGCGCCCAGCGACAGCGCCGCCACCAGCGAGCGCCCGTCGGCCATGCCGCCCGACGCGATCACCGGGATCTTCACCGCATCGACCGTGGCCGGCAACAGCACCATCAGGGTGACGTCGTCCTCGCCCGGGTGACCGGCGCATTCGAAGCCGTCGATCGAGATCACGTCGACGCCGAGCCGCTCGGCGGTGACGCTGTGGCGGACCGAGGTGCACTTGTGGATCACCTTGACGCCCGCGGCCTTGAAGTCCGGCAGGTGGTCGATCGGGCTGCGGCCGGCGGTCTCGACGATCTTGATCCCGCTCTCGATGATCGCCTTGCGATAGTCGTCATAGGGGATCGGGTTCAGCGACGGCAGCAGCGTCAGGTTCACCCCGAACGGCTTGTCGGTGAGCTTGCGGGTGCGCTCGATCTCGGCGTGCAGCGCCTCGGCGGTGGGGAAGAGGTGGGCGACGATGAAGCCCAGCGCCCCCGCGTTCGCCACCGCGGCGACCAGGTCGCCGTAGCCTACGCCGGTCATCCCGCCCATCACGATGGGGGTCTCGACACCGAACATCTCGGTGAGTTTGGTCTTGATCACTGTTCCCTCTCGTCAGTCTCTAATTGCGACGGCCCGGCAAATCTGGACGCCTAAAACGCCTGTTCGTCAATTCGAGGCCGGGGTGACGTGGGGTCCGTCAACCACGCTCGCCATAGCTCACCGCCATCCCGGCGCGCACGTCCTGCTGCACGCCGTATTGGGCGAACGGGTAGCGGAAGCCGTTCTTGGCCAGGGCGCGCATGCCCTCGAGCGCCTTCACCAGGTCGTCCGGCGGCAGCGCCATCAGCATCTCGTCGTCGAGCACGCCGCCGTAGCGGCGCTCGGCGAAGCAGGGGATCGAGAGGCTGGGCTCGCGCCGGGTCAGCGCCCGGCCCCACGAGTCGGCGCAGGCGCTTTCGCCGACGACGCTCCAGTCGAAGCGCTTATAGCCCGACCACTGCAGACCGTTGATGAAGTAGATCATCGCGCCCGGCGTCGCGTAGAAGAGCGCGATGTCCGGCGCGTCTAGCTTGCCGGCGCCCAGTGGCCCCACGGCCAGCGCCTCGTAGCGGCCGTCGGGCACGCAGTTCATCGCCGCCTGGTGCGCGCCGGCGTCCGCCTCGGTGGCGAACCAGACGCCGGTCATGTGGCGGCCGGAATACCAGTCGTCGGTCTTGGCCGCGCCCAGGCCGACCACCGCCCGGCATTGCGCGCCCACCAGGTCGTCGGCGGTGACGCCCACCGTCCAGCCGAGCCGCGAGGCCTGGCCGACCACCTGGTCGAGGGTGTGGACGTGCTGCGGCCGGCGGATGCGCGCGATCGCCTCCATCTCCGCGCGCCGCTCGTAGAGCTGCATGGCGAAGACGATGCTACGCAGCTTCAGCCGCTGCTCCAGCTCGGCGACGATGGCGGTCCAGTCCTGGCTCATGACGCGTCTCCCATGGGCGCCGCGTCGGCCCCGTCATGGGAGACGGTCATTCGGCGCGCCATCGGAACCATGCCGGGCGCCGGGATTCAAGCCGAACGGGAAGGCCCCGTCGCCGCGGCCGCGTCAGCAGCGGGGCTCAATAGCCCCAGTTCGCCTGCCAGTGAATGCGATCGCTGACCACCCGCAGCTTGTGCCAGATTTCCGCGCGCTGGTCGTCGTTGAGGCCGCCCTGGTTGGCCACGATGCGATCGTAGTCGGCGTGGATCTCCCCCAGCGTCTTGCGATCGAGCACCCACTCGTGCTCGTCGATGCGACCGTCGTCCCGCATCCGGGCGATGCGCTTGTCGAGGAAGTAGATGCGGCCCTGAATGTCCGAGGGCGCGTGATACCAGAAGCTTCCGGGCGTCTCGTCGCCGAACCTCAGTTCGAACCTGGGCTGGGCCATGGCCGGCCCGGCCATCAAGGCCACCAGAGCGGTAAGCAGCATCGCCTTTTTCATTGTCATCTCATCTTCTGCTGATGGAAGTTTTCCCGATCAGGCCGGGCCAACGTGTGATGATTGTTTCACAAGCGTAACCGTGTTTCGCGGGTTGAGAAAGCCCAAATCCGGGAAACGCTGGCGCGCGGCGTTACCTAAGCGTGGTGCTCGCCGCGAGGCCCAGCAGCAGCCCGACCTCGGCCAGCTGTTCCACCGCGCCCAGGATGTCGCCGGTGAACCCGCCGATCAATCGGCGCGCCGCCAAGGCGAGCGCGGCCGTCGCGCCTGCCGCCAAGGCCAGGCCCAGTCCCGCACGGACCAGCGACGGGAACAACGCCAGCGGCGCGAAGCCCAGCGCCATCGCGGCGAGCGCCTCCAGCGGGCGCGCGCCGCCGATCGAGGTTTTCAGCTTCGCCGCCTCGGGGTCGCCCGCGTAGCCGAGGCTCGCCATCACCAGAACCGGAAAGCTGCGTGCCGCGCCGTGAGTCAGCAGCAGCGCCAGCGCGGCCTCGGTCGGCTTCAACATCGAGAGCGCCGCGGCCTTGACGCTCAACACCGCCCAGGTCGCCAGCACGCCATAGGTCCCGACCCGGCTGTCCTTCATGATCTGCAGCCGCCGCGCCCGGGTCTGGCCGCCGCCCAGCCCGTCGGCGGTGTCGGCGAGGCCGTCTTCGTGCAGGCCGCCGGTGATCAGCATGCCGGCGGCGATCGCGATCACCGCGGCCGGAAGCCCAGGCCAGAGCCGGCTGGCGAGCAGCAGCGCGCCGGCCGAGAGGGCGCCCACGCTCCAGCCGACGACCGGGTAGTAGGGCGAGGCGCGGGCGATCGCCTCGGGCTCGAGAGCCAGGCGGGGCGTCGGCAGCCGCGTCAGGAACTGCAGCGCGCAAAGGAAGAGGCGCGCCTGGCGGATCAAGGGACGATGCGACCGGCGAGCACGTCGTCCAGCGACGCCGTCTCGGTCATCAGCCGCGCGGCGGCGCGCAGCAGCGGCGCGACCAGGACGCCGCCGCTGCCCTCGCCGAGCCGCATCTGCAGATCGAGCAGCGGCCGCGCGGCGATCGACGCCAGCAAGCCGTGGTGTCCCCGCTCGGTCGAGGCATGGGCGAACACCAGACGCGCGGCGAGACCGGGCGAAAGCCGCGCCGCCGCCAGCGCCGCAGCACTGGAGATGAAGCCGTCCACCACCATCAGCTTGCCCGCCGCCGCGCCGCCCAGGAAGGCGCCGGCCATCATGACGATCTCCAGCCCGCCGAACTGACGCAGCACCTCGAGCGGCCGGGTGGCGTCCGACCGGGCGGCGGCGCGGGCGAGCACCTGGCGCTTGCGCGCCATGCCCTCGGCGTCGTGGCCGGCGCCGGCGCCGATGCAGTCGTCCAGGCCGGCGGGCGCCAGCCGATGCATCACCAGCGCGGCGGAGGCGCTGTTGCCGATGCCCATCTCGCCGATGATCAGCGCCTCGGCGTCCGAACCGGCGGCGATGGCCCCGCCGCGCGCCAGCGCGGCCTCGACCTCCGCCTCGGTGAGCGCCGGCTCGACGGCGGCGTTGCGCGAGCCGCGGCGGATCTTCGCGGCGATCAGGCCGGGATGCGCCGTGAGGTCCGCATCGACGCCGGCGTCCACGACCCGCACCTCGACGCCACAGGCCGCCGCCAGGGCGTTGACGCTGGCGCGGCCGGCGAGGAAGGTCGCGACCATCGCCGCGGTGACGGCGGAGGGATAGGCCGACACGCCCTCGTGGTTCAGCCCGTGATCGCCGGCGAAGACGTAGGCCAGCGTCCGCTCGATGCGCGGCGTCTGCGTCCGCTGCACGAGGCCGATCTGGATCGCCAGCTCTTCGAGCCGGCCGAGGGACCCCGGCGGCTTGGCCTTGCCATCGATCCGGGCGCGCAGGGCGGCCGCCAGCTGCGGATCGAACGGCGGGAAGTCGGGCGGCTGGTAACTCATAGGCCCGCGATACGCTCCAGCGCGGCGATGTCGAGGCTGTCGCCAGGCAGCTATAGTGGCGCTGAAAGAGCGACGGTCAACGCGGAGCCCGGCCTTTGATGTCCACCCTGGTTCTCGGCGGCGCGCGCTCGGGCAAGACCGCCTATGCGCTGCGGACGGCGGAAGCCGGGCGCGGCGGCCTGGTGATGATCGCTACGGCCGAGGCGCTGGATGCCGAGATGCAAGCCCGCATCGCCCGCCATCGCGCCGACCGCGGCCCGCGCTGGCGAACCCTGGAGGCGCCGCTGGACCTGGTCGGCGCGCTGAGCGAGGCGGGCGCGAGCGAGATCACGGTCGTGGATTGCCTGACGCTGTGGCTGTCCAACCTCATGCACGCCGAGCGCGACCTCGACCTTGAGACCGACAGGCTCCTCGCGGCGTTGCACGGCCGCGACGTGCTGCTGGTGTCGAACGAGGTCGGCCTCGGCATCGTGCCGGACAACGCCCTCGCCCGCCGCTTTTGCGACGCCGCCGGACGGCTGAACCAGCGGTTGGCCGCGGCCGCCGACCGCGTGGTCTTTATTGCGGCAGGCCTGCCCCTGGTGATGAAGGGCGCGCCGGAGCCGGCCCAGCGCCGATGAGCGGCGCCAGGCCGGGCAGCGCGTCGATATCCACCCGATAGACATCCCGCACCGTCGCCCGCGTCAGCACCTCGCGCGGCGGCCCGTCGCCGACCTTGCGGCCGCCATCCAGCAGAACGACGCGGTCGCAGAACCGCGCCGCGAGGCCGAGTTCGTGCATCACCGCGATCACCAGCTGGCCCGCGTCGGCGGTTCGGTGCAGCAGGGTCATGATCTCCAGCACATGGTAGGGGTCGAGCGAGGCGGTCGGCTCGTCGGCGAGCAGCACCGGCGCTTCGACCGCCAGGGCCCGCGCCAGCAACACCCGGGCGCGCTCGCCGCCGGAGAGGGTGGTGGCGTCGCGGTCGGCCAGCTCGGCGACGTCGACGGCGGCCATGGCGGCCTCGACCGCGGCCCTGTCGGCGGGCGCGGGCCGGCTGAGCGGGCCCAGCCTCGGCAGCCGGCCCAGCTCGACCAGGCGGCGCACGCCGAGCGGCCAATGGATCGCCTGGCCCTGGGGCAGGTAGGCCAGGCTGGTGGCGCGGGCGCGGGGGTCCATCCGGTCCAGCCGGCGGCCGTCCCAGGTGACGGCGCCGGCCTGGCGGGGCAGCAGCTGGCAGATCGCGCGGATCAGCGTGGTCTTGCCCGCGCCGTTCGGCCCGATCAGCGCGACGAACTCGCCCGGCCGCGCCTCGAAGCTCACGTCGCGCAGCACCGCACGCCCGCCCAGATCGACGCAGAGTCCCTCAACGCTGAGCCGGCTCACGGTCTGGCCCCGGCCGGCGGGCGCAGCAGAATCAGGATGAAGATCGGCGCGCCGAGGAAGGCCGTGACGACGCCGAGGCGCAGCTCCGTCTGGGTCGGGATCAGGCGCACCAGCAGGTCCGAGAGGCCGAGCAGCGCCGCGCCCGCCAGCGCCGACGGGATCAGCGCCTGGCTCGGGCGCCCGTCGGTGGCGGGCCGGACCAGGTGCGGCGCGATCAGGCCGACGAAGCCGATCGCGCCCGAGACGGCGACCGAGGCGCCGACACCGATCGCCACCCCCGCCACCAGCAGCGACTGGACCCGGCCGAGGTCGAAGCCGAGCGATCGCGCCGCGTCCTCGCCCAGCGCCAGCCCGTCCAGCGCCCGCGCCTGTGACAGGATCAGGGCGCCGCCGAGCGCGATCAGCGGCGCGGCCAGCGCCACGTCGCGGAACGAGCGGTCGGTGAGCGAGCCCAGCAGCCAGAAGGCGATCTCGGACACCGCGAACGGGTTCGGCGCCAGGTTCAGCGCCAGCGACACCCCCGCGCCGGCCAGGGCGGAGATCGCCACGCCGCCGAGGATCAGGGTCGACGGCCCCTGGCTGCGCCGCGCGATCGGTAACAGCGCCGCAAGCCCCGCCAGGGCGCCGACGACCGCCAGGATCGGCAGCGCCAGCGGAAAGCTCTTGGCCAGGCCGAAATAGAGCGCGATCACGGCGCCCAGCGCGGCGGAGCTGGAGGTGCCGATCACGGCCGGGTCGGCCAGCGGATTGCGCAGCAGCCCCTGCAGCGCCGCGCCGGAAAGGCCCAGCATCGCGCCGATCAGCACCGCCAGGATCGCGCGGGGCGCCCGGATTTGCCAGACGATATCCGACACCACCGCGTCGGCGCGGCCCGCCAGGGCGCCTAGAACCGCGCGCGCCGGAATCGGCGCGGGTCCGACCATCAGCGAGGCCACGGCGGTCAGGCCGATGACGGCGAGCAAGGCCACCGTCAGCGCGGGCGCCCGGTCGGCCGACGCATTCCCAACCACGCAAGAACCTCGGCTTCGATCGGCCCCAGCCGCCTCGTCACGCTTGTGTCGCGAGGTCGGCGCGGCCATTCGTAGGCGATGGGGTCAGGCTTGAGAAGACTGCGCCGTGCCGTCGGCCTTCGCGGGCCGGCGCTGGCTGTCCTGTTGCTGTGCCTGGCCGGACCGATCGGCAGCGCGGCAGCGCCCGTCGGTCGGCCGCATCGCATCGTTTCGCTCAACACCTGCGCCGATCAATATCTGATCGCGCTCGCCGACAAGGATCAGGTGGCGGCCTTGACGCAGTTCGCGCGAGACCCTGGAATGTCTTTCTATTCGGACCGGGCGAAAGCCTATCCGATCACCCAGGGCCAGGCCGAGGCGGTGCTGGCGCTGCGCCCGGACCTCGTCATCGCCAGCCCCTATCAGGACGCCAGCCTCGCGGCGATGCTGACGGGCAGGGTGCGATTTCTCGATATCGGTGCGGCCGAGTCGTTCGACGAGGTCGTCAGCCAAACCCGCCTGATCGCCGACGCGATCGGCCAACACCAGCGCGGCGAGGCGCTGGTGCGCTCGATGCAGGCGCGAGTGGCGGCGGCGGGAGGCCGGCCCCTGGGCGGCGTCGCGGCCCACTATCAGCGCGGCGGCTATATCACCGGCCCCGGCACGCTGATGGACGACCTGATGGGCCGCGCCGGCCTCGTCAACCTCGCCCGCCGGCTGAACGGCGGCGCGCTCGGCCAGGTCTCGCTCGAGCAGATCATCTACGACCGACCGGACTTCCTGATCTTCACCGAGGGCGAGTCGCCCACTCAGGACGAAGGCAGCCTCAGCCTCGAGCATCCGGCGCTGAACGTCGCCGTGCCGCCCGCGCGGCGCCTGCATATCCCGGCCGCCCTCACCATCTGCGGCGGCCCGTCCTACCCGGCCGCGCTCGAACTGCTGCAAGCCGAGGCGGACCGCGCCCGCGCCGCCCCTCGCTAGTCGCCGCGCGTCAAACGGCTTGCCTTGCCCGCCGGCTTGACCTAACCCCTGCGCCGTCGCGATCCGGTCAAGCTGGCCGGGTCGCGGCGACATCGCGCCGGCGCCCGAGAGGGCTCAACGGGAACACGGTGAGGGGCCTTTGGTCCCGACTCCGAGGCTGTCCCTGCAACTGTAAGCGACGAGCGCGGCCTGCATCGCGATCCGGATCTCCGGATCGCGGCCACTGGGGCTCAGGCCCTGGGAAGGCGCGGACCGCGTGATGACCCGCGAGCCAGGAGACCGGTCGGCGCGGGTCGCTCTTGCCTTGTCCAGGGGATGGCGAAGGCACGGTAGGTCCGTCTGAGCGACGAACGTGCGGCGGGGGCCGCATCGGGTCGCGTGACGGGCGCAGGGTCCGCCGGCGATGTGGCCCGACCGCGATCGCGGAGACCCCCGCAGGTGTCGCAAGACCCCGGGGCTACCCGATGAACAGACTTCTCGCATCGACTTCGCTGCTGGCGCTTGCACTGGCCACGCCCGCCGTCGCCGACACGGCGGCGGATCAGACTGGCGCCAATGAACCGAAGGTGGTCAGCCCCGTCGTCGTCACGGCGACGCGTTTGCCGACACCCGAGATCGACGTCGCCGACAGCATCACCTTGATCACGGCGCAGGACATCGCCCTCAAGCAGGAACAGACCCTGCCCGACGTGCTGAGAGACGCGCCAGGCCTCAACGTCGTCCAGACCGGCGGCGCGGGCGGCCTGACCTCGGTCTACATGCGCGGGACGAACGCCGATCACGTGAAGGTGCTGGTCGACGGGATCGACGTCAGCGACCCGAGCAGTTCAGACGGCGACTTCGACTTCGGCCAGGTCCTGACCGGCGACATCGATCGCGTGGAGATATTGCGCGGCCCGCAGAGCGGTCTCTACGGCTCGGACGCCATCGGCGGGGTGATCGACATCACCACCAAGAGCGGCGAGGGCGCTCCGCAGGTCACGCTCAACGCGGAAGGCGGCTCGTTCGACACCACCAACGAAAGCGCCAGCCTTTCCGGATCGACCGGCCCCTTCCACTACGTGGCCACCGTCCAGCACTTCGATTCCGGCGCGACGCCGGTGACGCCGCTGAACACCCTGGCGCCGGGCGAGATGCGCAACGACGACTCCTACGAGAACTTCACCGCCTCGACCAAGCTGGGCTACGGCGTCACCAGCAATTTCGATCTCGGCCTGGTCGCCCGCTACACCGACTCGCACCTGTTCTTCACCGGCGACGACGACTTCTCACCCTACTCGTTCCCGGACCCGGTGCAGAGCCAGAGCGACGACCGGCAGTACTACCTGCGCGGCACGGGTCATCTCTCGCTGTTGGACGGTCGCTTCGATCAGACGCTCGGCGTCGCCTACAGCGATCTGGAATCGACCGACATCACCCCGAACAGCGGCGTCAGCCTCTTCTACGGCAATCGCTGGAAGGTCGACTGGCAAGGCGACGTCAAGCTGACCGACACGGAAACCCTGGTGATCGGCGCCGAACACCAGCGCGACGCGATCACCCAGCCCTTGACGGCGAGCATCGACGTCGATTCGGGTTACGCCGAGCTGCAGTCGAATCCGTTCAAGGATTTCAACGACACGATCAGCATCCGGTACGACGACAACAGCCAGTTCGGCGGCAGCTTCACCTACCGGGTCGCCCCGACCTACTTCATCGAGGCCACCGGCACCAAGCTGGAGGCGAGCGTCGGGACCGGCTTCAAGGCGCCGTCGCTCAGCGACCTGTACGAGAGCTTCCCGTCCTTCGGCTTCCGCGCCGACGCCAATCTGAAGCCGGAGAAGAGCATCGGTTACGACGCGGGCTTCGAGCAGTACCTGCTGGACCAGCGCGTCCAGTTCGGCGCGACCTATTTCTACAACCGCATCACCGATCTGATCACCGATAACGCGACCTTCACCACCGACATAAATATCGGCAAGGCGCATACGGACGGGGTGGAAAGCTTCGTGCTGGTCAAGCCGGTCCACACCCTGAGCTTCCGGCTCGACTACACCTACACCGACGCCCAGGACGACCTCCTGCGCCAGGAGCTGGTGCGCCGGCCGCGCAACAAGTGGAACTTCGATGCGCGCTGGCAGGCGACCGACAAGCTGTCGCTCGACACGGACCTGATCGTCAGCGGCTCCTGGGTGGACGGCAACCGCGATTTCTCCATCCCGCGGCTGATGGCGCCCGGCTACACGACCACCGACGTCGCCGCGAATTACGATGTCACCAAGCAGGTGACCGTCTACGGTCGGGTCACCAACCTGTTCGGCGAAAACTATCAGGACCCGTACGGTTTCCTGCGTCCGGGGCGTGGGTTCTACGCGGGCGTCAAGTGCCGCTTCTGATCCCCGCCGGGCCGGCGGGGTTCAGCGCTGGACGATGAACGCATCCGTGGGCCGCCGATGCTCCCAGCCCTCGCGCTCCAATTCGGGCGTGTCGTCTTCGCGCGCCGGATAGCCAAGGCAGAAATAGCCGATCAGCCGCCAGGTCGCCGGCGCGTCGAGGTCGCTTCGCGCGCGCTCAGGGTCGAGGATCGAGATCCAGCCCATGCCGATCCCCTCGGCCCGCGCGGCCAGCCACAGGTTGCAGATCGCTGCGACGACGGAGTAGCGCAGCATCTCCGGCATCGTGCCGCGCCCCAGGCCCTGTCCGAGCGAGGTCGCCTCGTCGGCGAAGACGGCGAGATGGCAGGGCGCCGCCTCCAGCCCGGCCAGCTTCAGCCGCGCGTAGAGCGCGGCCTGCTCGGGCTCATAGGCGCCCAGAGCCTCGCGGTTGCACTGGCGGAAGTTCGCCATGATCGCGGCTCGCCGCGCCGGATCGTCCACCACCACGAAGCGCCACGGCTGGCTTAAGCCCACCGACGGCGCGAGACACGCCGCCTCGATCAGGCCGCCCAGCGCGCCGTCCGCCAACGGCCGCCGCTCGAACCTGCGCACATCTCGCCGCCACAGGAACAGCTCGCGCAAGCGCGCCTGGAAAGCGTCGTCGAAGATCGGGGGCGGAGCTGAATCCGGCGCCAAGTCGCGTCCTCCGCACCAGGGCCAGTGGCGCACCCGACAGGATTCGAACCTGTGACCTCTGCCTTCGGAGGGCAGCGCTCTATCCAGCTGAGCTACGGGTGCGGTTAGGGTCGTCCGGGAGGGCGCGATCTCTAGCGGAAAGGCCGCGGCGGCGCAAACCGACGCCGGAAGGCGCCGCGGGTGTCGGGCCTGGCATAATGCTGAAATGTTGGCGTGGCATCTGAGTGGGGCCGACTGGGG
>Ga0302325_10025629_pt1 | contig 12253 bp, 11 predicted proteins | sample Palsa_T0_2_FD_201948 | JGI IMG/M metagenome (GOLD analysis project Ga0302325, IMG submission 201948) | Peat permafrost microbial communities from Stordalen Mire near Abisko, Sweden - Palsa_T0_2 | ecosystem: Environmental > Terrestrial > Soil > Palsa > Peat permafrost | place: Sweden: Abisko...
GGATCAGCAGCGGCAATGTGATGGTCACCAAGACCCGCAGCGGCGACGCACCCAGGCTGGCGGCGGCGCGCTCATAGCTTTGATCCAGGTTGCGCAGGGAAACATAGACGCTGCGCAGCACGAAGGGAAGCACCAGCACAACGTGGCAGGCGATCACCACCGCGTAGCTGCGATTCCATCCGATTTGCGCCGCCAGGATCAGAAAGCCGAGCCCCACCGTGAAGTGCGGGATCACCAGCGGCGACAACAACACCGCCTCGAGCATCTTCCGGAAACGAAATTGATAGCGCTGCAGCGCAAAGGCAACCATGGCGCCGACCACGAGCGCGATCGTCGAGCTCCATGCCGTGACAATCAGGCCGTTGCGGAAGCCGTCGCGAAAATCCTGATAGGCGATGGCTTTGGCGAACCAGCGCCACGACCACGCCTGCGGCGGAAACGACAGGATCGCCTTGTCGTTAAACGCCGCGATCGTCACGACCGCGGCCGGCAGCACCAGGAAGCCGAGGATCAGCACAACGGCGAGCTTTCCAATGACGCCAAGCAGGCGCTGATAGGTCGAGCGAGGCATGTCAGTGCGGCCCGATGTTTTCGAGCGGGCGCGCCACCAGCCGCAGCGCGCTCAAGACCACGATCGTGAGCGCGAGGCCGGCCACGCACAGGCTTGCCGCAAACGGGAAATTGAAACTGGAGAAGCCGAGCTGATACACCAGATTCGAAATCATGTTGACCCGTCCGCCCCCGATCAGCTGCGGTGTCGCGAAGGCGCTGAAGGTCCACGCAAAGGCCGTGGTGACGCCGGCGACGACGCCCGGCATCGACAATGGCAGCGTCACCGTCAGGAATACACGAATCGGACCGGCGCCAAGGCTCTCGGCCGCCCGTTGGTAGTCCCGGTCGATATGCGACAGGCCTGCCGCCAGCATGATCACCATGACAGGCATGGTCACATGGACCAGCGCCACGACCACGCCAAAGGTGGTGAACATGAACTGCACCGGCTGCCGGATGATCCCAAGATTAAGCAGAACAGAATTGATGAACCCGTTATTGCCGAGCACGATGATCCAGGAATAGGTGCGCACGACCTCGCCCAGAAACAGTGGCGTAACGACGATCACGAGAACAACGGATTTGATGACCGCGCTTTGCGTGCGAACCAAAGCATAGGCCAGCGGATAGCCAACGATCAGCGTGGAGACCGCGGTCAGGAAACATATCACCACGGTGTCGAAAAACACCCGGGCATAAAGCGGCTTCAGCAAATCCGTAAAATTCGCCAACGTAAAGCCGCCGGGATCGAGCGAGCCGGGAACATAGGCGCGCAGGCTGAATTGCAGCACCGCCGCCAACGCCAGGAGAAAGCCGAAGGCGCACAGCATCGCAGGCGTGGTGAATGTACGAAGAAAGGGTTGCGGGTTCACGGACTGAGCGGAACTGATGGCATGATCAATTCATGATGTTTTCGGCGAACCACTTGCGCCACTCAGCGGTTTTCTCGGCACGCAGTTTGGCATCGATGTTGATCTGCTGCTTCCATTGCGCCGCCGTGGTGAAGACACCGGGAAGCTTGGCGATTTCGGGATCGATTTTGGCATTGAGCACCGCCGGGCTGCCCTTCTTCAACTTGGCAATCTCGGCTTGAATCTCCGGATCGTAGAGAATGTTGATGAACTTGTAGGCGAGTTCGGCCTTCTTCGAACCCTTCATGATGGCCACGGTGTCGACGCCGAGAACCGCACCTTCTTTCGGTATCACCAGCGTGATCGGCACGCCCTGTCCGATCATGTAATAGGCATTCATCGACAGCACGATCTGTACTGGTGTCTCACCGCTGGCGAGCAGCTGCTGGCTGTTGGCATCGTTGGTATAGAACGCCTTGAAATTGGGTTTCAGCGCCTTGAGTTTGTCTTGTCCCTTTTCCCAATGAGCGGCGTCGCTCCCTGAGAGAATCGCCGCAACGGCGATGATGTGGCTGGGATCGAAATCCGGTCCCGCAATCTTGCCCTTCAATTCGGGCTTCCACAGATCGTTCCAGCTGTCGAATTTGACGTCCCCCAGCAAATCGGCGCGATAGCCGATGGTGTAGACGTAGGCCCAGGCCCCGAGATGGAAAGGACTGATCCGGGCTTCATCGGCGAGGTTCTTGGCGTTCGGAATTTTTGCAAGATCGAGCTGTTCGAACAGCCCGTCATTGGCATAGAGCCAGCCGACATGTGATGTCGTGAATGTGATGTCGCTTTCGGGATTGCCCTTGGCGAGCTTCTCCTTGTTCAGCCGATCGATGGTGCCGCCGGTGATGAATTCGACCGGGACGCCGGTCTCGGCGGTAAATTTCTTGGCCACGGTTTCGGCGACCAGATCGCGCCAGCTGCCGCCCCAGATGCTGATGACCAGTTTATCCTGCGCCTGCGCGGGCGAGGCAATCGCAAGTGCGAAGATCGCGAGCCAAAAACGTTTCATGTTGGGTCCCCTGTCCGCACTGTCCGCTGCTATCCGATCCCGCACCACGCCGTCTCAATATCCTGCACCATCGGTGTCGGATCGACAACAGCACCGATCTTTCCTACATTCGCGGCCGTCATGCCCTAGCGCAGGTCTTAAACGCTGTCGGAACAGGATGCGACGGCGGCAGGTCGCTCACCCCCTAACGGAGAACATTGATGGTGGCGCCGGGTCAGCAATCCGCAAATCCGCATCGACCGTCCGAGATCCTCGATACCCTGAAACGTCTTGGTTTTGGTGTTGCAATTGCTGTGCCGGACAGCTGGCTCGGCGAGATTCTGGTGCGCATCGAGCAAGAGCCCGCCATCAAGCTGGTGCGGGCGACGCATGAGGAGGAGGCGCTGGCGATTGCGTGCGGGACCCGGCTGGGCGGCTTGCGCACGGCGATGTTTGTGCAGAATGCGGGATTGCTGAGCATGGGGGCCGGCATGGTCTCGCTGGCCCAGCGCTATCAGTTTCCGCTGTTGATGCTGGTCTCCTATCGCGGGACCATTGAAGATCCCGTGTTCTATCACGCCCCCAAGGGACGGGTGACGGAGCCGGTCCTCAAGGGTATTGGCCTCGCCTACGCGCTGGCCGATCGAAACCGGCCGATCGGCCCCCAGGTCGAACGCGCCGCGACCTATGCCGAGGAAGCCTCGTGCCCGTTCGCGCTGCTGTTGTCGCAGGAGGATGTTCAATGGTGAAGGCTATCAGGCCAGGCAGGGCCGACTACTATCAGGTACTCGCGGATACCCTGCCGCAACACGCGCTGGTGGTGACGGCGCTTGGCAATGCATCCTATTTGTGGGCGGCGATGCATCACCGGCCTGAGAACTTCTACTTTGAGGACGCGATGGGTCTGGCGCTTCCTCTGGCGCTCGGCCTGGCGATCGCGCAACCGGCGCGGCCGGTTGTCGTGGTCGAGGGCGACGGAGCCGTCCTGATGCATATGGGCGCTCTGGTCACCGTCGGGGCGGTGGCGCCCGGCAACCTCACCGTGCTGCTGATCCAGAACGGCGTTCACGCCGCTTCCGGCGGACAAGCCCTGACCAACGCAAAGCTCGACCTCGCCGCGCTGGCGCGCGCAGCCGGCATTGCCGGCGCGCAGAATGTCACGACGCCGGAGGCATTGGCCGCGGCGATGGGCGCTCCCTCCGATGGCGCCGGCGCCCGTTGTCTGGTGCTCTCGACCAATCCGGATCCCGAAGTCGTTCGGCCCCCGATTGCGTTCGATCCGGTATTGACCAAACACCGCTTCATGTCCGCCATCGGCGCGCCGCGCTATGTCCCGACCATGTTCGGCGGTGGACGGCTCCAGCACGATTAGCGCCGGTTGGCGATGTCGCCGCGAATGGTGTTGGTGACATTCCACAACGAGCCCGCCTTTGTCGCCGCGGTGTACTTCCCGCTGTTATGTCTTCAGGCTAGAACAGAACTGGGTGCGTTCGGAAGCCTGCGAAGGCGTACCAACAAGGCAGCGGTTGCACCCGCAGTTACCGAGGAGAAACGCTCATGAGCTCATCGTCGCCCGATCTCATTCTTCACCGCGGCCTGTTCACAACACTCGACCGGAGCAATCCGACCGCCAGCGCGGTGGCGATCAAGGACGGCGTCTTCATGGCCGTCGGTCACGATCAGGACATTATGAAGCTCGCGGGGGCTTCGACTGAGGTGATCGACTTCAGGGGCAAAAGGGTTCTGCCGGGATTGATCGACAATCACCTGCACATCATCCGCGGAGGGCTCAACTTCAACATGGAGCTGCGCTGGGACGGCGTACGCTCGCTCGCCGATGCCATGAACATGCTGAAGCGGCAAGTCGCGGTCACGCCCGCGCCGCAATGGGTGCGCGTGGTCGGCGGCTTTACCGCGCATCAATTCACCGAAAAGCGGCTGCCGACGATCGATGAGCTCAACGCGGTAGCGCCCGATACGCCGGTTTTCCTGTTGCATCTCTACGACCGCGCGCTGCTCAACGGCGCGGCGTTGCGGGCCGTCGGCTACACCAAGGACACGCCCGAACCGCCGGGCGGCGAGATCACCCGCGACGCCAGCGGCAATCCGACCGGGCTTCTGCTGGCCAAGCCCAATGCCAACATTCTCTACGCCACGCTGGCCAAAGGCCCAAAACTGCCGTTCGAATACCAGGTCAATTCGACGCGGCATTTCATGCGCGAGTTGAACCGCCTCGGCGTCACCGGCGCGATCGATGCCGGCGGCGGGTTCCAGAATTATCCTGATGACTACGCCGTCATTCAAAAGCTCAGCGATGAAGGACAGCTCACGATCCGGCTTGCCTATAATCTCTTCACGCAAAAGCCGAAGGGCGAGAAGGACGACTTCCTCAACTGGACCAAAACCTCCAAATACAAGCAGGGCACCGACTATTTCCGGCACAATGGCGCCGGCGAGATGCTGGTGTTTTCGGCCGCCGACTTCGAGGATTTCCGCGTGCCGCGCCCCGACATGCCCCAGGAGATGGAAGGTGAGCTGGAAGAGGTCGTTCGCATCCTGGTGCAAAACAAATGGCCGTGGCGCCTGCATGCGACCTATGACGAGACCATCTCGCGCGCGCTCGATGTGTTCGAGAAGGTGAACCAGGACACGCCCCTCGAAGGGCTGCACTGGTTTTTCGACCACGCCGAAACCATCTCGGATCAATCGATCGACCGCATCGCGGCCCTTGGCGGCGGCATCGCCATTCAGCACCGCATGGCCTATCAGGGCGAATATTTCGTCGAGCGTTACGGTTTTGGCGCGGCCGAAGCAACGCCTCCGGTCGCCAAAATGCTGGCCAAGGGCATCAAGACCTCGGCCGGGACCGACGCGACGCGCGTCGCCTCCTATAACCCGTGGGTATCGCTCGCCTGGCTCGTCACCGGCAAGACCGTCGGCGGCTTGCGAATCACGCCGCAACGCAATTGTCTCGATCGCGAGACCGCTTTGCGGATGTGGACGGAAAACGTCACCTGGTTCTCGAACGAGGAAGGCAAAAAGGGCCGCATCGAGGTGGGCCAGCTCGCCGACCTGATCGTTCCCGACCGCGATTTCTTTTCCTGCAGCGAAGCGGAGATTGCGGACACCACCTCGGATCTGACCGTGGTCGGCGGCAAAATTGTCTATGCCGCGGGTGATTTCAAGACCCATGACAAGGCCGTACCGCCGCCGGCGATGCCGGATTGGTCGCCGGTGCGCAGCTTCGGCGGTTACGGCGCCTGGGGCGAGCAAGACAAGCCCGCTTCGGCGGTGCGGATGCAGGCCATGAGTCTATGCGGCTGCGCCAACAACTGCATGATCCACGGCCATGATCACGCCACCGCCTGGTCGGCCAAACTGCCGATCGCCGATCTCAGGAGTTTCTGGGGCGCGCTCGGCTGCGCCTGCTGGGCGGTTTGAGATGAATCCACATGGCGACACGCTATCTCGTTGCCGAATTGAAAGATGCGCTGCAAACGCGGTGCTGAGCTTTGCGGCTCAATACCGCATCTGAAAAAGGTCTCCGATGGCGTCCGCACCACTCAGAATAACGCTTCCGCTGCTGCTCAGCCTGAACGCGGGATTCGTCGATACCGCCGGATTTCTGGCCTTGCAGGGATTGTTCACCGCGCATGTCACCGGAAACTTCGTGACGCTGGGGGCGTCGCTGGTGCTGGGGACGTCGGGTGCGGTGGCCAAGCTGCTGGCGCTTCCGGTGTTCTGCACGGTGGTGATCGCGACCCGGCTGCTGAGTTCGGCGCTGCTGCGGCGAAAGCGCCCCGCGCTCAGGATCATCCTCGGCTCGAAAGTCGTTCTCCTGATTGCCGGCGCCGCGCTGGCGATCCATTTCGGCCCCTTTGGCAATGGCGATGCCTGGCAGGCGGTCGTGACCGGAATGGTGCTGGTGGCGGCGATGGCGATCCAGAACGCGGCCCATCGCATTCATCTCGGCAGCGCGCCGCCTTCGACACTGATGACCGGCACGACCACGCAAATCATGATCGACCTCGCCGACATGATCCAGGCCCCGAAGTCCGAAAACGCCGAGCATCCGGGCGCGCGGTTACTGAGGATGTCGACCAATATCGCCGTGTTCGCGGCAGGCTGCGCCGCAGCGGCCGTTCTGTATGCGCGCTTCAGCGTCTGGTGCTTTGTGGTGCCGCCGGCGCTGGGCTTCGCGGCGCTGTTCCTGCGGATGGCGGCGGCAGGAAACGATCCGCACTGACAGATCAGGGCCTGTATACTCTGTCATAACGAATCAGGCAGCCACCATCGCGCGCTCCCGTGCGATCACGAAACCGAGATCAATAGCTGCCGCAAAAGCAGGCTCTAACCGCAGGCTAAGATCATTGTGAGTGCCCCCGCAACCCGCCCATCAGCCATTGCGCGAATTCGGGCATTATTGAACCAACCCACCCATCACTATCGCCCGGCAACCACGATCTTTCTCGATCTCAATGTGGATCGCGTCGCAGACGAATTACGGCTCGGCGCGCTCGGAACCGAGCGCGGCTCGCAGAACCGGCCGACCAGCGACGCGCAGACCCTGGACGATGTCGAACATCAGATCGTCGAGAGAATTGAGGCACACAAGCAGGATTCCAACGTCATTTATCTCGATCACGTTCACACCTACGACGAACGCCTGACCGCGCTCAGTTTCGAGGAACGCTTTGCGACCATTCAACAGGCCGCGCCTGAAGCGGTGGGCGATTTTCGAGCCGAAGCCACCATAGGCCGCGACGAGCTGTTCGTGTTGCGCCGCCGCCTCAATGAATCGGAGATCGAGCGCGAGCGTTTTCGCGCGCGCCACCGCATCGAGCGTCCGGCACGCCTGGCCAGCCCCGGCAAGGTCATCCTCAAGATCGGCGTGCTGGCCATCCTGTTCATCATCGAGGTGGTGATCAACGGAAGTTTTCTCGCCAAGGCCAACCTCGGCGGCTTGCTCGGCGGCGCCGCGCAAGCGGTGACTTTCGCGGCGTTGAACATCATCGCCAGCTTTTTCTGGGGAATGGTGCTGATAAGGCTCGTCAATCGCCGAAACTATTTCCTGAAGCTGATCGGCCTGCTGTCGTTCCTTGCCTATCTCGCTTTCGCAACGGCCCTCAATCTGACCCTGTCGCACCTGCGCGAAATTCCGCCCGCCATCAGCCTGAGTGACAACGTCGGACAGGAAGTCCTGCATCGGTTGCTGACCGCGCCCCACGCGCTCACCGACATCAATTCATGGGTTCTGTTCGCGATCGGCTTTATCTTCTCGCTGATCGCGATGGCCGACGGCTTGCTGTTTTTCGATCCCTATATCGGCTATGCCGGCCTCGAGCGGCGATGGATCGAGGCGACCAGGCAATTTGCCAACGCACGAAGCGAACTGATCGAGCGGCTTCGGGATATTCGCGAGGACGCAACCGAAGCCATGAACGAGGCCGCGCGCGACCTCTCGGTTCGGCGCAGTGAATATGACGCGCTGTTGCAGGGACGCGCCCGCCTGGCCCAGCGTTTCGAGCATCATCAAAATCAGATCGAGCAGACCTGCCGCGCTTTGCTCGAAATCTATCGTGAAGCCAACCGCAGATCCCGCTCCATCCCGGCTCCGGACTATTTTACCAGGCCCTACACCGTGGCGCGCATCACCCATGCCGGCGGCGAACCGGATTCCGGCGCGCGCGAGAGCCTCCGGAAAATGATTGTCGAAACCCAGGAGCTGCTGAACCAGCAGATCAAGGCCATCCACGAAGCCTTCGACAATGCCGTTCGCACCTATCGCGAGATCGACGAACTGCTGCCCGAGAAGCTGCCGGAGAAGAAGAATGGCTAGGCGGCGTCCACGGCAACGCGGCACCTCCGGGCTTGGCTGGTCGGGCCTGGGCGGAGCCTTGCTGCTGCTGCTGGCGGTTATATCCGGCGGGGCGCTTGGCTATTTCTATTTCTCGGCGCCCGCGCGACCGGCCCTCGACCCTCAGAGTCTCTGCCCCGTCAACGGCCCGCAAGGTATTACCGTCGTGCTGGTCGACACTTCGGATGACTTGCCGGAGACGACACGCCGCGAGGTCCTCGGCGAACTCGACGATATGATCACGATGCTGCCGCCGTTCTATAGGCTCGACATTCGCGTGCTGGATATCGCAGGGGTGCGCAGCCGTTCGCTGTTTTCGAAATGCAATCCCGGCGACGGCGCGGGCCTGAGCGAATGGACCGACAATCCGCGCATCGCGCGGCTGCGGTGGATCGAGGATTTTCGAAAGCCCGCCGCAGAGGCGGTGAAAAGCAGCGTTGCCGCCGCGAAGGCGAACAGTTCCCCGATCATGGCCGCGATCCAGGACATCGCCATCGATCAATTCTCCAGCGCCAAAAGCCAAAGCGTCAGAAAAACCCTCTATATCATTTCCGACATGATCGAATTCACCAAGGACTACGGTCAATATCCCCGCGCCGGCGATTTGTCGTTTCAGCGCTACCGGCAATCCCCGGCCTACCTGAAGTTTCGTACCGATCTGCATGGTGCTACCGTCAGCATTCGATACGTGACTAGGCAATCCAACGGACAGCCCCTGATTGACGGTACCAAACACATGGAGTTCTGGAAGGATTGGATCGAAGAAAACCGCGGCGCGTTCGGTGGCGTCAAACGGCTGCAGGGGGCTTGACGCATGGCGGCTTCTGAAACCCGACCCGTTCTGCCCCCCGGCCTGCTCAGCGGCGTATTGTTCTTCGCCGTCGTGATCACCGGCAGCGGCTATATCATTTTTTCGAAACTTAACGACTTTGGCGCCTTCGCGGTGACCTCGGTCCCGGTTCTGATCATGATCGGATATGCCGTTCTGCTCGGGGCACGCCTGTTCCGGCTGCGTGACGACCAGTCCGGCGACAATCTTTATTATATGGGGTTCCTGTTCACGCTCACGAGTCTCGCGGTGTCGCTCTATCAGTTCTCCGCCGCGGGCTCGGCCGAGCAGATCGTCCAGAATTTCGGGATTGCGATCGCCTCGACCATCGCCGGCATTACCTTGCGGATCCTGTTCAATCAGATGCGGCGCGATCCGGTCGAAGTCGAGGCGACGGCAAGGATGGAACTGGCCGAAGCCTCGCGGCGGGTGAAGCGCGAGCTGGAAAGCGCGATCCTGGAATTCGGCTATTTCCGGCGCATGACCCAGCAATCCATCACCGACGCGCTCGACGAGGTGCAGGAAAGCATCGGCGCGGCACATCAGCAATTTACGGGCGAACTACAGAAGCTTGCCGCGACGACGAGCAGTCCATTCGAAGAGGCATCGAAGAGGTCCGGGGAGACCCTTGACGGCTTGAACGAAAGGACAATTCAGGTACTCGACGTATCCAAACAACTGGTCCAGGAAGGCGAACAACTCGCAAAAAGCACCACGAGCATCGTCAAGGCCATCGACGCCCTTTTCGCCAAACTCGCCTCGCACCAATCGCCCGAACAAATCATCGACTCCAAGCTGGCGCCCATGATTGAAAGTCTGACCCTCGCGGTCAATTCGCTCAACGCCAGCGCCGAAACTCAAGCCAGGAACGCAGAGATCAATCTCGAGCACGCCCAAAGCGTCGTTGTTGCCATCAACCAGCTGTTGCAGGAAGTACATGCCGCGGAGGCGACGCGTTCGATCGCGGGACCCCGGGTTTCAGCAAGTCGCGACCGATAAACCCTGATAAGCGAGCTCGGCCATGGACGGACAGATATTGCAGCAGCGTTCATCGTACCAGCGAGGCCTGGTACTCGGCCTGACCATGGCCGAAATCATGATCCTGCTGGTGTTTTGCCTGTTGATCGCGATGGCGACGTTTCTGAAGCGGGAAGAGACCAGGCGCATTGCCGCCGAACAGCAGCTTCAGCAACAGATCCTTCAAAATGAGAGCACCCGCGACGTCGTCGCTTCGCTGCAAAAAAGCGCCGCTCTCGCCGAAAAGTTTCAAAGCCTGTCCGGCCTTCGCGATCCGCAGGCGATTGACCAGTACTGGCGCGAGCTCGTGGACAGCAGGACCGTCGTCAACGAGATCGAGAAAAGCGGCGTCACGGTCGCGGAACTCCGCGAAGGCATCGCGAACGCCGCGGCCCTTCACTCGAACGGCATCGACGTAGGCAAAGCCATTCGCGATTCGGAATTTGCTGCCGCGATCAACCGCGCGATGACCAAGCCGGGGGACCCGCCGGTCCCGACGCAGACCGTCCTGGATACCATCGCGCGAGGTTTGGCCGCCGGAACCAGCGGCCATCAATGGCCTCCCATCATCAGGATGAGCGAGGCCGACGGCTATTTCTTCAAGTCCGGAAGCGCCGAATTGTCCGCGACCTTCCATGACGCGCTCATCGCTGAAACGCCCGGCGAGATTCTCAAATACATCCGGAAGTATGACGTTGACGTCATCGAAGTCGTCGGCCACACCGATGAACGGCCGGTTGGGGTACGCCAGTCATCCAACCTTGACCGGGACCTGCTGTCGGTCCTGAAAAACACCGCCGGTGTCGCCAGCCTCACCCCTGCCGACAACGCCGGGCTTGGACTGGCCCGGGCCGTCGCGGTGGTCAGCGTATTGCGCCAGAGCCCTTTGCTGGCGGGCTACAAATTGATTCCATTGTCCGGCGCCCAGCTTGTGAATATCGATGAGACGCTTGCGATAGCGGGATCACCCGGGGATATCCAGAAACGGCGTCGCATCGAAATCCGCTTGCGCAAATCCGTGCCAAACGACCTGACCGCAACGATACCGCCCGCGCCCATCGTCGTGCCGCGCGCCGGATCGGAAACGCGGTAAGGTGGAAAAATGAAAAACATACTCCGCTCCTTGTTTGTCACCATCTCCACCTGCACCGCATTCCCGGCTCATGCCAATGACCCGTCGGCGGTCGAGCGGCACGTGCTCTCGCGCGACAATGTCGATATCGAGGTGCTGTCGCAGGGCGCGGGTCCCGCGATCGTGCTGCTGCCATCCCTGGGCCGATCCGGCGAAGACTACGATTTGGTTGCCACCATGCTGGCCTCCGAGGGATTCAGGGTGCTTCGGCCGCAACCCCGGGGGATCGGGCGCAGCAAGGGCCCGATGGACGGCTTGACCATGCACGATCTGGCGGCCGACGTCGCCGGGGTCATCGAACACGAAAACAAAGGTGCGGTGATTGTCGTGGGGCACGCCTTCGGCAATTTTGTCGCCCGTCAGATCGCGGCCGACCGGCCTGACCTCGTGCGAGGCGTGGTGGTCGCGGCCGGCTCCGCCGGCAAGGTTCCTCCGGGCTCGACCGAAAAGCCGATCGGCCCCGACATCCGGCAGGCGATCGACGGTCCCTCCGACCTGTCGCTCCCTGAATCGAAACGCCTGGAATATCTGCAGATCGCCTTCTTTGCGCCCGGCAACGACGCGAGGGTCTGGCTGGGCGGATGGAATTCCGAGGTGCACCACATGGAATCACATGCGCGCGAGCATACGCCGGTCGATGATTACTTTGCGGCCGGCACAGCCCCCGTTCTGGATCTTCAGGCCGAGCAGGATCCCGTGGCTCCCCGCCGCTTTGCCGGCGTACTCAAATCGCTGCTGGGAGACCGGGTGACGATTGTCGTGATTCCCAACGCCAGCCACGCGCTATTTCCCGAACAGCCCAAGGCCGTCACCCAGGCGATCGCAACGTTTGCCCGGCGGATTTACGGGATGTGACGGCTCGATCATGATTCAACCGGGTTGAACCATGATCGTCGCCCATTTTCTCTGCCCCTCAGGCCCTGGTCTTGCCGCTGCCGTTTTTCTCGCCGGCGCGGCGCAAGGCATCGGCGAGCGC